>LXNI01000334.1_pt1 | contig 57783 bp, 46 predicted proteins | sample 809091 | NCBI WGS metagenome assembly LXNI01 (sample SAMN04870527, study PRJNA318959) | sponge metagenome | biome: 01000161; feature: marine sponge reef; material: water | host: Sarcotragus foetidus | place: Greece: Milos, Mediterranean Sea | collected 2013-05-29 | depth 5-7 m
TGCCTGCCGACCGTTACGCCTCTTCTCAGGCAATTTCTCAGCCTAACCGCGACATATTCCCGCCAACTCAAATCCTTCGTGCTGCTGCCCAGCATCAAAGTCGTGTGATGCCCTTCCGGCGTGATAACGCTGATCCCGCAGTCCTGATTGGTCGTGGCCCCGCTCACGTATCTCTCGGAAATATCGGTATTGAAGCCGTGATGCGCTTCCGGATAGACCGTGTAGGATACGTCCCATCCCGACGTTTTGAGTTCGGGAATTCGCTCCAGGCAGAATCTGGCCGGAGTCCAATCGTCACGCCCGGCCAGCAGGAAATGGACTTTCGTCTTCGTCGGTTGCGTCTTTTCCCAGCGCCCCAGACAACCGGGATACACGGGAATACTGGCCTTCAGCACATGGCCGCCCCCAAGCCGTTTCGCAAGGGAGGATTCTACCATGTCGCGGCTGACAACGCCGCCGAAGGAATAGCCCGTCACGCCGATCCGCTTCGGATCGATGCACCGCACCTTCTGTAACGCCCGGAACGCGGCGAATGTATCATAGACCCGGTTGGCCCTGCTCAACCGGCTCTGATCGCGCCCGGTGCCGGTTATGCCGCGCCTGCTGTACGAATTGGCGATCAGGGCGGCGATTCCGGCGCCGTTAAGCCGCCGCGCCAGCTCCTCGTACCACGAATGCTTCGGAAGGCCCGATCCGTGCTGCATGATCACCGCCGGAACTTTCACGGCCGGCGCCTTCGCGCCGAATTCGCAGACGGAAGGCAGGTAAAGCGCGCCGGATAATTCTTGCGGCTCGAATTTTTTGTTTTGCAAAATGTCGGCATAGGAGTCGATGCCATTGCCGCTGGTATACGAAAAAGATTCCCAAGAGCCGGTCACGGTGTCCTTGCCGCCGCACGAGACCACCAGCGCGATACAGACAACCGATACAAATTTGTTCATCGCCAATTACCCTCCCACGATTTTCGAAACGAAAGTGCTGCCGCAAGCCTACTGAGCCGATGTGGCACCGTCAATTCCTCAGCGACAGAGCGTGACGGCGAAGCCGTCCTAGTCAGAATGTGGGCGCGTTAACCGTCACGCCGATTCCTCGGCGGCGACCGATACGTCGACGGCCTCTATGGTCTCGCGGCCCTCGGCCGTGGCGAGCATCCAGGCGCGGGCCAGCAGACGGCGGAGAGCGTGAAGCCCGCCCGGTCCCCGCGCGGCCGCGGCCAGCACCTTGAGCTCCGATGCGCTGGGCCGCCGGCCGAGCGGGCCGGCGGAGATCGCCGTCACGTCATCGTCGGCCAGCGCCTTGAGGCCGACCCTCATGCCGATCCGCCCGGTGACTTGCGGACAGCGGGCCAGCGTCATCCTCACCGAATCGTCGCCGATCAGCGCCAGGCCGCAGCCGGCGAGATCGCGGATACAGCGCAGCTCATCGATCAGCGCCGCCCGTAAATGGTGAGCCTCATCGATGACAATGAGCGCGCCGCGATCGGCGAGCCGGGCGACGATCGCGGTCTCGGCCTCCAGCGCCGATCCGTGACGGGAACCGGCGCCGACGGCCTCGGCCAGGCGCGTCAGCATCCCGACCAGCGTGACCGTGGCCCCGGTGAACGAAACATAATATGCGCTCGCCCGCGCCTCGCAATACCGGCCCGCCGTCCAACTCTTGCCCCGGCCGGACGGGCCATGCACCAATACCACGTCGCCGGCGGCCTGGGCGTAGGCGAGCGCGGCGGATATCTCGCCCGTGGCGGCTGTCTCGGCGTGACGGTCGAGGCCGGCCCCGCCCAAAGACCGCTTGGCCCTCTCGGCGCGGGTCTCCAGCCAGCGGGCGATCCGCGCCTCCACCGCGGCGTGGTCGCCCGAGTAGTTGCCGTTGAGCCAGCGGGTCAGCGTGGCGGTGCTGACGCCCTCGCCGATCTCGCGGGCGGCTTGCGCGCGGCTGATTCCGAACGCCTTCATTTCGGCGCGAACCGCGTCGCGAAGATCGTCGCCGGGGTCCGGCTGCATCCGTACTACTGCGCTATTCATCGTTTTCGTCCTCCAGGTAAAGCCGGGATGCGGCGGCAACGACGCGCCCCCGGCGGCGGGCCGGCGTACCGGTCCGGGTTGCGGTATCGTCGGCGCCCGCCCGCGCGGCATCGGCCGCGGCGGAAAGCGCCGGGGTTTCGTGAGCCTTGCCGGCCCGCGGCAACATGATGACCCGATGGCCGTCATCCAGGGCGGCGGCAAGTACCTCATCCATCGCCGCCTCGGGGCGCTCGGCCCGGATAAGATCGCGCGCCCGCTGCCGGGCGGTGCGATCCTCGCGGGCGGCCAGCGACTTCGCCTTGGCGGCGATCGCCGCGCGGTCGACGTTCCCGCCGGCCGGATCGTGAGCAACGCATATGAAGGAACCGGCGGCCTCGCCGTCCTTGCCGGCCTCGAAAACGAATATCCGGGAGGGATCGGCCGGGTCCATCCTGACCGCCACGCGGCGCTTGACCAGGCGGCCGAGCTCCGGCGCGATGTAGTTGATCCCGGCAACCGGGATTCCCTTCTTGGAAACGACGCGGGCGCCGCCGCCCTGGACCGGCGGGGTCAGCAGGGCATCAAGGGCGCGCTCATCCGTCACGCGCCGGACCTCGCCGGTCCAGCTCCGCGCCCGGTCGAATGGGCTGGCGCCGCTTAAGCCGGAGTGCGGCCGGCGGGCATAGACCGAATCGGCCCAGGCATCTAGGCGGTCCTGGAGCTCGGCGGCGTCGAGATCGGCGCCGAGGATGACGGCCGGGCCGAGGCCGCGGCGCCCGGCAAACGACCGGCGGTCACGCAGCGCCTGCGCCTGCGCAACGGAGTGGCCGGTGAAGCCGGGAAGGTTGGCGAACAAATCACGGGAGACCGTGCCGATGACGCGCTCCACGAAAGGCTTGTCTTCGGGGTGGTACGGCCGGCATTCGATGCGATCGATCTCCAGCGCCTTGATCACGCCGGTGACGTGGGCCGAGGTATAGTCCCGGCCGCCGTCGGTGCGGATCGCCGCCGGGACGCCCCAATCAAGGATGCAGCGGCGGAGCAGCGTGGCGATCGCTTCGCTCCGGGACGTGGGCGCAACCAGGAACTTCACCCGGCGGGACCATACGTCGATCGCCGCCACCATGGCGCGGCGCTTGCCGTCGGCGCACATAACGTCACAGGTGGTCGAATCCAGCTCCCAGATTCCATTGAGGCCGCCGGCGGCCTCGGCGGCGTCGCCGAAAGCGGGCCGGCGGTGCGAGCGGTGCCGGTCGGGATTGACGACCGCGGAAAGCGCGCGGTCATTCTCGGCCCGCCAGCGCGCCAGCCAGAACCGGACGTGCCGCAACGACGGCGCCCAATCGTGGCGCGTGATCAAAACCCGGCGGGCATGGGCCGCGGTCAAATGCGGCCCGCCATACATGGCCAGCGCCTCCAATGTTCGGATCATGGCCGCGGTCATCTTGGGCGGCCGGCCAGGGCGCGGACGGTCCAAAAGCGCCGCGGCGCGCTCGCCGATGTTGAGCCCCTTCACCCGGCGCCGCCAGTTCCCCACGGTCTCCGGCGCAACGCCGGCCTCGAAGGCCGCGGCGCGATCCGCCTGTAGCTGGGCGAACCCCATGGCCGCCAAATCTTCGGAGCGGCGCACCGCGGCCAGGCGGGCGAGCGCGGCCTCGCGTTCGGCCTCGCCGGCCGAAGACCAGGCGTAATTCACCGCCGGTGCATCGTCCATGAACGGGCCTTGCGGCGGCGGTGCATCGCCGGGATAGGGGCGCGATTCGATTGAGGGCATTGTCTAACCTTTCTATTGCAGGCCGTGCTACGGCCAGACAATGACCATGCCCGATTCGGCGCGTGGGCGCAAGGGCGGAGGGGCGGGCGGCCCCCGGCGGTTAGAAGACCGGGGGCGCCCTGGGCGGGATCGCCGCTCCGCTCGGCGCTGCATGGACAACGGCCGAGGCCGAGGTAGCACTCCATGCCGCGCGTCGGCGCGGGTGACGGGGAAGCCGCCTGGCGCTACTCTAGCGTCAAAATCCGGCGGCGCAATGCCGGAACAACATATTGATTCCGGTTTCCGGCTCAAATAGATTCGGCAAAACTTGGATTAACTCGATTTCAGCCGACTTTTTTCCGCCATTTCAGTCGACATAATTCCCCCTACAGCGCCCCCTCACCCTCTCCTCAGCCACCCCCTCACCCTAACCCTCTCCCCCTTCAAGGGGGCGAGGGAACGCGATGCGGCGACGGCGACCGCTCCCTCTCCCTCCCTGAGGGAGAGGGCCGGGGTGAGGGTGATGCAGACAAAATGCTTGAGGGAGAGTGTGCCCGCCGCCCCGGCGGCGCGGGCTGTTGCACCTGTGCAACACGTTGATTCTACAGCATAAAACCCTCCAGTTCCATGTTGATTGTTCCGGTCCTATGCCCGACTTATAGCCCCGATTCCGCGTCTCTCGGATCGATGAGGCGCCACGGTTCCGAAGTCGAGGGACTCAACAATGAGGTTTTCAATGAAAAAAGTTCTGTACTCCACGACGGCCTTGGCGGCGGCGGGCATGTTTGCCTTCTCCGGCGCCGATGCCCAGGCCGCCGAGAAGATCAAGCTCAGCATCAGCGGCTCCTACATCGCGTTGATCGGTGTCTCCGGAGGCGAAGATACCTTCGGTTACCGCACCGTCACATCAGAGGATGATGGCGTAAATCCACCGGACGAATATGTGAGCGGCTTCGCCGCCAATAAAGCCGACAACTACGGCAGCGTTAACATGATCGCCGACTCGGAAGTTTCGTTCAAGGGCAATACCACCCTCGACAACGGTGTCCGCGTCGACGTCATCATTGATCTCGAAACCGACCAGGTGAATGCCAACAGGTTCAGCCAACACGCCACAGACGCCACCAAAGGCAAGGGCGGTGTTGTCATCGACGAATCCTACATCAAGGTCGGCAACCTGAAGGGCTGGGGCGAGTTCCGCTTCGGTTCGACCAAGCAGGCCCACTTCACCTTCAAGGTGAATGCCCCCGCGGTGAACACCATCAACAACGCGCTGAACAACGACACGTCGGACCGGTTCCTGCCGAACCCCACGGGCACCAAATTCTTCAACCATGACGGCGGCGCGGACCACATGAAGGCGGTGTACATCACGCCGAACCTCAACGGCTTCCAGGCCGGCATCAGCTACACCCCGGGGCAGGCCAACAGCGACGGCCCGCCGGCGACCGAAGGCGACATGCCCGGCGACACCAACGACATTTCTATCGGCGCCAACTACAAGGGTAAATTCGGCGATGCCGGCGTCGCGCTTTCCGGCGGTTACACCAGGCACACCGGCGCCAAGGAATACACGACCATCCAGGCCGGCGGCAGCGTTTCGTTTTCCGGCTTCAGCATTGGCGGCGGCTGGGCCGAGCGTTCGGATGATAAAGACGGCATGACCGCCGCCGACATCGAAGGCTTCATGGCCGGCGTCGGGTACAAGACCGGACCGTGGTCGCTCGCTCTGACCTGGCTCAACACCACGGACGACGAAACCGACGCTGAAGGCAAGGATGAGCTCAACCAGTACACTCTGGGCATGGCCTACTCGCTCGGCGCCGGCGTCACCGTTGGCGCCAGTCTCTTCCAGGCCAAGTTCGAGGACGAGGAACATATGGCGTCAAGTTTCCCGCACTCCACAACCGACCAGCCACTCGAAACCAGATCGACCGCCCAGAACAACGAAGGCTGGGGCGCGCTGGCCGGTATCAAGGTGGCCTTCTAGGCCGCAATACCCAAGTCACCTTCACCCATGACATCAAAGGGCGGTTTCCGGACCGCCCTTTTTTGCGGGAATTGTGCCGCCCCGCCCTCACCCTCTCCTCAACCGCCCCTTCACCCGGCTACGGCTAAGCCGGGCTTCCGCCCGCCAAGCCTCCGCATCCCTCTCCCCCTGAAGGGGGCGAGGGTGCAAAAAGAATGACCGATCCCTCTCCCCCCGACGGGGGCGAGGGAGTCCCGGTGCGTGTCCCCTCTCCCCCTCGAAGGGGGAGAGGATTAGGGTGAGGGGGTGGCTGAGGAGAGAATACCGCCGATCCCGGCGATGCCGGCCGCGCCCGCGGCGCCCAGCCGGGCCGCGTTCGACGCGGTTATCCCGCCGAGCGCGTAAACCGGCGCCGGCGCGGAAGCGATCAGCCCGGCGAGGCGGTGCGGTCCGAGGGGGCGGGACGCCGGATGGCTTTCGGTCGCGAAGACGGGCGAGACGATCAGCGCATCGGCCCCGAGCGACAGGGCGCGCTCCATCTCGCGGCGGTCATGCGCCGCGGCGGTGACGTACCGGCCGGGGCGCCGGCGCCATTTCCACGCCTCGCGCCGCGCCAGGCCGCAATCCGCGGCGGCGAACCAGGACGGAATATGAAGCCCCCGGGCATTCAGCCGCCGGGCCAGGCCGGCCTCCGCGGCGACGATGAGGTCGAGGCGGCGGGACCGGCAGAGACCGGCCAGCGCCTCGCCGACGGGTTCCCTCTCCGGAGAGCCGTAATGCCTGAGGAGAACCGCCGCGCCCGGCGGCAGCCGCGACGCCCCCGCCGCCGGGTCGGGCAGCCGTTCCCCGTCGGTCATCAGGATCAGCGGCGGAAGGCCGGTCGCGCCGGCGGCCGAATTGAGCCGCCCGGCGATGTTCGATAGGTCGTTCAAGTGGCCCATGCCCGATCGTAGCACGTCCCGTGACACCCCCGCCCTCTTATGACCCCCTCACCCTCTCCTCAACCACCCCCCACCCTAACCCTCTCCCCCTGAAGGGGGCGAGGGGATTCGGCTCGACTCCCTCTCCCTCCCTCACCCGTAAGTCGTCATCACCGGGTCGGTCAATTCGTCCGAATTGACCTTATTTGACCCGGTGATCCACGTCTCGCGGCTGGCGGTACACGTGGATGGCCGGGTCTGGGCCCGGCCATGACGCAATCATTCATTTTATGCCTCAGCCTCCCCCGCTCCCTGAAGGGGCGAGGGGATTCGGCTCGACTCCCTCTCCCTCCCTGAGGGAGAGGGCCGGGGTGAGGGTGCAAGTGGCGCTTTGGCGCCGGGCGGCGAGGGGGTAATCTCGGATCATGCCGCCGCCCGAACAAATCGCCGAAAATCTCGTCCTGGTAAAGCACCATATCGCCGCCGCGGCGAATGCGGCCGGTCGGCGGCCGGAAGACGTCCGCCTGGTCGCGGTGTCCAAGGCGCACCCGCCCGAGGCCGCCGAAGCCGCGCTGACGGCCGGCCACCGCTTGTTCGGAGAAAACCGGGTGCAGGAGGGCGAGACCAAATGGCCGGCCCTGAAGGAGCTGTTTCCCGACGCCCGGCTGCACCTCATCGGCCCCTTGCAGCGCAACAAGGCGCGGGCGGCGCTCGAACTGTTCGACGTGATCGAGACCGTCGACCGGCCGAAACTGGCGACCCATCTGGCGCGCCTGATGGACGAAACCGGGCGCCGGCCCGGCTGCCTGATCCAGGTGAACACCGGGGCCGAGCCGCAAAAGGCGGGCATACCGCCCGGGGACGCCGACGGGTTCATCGCCCAGTGCCGGGACGGGATCGGCCTTCCGGTGACCGGCCTGATGTGCATTCCGCCGGCGGACGAGGAGCCCTCGCTGCATTTCGCCCTGCTGGCGGAGATCGCCGAACGCAACGGGCTGGCCGAATTGAGCATGGGGATGAGCGCCGATTATGAAACCGCCATCCGGTTCGGCGCGACCCTGGTCCGGGTGGGAACGGCGGTCTTCGGGCCGCGCGGCGGCGCGCCCTGACCCGCGCCCCCTGGGGTCCGGACCCGATGCGGCAACGCAACTACTCCCTCTCCCTCTCCGAGGGAGAGGGAGCGGTCTTTCTTTTTGCACCCTCTCCCCCTTCTTGAGGGGGAGAGGGATGCGGAGGCTTGGTGAGCCTGCGAGCCATAGCCGTAGCCGGGTGAGGGGGAAATTCCATATCGCCCCCACCCTCACCCCGGCCCTCTCCCTCAGGGAGGGAGAGGGAGCTTGCCGCGCGCCCTAGAGCGGCTCCCTAACCCGGCTCGACGATCAGCCGGCTCTCCGGTCCCAGTCCCCGCAGCAGGCGCAGGAGATCCGGTTTCGCCAGCGCGACGCATCCCTCGGTCGGACCGCCGCCGGGCGCCGCCACATGGACGAAGATGGCGCTCCCCCGGCCGGGCGCCACGGGGTCGTCGTTATGGCCGACGACGATCAGGACGTCGTAGAGGCCGTCCTCCCGCCACAGGCGTTCCGAGGAAGCGGCATGAGGCAGGCTCACCCGGCGGTTGTAGTCGGGACTGGCCGGGTCGTCGCACCAGCCGTCATCCGGCCCGATTTCGGATACCGGCAGGTTCGTCCGGGGCCTGGGCAAACGGTCGGGCCGGTACCAGACCGCCCGCAGGGGAAATTCGCCGGCCGGCGTGGCGCCGTCGCCTTCCCGCTTGCCGGGACTGATTCCCGACCGTCCGATGACGCCGGGATACCGCTCCCCGCCAAACCGGACGATCCCGTCCGGCCCGACGATTAAATCCACCACGATGGCCTCCCCCGATGGTTTCCCCTATGGTTTCCGCGATGGTCTCACTCGATGGTTTCCCCCGATGGTTTCTGGGGCATTTCAATGGAATACGTCATACCCCGGCCCCCTCACCCTCTCCTCAACCACCCCCTCACCTTAACCCTCTCCCCCTTCGAGGGGGAGAGGGATCGGTCTTTCCTTTTGCACCCTCGCCCCCTTCTTCAGGGGGAGAGGGATGCGCAGGCTTGGCGGGCGGGAGCCCGGCTTAGCCGAAGCCGGGTGAGGGGGATTTCGTGTTGACGCCACTCGGCATGTCCCGGCCCGCCGGACCCGCGGTTTGAAGTGTCCGGTATGGGGCCCTATATGTAATATTGACGCGGACCACATTCGGGAAAGATCGCTTATGACCTCCGGCAGACGTATTTTGATCGTCGATGACGACGACAAGCTTCGCGAGATGCTCGGCGAGCAACTGCGAATCCGCGAGGAATTCACCACCGAGGCGGCGGCCAATGCCGGCGACGCCATCGAACGGACCAAGGAGCAATATTTCGACATGATTTTGCTGGATGTCGGGCTTCCGGACATGGATGGGCGGGAGGCCTGCCGGGTCATGCGCCGCAACGGCGTCAAGGCGCCCATCATCATGCTGACCGGCGCCGATACGGATGCCGACGCAATTCTCGGGTTGGATGCCGGGGCCAACGATTACGTTACGAAACCGTTCCGGATCGGCGTCCTGATGGCCCGGATCCGCGCCCACATGCGCGAACACGAGCAAAGCCAATATGCGGTGTTCACCGTCGGGCCGTACAGTTTCCGCCCGGCGGCGAAGCTGATGCTCGATACCGAAACCAGCAAGAAGGTGCGGCTCACCGACAAGGAGACGTCGATCGTCAAATTCTTGTACCTGGCGGGCGACCGGACGGTCAGCCGGGATACGCTGCTGGGCGAGGTGTGGGGCTACAATGCCGGCGTGACCACCCACACCCTCGAGACCCACGTCTACCGGCTGCGCCAGAAAATCGAGCGGGACCCGTCCAACGCGGAGATCCTGGTCACCGAGCCCAACGGCTACCGCCTGGTTCCCTGAGCGGCGGCCCCTCACACTCTCCCCCTCACCCGCAAGCCGTCATCACCGGGTCGGTCAATTCGTCCGAATTGACCTTATTTGACCCGCTTGTCGTCATCACCGGGCTTGACCCGGTGATCCACGCCTCGCGGCACGGTACACGTGGATGGCCGGGCCCGCGCCCGGCCATGACGCAATCATTTTATGCCTCACCCTCACACTCTCCCCCTCACCCGGCTGCGGCTATGGCTCGCTTCGCTCGCCAAGCCTCCGCATCCCTCTCGCCCTGAAGAAGGGGGCGAGGGTGCAAAAGAAAGACCGATCCCTCTCCCCCTGAAGAAGGGGGCGAGGGAACGCACCGAAACTCCCTCTCCCTCTCTGAGGGAGAGGGTTGGGGTGAGGGTGAGAGTGACGGTGGGGGCGATACGGAATTCCCCCTCACCCAACGCCGCGACAATCCTATGGCGGCTCAATCGAGGCCGGCCTGGCCGGCCTAGCAGGATAGCTCCACCATCAGCGGCACGTGATCCGAGGGCCCGGGCCAGCTCCGGCAACCGGGAAACGCCTCGGCGCGCCTCAATGACGGCACCACCGGCTCTGTGACCCAGACATGATCGAGGCGGCGGCCCCGGTTGTTGACCGTCCAATCGGGCGAACGATAGCTCCACCAGGTGAACAGGGTCTCCTCCGGCGGTATGAGGTGGCGCACCGCATCCACCCAGGGGCCGGATTTCCGCATCGAATCCAATGCCCCGATCTCCACCGCCGTATGCGAGACCACGTTCTCCAGCTGCTTGTGGGACCACACGTCGGCGGGCAGGGGCGCGATATTCAAATCCCCCACCAGCATTCGTTTCGCTTGCGGATCGCGTCTGCGGCGAAACCAGCCGGTGAGCTGCTTGAGGAACTCGAGCTTGTGGGCGAACTTGTCGTTGACCGCGGGGTCGGGGACATCCCCGCCGGCGGGGACATAGAAGTTGTGCAGTTCCATCCCGCCGACCACCGCCGAGACGTGGCGGGCGTCCCGCCGCCTGCACCAGTCGCGTCCGCCGGCCTCCTCCAGGGGCAGCTTCGACAGGATGGCCACCCCGTTGTAGCCCTTCATGCCCCGCACCGCCTGATGGGGATAGCCCAGCCGCGAAATCGCCTGGGCGGGAAACAGGTCGTCGGTCACTTTGGTTTCCTGGAGGCAAATGACATCCGGTCCCGAATCGTTCACGAATCGTTTCAGGAGATCGAGCCGCAGGCGCACCGAATTTATGTTCCAGGTAGCAATTTTCATTTCATTTCAGCGATTTACAGTACCGTTGTGATAAAAAAATCACGGATAAAGAAGAACATTTGCGGATAATTATTGACGAATACTAGCCGTCACCTAAAAACCCGCGAAAATCAAGTAATCATCACATGATATTGGTGTATCTACAAGATATTGTGGGTACCTTGACAAATTTGCCAATATATTGTGGTCTTGTATTGGGGTTCACCTTCGTTGGATCTCGCGTGGCTACAATCATCGAGGGGTTTAGACATGCCTGGTATCTACGATACGGTAAAACGTTTCTTCATCAACCTTACCGAGGCGTTTCTCCTGCTGATCGCTCTGTCGGTCGTGGCGAGTGTCGTCTTCGGCTCCAACCTGCCGTTTGTCGGCGGGGTGACGGAAAACCTGCTCGGCTTGATCGCGCAGCTCGGAGAAGCGGGCCTCGTGGGTCTGATTGCCGCCGGCATTCTGATCTGGCTCGTCAGCAAACGCGCCTGACGGCGCATCCGGGATTTCCGGTGCGGGCCCGACGGCTGATCTTCCGGCCGGGCCCGGCATCATAACCTTCCCATTCGGACCGCCCCGGCAGAACGCAGGGGCGGTTTTTCCGTGCCGGTCCCTCACCCTGTCCCCCCGACGGGGCGAGGAGACACGATCCGGCGACGGCGACTACTCCCTCTCCCTCCCTGAGGGAGAGGGCCGGGATGAGGGTGGGAGTGAGCGTGAGGGTGATACGGAAATTCCCCCTCACCCGGCGCCTAGTTCGGCTCTTTCGGCGCCTCGAACTTGAACAGTTCCGGATCCAACGGCAGGCCGGTCCGGACATTGGTCAGCGTGACCGATGTCTGCCGGCCCAGGGCATCGAGGACCACCCACTGACGGAGCATCAACGGGTTGGCGTTGAAGACCAGGGTGATGGCGCCCTCCTCCGGATCGTCGGTCCGCTGCACCGTGATCCGGATGGTGCCCGCCCGTCGCACGAAGTGAGAGACCGTGACGTCGTCGGTAAAGGACAGCTTCTCCCGTACCAGGATGCCCACCGGGGTTGCCCGGACGAACACCTGGGAGGTCTGCTCCAGTTCCTTGTCGAAATAGTAGAGCACCAGCCCGGACGAAACGATCAGGATGGGCACCGGCGGATCGTATTCAAACCGGACCTTGCCGGGCCGCTGGAGGTATAGATCTCCCTCGGCCACCTGCCCCCGCTGGGAGACCTGGATGAACCGGGCCCGCAGGGTCTTGAGCCCGTTCAGGTGATCTTCCACCCGCCGCAGTTCGGCCTTTTGCGCCTCGGTCAGCGGGACCGGCTTGGCGGTTTTCTGGGCGGCCTCCTGGGCGGCGGCGTTGCCGGTCATGCCCGCCCCGGCGATCAGGAAGGCGAGGGCGGCCGTGCAGAATATCCGGCGGAACGAATTCATGCCGCGTCGATACCGGATATGGCGCCCGAGCGCAAATCAAACCCGGGAAGGAATTCCCCCTCACCCAGCTACGGCTATGGCTCGCAGGCTCGCCAAGCCTCCGCATCCCTCTCCCCCTTCGAGGGGGAGAGGGTGCAAAAGGAAAGACCGATCCCTCTCCCCCCGACGGGGGAGAGGGTGCAAAAAGAAAGACCACCCCCTCTCCCCCCGACGGGGGCGAGGGAACCCGATGCGGCAACGCGACTACTCCCTCTCCCTCCCCGAGGGAGAGGGCCGGGGTGAGGGTGGGGGTGAGGGCGGGGGCGATACGGAATCGGTCAGTGAGACCCGACCAGGACTTCCCGGCGGCCTACCCGGTCGGCCTGGCTGACCACGCCTTCGGATTCCATGCGCTCGATGATGCGGGCGGCCCGGTTATAGCCGATCTGCAGATGACGCTGGACAAAGCTGGTGGACGCCTTGCCCTCCCGGGCGACGATGGCGACCGCTTCGTCATAGAGTTCATCGCCCGAGTCCCCCGATGCCGCGCCCGGCGCGCCGAAGCCGTAATCGGCATCCTCGGTGACGGCGTCGTCGTACACCGGCTCGCCCTGGCTCCTGAGGAACTCGACCACCTGTTCCACCTCCTCGTCGCTGACAAAGGGTCCGTGAATACGCGAAATCTGACCGCCGCCCGCCATATAGAGCATATCGCCCTGGCCGAGCAGTTGTTCCGCCCCCTGCTCGCCGAGGATGGTGCGGCTGTCCACCTTGGCGGTGACCTGAAACGAAACCCGGGTCGGGAAGTTGGCTTTGATGGTGCCGGTGATGACGTCCACCGACGGCCGCTGGGTGGCCATGATCAGATGAATGCCGGCGGCGCGGGCCATCTGGGCGAGGCGCTGGATGGCGGCTTCGATGTCCTTGCCGGCGACCATCATCAGATCCGCCATCTCGTCGACCACGACGACGATGAAGGGCAGGGAATCCATGCTCAGAGGCTGGTCTTCGTAGACCGGCTTGCCGGTTTCATCGAACCCGGTCTGGACCCGGCGGGTCAGCTCTTCGCCCTTCTTGCGGGCCTCGGCAAGCCGGGTGTTGTAGCCGGCGATGTTCCGGACCCCCATCCGGGACATGTCCCGGTAGCGCTCCTCCATTTCCCGGACCGCCCATTTGAGGGCCACCACCGCTTTCGACGGATCGGTGACCACCGGCGCCAGCAGATTGGGAATGCCGTCATAGACCGACAGCTCGAGCATCTTCGGGTCGATCATGATGAATTTGCACTGATCCGGAGACAGCTGATAGAGCAGCGACAGGATCATCGTGTTGATGGCCACCGACTTGCCCGAACCCGTCGTGCCGGCGATCAGCAGGTGCGGCATGCGGGCGAGGTCGACCATCATCGGGCCGCCGCCGATATCCTTGCCGAGCGCCAGGGTCAGATTGCCGCGGCTGCGCTCATAGGCGCTGGAGGCGAGCAGTTCGCGCAGATAAACCGTCTCCCGCCGGGCGTTGGGCAGCTCAATGCCAATGACGCTGCGGCCGGGCACCACGGCGATGCGCACCGAGAGCGCCGACATGGAGCGCGCGATGTCGTCCGCGAGGCCGATCACCCGGGAGGTCTTGGTGCCCGGCGCGGGTTCGAGTTCATACAGCGTAACGACGGGTCCCGGGCGCACCTTGACGATTTCGCCGCGGACGCCGAAATCATCGAGAACCGATTCCAGCAGGCTGGCGTTCTTCGACAGGGCATCCTTGTCGGCCATATTGCCGCCGCTTGCCGGCGGCGCCTCCAGGAGGTCGAGGGGCGGCACCTGGAAGGTATCGGCCACCGGCATGACCAGACTGCCCTGGCGGGCATCCTTGGCCCGTTTGCCGGCCTTGGTTTTCGGTTTCGCGGCTTCGACCAGCGATTTCCGCTTTTTGCGGGGGGCGGGCGAATCCCCGGGCCCTTCTCCGGCCCCCAATTCGTCCCCCAATTCGTCCCGGGGCGCGGGTTCGCCGGTCAGGCGGGGCTCGACCCGTTGACCGGTATCCTTGGAACCCCGGGCGATGCCGGCCGCCGCGCGCCGGGTCAGCCCGCCGCCGCGCCGCGCAATGCCCCACATATATGCCCATTCCGTCCGGTCGAGGCCGGCGGCGAAGCCCAGCAGGCCAAGGGACAGCAGGACCCCGATTCCGGCGAGGGTCCATCCGCCGCCGGCGCTCAGCCGTTCCGGCAGCCAGCCCACAACGAGGTCGGTCAGGACGGTACCGGAGGCCCCGCCCATGCCGGCCCTCAGCGGCCAGTCCCCGGGCACCGGCAGCGGGGTGACGGCAAGGGACAGGGCCAGCATTCCGGCGATCACCGCCAGGAGCCGGAACCACACCAGGCTCAGCAGCTTGCGCCCCGCCAGGCGCCAGGCCCAGGCGATCAGCACCAGAGGCGCCGCCCAACCGGCTAGACCAAAGAACTGCCAGACCAAATCGGCGACAATGGCGCCGGGCAGGCCAAGGACATTCTGGACGGCGCTTCCCGTGGCGTTGTTCAGGGAAGGGTCCGAGGAGGAATAACTCGCCAGCGCGGCCGCGATCAGGAGCGCGGCGGCAAAGACTCCGATGCCCGACAATTCGATGAGCCGTTGACGCAGGGCGTCGGCGAAGGCGGCCGGAAGCAGCGTCCGGCGGCCGTTTCGGGAGAGTGCGCGGGCCATGGACCGGTTCTAGCCCGAGTATCTTTACAGATCGTTAACGGCCGCCCGAAATTCCCGGTTTTCCGCCGATTTGCTCCATGCCCGGCCAGGTGCTGCCACCCCCTCACCCGGCTCCGGCTACGGCTCGCTTCGCTCGCCAAGCCTCCGCATCCCTCTCCCCCTCAAGAAGGGGGCGAGGGTGCAAAAAGAAAGACCGATCCCTCTCCCCCTGCTGACGGGGGCGAGGGAACACGATGCGGCGACGCAACTACCCCCTCTCCCTCCGAAGGGAGCGAGGGGACCCACCGAAACTCCCTCTCCCTCTCTGAGGGAGAGGGCCGGGGTGAGGGTGAAATGGAAATTCTTCCTTACCCGGTGCCGGCCCCCGGACCGGATCGGCGTGTTTTCCAGGCCGCCCCCGTCAACTTGCGAGCGTGTTCCTGATCCGGGTGAGGCCTTCGGCCACCGTCGCCGGATCGTCCACCAGGGCAACCCGGATGCGGCTGTCGCCGGGATTGACCCCCGACCGGTCGGCGAGGCCCAGATAGGCGCCGGGGACGACCCGCACCGCGGCCTCCGCCCACAGGCGGCGGGTGGCCTCTTCGCCGTCGCCAACCTCGAGCCACAGAAAGAACCCGCCATCCGGCCGGTAATAGCCGAGAACGCCGGCGAGGATCCGGTCGGCCCGGTCGAATTTCTCCCGGTAGAGCGCCCGGTTGGCCTCCACATGCGCATCGTCGTTCCAAAGCGCCGTGGCCGCCTCGGCCAGGGGTGCCGGAATGGTCGCGCCGCCATAGGCCCTGAGCCGCTTCAGCCGTGAAATGATTCCCTCCTCGCCGGCGACGAACCCGGACCGGAGGCCCGGCGCGCTCGAACGCTTCGATAGGGAATTGAATGTCAGCACGTTTTCGAGGCCGCCGCCCGCGGCCGCGCAGGCCTGCAGGATGCCGGCGGTCGGCTCCCCGTTATAAATTTCGGCGTAGCACTCGTCGACGGCCAGCACGAAATCGTATTCCCGGGCGAGGTCGATGGCGCGGGACAGGTAATCAAGACCGGCGGCCGTCCCCTGCGGATTGGACGGGGTGCACAGATACACCATCGCCGTCCGGCGGAGTTGGTCGCCGCCGAGTTCGGAAAAATCGGGCAGATAGCCGGCCGCCGGCGTTCCTGACAGCACCGCCACCTCGGCGCCGTTGAGTTTCGCCGTCCCGTAATAGGCTTGGTAGAACGGGTTGGGAATGGCCACCACGGGCCGCCGGCCGTTCTTGGTCCGGGGGATGCAGACGTCACCGGCCATATAGAGGCTTTCCCGGCTGCCCATGGCGGCGCAGACGTGCCGGGCCGGATCAATCAGGCCGCCGGCGAGACCGTAGCGGCGGTTGAGCCAGCCGGCGCAGGCTTCGAGATGGGCGGCGGCGCCGGCGGTCGGGGGATAGCGGCCCCATTTGTCGCCGTGCTCGGCGACCGCCCGGTTGATGATGTCCGGCGGTTCGTGGCGGGGCTCGCCGAGCGACATGATGACCGGATCGAGGCCCGCCGGCGGGTTCACGTCCTTGAGCAGCGCCCGCAGCCGGTCGAAGGCGTATTCCTCCATGTCGTCGAGAACCGGATTGTGCATGCGCCGTAATGCTCCAGGTGGGCTCCAGGCGGGCTCCAGGCGGGCTCCAGAAACGTGACCGCCCCGCACCACACTCTTTGAGCGCGCCGCGGGGCGATCGCCTGGTTGCCGAAACTAACGGGCGCCGGGCCGATGAGCAACCGCCACCCGTTCGGGCGTCAGAGAGCTTCGGAGCCGGTCTCGCCGGTCCGGATCCGGACCGCTTCGTTCAGCTCATAGACGAAGATCTTGCCGTCGCCGATGTTGTTGGAGTTGGCGGTATCACGGATGGTCGAAACCACCTGATCCGCCAGCCCGTCATCGACCGCGATCTCGATCTTGGTCTTGGGCACGAAGTTGATGGCGTATTCGGCGCCGCGGTAGATCTCGGTATGCCCCTTCTGGCGTCCGAAGCCGGAGACTTCGCTTGCCGTCAGGCCCTGCACCCCGATCCCGGTAAGCGCCTCGCGCACCGCATCCAGCTTGGCCGGCTTAATCACTGCCACTACGTACTTCATGGCTGCACCTTTACATTATCCAGTTGAATCATAATGAGATAAGAGCCGCGGTCCCGTCTAGAGATCATAGCTCCGCTCCCCATGGGTCGTAATGTCGAGGCCTTCGGTCTCCTCTTCGGGCGTGGTCCGGAGACCGACGGTCGCCTGCACGATCTTGAGGATGATATAGCCCGCGACGCCGGCCCAGATGACGGTGATCACGGCGCCGATCAGCTGACCGATGAAGGCCGTGCCGATGGAATAGCCGTCACCGCCGAGACCGCCGAACTGGGGTGCCGCGAACACGCTGGTCAACAGGATGCCGAGAACGCCGCCGACGCCGTGGACGGCGAACACGTCCAGCGAATCATCGATCTTCCACATGCTTTTCACCACGTTGATGGCGTAGAAGCAGATGATCCCGGCAAGGAAGCCGAACACCAGCCCGCCGACCGGGCCGACGAAGCCGGAGCCGGGGGTAATCGTCGCCAGACCGGCAATGGCGCCGGTGGCGATGCCGACCAAACTCGGCTTGCCGAACTTGATCCATTCGATGGCCACCCAGGTGAGGCACGCGGTCGCCGCCGAGATGTGCGTGACGGTAATCGCCATGCCGGCCGCGCCGTCGGCGGCCAAGGCGCTGCCGCCGTTGAAGCCGAACCAGCCGACCCAAAGCATGGCCGCGCCGATCATCACCAGGCCCGGATTGTGGGGCGGGCGCAATTCGCTGGGGAAGCCCTGCCGCGGGCCCAGGGCGGCCGCCAGGATCAGCGCCGCGACACCGGCGTTGGCGTGAACCACCAGACCGCCGGCGAAGTCCATGACCGCGACGCCCTTGAGGCTTTCGGATATCCAGCCAAGATCGGCGAGGATGCCGCCGCCCCAGATCCAGTGGGTGGAGGGGGCGTAAACCACGATCAGCCACAGCGCCGAGAACAGGATCACGGCGGAGAACTTGATCCGCTCCACATAGGCGCCGACGATCAGCGCCGGGGTAATGATGGCGAAGGTCATCTGGAACATGAAGAACACGTTCTCCGGGATGGTGCCGGACAAGGTGTCCGTGCCGACGCCGGCGAAAAACGCCTTGCCGAGACCGCCCCACCAGGCCGACGCATCGCCGAACGCGATTGAGTAGGCCAGCACCAGCCACAGCACCGACGAAACGCAGGTGATGGTGAAGCAGTGCATCAGCACCGACAGCACGTTCCGGGACTGCACCAGACCGCCATAGAACAGGGCGAGGCCTGGCATGGTCATGAACAGCACCAGGGCGGTTGCCGTGATGATCCAGGCGGTATCGCCGCCCGAAAGCTGGGCATCCTGCGCCAACGCGCCGTCCGCCACGAAGAAAACCGCGCCCGCGGCCAGGATGGCCGTCAGCGGCGCTTTCAATTTGGCTAACATTCAGAGGTCCTCCAGATAGTCGCCCGCCAAAACACTCGTGGCCCGGATGACCCGCCCCGCATCCGTTGCCGAACACGGGGGTCCCCCGAAACACCGCTTGATTCCGCCAAGCGGCGCGCAGCCACGCACAGGCCCTATCCCAAGAACCGTGCCAAATGCGTCCAGGGGGTATTTTTCTTTATTTACAGACACTTAGGGTAACCGTCGCCGGTGCGGGCCAAATCCGGTTTTGCCTGATGATCGGGCAGGTGACGGAAATTGGTCAGAAATTGGGCAAATTCAATCCCGGTCCGAATGAAGCGGACCGCCCCGCGGCGTGGCTAACGCGGGACGGCCCTGGCGGCGGGAACAAGGGAGGACATGCCTGTTCGGCCGCCAAAGGCGGGGCCGCCGCAAGGGCAACCCCGCCGTTCGGTAGCGTGAGCAGGCCGGCGCCCGCTATCGGACGGTCTCTCCGTGTTGGTGGAGATCGAGACCCTCGGCTTCGGCGTCCTCGTCGACCCGCAATCCGATCGTCTTGTCGACGGCGAACAGGATCACCAGGGTGGCGATGCCACTCCAGACGATGGTCGAGATGATGCCGACGATCTGGGTCCAAACCTGACCGACGTTGCCTTCGAGGGCGCCGGGGGCGCCGCCGATGGCTTCGACCGCGAACACACCGGTCAGGACCGCGCCGACGATGCCGCCCAGGCCGTGGACCGCGAAGACGTCCAGGCTGTCGTCATAGCCGAGCTTCGGCTTGAGCATGGCGGCGCCCCAGTAGCAGACCAGGCCGGCGACGATGCCGATGACCAGCCCGCCCGCCGGGCCGACGAAGCCCGACGCCGGGGTGATGGCCACAAGGCCGCCGATTGCGCCGGAGATGATGCCGAGAACCGTCGGCTTCCTGTGGTGCATCCACTCGACGGCCATCCAGGACAGCGCCCCGGCCGCGGAAGCAATTTGCGTGACCAGCATGGCCATGCCCGCGCCGCCGTTGGCGCCGACCGCCGAACCGGCGTTGAAGCCGAACCAGCCGACCCACAAGAGGGACGCGCCGATAACCGACAGCACGAGGTTGCCGGGCGCCAGGTTTTCGGTGCCGTAGCCCTTCCGCTTGCCGATGTAGATAGCCGCGGCCAGCGCCGCGACGCCGGAGTTGATGTGCACCACGGTGCCGCCGGCGAAGTCCAGGACACCCTCTTCGCCGAGGAATCCGCCGCCCCACACCCAGTAGGTGATCGGTGAGTAGACGATGATCGACCAGAGGCCGGCGAACCACAGCAGGGCGGAGAACTTCATCCGCTCGGCGAAGGCGCCGGTGATCAGGGCCGCGGTGATGATGGCGAAGGTCATCTGGAAGACGATGAACAGCGATTCCGGAATGGTGCCGTTGATTTCATCGACGGTGACGTGGCTCAGCAGCATCTTGGAGAAGCCGCCGACATAGGCCGTGGCGCCCTCGGAAAACGCCAGGCTGTAGCCGATGACCATCCAGACGACGGAAATCAGGGCGCAAATGGCGAAGCTTTGCGCCAGGGTGGCGAGGACGTTCTTCCTGCGGACCATGCCGCCGTAGAACAGGGCGACGCCGGGAATGGTCATCAACAGAACGATGGCCGTGGATGTCAGCATCCACGCGGTGTCGCCCGTATCGAGCTTCGGCGTGTCCTGCGCCGCCGCCGGGTCGACGGCGAAGGCCGTCACGCCGGCGGCTCCCGCCAGCGCCGAAAATTTGATCAAATTTCGCATGTGTCGATTCCTCCTAAAGCGCTTCGTCGCCGGTTTCGCCGGTCCGGATACGAACCGCGGCGCCGAGCTCGATGACGAATATCTTGCCATCACCGATGTTGCCGGAATTCGCGGCTTGGCGAATGGCTTCCAGCGCGGCGTCGACCTGGCCGTCCGCCACGGCGACTTCAATCTTTGTCTTGGGGACGAAGCTGATTGCGTATTCGGCACCCCGATAAATTTCGGTGTGGCCCTTTTGGCGGCCAAATCCGGATACTTCACTCGACGTCAGCCCCTGAACGCCGCAGCCGATCAAGGCTTCGCGTACAGCGTCGAGCTTTGCCGGCTTAATGATCGCGGTGATCAATTTCATCGTCGGTTTCCTCTCGTTGCGACCCGCCCAAGGGAGATCGCCTCCCTTTTCCGGTCCAATCCCCGGACTAACTTCAAACGCCGTGCCAAACCGGTTGAATTGTTTGATTTCAATGAATTATGGGTGACCGGATGGGCGAAGCAGCCCGCAAAGGTGATTATTTTTTATTCAATTATGGCGACGTCTTCAAATCTGCTTATATTTTGGTCAAATCCGGCCGCGACGCGGGCTGGACAATCCGTACCCATGTGGCAAAACCTGGGCCATGAGCGGTGTTTATGATGTAGCGATCGTCGGCGGCGGTTTCGTCGGCGGCACCATCGGTGTCGCGCTGGCCGATGCCGGGCTCGGGGTGCTGGTGATCGACCGCGATGCGCCCGACACGGTGGAGGCGCCCGGGTTCGACGGGCGGTCCTCGGCCATCGCCGCCGCGCCGCAACGGCTGCTGGCCCGGTTGGGCATTTGGCGGGGCGTCGCGCCCGAAGCCTGCCCGATCAAGGACATCCGGGTGGCGGATGGCGGCTCGCCGCTGTTTCTTCACTACGGCCGGGAGGACGTGGGCGCGCCGGCGCTCGGGTTCATGGTCGAGAACCGCCACCTGCGCATGGCGGTGCGGGACAGGGTGCGGGAGACCGGCGGCATCACCGTCATGGCGCCGGCGGCGCTCACCGGCGTCCATACGGACGATACCGGGGCGGCGCTGTCATTCGAAAATTATCCACCGGTCCGCGCCGGGCTGGTCATCGGCGCCGACGGCCGCGGGTCCTTCGTCCGGGAGGCGGCGGGCATCAGGCTCACCCGCCGGCGGTACGGTCAGACGGGCATCGTCTGCACCGTCGCGCACCAGCACCCCCACCACAACGTCGCCCACGAGCATTTTTTCCCCGCCGGTCCGTTCGCCATCCTTCCGCTGACCCGGAACCGGGCGTCCATCGTCTGGACCGAACGGACGGCGGTCGCCGGGCAGATCCTGGCGCTTTCCGGCGGGCCTTTCCTGGAGGAACTCGCCGAGCGGCTGGGTGATTTCCTCGGCGGATTGGAGGTCGTCGGGCCCAGGTGGTCCTATCCCCTGGCGCTCCAATACGCCGAGACCATCGTCGGTCCCCGGCTGGCGCTTGCCGGCGACGCCGCCCAGGCCATGCATCCCATCGCCGGCCAGGGCCTCAATCTGGGGCTCCGCGACGCGGCGGCGCTGGCGGAAGTGATCATCGACGCCCGGCGTTTGGGTCTCGATATCGGCGCCCCGGCGACCCTCGCCCGTTATCGGCGGTGGCGGCGGTTCGACAGCCACTTGATGCTGGCCCTCACCGACGGGCTCAACCGGCTGTTTTCCAACGACCTGCCCGGGGTGCGGGGCGTGCGGGATGCGGGCCTGGCGGCGGTCCACCGGGCCGGGCCGCTCAAGACCTACTTCATGCGACACGCCATGGGCGAAATGGGAGACCTGCCCCGCCTGCTCAAGGGCGAAGCGCTCTAGGGTACGGACTCGATTGATTGCGTCATGGGAGTGTGGCGGCGCTGCGGCATGAAATGATTGCGTCATGGCCGGGCCCACCGGACCGGCTTCGCCGGCCGGAGGACAATCCGCGGCCCGGCCATCCACGTGTACCGTGCCGCGAGGCGTGGATCACCGGGTCAAATAAGGTCAATTCGGACGAATTGACCGACCCGGTGATGACGACTTGCGGGTGAGTGAGGAGGGAGAGGGAGTAGTCGCGTTGCCGCATCGGGTCCCCTCGCCCCCTCAGGGAGGAAGAGGGAGTCGAGCCGAATCCTCTCGACCCCGACCCGGGGGGTTCGTCTCAATTCGGGTCGCGGCTCAGGCCCTTTGCCGCCAAATCCGCGAGATATTGCCGCCACATCGCGTCCTGGCGGGCGCCGAACTCGTACAGGGTCTTCCACGAATAGATGCCGGTGTCGTGCATATCGTCGAAACCGATGCGGATGGCGTAGTTGCCGACCGCCTCGACCTCGACGATGCCCACATGCCGGCGTCCGGGCACGGTCTGGCGCTCGGACGGGGAATGGCCCTGCACTTCCGCCGACGGCGAGTGCACGCGCAGAAACTCGGCTGGCAGGGAAAACGAGCGGCCGTCATCGAAGTCGATCTCGAGCATCCGCTCGGCCTGCTTGACCCTGATTTCAACGGGTTGGGGCGTGGACACGGGGGATCGCGCCGCTAATCGCCGCCGTCGATCTTCCGCGCCTCGTCGACCAGCATGATCGGAATGCCGTCCCGGATGGGATAGGCGAGGGCCGCCTGCTCGCTGATCAACTCCTGGGCCTCGGCGTCATAGCGCAGCGGGCCCTTGGTCAGCGGGCAGACCAATATCTCCAGCAGCTTGGGATCGACTTGGGTGTCGGTCATCGCACGCCCTCCTGATCAGTGCCTGGATGCCGGGGCTTCGCCCTCGATGCCGGCCATGGCGAGGAGGGACATCAGCACGTCCGGAACATCCGGCATTTCCGGCGCCTCGAGCAGCGCCTGCTTCTCCGAAACGTCGAACGGGCACATCATGGCCAGGGAGACGATGAGCGTCTCGTCGTCGGCGTTTTCCAGGGAATCCCAGTCGGCCTGCAGGCCGCGGCTCTCGAAGAACCGGCGCAGCAGCCCGAAAAGCTCCTCGCGGTCGAAGTCGAAGCCCGGCTGTTCGGCCAGATCGTTTCGGAACGGTCCGTAATCGGCGGCGACCCGGCGGTAGCCGTTCCGTCCCTCGACCTCGCCGGCGATATTGAACCGGCAAATGCCCTTGAGGCTGATCAGAATGCGCCCGTCATCGGTCTCGGAGAAGGAGGTGATCCGGCCGGCGCAGCCGATGCCGAAGATCGGCGCATCCCCGGCCACCGGATCGTGCTGGAACTCCAGGGGCTGGACCATGCCGATAATCCGCTCCTCCTTGAGCGCATCCAGCGCCATGGCCAGGTAGCGTTCCTCGAACAGGTTGAGGGGGAGGCGGCCATGGGGCAGCAGCAGCGCGCCGGGCAGCGGAAAAATAGGAATTTCCCGGGGCAATCCCTTGAACGGATGCCCGAAGGGGTCGCCCGGAAGGCCGCCCGGAGAACCGCCCGGAGAACCGGAAGTCATGAGAACAGCACCGACGACAGTTTGCGGCGCCCGTCGACGGTCGCCGGATTGGCGGGCCCGAGGGCCTCGAAGATCTCCAGCAACTGGGTGCGGGCCGCCTCGTCGTTCCAGGTCCGGTCCCGTTTGATGATCTCGACCAGCGCCTCGATGGCCTCTTCCGCCGCGCCGCCGCCATAGAGGGCGAGGGCGAGATCGAAGCGCGCCTGGTGGTCGGCCGGGTCGCTGTCCACCCTGGCGCGGAGTTCGGCGGTATCGCCGCTGGCGCTGCTTTTCTCGGACAGATCCAGGCTGGCCTGGACGGCGCCGACCTCGGGCGAGCTTTTCACCGCGTCGTCGAGCCCGGCCAGGAATTCCCGCGCCCGGCCGGTTTCGCCGGCGGCGATCAGACACCTGGCGAGCCCCGCGGTTGCCCGCGCGTTCGCCGGATCGGCGCCCAGGACCTGATTGAAGATCCCGGCGGCCTGTTCCGCTTCACCCGCTTCCAGCGCCTGCTCAGCCTGGTCCAGGGCGTCGTCCAGCGGCGAGCCGCCGCCGGTCAGTTTCTCGATGAACTGGCGGAGCTGGCTCTCGGGCAGCGCGCCGGTGAAGGCGTCCACCGGCTGGCCGTCGCGGAAGGCGTAGACCATCGGGATCGACTGGACGCGCAGCTGGGCCGCCAATTCCTGGTTTTCGTCCACGTTGATTTTGACCAGCTTGACCGCGCCGCCGTACTCGGCGGCCAGCTTCTCCAGGAGGGGGCCGAGCTGCTTGCAGGGGCCGCACCACGGCGCCCAGAAATCGACGATGACCGGCACCTGCTGCGAGGCCTGGATGACATCGGCGCCGAAACGCTCGGTATCGCTGTCCCGGATGACGCCTTCGCCGCCGCCCGGTCCACTCTGGGCCGCGCCGCCAGCCGGCACCGCCGCATCCGCGGTCGCCGCCGTTCCGTCGGGATTGATGATCGTCGACATGTCTCTTGCCTATGCCCCGGTTAACGTCCTGACATCACCCTGACAGTTGGCCCGCCCGCCGCGGACCGCAAGGGTGCGGCCGTCTTTAAACCGGGTTTGGCCCGAATTGTCCATGGGGGTCGCGCGGCCGGTCAGCCGCCGGCCGGTCGGCCGGATAGGGCGCCGATGTCGAGGATCGTCGGCTCGTACCCCATTTCGCGGATAAACCGCAGCAGATCGCCGGGCGAGATGGCGGTCGTCGCGTCGTTGGTCAGCGGGTGGTAGTTGACGATGTCGCCGGCGAGCATCCGGGCGTCGAGCACCACCGACAGTGCCGTGTCCCGGGCTGTGTCCCGGGCTGTGTCCCGGGCTGCGTCCCGGGTGGCGCCCGCCGCATTGATCAGGGCGAAGGGCGTCACAGCGCCCGGCGTCACGCCCAGCACCTCCATCAGCAGGTCCGGCTTGCCGAAGGAAAACCGGGCGGCGCCCAGCGCCTTCTGCAGCCCCTTGAGGTCGACCCGCGTGTCGTGGAGGGCCACGACCAGCCACAGCGCGCCTTTCTTGTCCTTGAGGAACAGGCTTTTGCAGTGCGCGCCCGGCAGCCCTTCGTGGAGATGGAGGCCGTCCTCGACGGTGAACAGGGGTTCGTGCCGGCGGGTAGTGACCGGGATGCCAAGCTCATCGAGCCGTTTCATCAGATCCTGTTCGGTGGCCGCCATCACGCCCCCGATCCGGAATGATCTACGGTAAGGGAGTCGGGCCAAGCCCCACCCGGATACCCCTGCCACATGATGCGATCGGCCTCCTCCAACTCGCGGACGCGCTGACGGTCGTCCGGCGCGGCGCCCTGCATGGTGCGCCGCGGCACGATACGGATTTGCCGCCGGCGTTCCAAGCCCCGGACCGCCCTCTGCTTGTGTCCCCGGACCCTGGACGGGCCAAGTTCAACTTGCAAAGCGAGGCGCTTTTCGTATTATCGCCGCCTTCCAAACGGATGCGGGCGTAGCTCAGGGGTAGAGCGCAACCTTGCCAAGGTTGAAGTCGTGAGTTCAAATCTCATCGCCCGCTCCATTTTTTCCCTATCATTCCATCATGCCGGCCGAAGAGATTTGGTCGCAGGTTTGGTGCGTGATGTTCTAAATTCAGGATTTCATGGATTGAATTTTGCGACCGATGGATAAACGTTCTCTCGAGAAGAAAAGCCATACGATGCGTATGATCTTTCATCTCGGATAGCGTGCTCATCCATGAGCACAGGCGAGCCTGAACAGCAGGATATCCAAGCCTGTGTTCTCTACGTGTTTTCCATTCTAAGAGAAAGAATTTAACCACTAAAAGGCCCAGGCGTTTTGAACCTGGGCAATTTCAGTGAACGCTAACGTTCGAATGCAATCGAAAATTTATCCAGGAAAGCCTGTGTCCATTAACCCTCTCCTTGGCAGCGGTCACGGCGGTCCCAATGCGTGCATGGCACACCAGAGAAAGTTAAGCCACAGTTATGAAATTATAACAATCTGTAACGCCACGCACTCAGGCCTGCGACTACGAGATAAAGCTTGACGATTCATCACAACCGATCATATGATTGGAAAAAATATTGACAATTGGGAAATTAGGCCCAATTTAAGATCATATGATCGGTTGTGATGAGGAGACCTAAAATGAAACTTAAACACGAAAATCGTTTGCCTTTATCATACCGACGCGATGCACTACGAAACCGATGCGAGTAATCGCACACAGCTTTCTGAGTTCTGCCGTGACCCGTCTCGACGTCTTGTTGGGCGGCACCAGGATGGTCATCCAAGCCGCTGGTACCCAAATCAAGTAATTGATTGTGAGACGGGAGAGCCATTTACCGAAGACGGTGCATGGAGCTTCATCGCCGACTGCATTGACCAATACCATGCATTGAAGATCGTCGAGCTTAGAAAGCCACCTAGTTCCCAAGCCTACGAGATGAATATTCCGATGGAAGACGGGAATGAACTATACATTAAGGTCTGCCTAGGCAATCGATCAGCCATCGGTCGTAGCTTCCACTACAGTGAAAAATAAATACCAATCTGCCAACCAACGGAGTCGGGAAAATGAAAAACGATAAATTTTGGAGAGAACAGGCGCTTTGTCCCGAGTGTGAATCCGAATCCATTTCGTATCATACCGAGACTGACACTTTCGTATATGGAGTGGAGGACTCTGCCGAGGAGTTAAGCGTGGAAGTGCCAGTTGGACGCTGCGACGCTTGTGGGTTTGAGTTCACCGACGGCAGAGCCGAGAAATTGCGTCATGAAGTTGTTTGTCGGCACTTAGGAAGGCTAACTCCAAAGGAAATTCTAGAGGTCCGTGAGCGATTTAACCTAAGCCAGGCACAATTTGCAGCGGTTACAGGATTTGGTGAGGCCTCTATTCGCCGGTGGGAGACGGGAAATCGTGTCCAAAATGAATCAACTGATAAGTATCTTCGGTTGATTTTGAGATTGGATTCGCTCGAGCCCTTGATCCAAATGAATGAAGATCCTGGTGCTGGTATCGCCGGAGACCGCGGCCACCAAGCTTCGGCCTTTAGCTTTCGTGCGATTGAAGTCACTCCACAAAGGATTGCGGCGGCCGACGGTTTCGACCTCAAGCCAATTGCTGCCTAAGAATGTTTGCGGTCACTTTCTATTCGTTTAAGGGGGGCGTCGGTCGAACGCTCGCACTTGTAAATGTGGCTGCCGAACTAGCCCGACTAGGCAGAAAGGTATTGCTGGTCGATTTTGACCTCGAAGCTCCTGGACTAACCTCCTTCGAGTTTGGTAGGTGCGCAGAAAATACACAAGGTCTCGTGGACTACGTGACCGAATACGTAGATTCACATCAGGCCCCGGACGTGACTCGTTTTATCACGAAATGCGATTTGCCTACCGAGAGCGGAGCTAGCATTTGGCTCATGCCGGCAGGACTCCAAGATGAGCGCTACGAGGAAAAGCTGAGCAAAATAAACTGGGATGATCTATATCGAAACAAGTCTGGATTTTTAATGATCGAAGACCTTAAGGAGCAGTGGTGCAACGAGGTTAATCCGGACTACGTATTCGTGGATTCTCGCACTGGTCATACTGACGTAAGCGGAATTTGCACGCGGCAAATACCTGACGTGACCGCGATGTTGTTTTTTCCGAACCTACAGAACCTTGCGGGGATAGAGAAAATTTACCGGCAAATTCAGGAACAGAATTTAGAGGACCGCGAAAACGAGATTGAGTTAATTTTTGTTTCTTCCAACACACCAGCTCTAGATGATGAACACCATATCCTTGAGCGAAACTTGGATCTGTTCAAAGAGAAAATCGAATATCCCAACTGTCAGATTATTCACCATTATGACAGCATGGCACTCCTTGATCAGAGCATATTTGTCCTGGAGAGAGCCAACACACGTCTTGCAAACGAGTATCGTAGCCTTACCAAGGCAATTATTAGCCGAAATCCTGAAGACCGCGACGGGGCAATCGCATTTATCGAGGAACTTGAGGGACAGTCCGACGGTGTTGGTCCGCTAGTCGATACCGCCATGAAAATTGAAACTAAGCTCTCCAAGATCCGTTCACACCATGCGAGAGATCCGGAGGTCCTTTGCTTATTGGGCGATGTTAGAAGCGACCAGGGAGCGTCATTCGAAGCAATTGATCTCTATGAGTTGGCCGTAATGAATGGCCAAGACGTGTCATCAACATTTCGCAAACTTGCAAATCTCTATCGGCAGCAGGGGAACAATGAAAAGGTTGTCGATTCACTAATGAAATTACTCCAAGCACAAGCGGACTACTTTGACGTGCTGTTTGCAATCAGGTGGCTGGCCGATCTCGAAATGGAGGCCCTGGGCGCTGCTCTCGAAACTCCGGCGATGCACTCATTAAATATTTATGAGCAGAGTCAAATCGCGGAACCGCTTAGATTTGATGTTAATACGTTGGCCTATGCGTGTCGAATTTTCGAGAGATTGTTGGAACACCCCGATGCTTCTTCGTATCGCCGGGACTTGCGGTCCAATATCATCCTTTCAAAAATAGGGATGGGCGATTTTGAGGATGCAATGCAAATGCTCGGTTCTCGCGACGATATATTGAAAAGCGAACATATGCCTGACGTATTCAACTACGCGATGGCCGAATGGGGAGTAAATGGTCGGGGCAGACCAGACCTATTCGAGCGCTTACTTTATCTTTTTGCTGAACAAAAAGACCAGATCGAAGACGCGAACTTCGCGCAATGTATGGCCATAGCAAACTGGTGCTTAGGTGCGAAGGATGATGCTTTTGAATGGTGTGATTTAGCACAATCATTGGCTGAGGATTTTGACATCAATATTTTTAGCGCTTGGCACTATTACTCACGACGATCTCAGAACTTTGTCTCTGACATCCATGAGCTGCGAAAGGCCATTGAAAAGGATGACTATCGTCTTCCATACATGAGTTCTCGTCGCCTGATCTAGCGGCCTGTCACGCTGATGTCTAATTTTGCTGCCGACATCAAAATTTGGAACTAGTCTATGAAGTCCTGCGACTTGGATTCGGTCGTAGGCGTACCTTGATTTCCAATCTTCGGCGGCAAATTACCTCGTGCTCGCGAGTTCCAATTGAGGTGCTGCATGATAGCGTCTAGAATATTTCAAGTTGAAGTCGCAGAACCTGCTCCCTTTCTATCGCGTCATTATCTGAATCTTGGTGCCAAGAGAAATTAGCTCTACAAGCATCTCCTTGGATACGGCTTCTCTTTTGCCGCGAAAGTGCTCTTCAAAGCCATTAGCTAATGAAAGCGCGTGATAAGCCATCCAGCCGTTTCATGGCCGACCCGCACCCCCACTACAATGGGTTCCGCGCTCCGTCGGGGGCGGCCGCCGCCTTGCCTCCCCTCGCGGATCGGGCGTAGGCTGGCCATTCCGGCTGGATCGATAGGAGGCCGCGTCCATGCGCCCCGCCTACCGCCCATCCATCCTCTTGGCCCTCGTCGCGGTGCCGGTCGCCGCCATGCTGCTGCTGTTCGCCCCGCCGGCCCACCGCGCGGCCGCCCAGTGGGACGGGCCGCCCGCCGACCGGGCCGAGCATTATTGGCGCCAGGGTTACGTCCTGCACGTCCTCGGCGCCTATGGCGGCGCCATCGAGCGCTTTCGCAAATCCATCGAATTGCGCCCGAGCGCCGAGGGCCACACCTATCTCGGCTGGTCGCTGAGCCATCTCGGGCGGCTCGACGAGGCCATCGCCGAATGCAGGAAGGCGATCGAGATCGATCCCGGTTTCGGCAATCCCTATAACGACATCGGGGTCTATCTGATCCGGCTGGGGCGGCTCGACGAGGCGATCCCGTGGCTTGAAAAGGCGGTTACCGCCGAACGCTACTGCTGCTACCAGTTCCCCAATTTCACCCTCGGCCAGATCCGGCTTGCCGAGGGTGACGTCGACGGGGCGGTCAAATTCTTCGAGCGCGCCCTCAGGCACGCCCCCGACTACGCCCCGGCCCGCGAAGCGTTGAAGGAGATCCGGAATACCACGCTGTAGGGGCCGATCCCCGGCCGCCGCCCGGAACTCGCCGGGCCCGGCCTGTGTCGTCTTGTCGAGAACGCCCGCCCGGGTAGAATGCCGGCGGCGCCGTCGGGCGACGAACGGGGGAGAATGCCGCGATGCTTGAACTCTACTACCTGAAGGAAGCGGATTCCGTCTGCTCGAACCGGGCGGTCATCACGCTCATCGAAAAAGGGATCGAGGACTGGACGCCGCGGTACATCAAGCTGCTCGAAGAAGATCACTTCGACGAAAGCTATCTCGAGATCAATCCGAAAGCCGTCGTCCCGACGCTGGTTCACGACGGCAATCCGATCCGCGAATCCTCGATCATCTGCGATTACATCGACGAGTTGAAGCCGGAGCCGGCCCTCAAACCCGCCGATCTGCTCCGGCGGACCTATATGCGCGAGTGGATCAAGGATTCGGACGAGGTCGGTTTTCCGGGCGTCGCCGCGTTGAACTTCGTGACCCGGTTCCGCTCGGTGATCGACGTCGAAAAGCTGGAGAGCCGATGGAAAAAGCAGCCCGATCTCGAAAAGACATTGCGCCAGCAATCGGTCATCAGGGACGGCATGGACTCGGAGTGGGTGTTGCGCGGCCTCGTCGGGTGGGACCGGATCTTCGGCAAAATGGAGACCGCCCTGTCCGATGGCCGGCCGTGGATCATGGGCGGGCAATTTACCCTCGTGGAGACCTGTTATGCGCCGCTGATCAAGGTCCTCGACATGATCAAGTGGCTGGACGTCTGGTTCGAGGACCGGCCCAACGCCGCCCGGTGGTGGGAGGCGCTCGGAAACCGCCCGAGCGTTCTCGGGCTCGACGAATACGAGGGGCACACCGCCGACCCCGATTCGGATCACGCCAAGGCCGGGCTGGCGCTGGTCGACGAAGCCAGGGACCGGTTGTCCGCCTACAAGGCCTCGCGCGCCTAGGGTCCGTACCCGATCAGGGGATTCTCCTTTTTGCGCCCTCTCACCCTGACGGGGGCGAGGGGACCCGATGCGGCAACGCGGCTACTCCCTCTCCTCACTCACCCGCTGTCGTCATCACCGGGTCAGTCAATTCGTCCGAATTGACCTTATTTGACCCGGCGATCCACGCCTCGCGGCCGGCGCGTTCAACGGATGTCCATGCCTGTCTGTTTTTGTCCATGAATGTCCATTGCGCGGATTCGCCGGAATTTCGGGTGTTGCTGCTTTTCAAGGCTTCAAGGATATGCAAATTCTGCATGGCATTCGGGCGCGCTCACGGGAAGGAACGGACATGGGACCATTCGGCATCGGACAGGCGGTAACCCGGGAGGAAGATCCCCGGCTGCTGGTGGGCCACGGCCGCTATGTCAACGATCACAACCTGCCCGGCCAGGCCCACGCCTATCTGCTGCGCTCTCCCCACGCCCACGCCGAAATCACCTTCATCGACACGGCCGCCGCGGCCGCCGCGCCCGGTGTGGCCGCGGTCTACACCGGTGAGGACGTGGCCGCCGACGGGATCGGCTGGCCGAAGATGGAAGGGCCCTTGAGGCGGGAAGGCGGCGCGCCGCCCTTTCACTGCCCCCATCCCGGCCTCGCCCGCGGACGGGTCCGCTATGTGGGCGATCCCGTCGCCTTGGTGATCGCCGAGACCGTCGATGAGGCCAAGGATGCCGCCGAGCTGATCGGGATCGGCTTCGACCCGTTGCCCGCCAACGTCGATACGGCCCGCGCCGTGGAGCCCGGCTGCCCCCGGCTGTGGGACGAAAACCCGGGCAATATCGCCGGCGAGTTCCGGTCGGGCGATGCGGATGCCGTCGAGGCGGCCTTCGCCGCCGCCGCGCACATCGTCAGGCGGCGCTTCGTCATTACCCGGCTCCACGCCCAGTACATGGAGCCCCGGGGGACGCTCGGCTATTACGACGACCGGGAGCGGCGCTACGTGCTCCATGTGGACGTCCAGTATCCCCACCGGCTCCGGAACGTGCTGGCGGAAGACATCCTCAAGGTGCCGGAGCAGGACGTGCGGATCATCGCCGGCGACGTGGGCGGCGGCTTCGGCACCAAGGGCTGGCAGTACGTGGAGCACCGGCTGACCCTGTGGGCGGCGAAAAAACTGGGCCGTCCGGTCAAATGGTCGTGCGAACGTTCCGAGGCCCTGCAGGCCGACGAGCACGGCCGGGACAACGTGAGCGAGGCCGAACTGGCCTTCGATGCCGGCGGCAAAATCCTCGGTCTCCGGGTCAGGACGCTGGCCAATGTGGGGGCCTATGTGTCGTCGGTCCGGAACTTCCTGTCGGTGTTCGGCTCCACCGGCCTGCTCGCCGGGGTTTACGACATCCCGGCGGCCCATGTGCATGTCAAGGCGGTTCAGACCAACACCCAGGCGACGGCGCCCTATCGCGGCGCCGGCCGGCCCGAGGCCAACTACGTCATCGAGCGGATGATGACCGAAGCGGCGCGGGAACTCGGCGGCGCGCTCGGCCTCGACGCCTTTTCGCTCCGGCGGCGAAATCTGATCGCGACCGACGCTTTCCCCTACAAGACGGCGCTCACCTTCACTTACGACTGCGGCGACTTCGCCGCCAATATGGACAAGCTGCGCGGCCTCGCCGACCTGGACGGGTTCGAGGCGCGCCGCGCCGAGGCCAAATCCCGCGGCAGGCTGCGGGGGCTGGGTATCGCCAATTCCATCGAGCAGGCGGCGGGCCCCGGTCTCGAGTTCTGCGAAATCCGGTTCAATCCGTCGGGGACCGCGCTGGTCCTCATGGGCACCAAGTCCCAGGGCCAGGGGCACGAGACCATGTACAAGCAAATCGTCTCCGACCGGCTCGGGCTCGACCCCGCGGACATCAAGGTGATGGACGGCGATACGGACAAGGTGGCGTTCGGCGTCGGCACCATGGGCTCGCGGTCGGCGGTGATGGGCGGTTCATCGGCCCACATCGCGGCCGGCAAGGTGGCCGGGAAGGCGGCCAGGATCGCCGCTCACATCCTGGAGGCGGCCGAGGCCGACATCGAACTCGAGGACGGGCGGTTCATCGTCGCCGGCACCGACAAGTCGATCCCCTTCAAGGAGGCGGCCAAGGCGGCCTTCGCGCCGCCCAAGCTGCCGCCGGGGATGGAACCCGGCCTCTACGAAACCGGCACCTTCCGCACGCCCAACTACACCTTTCCCAACGGCTGCCACGCCTGCGAGGTGGAGATCGATCCCGAGACCGGCAAGGTGGACGTGGTGGGGTATTCCATCGTCGATGACGTCGGCACGGTGATCAATCCCGTCACGCTGAAGGGTCAGATTCACGGCGGCATCGCCCAAGGCCTGGGACAGGTGCTGATGGAGCAGGTGGTCTACGATCCGGACAGCGGCCAGCTGATGAACGGATCGTTCCAGGACTACGCCATGCCGCGGGCCGACGATGTGGCCGAGACCCGGATCGGCGGCAACCCGGTGCCGACGAAAAACAATCCCCTCGGCGTCAAGGGCGCGGGCGAGGCGGGGACGTGCGGCGCGTTGCCCGCCGGCATGAACGCGGTGGTCGACGCGCTCCGCCAGGCGGGGATCGAAGGCATGGACATGCCGGCGACCCCGGCCCGGGTATGGGCGGCGCTGCGGGACGGAAACGGAGGCGCGTGACCCTTGTCCCGCTATCTCTTCCCGCTGGCCCTGTTCGCCGTCCTGTTGGCGCTGGTGATCGCCACCCGGGAGGACGGGACCCTGAAGGGCATGGCCCGGGTGATCGACGGCGCGACGGTTGTGATGGATGGCAGGCGGCTTCGGCTCGAAGGAATCAGGCCGTTCCCCCTGGACGAGATCTGCCGGGGCGCGACGGAGACCGGCAATTGGCCCTGCGGCCGGGAGGCGGCGTATGCGCTCTCGCGGCTGATCGATCAGCGGGGGCTCGACTGCACGGTCGAGACCGACACGCGGGGCGATACGGAGGCGGTCTGCAAGCGGGACGACGTGGATGTGGCGCTGGAGATGCTGCGCCGGGGCTGGGCGCGGACCGACCTCGGCGGCGCCCCGGCGGCGGCCCAATCCGAGGCCCGCGCGGCGCGGCGGGGCATATGGCGCCAGGACGCCCGGCGCTGGAACCGCAAGCCGTTGAAATAAAATGATAATTTTGTCCAACCGTTACCGGAACGGAAAATCGCGGCCATTAAAACGTACGCACAGTCTCGTTATAATTCCGGCGCCGGGAATGCCGGCCGTTTGCCGTTCGGGGCGCAATCCGGCGCGCTGGTCGCGTGCCTTGCATTCCCTCCGGGCGTTCACCACTATTGCCCGGCTTACGCCGGCTTATGGATGATAACCGGCGGACGGTAACCGGCGGATGATATCGAGGAGGTAGGATGTTCAAGGATCGCGTCGAACACCGGTGGATCGAGACCTTCGTCACGGCGCTGGAATACTGCAAGGTCGAGGCGGGCGAGGAGGTCGCCATCCTCTCCGAAACCCAATCCCGGGAGATCAACGTCCACCTGACCGAACTGGCGCTGCTGCGCCTGGGCGCCAGGCCGTTCCATGTGGTCATGCCGACCCCGCCGCAATCGGCGCCGGTGCCGGTGCGTTCCACGGGCGCGTCCAACGTGGTTCAGGGGCTGGGCCCCGTGGTCAAGGCCCTGTCCGAATGTACCATGGTGGTCGATCTCACCGTCGAAGGCATGCTGCATTCGCCCGAATTGCCGGGGATCATCGGGAACGGGGCGCGGCTGTTCATGGTTTCAAACGAACACCCGGACGCCCTCGAGCGGTTGCTGCCCGATCCGGCGCTGACGGAAAAGGTCAAGGCGGCGGTGAAGAAGATCCGGGGCGCCAAGGAAATGACCGTGCAGTCCGGCGCCGGTACCGACCTCAAGATAGCCATCGAGGGATCGCCGAGCGCCGGGGTGTGGGGCTATTGCGACCGGCCCAAGACCGTCGCCCACTGGCCGGGCGGCATCGTCGTCGCCTTCCCGCCGGCGAATTCGGTGAACGGCACGCTGGTGCTCGACGTCGGCGACGTGAACCTGACCTTCAAGCGCTACCTGCAGGACCCGGTAACGCTGACCATCGAGAACGACTTCGTCACCGGCATCGAGGGTACGGGTACCGATGCCGAGCTGTTCCGGCGTTATATGGCGGCCTGGGACGACAAAAACGCCTACGGCGTCTCCCATGTCGGCTGGGGCCTGAACCCGGCGGCCCGCTATGAGGCCATGACCATGTATGACCAGCGGGATTTCCAGGGCACCGAGCTCCGCGCCTTTGCCGGCAACTTCCTCTATTCCACCGGCGCCAACGAGTTCGCCAAGCGCCACACGCTGGGCCACTTCGATATTCCGGTGCGGAATTGCACGGTGGCGCTGGACGGCGAGAACGTGGTCGAGAATGGCGAGCTTGCCGGCGAGTTCGCGGAGGCCGCCGAATAGGCCCGGTATGAGCGCAGCGCCTTTCCCTATTACCTATAACGAGGCCGGCGCCGTTTCCGGGGGCCGGCCCGGGCTGATCTTCATGCACGGGATCGGCGGCGATGCCGACGCCTTCCGGTTTCAGCTCGATCACTTTGCCGCCGCCTACCATGCGGTGGCGTGGAATATGCCGGGCTATCGGGGGTCGGCGGCCATCGACCCGGTGACATTCCCCCGGCTGGCCGCCGCCCTGGCGGCGCTGCTCGACCATCTCGGCATGGAGACCGCCCATCTCGTCGGTCATTCCATCGGCGGCATGGTTGCCCAGGAAATGGCCGCCCTGTATCCCGAACGGATCGCCGGCCTTGTGCTCGCCCAAACCAGCCCGGCGTTCGGGCGCCCCGACGGGGATTTCCAGAAACGTTTCGTCGCCGACCGGCTGGGCCCGCTGGACGAAGGCCGGGGCATGGAAGACATCGCCGGCGAGGTGATCGAGACGATGTTTCCGCCCGGCGCCGAACCGCAAGCCGTCGGCCTCGCCCGGGACGCCATGGCGGCGGTGCCCGAAGACACCTACCGGGCGGTGGTCCAATGTCTGGTTACCTTCGACCGGCGCGACAATCTCGGCAACATCGGCGTGCCGACCCTGGTATTGGCGGGAGAGAGAGACGCCAACGCGCCCGCCGGTATGATGGAAAAAATGGCCGGCAGGATTCCCGGCGCCCGGTATCACTGTATGCCCGGCGCCAACCACCTGGCCAATCTCGAATGCCCCGATCTGTTCAATGGGGCGATCCAACAATTTCTCGACCGGATATAGGGAGGGTCCCGAATGGCGACCGCGAACAATCAACTCGACGCCCCCATGTACGATCCCGGGGCGTGGCGGCTGACCGGGAAGCAGGCGGACCTGACGGCGAAGGCGCGGAAACTGGGCCGGGAGAAGTTCGCCGGCCGGGCCGATAAGTGGGACCGGGACGCCATCTTCCCGATGGAGAACTACAAGGACCTCCACAAGTCGAAGCTGCTGGGTATCTGCGTGCCGTCCAAAAACGGCGGGGTCGGCGCCGATTACATGACCTACATGCTGACCGCCGCCGAGATCGGGCGCTATTGCGGCACCACGTCGCTGACCTGGAACATGCACGTCAGCTCGTGCCTGTGGACCGGCGATCTGGCCGACGACCTCAAGATGACGGCGTCCCAGCGCAAGACCCATAACCGCCGCCGGGCCATCCACTACAAGCGGATCGTCAAGGACGGCGCCATCTACGCCCAGCCGTTTTCCGAGGGCGGCGCGGCGGCGGCCGGGGCGGCGCCCTTCGGCACCACCGCGACCAGGACCGACGGCGGCTGGCTGATCAACGGCAAGAAGATCTTCGCATCGCTGGCGGGCTCCGCCGACTATTACGGCGTGCTGTGCACCGAGAAAAAACAAAACCTGTCCCGGCGGGATACCATGTACGTGGCGGTGCCGGCGGACGCGGAAGGGGTCACCGTGGTCGGCGACTGGGATCCCCTGGGCATGCGCGGAACGGTCAGCCGCAATCTCCTGTTCGACAACGTGTTTGTCAGCAACGACGAACAGTTGATGCCCAAGGGAATCTATTTCGCGGCGGCAACCAGCTGGCCGCACATGTTTCTTACCCTGACGCCCACTTATATGGGCATCGCCCAGGCGGCCTATGATTTCACCGTCCAGTATCTGCGTGGGGAAGCGCCGGGCACGCCGCCGGTGAAGCGGCGGATGTATCCGACCAAGCAGCTGGCGGTGGCCAACATGCACATGATGCTGGAGCAGACCAAAGCGGTGTGGTTCCAGGCGATATCCGAGGCCGGTCCCAACCCGAGCAAGGAGCAGGTGCTGCGGGCCTATACGGCGCAATATTCGGTGATGGAGAATTCCAACGAACTGTGCCGGATGGCGATCCGCACCTGCGGCGGACAATCCATGCTCAAGAGCCTGCCGCTGGAGCGGCTCTACCGGGACAGCCGCTGCGGCGCCCTGATGCTGCCGTGGACGGCGGAGATTTGTCAGGACCGCCTCGGCCGCGAAGCCCTCTACGACAGGGGCGAGGAGGACGAGTGAGCGACGACATCTCCGGCTGGATCGAGACCCACGCCGGATTCACGCCCGACAAGGTCGCCCTCAAGCATGTGCGCGGGGAGGAGACCTACGCCGAGTTCGCCGATCAGGTCCGGACCCATGCCCGGATGCTCAAGCACCGACTGGGCGTCGGCCGCGGCGACCGGATTGCCTATCTCGGTCCCAATACCGCCGAATTCCTGTTCCTGTTCTTCGCCGCGGCCCGGCTGGGGGCCATGTTCCTGCCGCTCAACTGGCGCCTGGCGGCGGGGGAGCATGCGTACATTCTGCGGGACTCGGGCGCCAAGGCGGTGTTCTGCGACGATGAGTATCTCGATCACGCCGAGGGGTTCAGGATTAATTTCCCCGATACCGCCTTCGTCGACTGCCGCGGCGCCGCATCCCGCTTCGGCTGGCACCTTCTCGAAGAAGAGCTGGCTCTGGCGGAGGGCGACGACCGCAACCCCCATGTGGATGCCGGCGCGCCGTTTCTGCTGGTCTATACCTCGGGCACGACCGGCCGGCCCAAGGGCGCGGTGCTGACCCAGGAGGCCATTCACTACAACGCCCTCAACTGCGTTCATGCCGCCGACATGCGGAGCGGCGACAATATCCTGGTGAGCATTCCCCTGTTTCATGTCGGCGGTCTCAATATCATGCTGACCCCGGGGTTCTATCGCGGGGCATCCATCGTGCTCCACGAACGGTTTGATCCCGGCGACGCCTTGCGGAGCATCGAAGACGACCGGATCACCCTGATCATCGCGGTGCCGGCGGTCATGCAGGCGATGAGAGGGCATCCCGACTGGGAGAGCGCCGATTTGTCGTCGCTCCGGCAGATGACCACGGGCTCGACCATCGTACCGGTGTCGATGATCCAGCCGTTCCTCGACCGGGGCATGGCCGTCTGCCAGCTTTACGGCTCCACCGAAACGGCGCCCGGCGCCATCTACCAGTTGGCCGCCGACGGTTACCGCAAGCCCGGATCCATCGGCAAGCCGGCCCTTCACTGCGAAGCGCGGATCGTCGACGGCAACGGCGCCGACGTGGCGCCCGGCGTGTCCGGCGAAATTCTCATCAAGGGCAAGAGCATCCTTTACGAATATTGGGGCAACGAAGAAGCAACCCGGGAATCCATCCGGGACGGCTGGTTCCATACCGGCGATGTGGGCTATCAGGACGAAGACGGCGATTACTGGGTCAACGACCGCCTGAAGGACGTGATTATTTCGGGCGGCGAGAACATCTACCCGGCGGAAGTGGAGCAGGTGCTGTACGGCATGGATGAGGTGGAGGACGCCTCGGTGGTCGGCCGCCCGGACGGGAAATGGGGCGAGGTGCCGGTGGCGGTGATCGCGCTCCGCGATGGCGCGGCCCTGGACAAGGAGACGTTGGCCGGGCGGTTCGACGGCGTGCTGGCGCGCTTCAAGCACCCGAAAGACGTGGTCTTCGTCGACGAATTCCCGCGCAACGCCATGGGCAAAATTCTCAAGTATGAGCTGCGCGACATCGTGGCGGGCAGTTGAGACTATTGGGCGGCGGCGCAAATCAGCCGGCCAATCGGCCGGAATGGGGGAGAGGGAACGCACCGAAACTCCCTCTCCCTCTGGGAGAGGGTCGGGGTGAGGGTGATATGGAAATTCCCCATCGCCCAGCTACGGCTATGGCTCGCAGGCTTGCCAAGCCTTCGCATCCCTCTCCCCCTGACGGGCGAGGGAACCCGATGCGGCAACGCGACTACTTCCTCTCCCCCTGACGGGGGCGAGGGAACGCATGGCAAGCCTCCTCTCCCCGCTCACCCGCAAGCCGTCATCACCGGGCTTGACCGCGTATCAATCCCACCCCTACCCTCATCCCTGCAACAGTCAATGTACGTCCCGCTCGCTGGTCCCCGCTGAATAAGCCTCTAGCCCGGCACCAGAGCCGGGGCAACGGATGAGGTGGCTCATGTTCAACTACCAAATTTATGGTCCATATAAGATTCCGAAGACGCGAAGCGTCAAAGGAAAGGCGTTGGACATGTCGGCGCAGGCGTTGAACGGTTTTTGGGATGGGGTGGACAAGAATCGCGAGAATCTGAGGAACGCACGCGGTTGTTATGTCTTTGCGCATCGGGCGGGTGGAGGATTCAAGCCATGGTACGTCGGACAGTCGAAGGGGCCGTTTCACAATGAAGTCTTCACCCACAAGAACCAGAATCATTACAATCAAGTCTACCACAATCTTGGTGCCGCAACCCCGGTCATCTTCCTCGTCGCGCGCTGCACCCCCAGGGGCAAGCTGTCGGGCAAGACCCTCTCTCAGGCCGAAGCCGACTTCGTGGAGCAAAAGCTCATCGGACATGCGCTCAGCAAGAACAAGAAACTCATCAACGTAAGCAACACCAAGCTCCACAAGAAGGTGGTGATCCCTGGGGTTCACAACTCCTCGGGAAAACTGGAACAGGCGGCAACCGACCTGCGAACGGCGTTGGGGATCAAAGCCCCCAAGAGCGCCCGGCCAGCAAAGAAAACGACAGCGGAAAAAAAGTGAATCTCTTATCCCACAACCGCTGATGGCACTGAATCGTTTGCCCTGTACTTGGGATTCTGGTTGCGCTCTTACTGGCTGGGGCTGTAGTCGTGGTAACGAACTAACTAGGCGAGATGGTTATGCCGCTTGGTGGGGTGTATCGGTCGCGGGTCGTTGACGAAGTTTGTCAAGCGTTGGTCGAATGTATTCGCGCATCTTCTGAAAGTCCCGAATGGGACAGCATCACCCAGGGCCCGTCCGCATCGTCGAAAATATCGGCCTCGATGCCGATGCCGTTGGCGTCGATCATCATAGGTCCGGCGCCTCCAAGGGCCGCCAGTCGTTGGCCAGGGTCAGCGGGGCGCCGCTGCGGGCCTGCAGGTCTTCCAGGGACAGAGCTTCGATTTTCTCCCGCGCAACGAGGCCGTCCGGGGTGACGTCGATGATGGCGAGATCGGTGTAGATGCGGTTCACGGACCGGCGCCCGGTGAGGGGGAGCGTGCACTCACGGACGATTTTGGGCGTGCCGTCCTTGCCGTTGTACTCGCACAGGACCCAGACGTTCTTGGCGCCGGCGGCCAGGTCCATCGCGCCGCCGACGGCGGGCGCGGTGGGGGAGCCGGGGAGCCGCCAGTTGGCCAGGTCACCGTTCTCGGCCACCTGATAGGCGCCGAGAACCGCGATATCCAGATGCCCGCCGCGGATCATGATGAAGCTGTCGGCGTGATGAAACATGGCGGCGCCGGGCACCAGCGATACGGGCTGTTTACCCGCATTGGTGAGGTCGTCCGGCCTTATGCCGTCGGTCTCGTCCTTGGGCTTCATGCCGAGCACGCCGTTTTCCGAATGGAAGATGATCTCGCGGCCGGCCGGCGTATGATCGAGCACCAGCAGCGGGATGCCGACGCCCAAATTCACGTACGACCCGTCGGCGATATCCTGGCCGAGACGCCAAGCCATCTGGTTGCGCGTCAAACCGTCAGCCATTGGACACACCGCCGGAAATTTCCACCACCCGGTCGACGAAGATGCTGGGCGTAACGATGGTTTCCGGATCCATCCCGCCCAGGGGTACGCATTCCTCCACCTGTGCGATGGTCAGTTCGGCGCCCATGGCCATGACCGGATTGAAATTCCGCGCCGACAGCCTGTAGCTCAAATTTCCCCAGCGGTCGGCGCGGTCGGCCTTGATCACCGCCACGTCGCCCTTGATCGCGTGTTCCATGACAAACGCCCGGCCCTCGAACTCGCGATGTTCCTTCCCTTTGGCGAGTTCGGTCCCGGCGCCGGTCGGCACGTAGAAGGCGGGAATGCCGGCGCCGCCCGCCCGGACCCGTTCGGCGATGGTGCCTTGGGGGACGATCTCCAGCTCGATGGCCCGCTGCTCGTATAGTTCCTCGAAGGCGACGGAGCCCGGCACCCGCGGAAACGAGCACACCAGTTTTCGCACGCAGCCGCCGGCCAACAGCCGGCCGATGCCGTGCTCGCCGGATCCGCCGCCATTGGCGACAATGGTGAGGTCCTTCAGACCCTTGGCGGCGATGGCGTCGAGGAGATCCATGGGCTCGCCCGTCTGGCCAAAGCCGCCGACCAGGATGACGGCGCCGTCCTCGATTCCCTCGACGGCTTCCGCCGCACTCTTGCATTGCTTATCGATCATTTTTTTCGGACCCTGTCGGGAGAACGTTGGCCATGACCGGCGGTTGAGTCAACTCCGGCTGCCAAAGGGGGGCGGATATGAGCGACAATCAGACCTTCGATAGCCCGGGTCCCGACGCAATTTATCAGGCGGCGTTGGACAACGGCACGTTTCAGATTCAGAAGTGCGGCAGTTGCGGGACCCACATCTTCTATCCGCGGGCGCTTTGCACCGCGTGCGGCTCGACGGCCCTCGGCTGGGTGACGGCCTCGGGCAAGGGCACCGTCTATTCAACCACCGTTGTCCGGCAGAAGCCGGAGAGGGGCGGCGACTACAACGTCTGTCTCATCGATCTGGAAGAAGGGCCGCGGCTCATCAGCCGGGTCGTGGACACGCCTCCCCGCGAGGTCCGGATCGGTCAGCCGGTGGAAGCCTTCATCGGCGAACTGGACGAGGAGAAGGTCGTCCTGTTCCGGTTGGCGGCGGCCGGCTGATGGCGCACATGCTGCGGGGCGCCACGGCCATTGTCGGGCTTGGCCTCACCGAGTTCGGCACCTTGCCCGAACGCTCTCATTTGGAGGTGATGGCGGAGGCGGCCCATGGGGCGCTCTCCGACGCCGGCCTGACCACCAAGGATGTCGACGGGCTGTTCGTCTCCAATTTCGCGAGCCCGTTCCTGGCGCTCCAGTCGGCGGAGTATCTGGGAATCGACCCGGCGGTTCTCGACGGCACCAATATCGGCGGCTCGACATTCGTCAGCCATGTTCAGGCGGCGGCGATGGCGCTGGCGACCGGCCTTTGCAATGTGGCGTTGATCGCCTACGGCTCGACCTCGCGGTCGGGCGGGCGCGCCGGACAGACCAGAGGACCGCTGGGCCGGACACCCTATGAAGACGTCTATGGCCCCCGCAATCCCATCGGATCGTATGCCATGGCGGCGGCGCGCCACATGCACGAGTTCGGCACCACGCGGGAACAGCTGGCCTCGGTCGCCGTCTCGGCCCGGGCATGGGCGGCGAAAAACCGCCGCGCCGAGATGCGGGATCCGATTACCGTCGAAGACGTGGCCAATGCCCGGATGGTCTGCGATCCGTTTACCGTGCTGGATTGCTGTCTGGTTTCGGACGGCGGGGCGGCGATCGTCATGGTCCGGTCCGAGAGGGCCGGGGACTTCCGGAAGCCGCCGGTCCATCTCCTGGGAATCGGTGTCGGGGTGACCCATGACCAGATCGCGCAGATGCCGGACCTCACGGTGACCGCGGTTGCCAAGGGGGCGCCCCGGGCGTTCGGGATGGCGGAGGTTTCCCGGGACGACATCGACGTGATGGAGTTCTATGACGCCTTTACCATCAACACGATCCTGTTTCTGGAGGATCTCGGCTTTTGCGCCAAGGGCGAGGGCGGCGCGCTGGTGGAATCGGGCGCCATCGCGCCCGGCGGAGACCTGCCGGTCAACACGAATGGCGGCGGACTGAGCTGTGTCCATCCGGGCATGTACGGTCTGTTCACCGTCGCCGAAGCGGTCGAGCAACTGAGGGGCGAGGCCGAGGGCCGCCAGGTCGAGGGCGCGGAAATCGCGCTCTGCAACGGCAACGGCGGCAAGCTGTCGTCTCAGGTCACGGCCATTTTCGGGACCGGGGCGACGGTCTAGGGTCCGGACCCGATTGAGCCGCCATAGGAGCGTTGCGGCGATGAGGAATAAAATGATTGCGTCATGGCCGGGCCCGGACCCGGCCATCCACGTGTACTGTGCCGCGAGGCGTGGATCACCGGGTCAAATAAGGTCAATTCGGACGAATTGACCGACCCGGCGATGACGACTTGCGGGTGAACGGGGAGAGGGAGTTTCGGTGGGTCCCCTCGCCCCCTTCCCGGGGGAGAGGGGCAGGGTGAGAGGGCGCAAAAAGGAGAATCCCCTAATTGAGTACAGACCCTAGCGCGGCCGTATTTTGGCTTTTCTGGCGGCTCGTATCTGGTCTAATTCGGCATAAGAGCCGACGACAAGACATGGAACCAAGGGAGGTGTGGCATGAAGGCGCTGGTCCTGGAAGGCCCTAACCGGCCGTTCGATCTCAAGGACGTGCCGGACCCCGTGGCCGGGCCGGGCGAGGCGGTCGCACGGGTGATCACCTGTGGCGCGGGGCTGACCATCCAGCACGTGAAGGCGGGGCGGGTGCCGGCCAACTTTCCGCTGATCATCGGCCATGAAATCGCCGCCGAGATCGTCGAGATCGGGCCCGGCCACGACTTCGGCCTGTCCGTCGGCGACGGAGTCACCGCGCATTTCTATCTCACCTGCGGACATTGCCGCTGGTGCCTCGCCGACCGGGAGAGCCTGTGCGAAAACTCGCCCGGCGTCATCGGGCGGGCGGTCGACGGCGGGTATGCCGAATACATCAAGCTGCCGGCGCGGTCCTTCGTGAAGTTTCCCGAAAGCCTCGATTACAAGGCGCGCCCGGCGGAAGCCGGCGTGGCCGCCGATGCCCTGGCAACGCCGGTCAAGGTGCTGCGCCGCGCCCGGGTCCGGCCCGGCGAGTGGGTTGCGGTGTTCGGCGCCGGCGGCGGGGTCGGCATCCATCAGGTGATGATGGGGGCCTACGCCAATGCCCGGGTGATCGCCGTAGACACCAAGCCCGAAAAATTCGCCGCCTGCGAAAAAGCCGGCGCCGAGATTTGCATCGACGGCGGCCGCAACGATGTCGTCGAGGCGATCATTGAGGCGTCGGGCGGCGGCGCCGACGTAGCCATCGACTATATATCCTCGCGCCGGACATTGGAGGCGGGGTTCAAATCCCTTGGCGTCGGCGGACGTCTCGTCACCCTTGGCGGCGCCGGTCAGGATTTCGAGGTCAACGCCATGTCGTTCCTCGCCGGCGAACGGGAAGTGCTGGGCAGCCGGTTCTGCACCAGGGGCGAATTGGCGGCCGCCCTCGAACTGGCCGGCCGGGGCGAGGTGCGGCCCTTGGTGACCGAAGTCCGGCCCATGGAAGAGGCCAACGAACTCCATGACCTGGTGGAGGCCGGCGACGTGACGGGCCGCGCGGTCATCCGGGTGGCGGGCGCTTAGACGGGGAAGAACGCGATGGTACCGGCAATCGATGCCCACCACCATATCTGGCGCCAGGCCGATCTGCCGTGGCTCAACGGCCCCAATGAGCCGCGCATTTTCGGCGATTACACGCCGATCAAGCGGGATTATCCGATCGGCGAGTTCCGCGCCGATCTCGAAGGCCACGGGGTGGTGGGCTCGGTTTATGTACAGGCCAACTGGCCGGCCGGGCGGGCGGTCGACGAGTCCCGATGGGTCCAGTCGGTGGCCGATGCGTCCGGGTGGCCCAACGCCATCGTCGGCTTTGCCGATTTTCATGCCGGCGATGCGGATGAAACCCTCAAGGCGCTCGCGGACATTCCCCGCCTGCGCGGGGTCCGCCAACAGCTTCATTGGCACGAGAACGAGCTTTGCCGGTTTCAGCCGCGCCCCGATGTGATGAACGATGCGTCGTGGCGCCGCGGCTTCGCCCACCTGCGGACCTATGGATTGATGTTCGAGTTGCAGGTGTTCGCCTCCCAAATGGAGGATGCGGCCCGGCTGGCCGCCGACTTCCCGGAGACCACGATGGTGCTGCAACATTGCGGCATGCCCGAGGACGCCTCCGCGGCGGGCATGACGGCGTGGCGGGACGGCATGAAGCGGCTCGCCGACCGGCCCAACATCATGAACAAGCTGTCGGGCCTCGGGACGTTCATCCGCCGCAACGACCCCGCCTTCATCGCGGAAATCGTGCCCGAAACGGTGGAGATATTCGGTGTCGAGCGCTGCATCTACGGCAGCAACTTTCCGATCGAGAAATTGTGGACCGGGTATGGGCCGTTGATCGGCGCGTTCCGGCAGGCGCTGGCCGGTTTCAGCGAAGCCGACCGGCGCAGGATGTTCCATGACAACGCCGTCCGGGTCTACGCGCCGGAGGGCATCGAGGAAGGTTGACGGCTGTCAAGGCTTGCCGGGTCCCGGTCCGGGACGCTGGGAGGACAAAGTTTCGGAGTACGCCCATGTTGGAAATCGATATCGAAAAAGTGTGTTTCATCGTCGCCAAGGCGCGGGAGTTCGATTCCCGAACGCCCATCGGCGAGGACGAGTATGAGGCCGACGAGCCGGAAGAACACATCGACAACATCGAGGAAATTTCCGACTCTCACCATCACGAAGAGACCGACGATTCCACCGAGGATGAAATCAAGGCGTGGATCAACGCCATGAGCCATGACGACCAGTGTCAAATCGTGGCGCTGGCCTGGGTGGGCCGCGGCGACTTCACCGCCGATGACTGGGACGAGGCGCTGCGCACCGCAACCGACGGGCACAACGACCGGACCGCGGAGTATCTTCTCGGTATGCCCCTATTGCCGGACTATCTCGACGAGGGGCTGGCGGCGTTCGATCTTGGCTGCGGCTGAGCGCGGGCGTTCTCCCGGCAATCCGCCCGCCGCGCCGGTTCGATGAAAGTTCCAACACCGCCCGTGATACACTATGCTTTTGAAAAAACCTGTTGAATCTGGGCGTTCGCACCCCAAAACTTGCGCCGGACAACGGCCATTGGGGCGGCATGGCGGAGACGGACCCGGAGGACGATCGTGAGTACATCCACCGATAGGCGGCGCGCGGCCCTGTTGCGCGAAGCGGTCGGGGCGCTCAAGGGGCGCAACCGTCGGATGGTTGGCGAGTTCATGCGGAGCTTTTACGCCTTTGTTTCCCTGTCCGACCTGAGCGGACGGGGCGCGGCGAACATGGCCGGTTCGGCCAGATCAATATGCTCCTTGGGCGCCAAGCGCCGGCGGCGGGAGATGAAACTCCGGGTCTACAACCCGGATCCGGCGAAGGACGGTTGGCAAAGCGCGCGCACGATCATCGAAATCGTCAACGACGACATGCCGTTCCTGGTCGACTCGGTGACCTCCGAGCTTTCGCGGCAGGGGATCGAGGTGCATTTGGTCATCCATCCCGTGCTTTCGGTTCAGCGGGACGGCGCCGGCAACCTCAAGGCGCTGCTGCCCCACGAAGACACCGGCGACAACGTGCTGCGCGAAGCCTACATGTCCTTCGAGATCACCCGGCAGCGCGATGCGAAGCACCTCGCGGCCATCGAGAAAACCGTGTCGGTGGTGCTCCGGGATGTACGCAGCGCGGTCGAGGACTGGCATCACATGCGGCGGCGAATTCGCGAGGTCATCGACGAAATGAAGCTTCGCTACGCCGAGGGCGCCGCCGCCGAAGTGGCCGAGGCGCAGGATTTCCTGCAGTGGCTGCACGACGACAATTTTACCTTCCTGGGGTACCGGGATTACGATTTCAAGGGCTCGGGCGCCAACGCCAAGGTCTCGGTCAACCGTAAGACGGGTCTCGGTATCCTGCGGGATTCCGGCCGTCTGGTGTTCAACGAGTTGCGACATCTCGACAAGATGCCGGCGGACGTCCGCCGGTTCGTCCGGCGGCCCGATCCGGTGGTTGTTTCAAAGGCCGACTCGCGGGCGACCGTGCACCGGCCGGTGCGCCTCGACGCCATCGGGATCAAACGGTTCGACAAGAACGGCAAGGTGGCCGGCGAGCGCCTGTTCGTCGGCCTGTTTACCTCCATCGCCTATTCATCGAGCCCGCGCGGCATTCCGCTGCTGCGCCGCAAACTGGACAAGACCGTCGCCAGGGCCGGACTGCCGGCGGCCGGTCACGCCGGCAAGGCGCTGATGCACATTCTGGAGACCTATCCCCGGGACGAGCTGTTCCAGATTCGCGACGAGGATCTCATGGAAATATCCATGGGCATCCTCCAATTGCAGGAACGCCAGCGGGTGGCCCTGTTCGTCCGTCAGGATGATTTCACCCGGTTCGTTTCGTGCCTGGTCTACATCCCGCGCGAACGCTACACCACCGGCCTCGGGGTCCAGGTTCAGCGGATCTTGAGCCGGGTGTTCGACGGCGAAGTGAGCGCGTTCAACACCGAAATAGGCGATTCGCCCTTGGCCCGGCTGCACGTCATCATCACGACCACGCCGGGGAAAAAGCCCAGCTACGACCACGAAGCGGTCGAGGCCGAGCTTTCCTCCGCCACCCGGTCCTGGTCGGATCATTTGCGCGCGGCGTTGGTGGACAGCCATGGCGAGGAGCGCGGCTTCCAGCTGCTGCGCGCCTACAGCGATGCATTTCCGGCCAGCTATACGGAAAAGTTCGATGCCGAAACGGCGCTCTCCGACATCGGGCTGCTCCAACAGGTGGTACAGCGAAGCGGCTTGAATCTGAATTTCTACCGGCCGGACGGCGCCGCCGACAACGAGGTCAGGTTCAAGGTTTTCCATCCCAGGGAACCATTGCCGTTATCGGACGTCCTGCCCATGCTCGAAGACATGGGCCTCAAGGTGATCGACGAGGTGCCCCATAACATCGAGGTCGGGCACGATGATCTGGGATTGGTCATGCTGCATGATTTCGGCCTGGTGGCGCGCGATACGGACGAGGTGGATCTGGACGCCACCCGGGAGATTTTCCACGAGGCGTTCCGCCGCATCTGGAATGGCGAGATGGAGTCCGACGGCTTCAATGCGCTGGTCCTGACCGCGAAGCTTACCTGGCGGGAAATCAGCGTCATCCGGGCCTTCGCGAAATACCTCCGGCAGGCCGCCATTCCGTTTTCCCAGGATTACATGGAAGCGACGCTGCGCAACAACCCGGCGATCGCCGAACGCATTATCCGGCTGTTCCAGGCCAAATTCGATCCGGACCGGGAAAAGGGCCGCGCCCGGAGGCTGACCAGGCTCAAGCAGGAGATCATGGACCGGCTGGAAGAGGTGGTCAGCGCCGACGAAGACCGCATCCTCCGGCGCTTCGTCAATCTGGTGGAGGCGGCGCTCCGCACCAATTACTATCAGTACGACGCCGAAGGCCGGCCCAAGCCCTACATCTCCATCAAATACGATTCCCGGGTTATCGACGAACTGCCGCTGCCCCGGCCGCTGCGGGAGATTTTCGTCTATTCGCCGCGGGTCGAGGCGGTCCACCTGCGCGGCGGCATGGTCGCCCGCGGCGGCTTGCGCTGGTCCGACCGGCCGGAAGATTTCCGAACCGAGATTCTCGGCCTGATGAAGGCCCAAATGGTCAAGAACTCGGTCATCGTGCCGTCCGGGTCAAAGGGCGGATTCGTCGTCAAGCGCCCGCCCGCCGACGGCGGCCGCGAGGCGTTCATCGAGGAAGGCATCGCCTGCTACAAGACCTTCATGTCGGGCCTTCTCGACATCACCGACAACATTGCCGAGCGGGGGATTGTCGCGCCCAAGCGCGTGGTGCGCGGCGACGGCGACGACCCCTATCTGGTGGTCGCCGCCGACAAGGGAACCGCGACGTTCTCGGACATCGCCAACGGGGTCGCCGCCGATTACGGCTTCTGGCTTGGTGATGCCTATGCGTCGGGCGGCAGCGTCGGTTACGACCACAAGAAGATGGGCATCACGGCTCGCGGCGCCTGGGAATCGGTCAAGCGGCACTTCCGCGAAGCGGGGAAGGACATTCAGACCGAGGACTTCACTTGCGCCGGCGTCGGCGACATGTCGGGAGACGTGTTCGGCAACGGCATGCTGCTCAGCAAGCACATCAAGCTGATCGCCGCGTTCAATCATATGCACATTTTCGTCGATCCCGATCCCGATCCGGCGAAATCGTTTGCCGAACGCAAGCGGCTGTTCAACCTCGTCCGCTCGTCGTGGACGGACTATGACAAAAAGCTCGTTTCGAAGGGCGGCGGCATCTTCGAGCGGAGCGCGAAATCCATCTCCCTGTCCGCCGAAATCCGCAATGCCCTGGGGATTTCCAAGTCTCAGGTCACGCCCAACGAGTTGATCCTGGCAATCCTCCGGTCCGAGGTCGAACTTCTGTGGTTCGGCGGCATCGGGACCTTCGTCAAATCGTCCGATGAGGAGCACGCCGATGCCGGCGACCGGGCCAACGATGCGGTTCGGATCGATGCCCGGGAGCTGAATTGCCGGGTCATCGGCGAGGGCGCCAATCTCGGCGTCACCCAGTTGGGACGAATCGAGTACGCGCTCAAGGGCGGACGGAACAATGCCGACTTCATCGACAATTCGGCCGGCGTCGACTGCTCGGATCACGAGGTGAACATCAAGATCCTGCTCGATTCCGTGGTCGCCAAGGGCAAACTCACCCAAGCGGCGCGCAACAGGCTGCTGGAGCGCATGACCGGCGAGGTCGGCGAACTTGTACTGCGGGACAACTACCTGCAGACCCAGGCGATCACCATGTTCCGGACGGTCGGCGCCGATCTGCTGGATCTCCAGATACGCCTGCTCCGGACCCTTGAGAAAGAGGCCGGGCTCGTCCGGGCTGTGGAGTTCCTGACCGATGAGGAGGCGCTGAATGAGCGCGAACGGGCGCGTCTCGGGCTTACCCGGCCCGAAATTTCGGTCGTGCTGTGTTACGCCAAGCTCTGGGTCTATGATGAGATTCTGGCCAGTGACCTGCCGGATGCGCCGGAACTCCGGGATGACCTGATCAATTACTTCCCGACCCCGCTTCGGAAGAGGTACCGGGCCGAAATCTGCGATCACCAGTTGCGCCGCGAACTCATCACCACCATTGTCACCAACGACCTGCTTAACCGGGTCGGCGGCTCGTTCGTTATCAACATGATGGAGAAGACCGGCGCCGGCGTTGCCGAAATCGCCCGGGCGTTCCTCGCGGTGCGCGACTCCTTCGGCATTGCGGCGATCTGGGATCGGATCGAAGCGCTGGACAACAAGGTGCCGGCACAGACCCAAATGACCCTGATGCTCGACATTAACCGGCTCATCGAGCGGGCCACCCTGTGGTTGCTGAGGAATGCCGTCCAACCCATCGACCTCGGCAAGATTGTCGGCGAATTCGCCGGCCCCATCGAGGCGCTGGCGGCGGAGATCGAAAAGATCGTTCCGGCGGAGGTCACCGAACGGATCGATTTACGCGTCGAGCGCTACCGCGCGGAGGGCGTTCCGAAGGACCTCGCCCGCCGGGTCGCCTATTTGCTGCTGTTGGTCTCGGCCCTCGACATCATTCGCGCGTCACGGAGCTGCAAGCAGGCGGCGGGGCGGGTGGCCGAGCTGTATTTCCGGATCGGCGAGAATTTCGGCCTGGGCTGGCTCCGCCATCAGGCGGAGAGGCTTCCCGCCGACAGCCACTGGCAGAAATTGGCGGCGGATGCGGTGATCGAAGAGCTCTATGCGCACCAGAAGGGCATTACGCTCAATATCGTCAACGGCCGGAACGGCAGGAAGGGCAGCGGGTTGAAGCCCGATGAAGCGCTTGCCGACTGGACCAGGAGCCATGACGCGGCGATTAATCAGACCCGGATGATGCTGACCGAGCTCGAATCGGCGGAAAGCGTCGATCTCTCAATGCTCGCCGTGGCGAGCCGCCATCTGGCGGCCATCGCCCAGTCGGGGTAGTGTGGTCCGATGGCTGATCAGAGCGAAGCAGGATCCGTTTCCCCCGCCGGCAAACGCGGTGTCGCGGCTTGGTGTTTCTACGATTGGGCCAACTCGGCCTTCACCACGATCATCATCACTTTTGTCTTCGCCACCTACTTCGCCAAGTCGGTCGCCGTCGACGAAGTGTCCGGCACCGCCCAGTGGGGCTTCGCCATTTCGGCCTCCGGCCTGGCCATCGCCATCCTGGCGCCGGTCCTGGGCGCCATAGCCGACAAGGGCGGGCGGCGAAAGCCCTGGATCTTCGGGTTTACCTATCTGTCGGTCGCCGCCACCGCGCTGTTGTGGTTCATCGAGCCCGACGCCGCGTTCATTCTGGCGGCGCTCAGTCTGGTGGTGCTTGCCAATATCGGCTTTGAAATGGCGATTGTTTTCTACAACGCCATGTTGCCCGACCTGGCGCCCAAGGCGATGATCGGCCGGGTCTCCGGGTGGGCGTGGGGGCTCGGCTATTTCGGCGGGCTCGGCTGTCTGGTGGTGATCCTCACCGGCTTCGATACCTCTTCCATCGAGCAGATCCGGGCGACCTCCCTGCTCGTCGCCGCATGGTTCGGGGTGTTTTCCATTCCCCTGTTTTTGTTTACGCCGGATGTGCCGGCGCAAGGGCTGCCGATGGGGCAGGCCGTGCGGGACGGGCTCGGGCAGCTGTGGACGACCCTCAAGCGCGTCGGGGAATACGGGGACATCCTCCGGTTCCTGATCGCCCGGCTGATCTACAATGACGGCCTTGTGACCCTGTTCGCCATGGGCGGCGTGTTCGCGGCCGGCGCCTTCGGGATGAGCACCGCCGAGGTCCTGCAATTCGCCGTCGCCATCAACATAACGTCGGGTCTGGGCGCGGCGGCGTTTGCGTGGATCGATGACTGGATCGGGCCCAAACGAACCATCTTGATTTCCCTCGCCGGCCTGATCGTCACCGGCGGAGCCGTGCTGACGGTCACCGACGCGACCCTGTTCCTGGTCCTGGGCGCGGTGCTCGGCCTGTTCGTCGGGCCGGCCCAGGCGGCCAGCCGGTCGATGATGGCGCACCTGGCGCCGGAGGGGATGCGGACGGAGATGTTCGGCCTTTACGCGTTTTCCGGCAAAGCGACGGCATTTCTGGGGCCGTTCCTGTTCGGCCTCGTCACCGTGCTGACCGAAAGCCAGCGCTGGGGCATGGCGACCATCATCGTGTTTTTCGCCGTCGGCGCGGCGCTGTTGATGACGGTGACGGATGCCAGGAGGTGAGGCCGCCGTTGAAGCGCCGGTTGATGAAGCCGGCCGATCGGGGTACACACCGCCCATGACATTTCCGGACAAGAAGTTCTCAGACATCGGAAGCTATGCCGATGCCTATTTCGCTGAATGGCGGAAAGCGGCGGCCAGCGTCGACCGCGCCAAACTCGCCGAAGCGGCGGATATTCTCTCGGATGTACACGAAAGGGGCGGGACGCTGTGGGTGTGCGGCAACGGCGGCTCGGCGGCCATCGCCAATCATCTGGCCGCCGATCACGGTAAACTCCTGGCACAGGATACGGGCCTGCTTCCCCATGTTCATTCGCTGGCGACGAACATCCCGGTGATCACGGCGATCGCGAACGACATCGACTATGCCGAGGTGTTTTCCCGCCAGTTGTCGCTCAATGCCGGGGCGGGGGATGCGCTGATCACCGTGAGTTCATCCGGCGATTCCGAAAACATCGTGCGCGCCGTCCAATGGGCGAAGGACAACGGGCTCAAGGTCGTCTCGATGACCGGGTTCTCCGGCGGCCGGTCGGCCGGGTTGGCCGACGTCAACCTGCACGTGGATGCCGACAATTACGGGGTGATCGAGGATACCCATCAGGCGTTGATGCATCTGCTGGGCCAATACCTCCGTCAGGGCAGGATGAGCGAGGAATTGGTCCAGGACCGGAAGTTCTAGAATCCGGCCTCGACCAGGGGATTCTCGTTTTTGCACCCCCCACCCTGTCCCTCTCCCCCTGACGGGGGCGAGGGAACGCACGGCAAGCCCCCCCTCCCTCTGGGAGAGGGTTGGGGTGAGGGTGAATCGCAACACCTCACGACAAACGCGCCGGAAACTGCTCTAGGCGTTGGGCCGCAAAAAGCGCAAAATAATTTGATCGCGCCCCTGTTTGGCCCTGGTTAAAAGTTTTATTATATTTCAATAGGTTGTAGCGAATCGCGTAGCGCCCGGGCGCTGATTTTGCGCAAAAAACGCAAAAAAAGAGCCGCCCGGCGGCGGCTCCCTGATTAGGGTCTGTACTCGATTAGGGGATTCTCCTTTTTGCGCCCTCTCCCCCTGCCCCTCTCCCCGGGAAGGGGGCGAGGGAACCCGATGCGGCAACGCGGCTACTCCCTCTCCCTCTCTGAGGGAGAGGGCCGGGGTGAGGGTGATATGGAAATTCCCCCTCACCCAGCGCCGGGTAGGCTCGGCGTTCGCCTCGCCAACCCTCCGCATCCCTCTTCCCCTGACGGGGGCGAGGGACCTTGTGCCGCGCCGTCCTCATCGCCGCAACACCCCTATGGCGGCTCAATCGGGTCCGGACCCTAATCGGGCGTTCGGGCCGGTCAATGGCGGAAATGACGCATGCCGGTGAATACCATGGCGAGCCCGGCGTCGTCGGCGGCGGCGATCACCTCGTCATCCCGGATCGAGCCGCCCGGCTGAATGACCGCCGTGGCGCCCGCTTCGGCCGCCGCCAGCAAGCCGTCGGCAAACGGAAAAAAGGCATCCGAGGCGACCACCGAGCCGACCGCCCAGGAGGTCTCGTCACCGGCCGCTTTGGCTGCATCGGCGGCCTTCCAGGCGGCGATGCGCGACGAATTGACGCGACTCATCTGCCCGGCGCCGATGCCCACGGTGGCCCGGTTCCTGGCGTAGACGACGGCGTTGGACTTTACGTGCTTGGCGACGGTGAAGGCGAAAAGCAGGTCGGCCATTTCCCGCTCCGACGGCTGCCGCCGGGTGACCGCCTTGAGGCCGCCGCCGGTCAGCGCATTGTCCCGGCCCTGCAGCAGATAGCCGCCGGCGAGGGTGCGTACGGTCATGCCGCCGCTTCCGGCATCGGGCAGGCCGCCGGCATCCAGAACCCGGAGGTTCTTCCTGGCCGAAAGCACGTCCACGGCGGCAGGCTCGATCGCCGGCGCGATGATCACCTCGGCGAAAAGCCTGGCCGCCGCTTCGGCGGTTTCGCCGTCGAGCGGCCGGTTGAAGGCGATGATGCCGCCAAAGGCGCTTTCGGTGTCGCAGGCCAGCGCCCGGGCATAGGCGTCGGATAATGTATCGCCCACGGCGACCCCGCACGGATTGGCATGCTTGATGATGGCGCAGGCGGTTGCGTCAAACTCGGCGACCAACTCGAAGGCGGCGTCCGTATCGTTCAGATTGTTGAAACTCAGCTCCTTGCCCTGCAGCTGGGTTGCCGTGGCGACGCCCGGGCGGCGGCTTCCATCCCGGTAGAAGGCCGCGTTCTGGTGAGGGTTTTCACCGTAGCGCATGATTTGCGCCCGTTCGCCGGCGAACACCATCCGTTCCGGAAACTCGTCGTCCAATTCGCCCGCGAACCATTGGCCGATGGCGGCATCGTAGGCGCCCGTTCGGCGGTAGGCCTTGGCGGCCAGGGCCTTGCGGAACTCGAGCGTGGTCGCGCCGTCATTCGCCGCCATTTCTTCGGCCAGCCGCCCGTAATCCTCCGGATCGACCACGACGGTCACATGGGCGTGGTTCTTGGCGGCCGCCCGGATCATCGCCGGTCCGCCGATATCGATGTTTCCGATGCAGGCCGCGTCGTCGGCGCCCGACGCCACCGTCGCCGCGAAGGGATAGAGATTGACCACCAGAAGATCGATGGGCGCGATGCCGTGTTCATCCATCGCCGCGCGGTCGGAATCGTTGTCCCGGCGGGCGAGAAGACCGCCGTGGATTTTGGGATGCAGGGTCTTTACCCGGCCGCCCATGATCTCCGGAGAGCCCGTATAGTCGGCGACCTCGGTCACCGCCACGCCGGCCTCGATGAGCGCCCTGGCCGAACCGCCGGTGGATAAAATCTCGACGCCGGCCCCGGACAGCGCCATTGCCAACTCGGTGAGCCCCGTCTTGTCGGAGACGGAAAGCAGGGCGCGGCGGATGGGCTCGGTCATGAAATCGATACTCCGGGAAGGAGTGGTAAGAGACGATGCGGGTATAGCAAAGCCGCCTTTCGGCGGCTAGGGTCTGTACTCAATTGGGGATTTCTCCTTTTTGCGCCCTCCCGCCCTGCCCCTCTCCCCCGGGAAGGGGGCGAGGAGACGCACCGAAACCCCCTCTCCCTCCCTGAGGGAGAGGGCCGGGTCGCGGTTTGTCCTCCGGCCGGCGAAGCCGGTCCGGTGGGCCCGGCCTTCAGTCGGCCGAAGCCGACTTTCGGACGGCGTAGGCCGGCCATGACGCAATCATTTTATGCCTCATCGCCGCAATACTCCCATGGCGGCTCAATCGGGTCCGGACCCTAGCAGGAACCTGTCCGGAGGCGTCGATTATTGGGCGGCTTCGATGTTTTCTGCGGCCGCGGGCGCGTATTCCGGAACCAGCCGGCCGACCACCGCCCGGGCGGCCTCGAGTTCGCCGCTCCCGCAGGCCTCTGCCAATTTCCCGAGTTCGTCACGGACCTGGGCCAACGGAACGGCGCGGGGCGAGGCCAGCAGCAATCCCTCGCAGGATGTCGGGACCGGCGGCTCGGCGCCATGGAAAATTTCTTCAAACAGCTTTTCCCCGGGACGGACACCGCAATACTCGATCTTCACCTGTTCCCCGGGCGCGTATCCCGCAAGCCGGATCATTTGATTGGCGAGATCGACGATCCGGACCGGCTCACCCATGTCCAGAACATAAATCCTTCCGGACCTGGCGCCATCCTCGGGCCCCAGCGCGGCGGCCTGGAGAACCAGTTCAACCGCCTCGTGGACGGTCATGAAATACCGCTGCATCTCCGGGTGGGTGACGGTCAACGGACCGCCCCGCGCCAATTGCCCGCGGAAAAGCTCGACAACCGATCCGGTGGAGCCAAGGACGTTGCCGAACCGGACGGTGACCACCGCGGGGTCGCCGTCGGCGGCCTCCAAATCGGTGGCTTGGCAATAGGTTTCCGCGATGCGCTTCGACGCCCCCATCACATTGGTCGGATTAACCGCCTTGTCGGTCGAGATCTGGACGAAAACGCGGGCGCCGGCCCGGCGGCTGGCATCGAGCACATTGGCCGTGCCGACGGCGTTTGTCGCAAATCCTTCCAGCGGATTGGCCTCGACCATCGGAACATGCTTCAGCGCCGCGGCATGAAACACGATGTCCGGCCGGAGTCCGGTGAAAAGCCGTTCGATCGCGGACCGGTCCCGGACATCGGCGATGGATGCATCCCGTGACAGTCCGGGTTGCGCCTCCGCCAACTGCCTGTCGATGGTGAAGAGGTTGTATTCCGAGTTGTCGAGCAGCGATATGTGGGCCGGACCCAATTCGGAGACCTGCCGGACGAGTTCCGAGCCGATACTTCCCCCGGCCCCGGTGATCAGCACCCGCTTGCCGGAAATCAGCTCTTCGACAGGCTTTCGGTTCAGTCTGGTCTGCGGCCGGCCCAGCAAATCCTCGACGTCGACGGGCCGGACCTCGATCCTGGTTTCGATGCCTTGGCGAAAATCGGTCAACGAGGGGAGGCGGGCGAGCACCATGCCCAACTCCCCGGCCTCGTCCAGGAGGCCGCTCAACTGTTCGCCATCGAAGGTTTCTTCGGTGACAATCAGCCGTTGGGGCGCCGGGCCGCGGGACTTGAGCGTGGCGTGTACGCCGGCCAATTCGTCGATGGTTCCCATGACCTCGACGTCGTGGATATTTCGGCCTACCCGTCCGGCCGTCCGGGCCACGATGCCGACCACCCGGTAGTTCGCGTCGGGCCGCGTCATGGCGCGGATAAACATTTCGGCGCCGTCGCCGGCGCCGGCCAGCAGCACGGGGACCCGGCTGTCGGAGGTCGGATCGAGGCGCAGCTCGAATCGGCCGTCCTTTACGATTCGGTAGATAAATCTGGGTCCGCCCAAAAGCGCGATCAAGACGAACCAGTTGATGAACGGCAGGGATCGCGGCAGATCCTCCAGCCGGGTGGTAACGAACATGATTACCAGGAAGACCAAAATCGCGAGCGTCGCCGCTTTGGTGATCAGCATCAGATCGTTGAGCGATGCATAGCGCCAAACGCCTCGATACATCCGCATCGACCAGAACACCGAACCGGCAACGACGGTGAATACCCCGGCGCTAAGATAGAGGATCATCTCGTCATGGAAGACGATATCGTCGCCGAGACGCAGAAACAGCGACAGAATAAAAGATGCCGCCGCCATGATGACGTCATGGCCGAAGGCGATATGCGCGCGGTTGATCTTCATCTTATCGACAACGGGTGATCATCGGTTGTCTTCGCAGGCTCGTCCGCCTGACTGCAAATGGATACATAACACATTGAGTCTAAAGTAAAACCGTTCTTCTAGCCCGCATTTCTCACCAGGGGCGCGACCCGAAGGGCGGCGCTCTCTGGTCGACAGCGTGCGTCGAGGCGCTTGCCCGATGTCACCGCATCGCGCGGCGCGCCTCTCCTGCTCCGCCGACC
>LXNI01000335.1_pt1 | contig 57738 bp, 52 predicted proteins | sample 809091 | NCBI WGS metagenome assembly LXNI01 (sample SAMN04870527, study PRJNA318959) | sponge metagenome | biome: 01000161; feature: marine sponge reef; material: water | host: Sarcotragus foetidus | place: Greece: Milos, Mediterranean Sea | collected 2013-05-29 | depth 5-7 m
TTTTCGGCATCATGGTTTGCAGGGAATCGGCAAAAAGCCGTCGTTTTCTTGCAACCGATTCTACCAAAAACTTGTCTTTATGTCAATAAAATCAACCTGTTATGAATACTTCAGGGACGACTACTTACCAAACAGACGCACCTGATGGACGACCCGGCCCATTCTAACCAGTTGATTCTATTATAAAATTAGTTGGACACTAGTGAGTTGATATAGCTTTTGCTTGCTGCCTGGTAACCCCCGGAATATTTCCTCAGGACACCTGCCACTAGCTGTGGTCCTGTACGACCACCACACCTGCACCGCGCGCAACCCGAAGTGCCCGGAATGCGGGATTTCCGACCTGTGCGAGTGGCCGCAGCGGTGCCTTTGAAGCCCGATTCCGGGCCAGGCACGGCACAAAATTCAGGGGGGAACCAAAGTGTAATTGTTCGGTCATATGGTCTGTTACAATCAAGCGGAATATTTCTGTTCCCCATTCATCAAGGAGTACCTGACACTATGAACCAGAAAGATCTAAGCCCCATCGCACTGGCCTTGGGCATCACAGGCGCACTGGCGTGTTCCAGCGCGGTCGCCGCCGACAATCCCTTCAGCCTAACCGAACTGTCCACGAGCCACATGATGGCCGGGGAACATGGTGGCGAAGGCAATTGCGGCGAAGGCAAGTGCGGTGAAGGCAAGTGTGGCGAGGACGCCGAGGACGGAGCTGAAGGGGAAGCTCCTGCTGAAGGCGAAGAAGCCGCTGAAGGCGAAGGCGAAGGCGAAGCTTCCGAGGGCGAAGCAGCTGAAGAAGCAAGCGAATAAAGCCTAAACTGCGGGCACGCACGGTGCCCGCATCCGGACTCCCGGAGGGCGCGGAACAAATCCGAGCCCTTCGGGAAACCGCCCCGTCAGACGGTACCGGCCTGCCGTTGCCCGCCTGTTCACGAGGACTTGCATCATGAGCCTGATCCGTTGCGCCTGCCGCGCCTACCACTCTCTCGAACGTCTGCAGCCGCTTGACTTCCTGCCACCTCTGCTGCTGCGCCTGTACCTGGCGCCCATCTTCATCGAGGCGGGGTCCCGCAAGCTGGACCTCCCGAGCCTGCTGCCGAACGCCGGCACCGTACAGTGGTTCGAATACGGCCTGGAACTGCCGTTCCCGGCCCTGATGGCCGCCTTGGCCGGGTGGGCCGAACTGTTCGGCGGCATCCTGCTGCTGGTCGGCCTCGCCACGCGCTGGATGAGCATCCCCCTGATGGTCACCATGCTGGTCGCCACCTTCGCCGTGCATTGGAAGAACGGCTGGCTCGCGATCGCCACCGGCAGTGGCTTCTTCGCCACCGAACGCACCGTCGAGGCCGTCGAGCGACTGCAGGTCGCCAAGTCCATCCTGCGCGAGGACGGCGACTACTCCTGGCTGACCGAGCACGGCAGCTTGGTCATGCTGAACAACGGCATCGAGTTCGCGGCCACCTACTTCATCATGCTGCTGACCCTGTTCTTCATCGGCTCGGGACGCTACGTCAGCCTGGACTACTGGATCTCGAGATCCTGCCGGAATGCCTGCCCGAACGAGTGAGATCCCGCGCCCGCGCAGCTCAGGCCTGGGCCTGCGCCGCGACATCCTCGACGAGTTCCTTCGGTTCGAGGACGGCGCGGTCGACTTCTTCGAGGTGGCCCCCGAGAACTGGATCGGCCTCGGCGGCTCGCTGAAGTCCCGCTTCGACAAGCTCGCCGAGCGCTACCCCATCACCACGCACGGCCTGTCGCTGTCGCTCGGCAGCCCGGCCCCGCTGGACCGCGAACTGCTCGAGGGCATCCGCGGCTTCCTGGACGACTACGGTATCGGCCTGTACAGCGAACACCTCAGCTACTGCTCGGACCACGCCCAACTCTACGATCTCGCGCCGATCCCGTTCACGGACGAGGCCGTGCATTATGTCGCCGGCCGGATCCGCGAGGTGCAGCAGACGCTGGACCGCCAGATCCTGGTCGAGAACGTCTCCTACTATGCCGCGCCGGGCAAGCAGATGGAGGAAATCGACTTCGTCCGGGACGTGCTCGAGGAGGCCGACTGCCTGATGCTGCTGGACGTCAACAATGTCTACGTCAACTCGGTGAACCACGGCTACTCCCCGCGCGCCTACCTGGACGCGCTGCCCGCCGAACGGGTGGCGTACTTCCACATCGCCGGCCACTACAACGAGGCCGAGGACCTGATCATCGATACGCACGGCGCCGACGTGATCGAGCCGGTCTGGGATCTCCTGGATCACGCGTACGGGCGCTTCGGCCCGCTGCCGACCCTGCTGGAGCGGGATTTCAATTTCCCGCCGATCGAGCAGCTGCTCGGGGAAGTCCGGCGCATCCGCCACCATCAGGCGCAGGCGTCCGGCTCCGCCTGACGCGATGACCGCACGACCCGACTTCCAGCGCGTCCAGGAAGAATTCTGCGCGCACCTGCGCGACCCCCGCCACAACCCCCGCCCGGAAGATGTCGAGGAGCGGCGCATGGCCGTCTACCGCGACCTTTTCTTCAAGAACATCCAGGGGTTCGTCGAGCGTTCGTTCCCCATGACCGCCCGGCTGCTCGGGCCGGATGCGCTGCGCGAGCTGTCCTACGCCTTCTTCTCTCAGCACGGCTGCCGCACCCCGTACTTCCACAAGATCGGGCAGGAATTCGTCGATTACCTCTCGCGGGAGCATGTCGGTGAACCCGACGTACCCCCCTTCCTGGCCGAACTCGCCCACCACGAGTGGACCGACGTCCGGGTTCGGATAAGCGCCGAGGTCGTCCCGCACGATCCAGGCCGCATCGACCCCGACGGCGATCTTCTGGAACACCCCGTGGTCCTGTCCCCGGGATCGGAACTCTGCATCTATGCCTACCCGGTGCATCGCGTCAATCCGGATCACCAGCCGCAGCAGAAGCCCGAGAGCCCGACCTTCCTGTTCGCCTTCCGCGATTCTGCCGAAAAGGTCCGGTTCATGGAACTCAACCCGGTCACCGCCCGGCTGATCGCCCTGCTTAAGGATCAGCCCGATATTCCGGCCCGGTCGCAACTTGACAGGATTGCCGCAGAACTCGGGCGGGATAGCCCCGAGGCCGTGGTTGACGGCGGCCGGCAGGTCTTGGAACGGTTGCGCGAACGCGGCGCCATCCTCGGCGTGCTCGGCTCCCCGGCCTGAATCGACGCCGGACTCTCCCCGGAAGCGCCCCCGGATCGCCGGAGCACCAGTTTCCCGTTCAGCCACTCCTGGATCAGGATCCAGATCTCCCGCAGCGAGACCTTGCGTCCCAGACTCTCATAGATCGCCAGGAAGAAACCCGGCTGGCACAGCGGATCGACGCCTTCGTCGTAGCTCCGATACCGGCGTACGAATTCATCGTACAGGAGGTACTGCAGGTCGTCCGAAAGGACCCGAGGGCGTCCCCGACACTGTCGGCCGTGCATCTCACGCGCCTCCGCGTACAGCTGGCAGTTCATGCCGTAGTAGCGCATCATCAGGTCTCGCGGCGCACCCGCGCGGATCAACTCCACGCACTGGGTAATCCAGTGCGCCGAGGCGATGCCCGTGTCGATCGACTGGTCCAGAAGCTGGCTGTCGATCTTCACGGTGGTAAAAAACCAGAGATACCTTGCCAGTTTCTGGAGTTCCACCCAGGGGCGCAGGCTGATGAACTCCGCCTGTTCCGGATTAAGGCCGATCTCGCTCAGCGCCCGTTGCTGGTTTCGACGGTACAGGGTAATGATGTGATTGAACAGGTTCAGGCACAGATCAACCTCCTTGGTCTTGGACTGCGAGCCGCTCAGCGTCGCAGGGTCATCGAGAACCAGGCGGTAGCACTGCTTCAGGAGTTCGAACTGTAGATTGAAAACAGCGAAGCGCCCGGCGACGCCGCTGAGTGTGTTGCTTTCGAATGCAGAGAGTCGGCTGATCCGGTTCGCCTGGCTGCGGTCAATATTCAGGGCAGCCAAAGCCGCCCAATCGCCGTCGTGGTAGCAACGCGAAATGTAGCTGACAAGCGCAAAGCTTGTAAGATTTTTTGTTTTCATTATTGCGTTTCCGTTCCTTGGCCCCGCCTACCGTTCTGCACCGTCCGGCATGAGCGGAAAACTCCTGTTGGACAAAATCGAGAACCGGCGGGCGCCGGAGTTTTCGGGAGAGGATCAGCCGGGAACGAGGGACAACCCTCATACCCGACCCGCCGGCATTGCTACTTCTTCGCCTTATCGCACCGGCCAATACCGCAGGTCGCCGAAACACTTCCTTGTGTAGAGGAGAACGCATGGTCTTGGTCCCACATTAACGAGGCTGGGCTCATCTTCGAAAAAATATACACCACAAAAATAAATTGTCAAGACCATTGATTTATAAAGAATTCATATGTGTTATTCGATTGTAATTTTTTGTTACAGCCAATACGCCGTGCGGGTCATCACCCGGGCCGCGGCCGCCATACCGAAGCGTATGGGCGCCGGCACACTCTCGGCGCCGGCATCGGCTGCCTGCCGGCGATGGCTTTCCTCATCTTCCCTCATCTGCCCGACGATTGCGCGGCTGCGCGCATCCACTTCCGGCAGACGCGCCAGATGGGATTCCAGGTGCGCACCGACCTGTCGCTCCGTCTCTTCCACGAATCCCAGGCTCCGGCGGTCCCCGGCCAGGCCGGCAGCAAGGCCGATGGCCAGAGATCCCAGGCCCCAGAACGGCGTCAGCCAGCTGACTCTCGAGTCCAGTTCGCTCAATCGGCGTTCGCACCAGCGCAGGTGATCCGTCTCCTCCCGGGCCGCCATTCGCATGTGCATGCGGATCGCATCGCTGCGTGCCGCCAGAGCCTGCCCCAGGTACAGGCCCTGCGCCGCAATCTCCCCGGCGTGGTTGACCCGCATGAATGCGGCGGATTCCCGCTTCTGCGATTCGCTCAGCCTGTCATCGGGCAACGGCTGTGCCGGATACGACCGCGCCGCACGAAGCGGAGGGTGCAGGTCGGAGAGCCACCGGCCCGCCTCATTGAGCAGGTGATCCACCGGGCTTATTCGACGCATGTTTGATCCTTCAGTTGCTCACGGAGCAAGTTTACGGGATGTTTGACGGCAACGTCCAGCCCGGCCGCGCGAAATGCACCGCGCAGGTGCAATGCGCAACCGATATTGGCCGTCACCAAGATCTCCGCCTCTCTGCGCGAAGCCTCCTCGACAATGTCTCCCGCCAGGGCCCGGGCCGTCTGCGGCGTGCGGAACATGGCCACGCCCGCCGCTCCGCAGCACTGGGAGTGGCGGGATTCGATCACATTTAATTGTGGGATCCTCTGCAGCAAGCGGGTCGCCGAGTCGGTATCCCGCAACATGTTTCGGGCACTGCACGGATGGTGCAGCAGGACCGTCTTTTGCAACGGCCGAAACGAGAGCTTCTCCTGACGCGAAGCCAGATATGCCATCACTTCCCAGTGCTTGTCCCCCCATTCCGTTGCCTCGGCGCCGTCCAGCAGACGCGGGTAGTCCATCAATTCCGCCGAACACCCGGTGGCGATTGAGACCAGACGATCGAATGCACTCAGATTAATACGTTCGGCGTTGCCTCGCACATGTGCATCGGCACTCGCGGCTCTCCCCTGGTGCCGATCCAGCGCGCCGCAACAACCCGACCCCTCCACCCACGCAACCCGGGCGCCGCAATACTCCAGGAGACTCGCCGCATCATTGAGCGTGACCCGATCCACAACATCCGACACGCATCCCGTGAACAGACCAACCAGAGGCCCCTCGGCATCGAGCACGTGCTTACGCCGCAGCACGATGAAATCCGGCAGCAGGCCGAGCAATGGCCCGCTAACGCGAGCGAGACCGCTGGCCGCCGCCAGCCAGAACCCGAAGCGCAACAGGATGCGACCGATTCCCGAACAGAACAGGCGGCTCCACCAGACCCCCTGCGCCGGCCAGTGTTCACGGGCCTGATCCATCAGGTGGCCGAACGGAACCCGGGCAGGACACACGCTTTCGCAGGCCCGACACAGCAAACATCCGTCTAGGCGTGCCTGGAGTGCCGGACTGGACTCCATCTGTCCGCCGGCCAGTGCCGCAATCAACTCAATACGCCCACGCGGGGAATCTCCTTCGCGGCGGTGAACCTGCCAAGTGGGACAGTGCGGAAGGCAGAGGCCGCATTTCACGCAGCGGTCCGCCTCGGCCCGGATTCCGGATTCGGAAGAAGTTACGTCCATAGGCGAACCATACCAGAATCACGAGATTTCCCTTTATTGAAGGCCTTAGGTCCTATTTCCATAAAAATAAATTATCAATAGTAGGATTGCTATACAAAATTAGAATAGTCATGAGTTTTTCACATCCTCCCTGCCAAATTCCCCTCAAAAATCGGCCATACAGGGGCATTTCCCCAGTCACTTCAGCACTTTTCCACAGAATAGAAGGGTTCTCCACATAATTTAGCTGAGTGTTCCACATTCCTCTACACTCCATGGTGGTTGACACGGGAAATTAACTCTATATATTGTGGGATAGCCCTTTTGCCTGTAGGTAAGCGGGTGCATCCGGAGTCAAGTAGCCTCCAGATAGGGTCCGAATCCATAAATGGAGGGATAACTAAAAAGATGACCGCCGAAACCATCCCCGAGCAACCTTCTGCCAGCACGCCGAGCATTGCCTCCGGCGCGCCGCAGCCGAGCGCGCCCACCGAGGCCAGCCTGCAAGCCACCGCCCCCGGGAAATACCGGGTCATCCGCCGCAACCGGCAACTGACGCCGTTCGACGAATCCAAGATCCGGGTTGCCATCACCAAGGCTTTCATCGCCGTCGAAGGCGGGACCGCCGCCGCATCCAGTCGCATCCATGATGTGGTCGCCGACCTCACCCGGCAGACTGTTCATGCGCTGACCCGCAGCCATCCGGAAAACGGCACGTTCCACATCGAGGACATTCAGGACCATGTGGAGTTGGCCCTGATGCGCGGTGGCCATCACAAGGTGGCCCGAAAATACGTGCTGTACCGGGAGGAGCGCGCCCGCGAGCGCGACGCGGAGGAAGAACAAAGCCCCGAAAAGCAGGTCGACACCCCCCTCCAGGTCAAGGCTGCCGACGGCTCCCTGTGCCCGCTGGACACGGAACGCCTGCGCAAGCTTGCCGAGGAAGCTTGCCGAGGCATCGATGATGTCGACCCCGAGCCCGTAGTCGAGGAAACCTGCCGCAACCTGTACGACGGCGTCCCCGAGGCCGAGGTCGACCGCCAGCTGACGATCAGCACCCGCAGCTTGATCGAGAAAGATCCCAACTATACGTTCGTCGCAGCGCGGCTCCTTCTGCACAGCCTGCGCCAGGAAGCGATGGGGTTCGTCTACGACGCGCCCGTGCAGACGCAGACCGTGGAGATGACCGTCGACTACGTCGATTTCTTCCCTCACTACATCCGCCGCGGCACCGCACTCGAACTGCTCAGCCCGCATCTGGCCCAGGAATACGACCTGGAAAAACTGGCCGCCGCCATCGTGCCGGAACGGGACATGCAATTCACTTATCTTGGCCTGCAGACATTGTATGACCGCTACTTCATACACTCGAACAGCACCCGTTTCGAAATGCCTCAGGCCTTTTTTATGCGCGTGGCCATGGGCTTGGCCGGACCCGAAGTGAACCGGGAGGCCCGGACCATTGAGTTCTACAACCTGTTGTCGACTTTCGACTTCATGAGCTCAACCCCCACCCTATTCAACTCAGGCACCTTGCGCCCGCAGTTGTCCTCCTGCTACCTGACCACCGTGCCGGACGACTTGGACGGCATTTTCAGCTCCATTAAGGACGATGCCATGCTGTCGAAGTTCGCTGGCGGCCTCGGCAACGACTGGACCCGAATCCGCGCCATGGGCTCGCACATCAAGGGCACCAACGGACGCTCCCAAGGCGTGGTGCCGTTCCTCAAGGTGGCCAACGACACGGCCGTCGCGGTCAACCAGGGCGGCAAACGCAAAGGCGCCATGTGCGCCTACCTTGAAACCTGGCACCTGGACATCGAGGAATTCCTGGAATTACGCAAGAACACCGGCGACGACCGACGCCGCACGCATGACATGAACACCGCCAACTGGGTTCCGGACCTGTTCATGAAACGCGTCGCCGATGGCGCGGACTGGACCCTGTTCAGCCCGAGCGACACGGCCGACCTGCACGATCTGGTCGGCGAAGAGTTCGAGGTACGCTATGCCCAGTACGAGGCAATGGCCGCAAACGGACAGATCGAGAATTTCAAAACAGTTCACGCCAAGGATCTCTGGCGGAAGATGCTCGGCATGCTCTATGAGACCGGCCACCCCTGGATCACCTTCAAGGACGTCTGCAACCTGCGTTCCCCCCAGCAACACCATGGCGTGGTCCACTCGTCAAACCTGTGTACCGAGATCACGCTCAACACTTCCGACGATGAGATCGCCGTGTGCAATCTCGGTTCCATCAATCTCGCGGCCCATGTCGACGACAACGGCCTGATGATGGACAAGCTGGAACACACCGTGCGCACTGCCATGCGCATGCTGGACAACGTTATCGACTACAACTACTACAGCGTCGCCAAGGCGCGCCGCTCCAACCTGCTCCACCGCCCGGTCGGGCTCGGCCTGATGGGCTTCCAGGATGCGCTGTACCAGTTACGCGTCCCCTATGCCAGTGACGAGGCCGTCGAATTCGCCGACCGGTCCATGGAAGCAGTCAGTTATTTCGCCATTTCCGCCTCCGTCGACCTGGCCCAGGAGCGCGGTGCCTATCCGAGTTTCCAAGGGTCGCTGTGGTCTCAGGGAATCCTGCCCATCGACTCAATCGAGAAGGTGCGCCAGACACGGGGCGACGAACGGTTCTACCAGGTCAATGCCGACACCACACTGGATTGGGACGGCCTGCGCGAGAAGGTGCGCCTCGGAATCCGCAATTCCAACACGATGGCCATCGCGCCGACCGCCACCATCTCCAACATCACCGGCGTGACGCAAAGCATCGAGCCCACCTACCAGAACCTATTCGTCAAATCCAACCTGTCCGGCGAATTCACGGTCGTCAACCTGTACCTGGTGCACGACCTCAAGAAACTGGGGCTATGGGACGACGTAATGATCAACGACCTCAAGCATTACAACGGAGGCATTCAGGACATTGCCCGCATCCCGGACGAGATCAAGCAGTTGTACACCACGGCATTTGAACTGGACCCGCGCTGGCTGGTTGAAGCTGCCTCGCGCCGGCAAAAATGGATTGACCAGGCCCAATCACTGAACCTCTACATGGCCACGCCCTCCGGGCGCGATCTTGACAACCTGTACAAGCTGGCTTGGGTGCGCGGCCTGAAGACCACCTATTACCTGCGTTCGCTCGGCGCCACCCATGTCGAGAAGAGCACCGGCGACGAACGCAGCCACCTCAACGCGGTTGCCGCAAATGCGGTCAGCCCGGACACCGGCGACAACGCTACCCCGTTCTGCTCCATGGACGAGGACTGCGAGGCCTGCCAGTAACCGAACCCACGAAGGAGACCATCATGTCAACCACCACTCCTGCCGCCTGGGACGACCCGCTCTCTCCACCGGACGCCCCACTGCCGGCCGCCGACCTCGCTCTGGAACCAAGTTTTCCCGAGCCTCCGGCCGCCACGGAACCATCTCCCGCTGAAGCCGGTGCCGGAGCCACGGGCTTGGAAGCCTTGGAAATGGGCGCAGCCCGCATCCAGGTAGACGACAAGCAAATCATCAACTGTCGCGCCGACTTGAACCAGCTGGTTCCTTTCAAGTACACCTGGGCCTGGGAGAAATATCTGTCTGCCTGCAACAATCACTGGATGCCGCAGGAAATCAACATGACCGCGGACATCGAACTGTGGAAGAACCCGAACGGCCTGACCGAAGACGAACGCATGATCGTCAAGCGCAACCTCGGATTCTTCTCCACTGCCGACTCGCTGGTGGCGAACAATCTGGTTCTGGCCGTGTACCGGCACATCACCAATCCGGAATGCCGACAGTACCTGCTGCGCCAGGCATTCGAGGAAGCTATCCATACCCACGCCTATCAATACTGCGTCGAATCGCTGGGGCTGGATCAGGGCGAAGTGTTCAACATGTACCGGGAACTACCCTCCGTGGCTCGCAAGGCGGAGTGGGCGCTCCCTTTCACCCACAGCCTGGGAGATCCGCTGTTCCAGACTGGAACCTTTGAGAATAATCAGCGCCTGCTACGCGACCTGATCGCGTTCTACGTCGTATTCGAGGGAATCTTCTTCTACGTGGGATTCTCGCAGATTCTGTCGATGGGCCGGCGCAACAAGCTGACCGGCGTTGCCGAGCAGTTCCAATACATCCTGCGCGATGAGTCGATGCACATGAACTTCGGGATCGACGTCATCAACCAGATCAAGATCGAAAATCCGGAGTTGTGGTCCGGAGAATTCCAGCAGCAGATGATCGACCTGATCCTGGAAGGCGTGGAGTTGGAAATCGCATACGCCTACGACACCATGCCGCGCGGCATTCTGGGAATGAACGCTCCCGTGTTCGAGGACTACGTCAAGTTCATTGCCAATCGCAGGCTGGCTCAAATCGGCTTGGAGGCACAGTTCCCGGGGGCGCAGAATCCGTTTCAGTGGATGTCGGAAACTCTGGACCTGAAAAAGGAAAAGAACTTCTTCGAGACCCGCGTGACCGAATACCAGACTGGAGGAGCACTCAGTTGGGATTGACAGCCAGTTGAGTGCAAACTAACCTAGCGCACGCTACTCCCGCGTGCGCTTTTTTCTTTTTTCTAGAGTTCTTCCGTGTTCGTCCGACCTGCATGGCACTCTGACGCACCGGTAACCCTGCGTAACCGGATTGGGCTGTGGCTTGGACCGCTGGCGTTCATCCTGATCCTCGCCTTTACCGACCTCGATCCCGGAAACCCAATGGTCACCCGCATGGTGGCCATTACCACCTGGATGGCCATCTGGTGGATCAGCGAAGCCATCCCGATCGCCGCCACCGCCCTGATGCCGCTGGTATTGTTCCCGGCCATGGGCATCATGCGGGGTCGTTACACCGAAGTTTCGAGAAAAGTGGAGTTTGGGGACACCGCGCTCAGCGGCGGTCTGGCTCCCGGCGATCTGAGCATCAGTCTCCACAACGTGGTCACCCAGTACATGAGCTGGGTCACGTTTCTTCTGTTGGGGGGATTCCTCGTGGCGATCGCGGTGCAGAAATGGAACCTGCACAAACGCATCGCGCTGAACATCCTGCGGATCATGGGCAACCGGCTCGATACTCTCGTGCTCGGGTTCATGCTGGCGGCCTCCCTCCTGTCGATGTGGCTTTCCAATACCGCCACCACCATGATGCTACTCCCGATCGCGCTGTCCGTCGTCCTGTTCCGCGAGGAGTTTCACGAAACCCAAGGGACCTCCGATGTTCCTCCGCATCCTCGCGAAAGGAATTTTTCCTTCGCCTTGTTGCTGGGGCTTGCGTACGCAGCCTCCATCGGCGGCATGGCCACGCTGACGGGAACGCCGCCCAACGCCATCCTGGTCGCCCAGTTCGAGCAGTTGTATCCGAATGCGCCACCCATCTCGTTTGCCTCCTGGTCGATGATGGCCATGCCTTTCTCGTTTCTGTTCCTGGGGTGCGCCTGGTTTTTGCTGACTCGCCTGGTCTTTCCTCTGCCTCCTACGGGCCAGTTCAGCGGCGGAGATCTGATCCGCCGGCAACACCGGGAGCTCGGACCCATGGGCCCGGAAGAAAAAAGAGTTTTGGCGGTGTTTGTCACCCTGGTGATCCTGTGGTTCACCCGCAAGAAGCATCTGTTCGGCAGCGATATCGATATCTTCGGCTGGAGTCACTACCTAGACCTGTTTCTGGCTCGATTCGATATTTCCGCCATCGGTCCGATGCTCGACGACGGCACGGTCGCTATCGCCATGGCACTTCTGTTGTTCGCGCTTCCCGCCAAATCGACTCATGGCCGGCTACTGGATACGGACGATCTGAACAAGATCCCCTGGGGGGTGCTGATTCTTTTCGGCGGTGGCCTGGCATTGGCCAAAGGGTTTGGCGTTTCCGGGCTATCCTCCTGGGCGGCTCAGCAATTCGAGGTCCTGCTGCACGGCAGCAGCTCGCTCGTGGTAGTGATGAGCACGGTCGGCTTCATCACCACCCTGACCGAACTGACCTCCAATACGGCCACCACTTCCACGGCCATCCCGATCATGGCCAGCCTTGCACAGGGGATCAACATGCACCCTCTGCTGCTGCTGATCCCGACGGCCTTGGCCGCTTCCTGCGCGTTCATGTTGCCGATCTCCACCCCGCCCAATGCCATCGTCTACGGTTCCCGGCGAGTCCCGATCATCAAGATGATAATTGCCGGAGTCTGGTTGGACATCCTTTCGGTCGTCATCTTGACCACGCTCGTCTTCAGCCTGGGGGATTGGGTGTTCGGCTTGCTTGGCGCATTCCCGGATTGGGCCCTACAATGAACCTGGCCTCCAATTCTGCTCCGCTCACAATCCGTACATGAATATCCTCGCTGATCGCGTCGCTGTCGTCACCGGGGCGGCGGGTGTGCTTGGCCAAGCCACGATTCGCCGCTTCGAGGAACGCGGCGCCTTCACCGTTGCCGTGGATTGCGACGCCGAACGGCTGGAAGAAGTACCGAGTTCCACAGCCCATGCCTGCGACCTGACCGACGAACCCTCCGTAAGCGAAGCCTTCAGCAAAATCCATCAACTCAAGGGACGCATCGACATTCTCGCGAATGTCGCGGGTGGATTTGCAATGGGGCCGAGAGTCGAGGAAACGACCGTGGACGACTGGGCCGGCATGTTCCGGATCAACGCCGTCACCGCCTGGCTGGCCTGCAAGTACGTTCTCCCCATCATGCGAGAAGCGAATTTCGGTCGAATCATCAACGTGGGAGCCCGCGCCGTGCGTAAACCGGGAGCGCGAATGGCCCCCTACTGCGTCTCGAAAGCAGCCGTGGTCACTCTGACGGAAGTGCTCGCCCTTGAATGTGCCGAGACCGGAATCACGGCCAACTGTATCCTGCCCGGCACCATCGACACTCCCCGCAACCGCATCGACATGCCTGATGCCGACCACTCCAAGTGGGTTCCCCCCGAAGATCTCGCCGCCGCTATCGCCCACCTTGCCGACCCGTCTAGCCGGTCCATCAACGGCGCCATCGTGCCAGTCTACGGGCGCAGTTAACGAAAAGAGTCCGGAACCTTCTCTATAGGTCCTTTCCCCGCTATTGCAGTGGATTCGAACTGGCGCACTCTGGCGTGGGATGTAAATTGAAATCGGCCCGTTGCGCGGCAACAAGACCGAGCGGGCTACTTGATCAGGATCCGCTTGACTTCGTATTCGCCATAAAATTCCTGGCCAAGCAACGCCAGCACTCCATTCTTCCCATACAAATGCAAGGCACCGACGGCAATGAACACGTTGCCCTCGCGAAATGCCGCGCCCATATAGTGCGTCATCACAACGCTCCGAATATCAATGGCATGCTTTACATAAATCTCATGATGCTTCCGTTTGCTCGGGTCCTTATCGGTGAAGCTCGTCGACAGGTCCATCATGGCCTGCAGATCTTCCCGCCCGTAGGCCAGAACGATCTCTTCCATGGTATTGCGCATCTCCGGAAAGGCCCGTAACTTGTCTTGTAGCAATGAGACCTGCGAATCCATCGGCATCGCATAGAAAGCAGCCAGCAACTCTTCCGGGCTCTCGATTTGATACAACTCTTTGTCCTGCAGCACCGCCAGATCCAGAAGCTTCTGATCCACGATCGGCCCTTGGTGCTCTGACTTAATAGCGAGACTGTGGATCGCGGCCCACGGTTTCACGCGTCGTGCAAACTCCTCATCGACGTAATTGCTCTTGAGGATCGTATATACCTTCTGCGCCATTTCCTCGCCAGCGACCTCTGCAAGCGTCTGCTTGCCCGGCAACATCATGCGGCCGCGAATATTCTGAAGCCCGTGGTAGGGGTTCCATAATTCACTCCCGGGAAACGCCTCAATGGCATAGGCCGATGCGTTCGTAAATACATCCATTACCCGTTTCGGAATCCGTGTGACACGCTCATCATTGCTGTGGATCGTGCCAAGAATATGTCCGACGACCTCGCCGTCCTTGCTCACCTGCCAGAAGATGCCTTCCGAAAACGGTGCCGGCCTTTGGGAGACGTAGAGGGACCCGGCCAGCAGGGCAAGCAATAACGCAATCAGCGCGGCTGGAGTTAGGCGATCAGACATCTTGTAGGCAAAGAACAGCCGGGTTCTTCAGGATTTTACCGCACAGTATCGCTGGATATCAAAATGCCCCGTGCGCCAAGCCTCGTAAAGAACCCAGACCCGGTGCATATACTTCATAAATGCAGGTGCCTGGATGCCGCAACTTATCAATTCAAGCAACCGGTAATTATTCTCGATGATCTGGAGATTGCCCAGTTCCTGGCCATGGAACCCTTCGAACTCCACGACTTCCAAGCCTGCCTCCCGCAGCCGTTGAGTGTAAGTCGACGGTTGATCCAGGCTGACCAATGCCCATGGTTCGCACATCGGCTGGATGTATTTTTCATATTCATCGGCCGTAATGCCATCGCGCGCCATCCAATCCATGGCCACGATCTTTCCCCCCGGCTTGAGGATCCTGCTGACTTCACGGAGGAATTGCCCACGGTCACTATAGTGACAAGCACTCTCAATATTGACCACCACGTCAATGGAATCATCGGCGAATGGAAGGTTTTCGGAACAATCTGCATACTCAAAGTCAAGTTGATCACCCAGATTCGCCTTGATGGCCTTTTCGCGAGCCTTCTCCAATTGCGATTCGTTCAGATTGACTCCCGTCACTGAACATCCATATATTTCTGCAAGGCGGACAGCCGTCCCTCCCACTCCGCATCCTGCATCCACTACATGATGATCTGTCTCGAAGTGGGCCGGTTCGACAATCACATCGATCATGCGCTCCACGGCTCGTGCGACGATCGGCGAATCGCGAAGAAATTCATTGCCCCGGGGGCATTCCCCGTCCTCAAACAATCCCCAGTGGATATGGTCGCGGTGCCATCCAGCCAAATAGAAATTCTCGGTCAGGCGGTCATAGTGATCGATGACCGTGTGCTCGTGTCCCAAGGCGGATTCTTGGCGCGAGGTACTCATTCTGAGCAGCGTGCCTTGTTCATGAAGGTCTCGCTCTCACGAATGGAACCATCAGGCGACTTGCCGACGGACAAGTTTCCGGAAAACCATCCCGGTTTCCATCAGGTCTTCGAAGGTCCCCACTTCGATCACTTTCCCGGACTCCATCACGTAGATGCGGTCTGCTTGACGCAATGTGGAAAGACGATGGGCAATAACGATACGGGTCGATCGCAGACTTGCGAGATTATCCATGACATTGGCTTGATTGTCGTTATCGAGCCAGTTCGTCGCCTCGTCGAGCAACATCACTCGGGGGGAGTTAATCAATGCATGGGCAATCATGATGCGCTGGCTTTCGCCCCCTGACGTGAGACCGCTACCGCCCACGCACGTCAGCATTCCCATCGGCATCACCGAAATGTCATGATTGACAGACGCGGCCCGGGCAGCGACCCAGACATCCTCGGCTGCTGCATCATCCTGGTTCCCGACAATGTTATCCCAGACATCCTCTGGATGCAGTTGTACTTCCTGTGGAACTGCGCCAATCTTCTGGCGTACCTGCTTGACATTGAGGTGCCTAAGATCGCGTCCGTCGTAGTACACGGCTCCAGAAGTGGGACGATCCAAGCCAAGTGCGATTCGAAAGATCGTGCTCTTGCCTGCTCCTGATTCACCGGCAATCGCAACAAACTCGCCGGGATTAGCGCGAATCGTGACATCGTCGAGAATCAGCGGTCCATTAGGATCGTACCGGAAAGTGATGTGGTCGAACACGACTTCGCCGCCTAAACTTTCGACAAGATCCCCTTCAGCACTGGTCTCAGGAGTCTCAGCGAGAAACGGTTGGATCTGATCGAATGCCGGCATGATGGCGGCCACGGCACCAAACGAAGTGCCTAACCGAGCCACTGCCGCCTGAAATACTATGAATACAAGGTAGATAACAAGAAAATCCCCAATCTCGACCTGCTCCCGACCAGGTAGCGTCACCATCAAGAACAGCACTGCCCCGGCGAGAAGTGGTAATGCAGCACCAAATGCCTGCAAGTGATCTTCCAAGGCACCGAGTTCGGATTCCGCACGCTTCTGCTCGCGGTAGCCCCGCGCCAAAACTGCGAAAGCAGTTCCTTCCGCATCATCCACCCGAAGCTTTGCAATGCCATTGACAAACTGGAACAACTGACCCGCCATATGGTGGATGGCTCGGAGAACCCGGCCGCGAGGCGAGATCTGTTGCAGACCCAGCACGACAGTTACGGTCAAGGACAAAAGGCCAAAAGCAACCGTGACGCCCCCTAATGCTGCATCGTAGTAAAAGATCAGAAGAAACGCAGGAAGCAAGAAAACGATCGACAGTACGGCGTTGGCGATCACAGATCGTACGGCATCGCGGAGAGCCTGAAACGTCATGCCCCGCATGGCAAGGTTACCGGCTGGATAGCGGCGCAAAAAGCTTAAAGGCAACCGGAGCAAGCGATCCCAGAATGCGGCCTCGACTCGGGAAGCACCCCGCCCCTCAAGGCGCATGAGCGCCATGCCTTGGAGGATATGTAGCAATGCTCCGACCAAGGCGAATGCCGCCAACGCTGCAGTTGCCAGATACAGCAAACTGACTTCGCCAGTCGGGATAACCTCATCCACAACGAAGCCCACCACTACGGCAGGCAGCAACAGTACCAAGCCACCAAGTAGCCCGGCCGTCGCAAAACGTAGAAAATCAGCGATCAAACCCTTTCGGACAAGCCGGTACAAATCCCCCAATCGAACCGGACCCGATGTCAGCGGCTGGTAGAACACCCAAGCATCAGGTTGAAGGCTCTTCGCACGTTCAGCAGTTACTCGGGCACTGCGTCGTCCTGCTGGATCGATCTCACGATAGTGGCTAAACACGCCTGGCAACAATGCGACTGGCTGATCACTGTCCGCACGAAACGCCAGCATCGCGCCACTGTCCCCGATCCACCACCGCTCATCCCAAGCAAGTCGCACCTGCCGGCGGCGCACTCCCGATGCATCCAGAATGTCTCCAAGCGCGGGAGCGGATTCAGCGACTCCCGACTTTGCGGGCCACTTGAAATCAATACCCTCGTGCTCTCCGATGATCTTTAAGGCCTCGAGCAGTGCCACGTCATCTACATCAGTATCTTTCACATCCGGGAGGTCGTAAAGATTGAACAGACGGCGTCGAGCATTTTCTTCGTCGCCACGGCGATTCATTATTCGATCCCGTTCCAGATTTGCCTGATCTGCGGCCGCCAAACTGCGATTGAGCCGTTCAAGAGAAAACGCCATTACATGGAAATTCGCCATGGCAGGCAAAAGAAGCCCCTCTTCAGCTAGATCTTCCGAGAATCGAGTGGAAATCCGCGTTTTCCCTATCAAAGTCAACCAAGTCGCGGGCGTAAGTGGTACGGTGTCTGCAGCAGTCCCATCCTCTGAATTTCCCTCGGCGGGGTCAATCAAGCCTAGAAATAGTCCTGCACCTGAAGGCAATTGCGACATCCACGTCACACCCCGCCGAGATGAAAGCGTGCCACCCACTTCTGGAAAAGTTTTCCCAGGCTCGACCGGCGAATCGGACCGTGGCCGCTGCCCCGCGTCCCGAGACAACTCAGCCGAAATATCATCGATCCATGCATCTACGTGTTCAGCCAGTTCTGCGCTCGGAACTACACTCAAGCTATCGGTCGACAAGTGCCGCAATATCGTGCCCGGCAATCCTTTCGCAATCAAACTGAAAGTGGTTTTGCCTTCCTGCGGGGCGACACCCGGGAGAAGACGCCCGGAATCGGCGCGAAGCAAGTGTTGCGGTGCCGCCTGATCCACATCGTCTTGGCGTTCAACGAGAAACAGGTCGACCGCCCCTTTTTCAATGAACCAAACAGATTTCGAATCTCCCATATCCAGCGGAGAATTGCCGGCACAGGACACCGGTGTGCCCGATTGTGTGGCCAAGTTGGCAAGAGAATTAAATTCTGAAGATGCCATCAAACTAGCCCGCCTGAACGAGCCGGTGGTAGATCCCGCTCTCTTCCGCCATCAGTTCGTCATGAGTGCCACGCTGCACTTCCTTTCCCTTATCAAGGACGATAATCTGATCGCAGTCACGCACTGTGCTCAGCCGGTGCGCTACGATCAAGCAACTAATCCCCCGGCGACGCAGCGCATCGTCGACGAGATCTTCAGTCGCAGCATCAAGTGCGCTCGTCGCCTCATCAAGGATCAGTACCGTCGGGTTGCCGACCAGTGCACGCGCGATTTCCAACCGCTGCCGCTGACCACCACTGAAATTGGCTCCATCCTCCTCAACCTGTGTCGCATAGCCGAGCGGTCGGCCGAGAATCTCGTCGTGGATACAGGCATCACGAGCCGCAGCAATCAGGATATCGTCCGGAATAGAAGGGTTCCAGAGTGTGATGTTGTCGCGCACTGTCGCGGAGAAAAGAATCACATTCTGATCCACCATGGACAAAGATCGTGACAGAACCTCGTTAGGGATCTCATGCCGCGGGCAATCGTCGAACAGAATTTCACCGGACCACGGCTGGTAGAGGCCTGAAACCAAGCGCGACACTGTCGATTTTCCCGACCCGCTCGGCCCAACCACGGCGACTCGCTGCCCGGGTTCAATGGTCAGATTAAAGTCCTCAATCAAGGGTCGACGCCCTGGGCTGTAGCCAAAAGTAATGTTTCGCAATTCCACACGGCCTGCCAATTGCAGCCGCCCGTTCAGAGTAGCGATGGAATTTAACGAATCGCTCGGACGCACCTGTCCCACATCCTCCGAGGTTTCTGTAATGTCCTCCAGACGCTGTATGTCCGTCTCAAGGACCTGCAATTCGTCTGCAAATGCTACAAAACGTCCGACGGGAGCCAGAAACATGATTGCCACAACATAAAACCCCATCAGCATGCCCAGCGTCATTTCACCGGCCATGACCCCGGTCGCGCCGACAGCCAAGACCGCCACACTTCCCAAGATTGAGAACAAACCCGGGAGAGCTGAGTTGACATGACTCAACTCGGAGAAGCACTGGCGTGCATCCAGTTCACGGGCTTGATGGCCGCACCAACGGGCAAAAAAGCGGTCATCCGAGGCAGTCATCCGCAAGGTGTCCGTGTAGTGCAACATCATCGTGCCAACCCCCAATAACAAGCTCTGCTCCCGCTGCAACACATGGCTTGCATCTGTTCGAACACGAGAAATCACACGCATCAGTACGGCATTCAGCACAGCCAAACCCAAGACGATCAACGCCAGCATCGGCTCGTACACCAGCATGACGACCAAAAATACCGTGCTCATTCCAAGCTCAATCAGCAAGTCAAGCAAATGGTTCGATAAACCTTTGGAAATTTTGTCGACGGACAGGACACGGGCGGTCAGTTCTCCCGAAAGTCGGTGATTAAAGAATTCGACTGGTAACCGCAGCAACCGCGTCAGGCATCGATTCCAAGCAATTACCGAGACTCGCGTGGACAAGCGCCGCAGGCATCGTTGTTTCAGCCAAGTCAAGCCATAGATTAGGACGGCGGCACCGACCATCGCACCTGCCACAAGTTCCCCCCAAGGCTCGTTCTCTCCCAGTACCCGGTCCACGAATATAGCCAATAATGCAGGCGTTACAAGGGCCAGTGCGGTTAGCAACAGTCCACACCCTATTGCATAAATCAGCGCGCTTCTTGTGCCGCGCAGCCAAGGAGGAATGCGCTCCAAGATACTGGAGCGAACTCCTCTAGGCTGAAAATCTGGCCCAACTTTGAATTGCAAGGCCACTCCCGAAAAACTCTTATTAAATTCTTTTGTCGAGAGTTTGCGGCGGCCCACTGCCGGGTCGTTCAGATAGAACCATTTTTGGTCATAACCTTCCAGAATAAGAAAGTGGTTGTATTCCCAGAACAGTATCAGCGGAAGCGGGCTTTTTTCGATCTGGCGAAAGCCCCCGAACCAGCCGGAACATTCAAGGCCGTAATGTTCGGCAGCACGTTTAATACCGGCAGCTGTCGAGCCATCGCGACTGATCTCGCACTTGCCCCGCAGTTCGGCCAATGGCACCCAGCGCCCAAAATAGGCAAGCACGCTGCCCAAGCAAGCGGCGGCGCATTCCGTCATGTGCATCTGCAACAGAAGCGGGGTGGCTACGCGCCGCTTCTGGCGCTCTTTTACTCGCGACTTACCTGGCTTGGCCAATTCTTTCGGGTTGGAAGAAGGCATGCAGGATCACTATTTAAATTCGCTCAGGGTCAAGAAGCGTAATGAGTGAGTGTTGGCCGAGCACAATACGCACGCGGCACGGGGTTCCATCCGGCACGGCAAGGTCCGACTGAGGGTGGAGCGCAATGTCGATCCGATATGCATTATTCGTTCCCTCAGGCCGAAATGCTGCCAGCCAATGCGGGAGCAGACCAGAAGTGATGGACGCGACTACCCCTTTCACCTCGCGCATTGCTCCATCCGGCATCACAATTTCTACCGATGCCTGCATGCCGGTGTGAAGCCGCTTCGCGATGCGTGGGTCGACCTGCAGCACTGCCTGGAGTGGCTTGTTTTTGTGATTGCGTAACTGAGCAACCACCGATCCTGCGGGCAAATAATCCCCGGGAGTCGCCTTCAAGGCCATGACTTCACCACTCATGTGGCTGACGACGACTTCTTTCGCAACACGCCGACTTTCCATTTGCAACAATGCTTCTTGGGCCGAAGTCAGCAACGAGTGAGTACCATCACCGCCAACCTGCCGAATACCTGCCTCCAGAATTTCAATCTGGTCACGCAGGGCAATCATCTCTCGCTCCAGTTCTGGGACAGTCTGACGGGCAACCGGGGCCCCCTCCTCAACCTGATCTCCAAGAGCCACCAGAAATTTCACCAAATGACCCGGTTCAATCGAAACGACCTCATGGCGGACGCCCGGTTTGAGCAACACTCCATCTACCGTGACACTACGCACAATACTGCCAAATATTACCCAAACCACGAGTGCCAGCAACGCGAGCCCTATGCTGCCCAAAATGATGCGCTCGTGAGGCGCGACAATCCTCAGAAGGTGATCGAGCTGCTGTCGCTTATTCCGATTGGCAGCAGCCTGATTAAGTTGCAGATCGCTAAACATTGGTATAACCCAAAGGCCAACTCATTATAATCGGAGCGAACGACATTGGCTCCACCTTTTGAAATGTCGCTCAGTATTTAGCCCTATGGGCGATTGTAAGTTCGGAATTCGGAAGCTTCATCCGCAGAAAAAAGTCTGTCTTGCAAGTTTAAAAATTTGTGCTAGACTTGGATTAACCCACACGTGTGGATCACAATTTAGCGAGGATTAAAATGGAACAATTATATGATGCAGCAGCCCAGCGGGCTGAAGAAATGCGTCAGCATCTGACCGACAGAGCAATGGAGGATGCGGACTTTCGTCAGCAACTCATCTCTGACCCGAAAGCTACGATTGCTGGTGAGTTTGGCGTAGAAGTGCCAGAGAATTTCACCATCGTGGTTCATCAGAGTGACGCAAACACTCTTCATCTGACATTGCCGGCTGGTCCCGAACTGAACGAGGAACAGTTGGAAATGATCGCTGCGGGACTTTCTTGCTGCCTGTAACGAAATTTTACTGCTTACGATTTAGCATTAGTTTCAGACAGTTTTAGCTCAACACATAATGATGGCGCAGAAGGTCATGCCTCTGCGCCATTCATGGTTAATGGGATGACGTTTTAATCTTTCACGTGCTATCTCCTTGGCACCTCACACCATTTTCGCCATGCGCGCTAGCCGCAAACGCAGCATCACTTGGCAATCTACCTATTTTTCAAATCTCATCGGAAAACGACTCTACTTTTCCATACGCGACCAACACTCTCGAACTCGCTCTGTTTTCCTCTGTCGCGTAACCAGTTCGGCTAAACTATACAGTTATGGGCAACGAACAGTCTTTGCCACAACACGAACCGGAAGGTAAAACTTCGGTTTCTATTCATTACGCCGCTCTAACCGACTACATGGTCGGCTTGGCTGGGGATCTTCTGGCCTGCCATTTCGGCCTGTGGGGACCAGATACGACAACCGATCAGGAAGCTTTACTGCGTTCCAATCAAACTTTGGTGCAAGGGTGTGACCTCGGTCCGAGGCAGCGAGTACTAGATGCCGGTTGCGGTGTAGGCGGAATGGCGATCATGCTGGCTGAAACATATGGCGTTCACGTCACCGGCTTGACTGTCTGCGAGCCTCATATTGCTGTGGCGACGGAACATGCGGAGCGGCGTGGAGTCGGCCACTTGGTCGAGTTCCTCTACGGGGACTTTATGGACCTGCCATTCTCCGACGAAAGTTTCGATGTGGTGCTCAATCATGAATCCTTCTGCTATGCTCCAGACAAACTAGCCTACCTCCAAGGTGTGCGCCGCGTACTCAAACCAGGAGCACAATGGCACGCTTTAGAGGGCTTCACAAGCGGCACACCTATGTCTGAAGCCCAAGAAGCGATCCACGTCAGTACGCAACACGGCTGGCGCATGCCACCTTTGGAACCATGGCAGAATGTGCTTGCGACTCTTGAAGAGGCGGGGTTTGAACAGATTAAATGTCAGGATCTCTCTTCCGAAGTCACGCCTTCTACGGGGAGCCTCCGGAAAAGGTGGCAGTTGTTCACGTTCTTGGTGCCTCCTTCCAGTTTGCCAAATCAAGCATCCCAAGAGTTCATGGACGCGACTATCAGCTATGACAAAGGATTGCAAGAAGGAATTTTTACTTACCACTTCGTTTCCGCCATGAAACCAGCCTAACGACTAGGCTGCCACATATTCGGCCTTCGCAGCAAAAAATTGCCTCCCGTCAACAGCGATGGATCCCGCACTAAAACGAAAACGGCCAAGAAAACATCAGCAGGAAAATATAGGCTTTGACCTGTTCCACCTGATCATCGACTACCGTAGCTTTGATGTGGTGGACTCCCCGCATAAGCATAAATTGTCCAGATTTTCCCGACAGGGTTTCTGGGCCCACTGACCAGCTGACCAGTTCTGAGAGTTTCCCCGGGATGACGTGGCCCCCTTCGCGCAAACCTTCTATAAGGGGCATCCAATGCTGGATGTCTTTCAACCACTCCGTTTCCTGGGCGTAGAAACTCAATCCCAACTTTGGTCCTACGCCATCTTCGTCGATATCCATGTGAACACCCATGTAGACGAAGGCACCGCGTTTCTCTAGATCCAGTGCGATCGCATTAACGGCTGAATGTTGCCCGGACCAGCCAATACGATCCAAAAATGACAAGACGTCACGCGTTTTCCTAAATCCCACTGCCGCCAAGCGAATCCCCTTTTTCCTAGATGGGAAAGCCCCAATCCCCCATATAGATATCTCCGGAGTCAGTGACATATAGATTCGTTTGATTTGTTGGCGCTCGGCAGCACTCAGGTCCCAACCGGCAGCCGAAGCTACCGCATCAACCACAACACCAAGATCTTTAAGTCGCTTGCTATCACCATCACCAAGCAACATTTTTTTATCTGGATATAGGAAAATTCCCGGATCTGGAGATGTGCCATGTGGAGCCGAATCGACATCGTATTCAAACAACATTTTTCTGCCTACGATGCGGCGCAGTGGGGAATCTTCCGACTTGGTTTCTCTCAATAATCCAGCCACCCTCGCGACAGACGCATCCGCACTCTCTGCTTCCCCCTTTTCCTCAAAATATCCAGCGGTTTGGGTCCCGCCTATCAGTGACACACCGAAATCCGCTAGGGGCGAGGAAACATGTAACGGCAGTTCAAACCCAAAAGGGAAAGCCGCCATGGTTGCGGGAAGTTCATAGGCACGTTTCAGGGTTCCTTCCCAACCTTGATCTCCAATCAGTTTAGATGGCAAACGGCCTCTGAAGCCGCTCAAAAAATCCCCCATGGAATCCGCCTCGTTTCGAAGGCGTTCCTCGGTGGCTCGGTACTGTTTGATAATGTCCATATAACAACTCAGGCAATGACCGGGACGGGGTTGAGGTCCGCCTCCGTAATCGGATTCTCGTGCCATTTCATCTCAACCGGCACTTCGAACAGGCGCCCTGGTGCATAGCGTGGCCAAAAGTGACGCAGTCCAGGCACAATAACCCGTGCCACCGGCATCCCAATGTCGGGCCGCGTCTGATCAAGCACTAGAAACTCCATGCCTTTGGAATCAATCAACGCATGGCATCGCTCTACATCCTCTTTTACGTCCGTAGTGTCGGGAACGGAATAGTCCAATTTCCTTTTTAGATTAACGTCGGGATCTGGAGCAAGGTAAGAGTGGTCCACCACCCTTGCGTTCGTCCACCACCATCGACACATCGAATCATTGACTGCCGCGCTTGCAGAGGCATGCCCCCTTCCTTGAACCAAGTTCAGGAATTGATTCAGTTCACACACCGCGCGCAGAGCCGCAATGTGCGGATCCGTGTGTGCCCCGGCCGCATAGATAATATCTTCCTCTTCCTTGTCAATTCTGCGGGAAATGGCGACGAACACCGGAACGCCAAGATCATTGGTTACGTCCAATACCCACAACTCGCGATTGAACTCTTGATAGCGATCACATGCAGACGACAGGTAGTCGTCATTGAAACTCTCTAAGTCCACACCGGGAAAATGCAGCCGGTTGTACCACCAAATGGCAAAGGCATCGCGTTCAACCAACTCGAAAAATCCTTGTAGGATAGCCTCTTCCAGCGTGTTCCCGGCAGCGCACCCGTTTGAATCTGCTTTCAGTCCCGAACGCTCTTGATGCTCGCTAAGTATGCTGTAGAGCATTGATGTCGGAAGGTATCGATGCCGGTTTTGGGTCAGCGACCATACGGGCGACCAATCAATCTCCTCATCTGGGTCGAAACGCGATGGAATGATATTGTAGGGATGATCTTCGGCGTTAATTTTCTCAGCGTGATCCAGTTGCCAGTCGCTAAATAGCTGAACGTCGTTTGGGTGAATTGCTTCCGATTCCCCAGCTTTAACAAAATCTGATAATCGCTTTTGGCAGCGAATCTCATCCCCGTGAAAAGCCCCACAATAGCGCTCAATCGCTTCGCAGAGGGCACTTGCCTCGGATTGTCTCGGCGTACTACCCTTACCTGCACTCTTGCTCCGTAAACTCCGCCGCAACGAGCTCAATTTTCTGCTTTTCAGCGCAAAATTGCTCCCGGCCCAATAAACATGCAACCAAGAATCCTTTTCATCCGTGGTACGTGTGACCCATGAGACAACACCGCTAATCGGGCTAATCAGATGGCGATATCGGGCAAGGGTTTCTTCTGGAGAAACAGAGCGTAAACCTCCACTATTGCTTATATTCTTGGGGCTTGCGCGCAATTGAACCGGAATGGGCGGCCGCTCCGCACTATAGAGTGCCTCATCCCCACATTCAAAACATTGTGGCCGACGCATGACCGGATGATGTTCACTTTTCAGATGGGCGATATCGAGGGACATAGCCCGCCCATGGAGAGGAGCCATCTCCTCGAGCACCATCCACTTGGCGACCTCAATTGCAACCAATCCATAGATCGAATCCAGAACAGCGGGTTCGGCAACAAAAGGCAGAAAAGCCGCATTTTCTCCAGCAAGATTGCGCAGGAAATTGTGAACCTCTTGATGTCCATGCATGCGATATGTAAGACAGGCCCAGCACGGGCCTTGTCCCGATGGCCGGAATACTGGGCCGAACAAAGGTCGAATACCCTTCGGCTGCACCAGCATCCACGACTCGCCAGACGCAAGATGACGCCGATTGGCCTCAGCGTACTGTGAACTGAGATAATCCTCGCAAATGATAATCGAAAGGGTCGGACGGTCTGTGTCCGCAGTGATGCCCAGATCATTGAGCTTGCGGGAAAGACAGCCATCATCACCAACGACTTCCACCCTTGACTCTGCCAAGCGTTCCTCGGCCCATCGAGGGGAAGCACCTAGCGAGGACCAGAATGCGGCCTGTCCCCGCTCCATGAGGTAGCCGCAGGAAGCGACGTACCCCCTCGCAACTAAAGAAGCAATTGCTGCTTGGATTTCGGATTCCGAATACGTTCCGGCAAGGAGCGCGACGATATCGTCATGTGAATGCCGTCCATCAAGAAGCGGCAAGAGGTCGGCATGAATCTTTTCGCGAAGTAACGTGTTGAATGTTTCGGAAACCAAAAGCACCTGCTCGTCATCGAGCAAGCGAAACTCAAAATGTGGCGCTAGTGCCGGAAATTCGATAAAGCCAAAGTCAGCGGCTGTGATTTTCTTCAGTATTCCAGATCGTGAGGCCTCGCGCGGCGGTGTTTTGCTGCTCGCGTTTTTGTCCTGTCGAGACTGGTCAGACTTGGCGCCACTTGTGGGTTGATTGTGCGCCACAATCTTATTCCGCATGCCTTCCGCAGCATGATCCCCGCAATGTCTGATCTTTTGGGCGTCTAGTTTTATCGCATCGAAGGCATTCCCTTCTGGGGCCTATACGGCTCGAACGCGCAAGCATTTGAATCATGCCATCAGAAATGATACTCAGTGGAGACACGGAAGCCACTCGCTACCTTGTGGCTGCCAGCGTACCAGAATCGCCCCTCTCACGGTTTCCAATTGTCCACGCCAACATGACCGTGTCAAGCACGACCGCAGTATTCAGATACTCGAGTGTGCTACACTTTTTTTCGAAGGTGCTCAATCCCCATACCCGCTCGCATGGAATGAGATTAAGCGAAATTAATGTGCAGTAGAGTTCGCATCTGTGGCAGGTAGATCAAGTCCTTCGGATCAACGTTTCGAAGCCCGGTTCGGCGAGTGGGTGGTCGCGACTCGTTGGCCCATCATCATCGCCTCTCTCCTCTTGGTTGCACTGGCCGGCAGCGGCATTCTGCTTCTCAAGACCTCCACAAATTACCGCATGTTTTTCAGTGAGGACAACCCTCAGCTCTTGGCGCTTGAATTACTGGAAGACACATATGGGAAAAACGATAACGTCCTTTTCATGGTCGTTCCGGAGAATGGCGACTTCGCTTCGGAATTGGCTCTTTCGGCCACGGCATGGCTAACCGAGCAAGCCTGGCAAACCCCTCACTCCAGTCGGGTCGATTCCATCGCCAATTTCCAGCACACGACAGCAAGCGGCGACGACTTGTTCGTGCGAAACCTTGTCGACCCCCTAAAACTAGATGATCCAGAAGAACGGGCTCGGATTCGAGCAACGGCTCTAGCCGAACCGCGGCTCGCCGGTAAATTGGTCGCTGCGGACGGAGGCGTCAGTGCTGTCAACGTGACTGTGGAATTACCCCCAGAAGACGAAGCAGCCAGAGTCCCGGTGGTAGCCAAATTCATGAACGATCTTGCGGCCGAGGCAGAGGAACGGTTCCCAGGAATCGACATCCGTTTAGCCGGGACGGTGGTGATTAATCATGCCTTTACAGAAGCTTCTATCGACAGCCAAAAGACGTTTCTTCCCGTAAGTTTGATCCTTATGGCATTGGTCCTCGGCCTTTTGACCCGGGGGGTTTCAGGAGTAATGGCAACCGGAGCCGTCATCATCTTTTCCATCCTAGTTTCCATGGGGATGGGAGGCTGGGTTGGCTTACCGTTCACTCCTCCCACGGCTCCAGCGCCGACTATCGTATTGATGATCGTCGTAGCCAACTGTGTTCATTTACTGGTTTCGATACAGCAACGCATGCAGGCTGGAGATTCGAAGGGTCTGGCCATTGCCGAATCCCTCAGAGTCAACCTGAACCCCGTCTTCTTGGCAAGCCTGACCACAGCGCTTGGGTTCTTGGCCATGAACTTCTCTGAGGTGCCTCCATATCGCCATCTGGGTACATTCGTTGCGTTCGGCATCATCGCTTCCTTTTTTCTCTCAATTACGTTCTTGCCCGCTCTACTCTCGTTACTCCCGGCGCGAGTTCGGACGGGCCAGCAAGAAGGCGACCCGATGATGGCTGCTCTTTCGGCGTTTGTCGTGCGCCGCCGAACTTCCCTGCTGTGGGGAATGACCGTGATAGTCCTCCTGTTGTTGGCCGCCATCCCACGCAATGAATTGAATGATGTGCTCGTGCACTTTTTCGACGAAAGCGTTGAATTTCGCCAAGACAGCGACTTCCTAGACGAACATCTGAGTGGAAACACCGTGATCGATTACTCGCTAGCCTCATCCGAGCCCGGCGCAATCTCCGACCCCGCATATCTTGCAGACCTGGCAGCCTTTACCGACTGGTACCGAGCCCAGCCGGAAACGCGGCACGTCATGTCCATCAGCGACACCTTCCAGCAACTCAACAAAAGCATGCACGGTGACGATCCGGATGCCTACCGGCTACCGACCAGCCGGGAACTTGCCGCACAATACCTGTTGCTTTACGAGCTCTCGCTTCCCCTCGGACTCAGCCTCAACAACCAAATTGGCATCTCTAAATCAGCCACACGTGTAAGCGTAACCGCGAGAACTCTCTCCTCACGTGAAGTGTTAGAGCTACACGCACGTGCATTGGCGTGGCTAAATGACAATGCTCCGTACCTCACGCAAGTCAAGGCTGCGGGCCCCTCGCTAATGTTCGCTCATATTGGGCAACGCAATATCCGAGCCATGTTGCTCGGCACAATAGTCGCGCTGCTTGGCATTTCCTTTTTTCTCATCGCTGCCCTGCGTTCGCTCCGACTCGGCTTCATCAGCCTCGTGCCCAATCTCATTCCCGGTGCAATGGGGTTCGGTGTCTGGGGGCTAGCCGTAGGAGAAGTGGGTCTGGCGTTATCGGTGGTGCTCGCGATGACAATCGGAATCGTGGTGGACGATACGGTTCACTTCCTCAGCAAGTACCGTCGTGCAAGACGCGAACATGAAGCCACTCCCGACGAAGCGGTGCATTATGCCTTTCAGACCGTCGGGCGGGCATTGTTCACGACCTCGATCGTGCTAGTGTCGGGTTTCCTGATCTTAGCCTTGTCACCATTTATCCCTACCATGCAGGTAGGAGTGCTCACCGCTTTGATTATCGCGTTCGCGCTACTTGCGGACCTTCTTCTGCTTCCTCCCCTGTTAATGGCCGTAGACCGACGTGGCACCTCTGCCAAAACTATTCTCACATAACTTTCGCAACGGGAATTCAGGCACGTTGAGGCAACCCGTCAAGCCATGAGTTGGTCGACCTCAGCGGCGGCACGAGACGCCACTTCACGGATTGTTGTCGTCAATTCGCCATAATCATCCATCCCGCAGGAACGCGCGATTATGGTTTTCGCTTGCGGAGCTTCCGTTTCGGCCGCAAAGCCATCTTTCATGACTAGTCGAAGGATACCTTTCAAGTTCTGCCACATCTCTGCCGCTTCCACAAGGTGTTTTTCGGCATCCTCGGAAACCAATTTTGCTGAACCCGCAGCCCGGAAAATCGAAATCGCATCAGGAGCCACAATATCTGGAACATCCTCTGCATGGGTCAGCTGCAGGAATCGAGCCGCGCGCTCGACATCCTGACGCCCCCCTCGCATGCCATCAATTGATAGCATGCCAGGTTCAGCCACATCTTTAGATTCTTTGCGTAATTCTGCAATCAAGGAGTCGCGTGCAATTCCATGAGCCAGAGCTTCGCGCCGGGCTTCAGCAAACTGCTTCCCCATTTCAGAATGACCCGCCTCGAAGATGTGTCGCGTTCGAGCCAATTCCAGCATCTCCCCAGCCGAGCCAACAGTTCGATAGTACTCCTTGAAATTAGCCAAGGAGCGAATCACTTTTCGCCCTTCGCCCTTCGCAACCGAGGAGAACAGGAGGCTGCCGCGCGACAAGGCGTAAAGCGCCTCAATGAAGCGGCCGCAGGCCACTTCGCCATGCGAATCAGAGGATCCTCCGCTGTCATACACGACCATCGGACAAAGTTCGACACCCGGGATTGCCTCCCCTCTAGCCAGACCTCCCGAAATCGCCACCACCACGCCGTCTCTGGCCTGCCAGATGTGACGGCTCCAGAGTACTTTTCCGACTGCCGACAGCAAGGTCGCCATTGAAGCCTCGGCGATGTTGGACAATGCCACCCCTGCCTCGACCGGAGACAGACTGCCGCGTATCGTGTGCATGCCGACTTGGAATGTCTTGTTGTTTGACCAGTGCCGCGCAGTTTCCACCGCCTCTCGGATTCCTTGATACGGAATCTCTCCGATCTGCTCCTTCATTTCAGAGATTCCAAATTCGTGTGTCCAGTAAAGGCGCGCAAGGCCACGTCGGGCAACTCTCTCGAATTCCGAATCCGGTCCAAAACCGTCCGGAAGGTCAAGGTCGGTGAACTCCCTATCCAAAAGGTTCTCGAGCAGCTCCGGAGAGTGATTGATCCATTCGGCGAGGAGAGGCGTAGTGTCGAGAATTTTACTGATTGCCTCGAACGCATCCGGATAGGTGGCATATGCCCGGCTCTCATAAGCGCGCCAGTCGTCAACCTGCGGGTAAAACTTCTCCCGCCAACGGTCGACCAGCGGGTCCATTGCCTGGAACCAGCGTCGGGGGAACAGGGCCAAACCAGCCATCTGCAGGTAGTTCCCCGGTAGTTTCGGCGATTGGTCTTCCCCGTAATGCTGTAGCAACGGATAATGTCGGGTCGCCTCGATGTGATGGTCGGAATGGCGCTGCATGTTGTAAAACATCCAGTTCGTAAACCTGCTGGCGGCAGTCCAGGAATGCCATGGCTGAACCTTCTCGTACCGGCCGCTAGGCAGGCGGACCCGCTGCAGCCCGTAGTGTTGGACGTAATTGATGATCTTCATCGAGAGAACCATGCTGAAGCCAAGGGCGATAAAGACCAGTAGTGCCCACGGCCCGCCCATCCAATAGACCAGCCCGTACCAGATCGCGAGATCAAGAGAGTAGCGCCAGAAAGGGTTTGTGTAATGCCAAACCGGCAGACGCCGACGCGACAGTCGATTGCGCGCAAAGCGCCAAGCTTCGGTGAGGCTGCACTTCAGGTCCCGGGGAATCAATCGCCAGAAACTCAACCCCTTGGGAGCCGTCCCCGCATCCATGGGTGTACAGGCAAAGGCATGGTGGACGTAGACATGCTCGGTTGCGTAGTGCGGGTAGGAAGAGGAAGCCAGGAGAAACTCACCCAACCAGCGTTCCCACGGGGCCTGTCGATGAACCAGTTCATGTCCGATGATGAAAACCGCCTGACCAACGTTGATCAACGCAACCGCGATCAGCACAATCTCCCAAACGGCTAAATGTCCGACAACAAGAATTTGCCAAAGCGCGAATGCCAGCGACACGGGCCAGAGTATCGCCCACAACCAGAGCGTTAAGTCATACAAAAACAACCGACTTGCAGACGTCTGGCCCGGATCTATATTGCGTTCTTCTTCTCCGAATGCGCTATCAAGGCTTTCCACAAGTATGACGTAAAGAACCGGGCCCGCGATCCACCAGCCGCCATACATGGCAGCACAAATGATCAAAGGGAAAACCACTAGGGGCTGGAAGTACAGCAGGGCATTTTGGATCGACGGCTCGATCGCTCCACCCTTCCCAGCAATCCCGGCGTCCAGGCGATCTACCCCCGCCTCACTCTCTGCCATATTGACCTCCCCGCTCCCCGGCAAAATTCTGCCGTGACATATAATCAATTGTCCACGGTGGAACAACTGTGTCAAGGGGAAAAACAGCCTTGATAGGACATGGCGAGAGTGCTGAAGTTTCGGTAAATCAAGTATCGATTCCCATAGAAAAGGCATAATCTTAGTAGTCGCGGTGGCAGATTCGCTGCTGTGATAGAGTAAAAAAAGAAGGGAAAAAATTGTGTGCGAACAGGTTCAATGAGACGCATGGCATACGGATAAAAATGAGCAAACAAAATCCTCCTCTAAGCGTAAGCAGAAGTCGGGCAGACCGCGAGGCGCGATCGTACGACTTTGGGAGAATGGCCCAGAGAATACCGACAGCAGTAGCGACACCGAGGAGCGCTGAGGAAGTGTCGGATATCGTCCGTAAGGTTGCAAGGGACGAAGCCCAATTGGTCATTCGGGGAGCCGGACACTCCCAAGGGGGACAATCCCTCACGGATCGTGGCCTGGCGCTCGACATGACAGAGCTCAATCGGGTCCAACTCCTGGAACGAGGCTTGGTACGTGCGCAAGGCGGGGCGCCATGGGGCAAGATCGTGGACACGTTGCATGGAACACAACAACTGCCGCCAGTGCTGGCAGACATTGCCGAAGTTACCGTAGGGGGGACTTTGTCTGCCGGGGGATGGGGAAGCACCTCACACCGGTACGGAATGCAGATTGAACATGTGGAGCAACTTGAGGTGGTGACCGGAACCGGTGCGCGTCTGCGGTGCTCCCGTACCGAGAATGCGGATCTCTTCAATGCAGTAAGAGCGGGCCAAGGACAGTTCGGCATCATCACTGACGCATGGCTCCAGCTTCGAAAGACCAAAGAACGAATCCGGCTGTATACGATTCACTATCAAGACTTCGGTCGGTTCGCCAGCGATTTCGAGCAGATTACCAATGATGGCCGGTTCGACCATCTCCGGGCAGAGACCCGGCTCCACAAGAACCAGATCATCCTGACCGCTGGCGTCGAGTATGACGGGGATCATGAAGACCAAAAGGTATTGGAGGGCTTGGGACATGACGAGGTCAAAGTCGTTAGGGACACCGACAAAGTCGGACATGCCGGGATGTTCTCGAAATGGGGATTCTTCCGGATGAATTACCATCCGTGGCGAGACTGGTTCCTGCCATGGGAGGCTCTTCGAATACTACTCGCCCAACCGTGGCTGGACCCGAGCTGGATACCGCAAGTGCCCGCCAGCTGGACCGGGACATATCCGCTCAAAACCGGGTCGAATGATGCTCCGCTCCTCATGCGCCCCGATGGCGAGCGCGTGTTTTCGTACTCGATCCTGAGCGTACACACCCGGCACGAACGCGCGAGCGAACTAAAGGAAAGACTACGGGAGATTGACAAAACGCTCATCAAACTCGGGGGGAAAAGCTATCTGTCAGGCGGCACAGGCTACGGGCGCGAGGAATGGAAGGAACACTATGGAGAGAAATATGAAATGGGCGTCGAGGTGAAAAAAGAGTTTGATCCTAAGCAAATATTCCACGGGGGAAACATGCCTTTCCTAGAGAATTCGGAGATCTCGGGCTAGAGCCAAAGAATCCGCACGAGTGAACAGTCTCAGCCCACGTCTCCGTTACACTGCCATACTTCCTACAGCAGGCTGCGTTGCGCCGGCCCTTGCTCATCAGAGTGCGGCACCAGGTTCGATACTGTCACTCCGAGTAGACGCACCGCACGGCCTGGCTGCGTGGCCCGGTACAATAAATCTGGCAGGACATCCGCCATCTGTCGGTATGAAGTCAGCGGCCGGTCGAATGAGTGGCTCCGGGTAACCTGCGTGAAATCGCTGAACTTGACTTTCACCGTGACCGTCTTTCCAGTCAGGCGCTTCTCCTGCAGATCCAGTGCCACCTCTCGGGCCCGCAATTTGAGCGCATTCAGCATTACCTCCAGATCCCGGAGATCCGTCACAAACGTCGTCTCCGAGCCCAGTGATTTGCGAGGACGACCCGGCTCCACTTCACGCAGGTCCATTCCGCGTGCTGCCTGATAGTAGTATTCGGCGTGCTTTCCGAACAAAGGCTGAAGCCGCTCTAGCGGCCATTGCCGAAGATCCGCACCAGTTTCGATTCCGAGTTTCTTCATCCGCGCCGCCGTCACCGGGCCGATCCCGAAGAATTTCCGGATCGGGAGGCGTGCCACCAGTTTCGGGCCCTCCTCCGGGCGCACCACGGTCAAACCGTCCGGCTTGTTCATGTCCGATGCGATCTTGGCGAGAAACTTGTTGTATGAAACACCGGCTGAGCCGGTCAGCTGGGTCCGCTCCAGAATGCGGCGTTTGATGTCGCACGCGATGTCGGTGGCAATGCCGTCGAACAGGCGGCAGCCCGTCACGTCCAGGTACGCCTCGTCCAGAGACAAGGGTTCAACCTTGGGAGTGTAATGGTGAAAGATTTCCTGGATTTCCGCCGACACGGCGCGGTACAAATCGAACCGCGGACGGATGAAGATCACTTCCGGGCATCGCTTCCTCGCAGTCCGGCTGGCCATTGCCGAATGGATGCCAAACTTCCGGGCCTCGTAGTTGCAGGTCGCCACCGTACCCCGCCGCTCCGGATCTCCGCCGACGACCAAGGGCCGCCCTCGTAACGAAGGGTCTTCGCGCATCTCAACCGCCGCATAGAACGCATCCATATCGATGTGGATGATGCGGCGGGCGTAGGGATCGCCAACGGACGCCATGATCCTACGCTGATTGCAATTCAGTGAGAGGAAAACCGGGCGCGCACCGCCTCTCGGTCAAACCACCAGACCGGCGTGATCGCATCGAGGATACGCGCCATCCGTTCCAGAAGCACATCCACATCGTCCAAATCGTACATCTGTATCCAGATTCCGATCGCCTCTTCGTCGGTAATGCCGCGGTGGCGCTCGGCCACTTCCGCTACCTGCTGCCGGGCCAAAAAGATCAGGCGGTCGCGCTCCGCGCCGACGGCCCGCTTCTCCATCAGGAAATAAGCCAGCATCGCAGCCACGGCGGCACCATCGGATTGCGGCGGCGTCTCTTCCACCAAGTGGCGGAGCATCTGCCAAGTCAGTTCCGGGTCTACCGGGCAGGACAATGCGAGCCAAATGCCGTGCCCCAGAGCCGGCATGGCTTCTGGTTGTTCACTCAGGTACATGACCTGACAGGCCGAGGCCGCTTCTTCGTAGCATGCCGCCCGCATGCCGGCGTCCAGCACCTCCCGGGCCATCTCGAAGGCCATTGCCGGCTCATCCAGATCAAGCAGGATCTGAGAGAGTTCCAGTTGAGCGTCGAGACGTTCTGAATCTTTGAGATCCGGACGACCCAATTCCTGCTCCAACGTCAGCCGGCGCTGCTGTTGCGCCGATTGCCCTGCAGCCTCCCCTCCATCAATCAACCGGTCTTTCAACCGGCGGGTCTGTCCGAATTCGCTCATGCCTGCTATTGTACGGAGGGCCCGCCCCAAAAAAGAAGCGCCCCCTCGAAAGGGGGCGCTCTTGTGCAGTTGAGGTTTCAGGGCTTACGCGTAGCCTGCAACCTTGTTAATCGCCCTGGAGACTTCCAACTCGCCTTCGGAGGCTTCGTTGTCATCCCACTTCTTCAGTTCTTTCTCCATGAAGGCATGGAACGCCGGCGGAAATAACGCCAATGCAAACAGGGTGAAATACCCCATTCCCGTATTCGGTGCGCCGACCTCGTCGAGCTCCCAGAAGTGGGTTTCACCACGGTCGTGGTGGTCTGCCTGACGGCCGATCTCAATGAAGAACCAACTGGTGAACGCCGTGCTGTTGTCCCAGCTGTGGCGATAGTCGATGGGCTGGCCTTTCTCGCGAATCAACCCATAGTGCTCCAGATAGTTGAGCGCTTCCAGTTCGAAGTTCGAGATCATCCAGATCAGCAACATGGCGCAGACGCCGAGCCAGCCGCCCGCGAACCAGAACAGGAACAGCGTCGGAAGGCTCATTGCATAGCCGCGAATCCAACGGTTCTGCCAGGACAGGAACGGCACGCCCAGACGTTCCAGGCGATGTTTCTCCATCGTGTACAGGAATTTGCTCTGGCCGAAATAGGATTTCGGGAAATGAGCATACAGGCTGCGGCCGCGCGGTGAAGTCGCGGGGTCGTCCTCGCATCCCAGTTCCAGATGGTGGTTGTACACATGCGCGTAGCAGAAATGGGACGAGCCGGACAGCGCCATCATCCAGCGGGCGATCACGAAACTGAAGCCCTTGGTGTGCGCCAACTCGTGGCCGTAGATGATGCCAATGCCAGCGAAGATGCCGGTCGAAACGACCGCACCGACCAACTGCATTCCGGTAATTCCCTCCTGATAGCTCAGGCCCAGGAAAGTGCCGGTTCCCATCGGGACACCCGTCACATACTGGTAGATGCGCCAGCTGATCGCCAGCTGCAACAGGACGAAAACACCCAGCATGCTGTACATGACACCATTCTGAAGGGCGGGAACGCCATAGGTATCACCTTCCTCGTCAAACCCCGCACCCATGGTGCGTTGTGGCGTGGTGGTGTCGACCAGAATGCCGACGCCCATCAGGGCGACGCCAACCCAGACCCAAGGTCCGCCCGCCAAAACCCCGAACAGTGCCGATAGAATCAGCAGCGGCGCGAGGAAATAGCGCAGATTGATAAACAGTTTTTTCACGACTCCTCCTAAGTAATTCTTACAATCGTGGGAACACGATTCTTTGACGCTAATCTAACACAAATATTTCAGCCTTCCCGTTGGCCTACCGAAAGATATCCAGTACAATGGCTGTACGAAGCGCCGGATTTCCCGGTTTTTTCCTGAACAAAAGGTGTATAGCCTGACATGGCAGAATCTCCACTCCATCCCATCCAGGTCGCTGCTCGCCGCTCGGGCCTGAGCGTCGAGCTAATCCGCGCCTGGGAGCGCCGCTACCACGCAGTCGAGCCGTCACGCACCCGGAACCAGCGCCGGCTGTATCGGGATGCAGACATCGAGCGCCTGCGCCTGCTGGCCCGCGCCACCGATGCCGGACGACGCATCGGAGACATTGCGCAATTGTCCACCGTCGAGCTCCAGACCATGGTGGAAGGAGACGAACAAGCGGCAGTCCTGGTACCGACTCTCAGTTCCTCACGACCCCGTACCGATGCCGTCATGGAGTATTTCGACCGGTGCCTCGAGGCCATTGACGCGTTGGACCCGGAACGACTGGCCGAGACTCTGAACGATGCCGAGAAAAACCTGGCCGAATTGTTCATGCAGGAAGACCTGATCGCGCCACTGATCCAGCACATGCAGGACGAATGCCGCAACGGGACCCTGCGCATGGTACAGAAGCACATGGCGGAAGGCGTGATCCGCAGTCACCTGCTGAATTACGCCACATGCCCGGGAACCGGCTCTGCCTTTCGCGTGGTCGTGGCAGGCGGGCGAACCGGCACGGACGAACTTCCGCTGCTGCGTCTGGCCGTGGCCACCCGGGCCTACGGCTGGCGGCCGGTCTTCCTCGGCTCCGGGCTGTCTGCCGACGAGATCGCCTACGCAGCGGAGCGCAGCCGTGCCCTGTGCACGGCCATCGCCGCCCATCCGGCCGACGACGCCCTGCTCCCCAACGAACTACGCAAACTGCGCCGCGCCGCCCCCGAAGGCCACCCCATCCTCCTGCATGGCTCCAACCTGAGCCTCTTCGAGGCGGTCATCGACGAGGCCCGAATCATCCCGACGCAGACGTTCGGGGAACTGCGTCTCGCCCTGGGCCGGATGCACCTGGATGCCCAAGCCGATGCCGAGCCGGCCTGACCGCGCTTCTCCGACGCCCATCACTCTATAGAATAGTCGGCAAGCTCTTCAACCTGTATTCTGCCCATGGACTATCCCCACAGCTTTTCCCAAGAGGAGCTCCTGCGCTGCGCACGCGGCGAACTATTCGGCGAAGGCAACGCCCAGTTGCCAAGCCCAAACATGCTGATGCTGGACCGCATCACGCATATCAGCGAGGAGGGCGGAACCTACGGGAAAGGCGAACTGAAGGCGGAACTGGACATCCATCCGGACCTCTGGTTCTTCAAGTGCCACTTCCCCGGCGACCCGGTGATGCCGGGCTGTCTGGGCCTGGACGCCCTGTGGCAACTGGTCGGGTTCTTCCTGGGATGGCAAGGGCATCCCGGACGGGGACGGGCTCTGGGTGTCGGGCGGGTCAAGTTCTCCGGCCAAGTAACCCCGGAGAACCACACCGTTCACTACCACATCCATCTCAAGCGCCTGATCACCCGTTCGCTGGTGATGGGCATCGCCGACGGCGTGGTACAGGTGGACGGACGCGATATCTATACCGCGAAAGACCTCCGGGTCGGGTTGTTCACCACGTTGGAGCAGTTCTGACATGGAGCCCCCTCTGGCCCACACCACGGCCTACCAGTTCCTGGACTTCGAAGAAGACGAAACGCTGCGCCGGAACCTGATCGAGACCTGCGAAGACCTGCGGCTGGCCGGCAACATCACCCTGGCCCCCGAAGGCATCAACCTGAGCCTGGCGGGACTGGAAGACGCCGTGAACCAGACGGAGCAGTTCCTTTTGAGGGAAAGCCCGTTCAAGCAGCTTCAGTTCCGTCGCAGCCGCATGACCGAGGCCCCCTTCTCCAAACTGATTGTCCGTTTCCGCCCCTCTCTGCTTCCCATCCGCGTGGACACACCGGTCGCACGCCGGCGGCCAGGCGCCCACCTGCCGCCACAGCAATTGCGCCAGTGGCTGGACGAGGGCCGTCCCATCCGGCTCCTGGACGTGCGCAATGTCTACGAAACGCGCCTGGGCCGTTTTACCGCCGCCGAAACCCTTCCGCTATATCAATTCCGGGACTTCCAGGAGATGGCACACGACCTGCCGCCGGATACGCGGCCGACCGTGACCTACTGCACGGGCGGCATCCGCTGCGAACTGGCCAGCGCCTGGCTGCACAAGCAGGGACACCCGGAGGTCTGGCAACTGTCCGGGGGCATCCTGAACTACCTCGAACAATGCGGCGGCCGCCACTGGCAGGGAGAGTGTTTCGTGTTCGACGACCGCCTGGCCGTGGATGCCGAATTGCGCGCCACCTATCCCCAACTCTGCCGCACTTGCCAGAAACCCCTTTCGGAAATGAGGCTCGGACGCTGCGCAGACTGCGGAGACCCCCGGCTTGATGCTGACTGACATCTGCTGCAACCTGACCCACGAATCGTTCGCCGACGATCAGGAAGAAGTCCTGCAGCGGGCCCGGGAGGCCGGCGTCACCCGGTTCCTGCTGGCTGGCGCAGACCTTGCCGAAAGCCAGGCATGCGTTTTGACCGCACAGCGTTACCCCGACTGCTGGGCGGCAGTCGGCGTGCATCCGCATCAGGCGCGGGAATGGAATCCCGACAGCGCCGAAATCCTGCGCGACCTTCAGCAGGATCCCAAAGTCATCGCTATCGGCGAATGCGGGTTGGACTACTACCGGGACCTGTCACCCCGCGAGATGCAGGTTGCCGTTTTCTCGGAGCAGCTGGAACTGGCAGGTGAACTGGGCCTGCCCGTGCTCATGCACAACCGCGAGGCGGACGAAGATTTCCTGCAAGCCTTCGATAACGCGGCCCACCGTCCACCGCGCGCCGTTTTGCATTGCTTCACCGGAGAACGGCCATTCCTGCATGCCTGTCTTGAGCGCGGCATGTACATCGGCGTCACCGGCTGGTTCTGCGACGAACGCCGGGGACAGTCGCTCAGGGACCTGATCGGCGAGATCCCGCTGGACCGGCTGATGATCGAGACGGATGCGCCTTATTTGTTGCCGCGCACGTTGCGCCCGCGCCCCCGAACCCGCCGCAACGAGCCCATGTGGCTGCCCCACATCGCCGAGCAGATCGCCGATGCCCGGGGCCTGAGTCTGGACGAATTCACCCGCCATACGCAGGCATGCGCACAGGCGTTCTTTGCTTTCCCAATCTGACCGGTTTGTCCTGCAAGCCGCACCGCACCGCAAAATGCGGGAACACTTAGTTTAAAATGGATTTTCTTTGCCGCTGCCCCTAGCCTCATGGAACACTATCCCGCTTTTGCTCCCGGCATCGGAGCCTGCGCCGAGCAGGCGACCGTCTACGCGCCCTGGGACCGCTCGCCCATCGGCACCGTCGATGTTGTCGACAGCGATCAGGCCGACCAGGTCCTGGAGACCGCCTTTGCCATCTATCAGGACAAGTCACGCTGGCTGCCTCCCGCGGAACGCATCGAGGTGCTGGAGAAAACCGCGCAATTGATGGCGGCGCGCAGCGAGGAGCTGGCCGTGGAAGCCGCCCGCGAAGGCGGCAAGCCATTGCCGGATTCCAGGGTCGAAGTGGCCCGGGCGATCGACGGCATGCACAGCTGCGTGGAAATCATGCGCACCGAGGCGGGCCGGGAAATCCCGATGAACCTGAATGCCGCGTCGGCCCACCACATGGCATTGACCCGCAAGTATCCGATCGGCGTGGTGCTGGCGTTCTCCGCATTCAACCACCCGCTCAATTTGATCGTGCACCAGGTCGGCCCGGCCCTCGCCTCTGGCTGTCCGGCCATCATCAAACCGGCACTCGACACCCCCCTGTCGTGCATGCGCTTTATCGAGATGCTGCATCAGGCCGGGCTTCCCGAAGGTTACGTGCAGGCGATCAACCTGGGCGATCACGCGGTTGCCGGGCAGATGGTCGGAGACCCCCGGGTGGCGTTCTTCAGCTTCATCGGAAGCGGCGACGTCGGCTGGATGCTGCGCTCGAAACTGGCGCCCGGCGCGCGCTGCGCGCTGGAGCACGGCGGCATTGCCCCGGTCATCGTGGCGGCGGATGCCGACATCGACGATGCCCTGCCCCTGATGGCCAAGGGCGGGTTCTACCATGCCGGGCAGGTCTGCGTATCGGTGCAGCGGGTCTACGCCGACCGGAGCATCGCCCAGCGCATTGCCGAAGGGCTGGCCGAACTGGGCAACAACATGAAGGTGGGCGACCCGACCGAGGCCGACACCGAGGTCGGCCCCCTGATCCGACCGGCCGAAGTGGAGCGGGTGGAAGCCTGGGTCCAGGAAGCCGTGGACGCGGGAGCACAACTCGTCAGCGGAGGCCAGCGGCTGTCGGACACCGCCTACCAGCCGACCGTGCTGCTGAACCCTCCGGCCGATGCCAGGGTCAGCGCCCACGAGGTGTTCGGGCCGGTGATCTGCGTGTACGGCTTCGACGACATCGACGCCGCCATCGCGCAGGCCAATGCCGGACCATATTCGTTCCAGGCCTCCGTGTTCAGCCGCAACATCGACACCGCCCTGCACTGCTACCACCAGCTGGAAGCCGCCGCAGTAATGATCAACAACCACACCGCGTTCCGGGTCGACTGGATGCCTTTTGCCGGCCTCAAGCAGTCCGGGCACGGCGTAGGTGGCATCCCCTATACCTACGAGGACATGCAGGTCGACAAGCTGATGGTCGTCCGCTCGCCGTCCCTCTGAACCTGAAACCGTCCGTTCCCTTATTCCCATGCGCCTGACCGCCACCGAATTCCGCGCCCTCCCGCACAAGGCCGTCACCTTGCTCGGCATGTCCGGCGTGGGCAAGACCCGGCTTTCCGATCGGCTGGACCCGACTCAGTGGTTCCACTACTCCGGGGACTACCGGATCGGCACCCGCTACCTCAGCGAGAACATCCTCGACAACCTCAAGTCGAAGATGATGGAAGTGCCGTTCCTGGCGGACCTGCTGCGTTCGGACTCCATCTACATCTCCAACAACCTCACCATCGGCAACCTGGAGCCGGTCTCGACCTTTCTCGGAAAACCCGGAAATTCCGAGCTCGGCGGGCTGTCGCTGGAGGAATTCAAGAACCGCCTGCGGCTCCATCACGACGCCGAAATCAAGGCCATGTGCGATGTCCCGGACTTCATCCGCAAGGGGCAGGAGATCTACGGCTATCCGCATCTCGTGAACGATGCCGGCGGCAGCCTGTGCGAACTGCACCGGCCGGACGTGTTCGACCTGCTGGCCGAACACACCCTGATCCTGTATATCCATGCCGACGAGAAGCAGATCGAGGAGCTCTGCGAGCGCCAGGCGAAAAGCCCCAAACCCCTCTACTATCCGGAGGCCTTCCTGGATCAGGCCATCGAGGATTTCATGGCCGAGCACGACCTGCGCGATTTCCAGGACATCAAGCCCGACGATTTCACCCGCTGGGCCTTCCCGAGGCTGTCGCGGGACCGCCTGGAACGCTACCAGGGCATTGCCGCCCAGTACGGATACACCGTCAGCATGGACGAGGTCGGCAGCGTGCAAAACGCCGATGATTTCGTCGACCTGATCGCCCGAGCCATCGAACGCGCGGGCTAGCCCTCATGCCCCTGCTGCGCCTGCAGGACCTGCCCAGCCTGAGCCGGATTTCTGAACAGGGAGCCCGGGTGGTCGAACAGGTTCCGGAGCATGCGGCCCGGCTGAACATCGGCCTGCTCAACATGATGCCGGACCGCGCGCTGGCCGCGACCGAGCGGCAGTTCCTGCGGCTTATGGACAGCCACGATGAACGCTGCTGCGTCGTGCATCTTTTCACGATCGAGGGGATCCCCCGCGGGGACGAGGGCCGCGAACATCTCCGGCAATACTACCAGGACTGTGCGGAGATCGGCGACACGGACCTGGGTGCCTTGATTATCACCGGGGCCAACGTCACAAAGCCCGACCTGACGAGCGAACCCTTCTGGGACGGTCTGGCCGACGTGCTGCAGCAAGCCGACGACCGCCGCCTGCCGGTGGTCTGCTCCTGCCTGGCTGCACATGCCTCTGCTCTGATCTTTCATGGCATCGCCCGCCGCCACCTGCCGCACAAGCGCTGGGGAATCTTCGACCATTCGGTCTGCGCGCCCGACCACCCCCTGGTGGCGAACTTGCCGAACCACTTCGAGATGCCGCATTCGCGCTTCAACGAAGTCGCGGAACCGGACCTGCGCGCGCACGGCGTGGAGGTTTTGGTCACGGGGTCCGGGGCCGGCGTACAGATGGCTGCGGAACCGGACGGTCGCCGGCTTTATTTTCAGGGGCACCCCGAGTACGAAGCGGTCAGCCTGCTGAAGGAATACAAGCGCGAGATCCTGCGCTACCTGACCGGGGAACGCGAAGACTATCCGCCCCTGCCCGACAACACGTTCAGCGGGCCTGCGGCCGAACTTGCGGGAGCCTTCCGCGAGCGGGTCCTGTCGCGGAACGGCGGGGAGGAATTGATCGAGGAATTTCCGGAAGAAGCACTCAATCGCGAAATGCGCCATTCATGGAAGGAAGTCTCCCGACAGTTGTTTTTCAATTGGCTCCACGAACTCGCGTAGCCGGCCAGCGCCTGCGGCCTGTCGCGAATCGGGCTACGTGCTGAGAACAAAAGAAGCGCTGTCTTCAGCGTCGAGAACAATGACGAAACGGTCGGCGATGTACTTCAAGTCGCATCAAACTCCTGACCACGTTGGGCAAGATCATCCAAGGCTTTCACACGTGAGGCATCACGCTTTTTCTTGTACGCCATCAAATCCTCGTACATTACACGCTGGTCCGAGCCGACCGGAATGAATGGAAGATCGCCGTCTTTGAGGAGTTTACTCAAGTAAGGTCGCGAGACATTCAGGATATCTGCCGCTTGTTGTGTTGTGAGCATCGTTCCAATCGGAGCCAAAGTGGGTTAGGTGCAATTTTACAAAAAACCCTTTAGCGAACAAACCCTATTTTCCATCAAACTTCTTCTCAAGCCTGTCCATTCTCTTCTCCAATATCTGAAGCATTTTTCCTATCATCCACATCTTCAACTCGACCATCAATTTTTCTATTCGCTCCCGAAATGACAATCGCCGGTTCTGTTCAGAATCGGAAGACGGTGGGTTTCTCATAGGTCAAACAGTCAGCCCCCACTGACCGATCCGGTACAGCCCGCTCTGCAGGAAATAAAGCCCGAACAGGGCCACCATCGGGGACAGGTCCAATATTCCCGTATCCGGGAGCACCGCACGGATTCGCATGAGGATCGGCGCCGTCAGGCTACGCACCAGATTCAGGAACGGGTCCGCACCGGCCGACAACTGCACCCAGCTGGCCACCACCACCACGATCAGGGAGACCAGGTAGATATTCAGCGCCATCCCACCGATCTGAGTCAGTGCGAACAGCACCAGGCCCAGGTACGACACCTCAAGTCGCGCAGCCCCACCCACGAAAAGGCTGACCAACTCGAGCACCAGCGCAATGAGCAGCAGGGCGAGATCCCAGCCCCGGGTCGACGGTACCACGCGCCGGACCGGGCGATACAGCGGATCGGTCACCCGCGCCAGCATCTGCGAGAGCGGATTGTAGAAATCCGCCTGGTGGTAGGTAAGCAGCAACCGGATCAGGAATCCGTACAGATACAGGGTGATCAGGAATTGGAACAGGTCTTGCATGTTAGGCCCGGCCGTTCTCGTCACCCAGTTCCTCGGCCCGGCGGCGCGCGGCCTCCAGCGCATTGAAGATCAGGGTCTGGAAGTCCGCTGCCGCCAGCACGTTCACGGCCGCCTCGGTCGTCCCGCCCTTGGAGGTCACTTTCCGGCACAATTCTTGCAGGGAATCTTCCGAGACACTCGCCAGTTCCTGTGCCCCGCGGGCCGTCTCCAGCACCAGCAGGCGGGCCTGCACCTCGTCCATTCCCATGCTGCACGCCCCTTCGATCATCGCCTGCATGAACAAGAAGAAATAGGCGGGCCCACTGCCCGAAACCGCCGTGGCGACATCCATCAGGGCCTCGTCTTCCACCCAAAGGATCTTCCCGACGCTTTCCATGATCCTGCCCGCCAGCGCGTGTTGCGCGTCGGACACGTCCTCCCGTGCATACAAGGCGCTCATCCCGGCGCCGAGCAACGCCGGCGTGTTCGGCATGGCGCGCACCACCGGGCAATGACCTCCCGTCCAGCGCGCCAGATCATCCGCGCGCACACCGGCCGCGATGGTTATCAGCAGCGGGGTCTCCGTCACCATCCAAGGTGCCAGTTCGGTGGCGGTCGTCGGCAACTTGTCGGGCTTGGTCGCAAACAGCACGACCTCCGCAGAGGCTCTCGAATACGCCAGCGAATTCTCGTAGTACAACTGCATCAGGCCGAAATTTGCGGCCAGCGCCTGGTGGGACTCCGGATCGGGGTCGGCCACCGTGATGTCGCCGGCCTCCCAGCCGGACCGGATCAGCCCGCCCACCAGCGAGCGGCCCATGTTGCCGCCTCCGATCAGGAGGATTCGTGATTTCTCAGACATGTACTGTTCCCGCTTGCAATGGCGGCACATTCTCTGACTCGCATTATATTGGCTACGGAGTTATTGGGGCCGATTCGAAGAGCCATAAAACAAAACAGGCGCCCCGGAGAGCGCCTGCTTTGTGTGGTGTGCCTTAGCTAGACTGAATCAGTCAAACCAGTGCACGATGCCGACGGCGAACATTTCAATTTCGTTGCCAAGGTCACCGACTCCCGTTCCGGGAATACTCTGCCCATAACCTACGTTGTCGTCAGAATTGACTTCGGAGTAGGTCAGGCGGAGTTCCGTCCCGGCGGGCATGGTGTAGAACATACCTACGTTCCAAGCATCGCCACCGGACTCATCCCAGTCGCCGGAGCAAGCATTACATGAAACCTCCATATCGTCTGCTTCTGCATAGGAGAAGCGGAAGTCCACGGGGCCGCCGAACTTGATCTTGCCTGAAATCAGCCAAGCGTCACGCTCGATCTTGACGTTGCCTGCCGCATCCGGGCGGATTTTCATAAACCCGTCCGTAGCTTCTGCCAAGGCCGCATCATAAGCGGCTTGGTCAACAGCGGTTTCAGCGTGGTGTTTTGCCATGCCACGCTCCTTGGCCTTGCCTGCCAGAGCGTCGTAATTGGCTACCATTGCTAGGTTTGCAGCAGTCGGATTGGTGCTATCATTATCATCGCCAAGCAACATCATGTTAGCTTTCCTCACCTCTTCAACATACTTTCCGAAAGCCTCAACGTATTGCCATGGCCCGGTAGGATTACCATCATGATCCACATCGTAGATTGGCCTAACAAGATTTGTCGTGGCGGCGGGGCGGACATAATTAGGTCCCACTCGGCAGGTGCCCGAAGTCTGGGTGCCATCACATTCGGTCAGACTACTACCATCGCTAGTGACATATGCTTCCGTTGAAGTTTCATCATCCGCAAATGTCCTTAACAGGTGAAGATTTTCTGGCGGGTATCCGGCAGCAGCAGCATCAGCGCCGAAGACATTATTCCAAAGAATGTATGTTTTGGCATCACGCTTGTACGGATCATCAGAATATGCTGGAGGCATGGAAATGTCCACCAAGTCTTCCGGTTTGTTAAACGCCAACGCCGTTCCAGCGTTCTGTAGGGTGTAACTGTCCGCGAAGCCAGAATAGCCAAACGCACGCATTGCCGCGTCCACACTGGTCACGCCGTTGAACTCATGCTCAACGTCTTCCCACATGGCCGAGATCTGAACACTTACGCCATCGCCCATATCCATGATGTAGCGCCCTGCGACACGGAAACTTTCCGCATCCGAAGAGTTCATCTCACCATGTTTAAACGCGGCCCAATCTTCGTGATCCTGCCAAGTCACCGCCAGCCACAGAGGGCCGTTGGTGTAGGCAAGGCTACTGGAACGGATAACTGGGTCAATTGTGCCAACTTTGGCCGGGGTCTCATCATTGTTGCCCATCGTCCAAGCAAAACGGAACACAAAGCCGTTCCAGTTCGGGGACCAGTACTGAATGATGTTTTCCTGACGGCGGTTGAAGCCGCTAGTCCGTCCAAATACGGGATTGTAGAAAGTGCTACTGGAAGCGCCCATTGAACCCATGATGTTGGTGTGCGAATCCGCACCCGCGTCATAGAACGGGTCAACCCACTGTGCTACGCCCTCGTTGTAGGGCAACAGCCAAGTGGCAAGCATAATCTCACCCATTTGAGGATGGGACAGACCGATCTTGGAGTTACGGTTGCACCAAGTGCTTGCCGTAGAATCGGCAAACTGGTTGTAGAACGTGAATTGCTCGCACTGGACATTGACATGGATTCCGTCCATGCCGGTGTCCACGCTGGCCGCAAAACCGATATTTCCCGCATTTGAGTTCATGCGGTCGGTATCACGGCCATTGTGATCCACGAACTCCCATGAATGGTTCTGCCAGCCATAGATGTTCCATGTTTCAGCCTGCGCGGCGAACGGAGCCACCGCCAGCGCCAAAATAATTAGAAATGATATTAGGTTACATATGGAATCTAACTATAAATCTAAGTATTATCTTTTACACTCTCCCACGGACTATGGTGCCCGGTTTCCTCCGGAAACACCGCCTGCGCGTCGAACACCGGGCCGTCCACGCATACCCGCTTCATGGCCCAACCGCCTTCGCCCAGCACCGGGACTGTGCAGCCAGCGCACCCGCCCACCGCGCACGCCATGTATTCCTCCATGCAGACCTGGCACGGCACGTCGAATTCCCGAGCCAACCTGGCCACCGCCTCCAGCATCGGCACCGGCCCGCAGGTATAGATGATCACCTGCTCGCGCTGCCCGGAAGCCTGGGTCTCAAGCCACCTCCGGGCGGCCGCATCGACATAACCCTCGTAGCAGCCCGCATAGCCCTGGGTGGAGCACAGGCGAGACGCGACTCCCCAGTCCTCGAGCAAGTCCATGCCCGCGATCACACCGTCCGGCATGCCCGGGACCCGGATGGTCGAGGGGCGGCTCGCGAACGGAAAGGGAACCTCCGAGCCCATCACCACCAGCGGCGAGGCATGATCCTTGATCTCGCGAGCGAGGAACAGGATGGGCGGAATTCCGACCCCTCCCCCGATCAGCAGCGGACGGTCACGATCCGAATCGACCTGGAAGCCCCGCCCGATCGGCCCGAGCGCCGGCAGCGTTTCACCCTCCCGGACCCGCGCCAACTCTTCCGTCCCCTTCCCCACGACCTTGTACAGCACTTCGACCGTCCCGTCCTTCCGGTCGGTCCACAGGATGGAGAGCGGGCGGCGCATCACGGCCGGGTCGGCATTGACCCCCAGGTGCACGAAACTTCCCGGCGTCGCCGACTCGGCGATCGCGGGGGCCTCGAGCACCAGCGTATGCTGGTCCGATTCCAGGTGATTCACCCGGGTCACGCGGGCGTCGACACTGTGGATAACGTTGCGGGACTCCGTCATCATGTCGCGTCCTTCCGTTCGTAGACGATTCTCCCGCCGCAAATAGTTGCCTGCACCCGGTCGTCGAATTGCCAGCCGTCGAACGGCGTGTTCCGCCCCGCGCTCAGCATTGAGTCGATCCCGAAAACCCAGGGGTCGTCCAGGCGCATCACGCAAAGATCGGCCGGGGCTCCGACCGCCAATGTGCCGGCACCGCGGCTCAGGATCGCCGCCGGGCCTGCCGTGAGCCGTTCCACCGCGCTCGCCCGCGGGAGAACGTCTTCGGTGACCAGCTTCATGGTCAGCGGCAGCAGCGTCTCGATCCCCGAAATCCCCGGCCGCGCCTCTGGAAACGGCGCCATCTTCGAATCCGGATCCAGCGGCTGGTGATCCGAGCAGATCGCCTGGATCACCCCGTCCCGCACGCCCTCGCGCAGGCGCTCCCGGTCGTGCTCGGTACGCAAGGGCGGGCTGACCAGCGCATTGACGTCGAACCCTTCCACCGCCTCTTCCGTCAGAAACAACTGGTGCACCGCGACATCCGCGGTCACCGGCAATCCCGTCTGCTGCCCCATCTCCAGCATGTCCACCGCCTGCGCGCAGGAAAGACGGCAGAAATGGACCCGCGTGCCGGTATCCTGTACCAGCGCCGTCATCTGCGCCAGGGCGGCGGTCTCCGCCGCCGGAAGGATGCCCGGCAGGCCCAGCTGGGCTGCAAAGCTGCCCTCATGCGCGCAGCCCTGGCTCGCCAGGGCATGATCCAGGGGGTGGTAGAACAGGGTCAGATCCTGACTGGCCGCGTATTCCATGGCCCGGCGCAATACCAGCAGGCTGGCGTAGGGCTGCATCCCGTTGCTGACCCCGACGCAGCCCGCCTCGCGCAGCGCGCCCAAACTGGCCAGTTGCGTGTCTCCCAATCCCTGCATGGCCGCGCCCAGGGCCTCCAGCCGCACGAAACCGGCCTGCTGCACCTGTTCCATCAACAGCCGCACCGCCGCCGGCGAGTCTGGGATCGGTTGCGTCTCCGGCACCGAACAGACGGTGGTCACCCCGCCCGCCGCCGCGGCACGGGTTTCGCTTTCCACGCCGGCGCGCTGCTCGCCGAGCGGATTGAGGCAGACCGCAAGGTCCACTGCGCCCGGCATCACCAGGCAGCCTTGCGCATCCACGACCTGCTCCGCCTCGAATTCCTCCGTCGCCGAGCCCACCCCGACGATCTTCCCGCGGGCGCAGAACACGTCGCGCACCGCATCGGTCCCGCCGGCGGGATCGAGGACGTACCCTCCGCGGACGGCCAGGCGCGTCACCAGGCGTGACTCCGCATCGCCATGGACAGGATCGCCATGCGCACCGCGATGCCGTTGCGGACCTGCTTCAGGATCACCGAGCGCGGGCCGTCCACCACCGCCGACTCGGCCTCCACCCCGCGGTTGACCGGGCCCGGGTGCATCACGATGCCGTTCTCCGCCAGCAGCTCCACCCGTGCCCGGGTCAAGCCATAGAACTGGTAGTACTCGGCCTCGTTCGGCACGAAGCTGCCATGCATCCGTTCTTTCTGCAAGCGAAGCATGATCACCGCCTGCGCCCCCGCGAGGCCCTCTTCCATGGACTTGAACGGCACCACACCCAAGCTGGCCGCCTCCCGCGGCAGCAGGGTCCGCGGCGCAACCACCCGGATCTCCCCCACCCCCAGGGTACGCAGGGCCTGGATCTCGGATCGCGCCACCCGCGAATGCAGGATGTCCCCGACGATCACGACCGTGATCGCGCTGAAGTCCGGGAAATGCTGGCGCAGGGTGAACATGTCCAGCATGGCCTGGGTCGGGTGCGCGTGCCGGCCGTCACCCGCGTTGATAACGCTGATGTGTTCGGCGACATGGCGAACAATGAAATGCGCCGCGCCGCTCTGGTGGTGGCGGACCACGAACATGTCGCAGTGCATCGCCTCGAGGTTGCGCAGCGTGTCCAGCAGGCTCTCGCCCTTGGTCGTCGCGGCGGTGGCCATGTCCAGGTTCAGCACGTCGGCGGACAGGCGTTTGGCCGCCAGTTCGAACGTGGTGCGGGTGCGGGTGCTCGCTTCGAAGAACAGGTTGACGATGGTCTTGCCGCGAAGCAGCGGGACCTTCCGCGCCGCCTGGCCCGACGCGGTGTGGAACGACTGCGCAGTTTCCAGGATCTCCTCCAGCAGCGCCGCCGGCAGTCCTTCGATGGTCAGGAAGTGGCGCAAATGCCCTTCCTCATCCAACTGGCACTGCGCCGCAGGCGGCAATCGGAACAATGTCGGCTGGGTCGGGCTCACCGGGGCGGCTCTTCCAGCAGCGAGTCGTTGGGCCGCGTGATCACCAGTTCCATGGGCTCCGGGCCCTGCAGCTTGACCCGGTCTTCCGGACCCAGTTCCAGGCGCATCCCGGTCAGGTCCGGCGCCACCGGGATCTCCCGGCCCGGCCGTTCCACCAGCACCACCAGCGAGACCGATGCCGGGCGGCCGTACTCGAACAGCTCGTTGAGCGCGGCGCGGGTCGTCCGGCCGGTGAACAGCACGTCGTCGATCAGCAGGACATGCCGGCCGTCCAGCGAGGCCGGCATGCGCACCGGCTTCAGCGGCCGCACGCCGGTCCGTCCGACGTCATCGCGGTGATAACTGACGTCCAGCATGCCCAACGGCTCGGCGACCCCGCAATGCGCGTGCAACGCCTCGGCCACCCACACGCCACCGGTGTGGATGCCGACGAAGACCGGCAGGGGGATGCCCCGGGTGGTCAGAAAGGATTTAACAGAGTCGCCAAGGTGGGCGAGTACGGCACCGACATCAACTTTTTCGTGCGACGACATCCTGCTCCGAAAGCCAGGCATTCAGGATATAGGCGGCGGCCATCTTATCAGTTTCGCCGTGCGCGGGCCTTTTCCGGGCTCCCTCCTGGCGCTGCGCGCGCAGTTCCGCGCGGGCGCATTCGGAAGAATAATCCTCGTTGATCCGCGCTACCGGCAATTCGTAGCGGGTGCCCAGTTCGGTGCAGAACCGTCGCAATGCGCGAGGCAGGCGGCCACCCGCTCCGGTCTGCGCCTCCGGTTCGCCCACCACCAGCACGCTGGGGCGCCAGGTCTGGATCAGGCGGTCGATCTCCGGCCAATCCACCGCGCCGTCACGATTGGCGACCACATCCAGTCCGCGCGCGGTCGCGACTTCCAGGGAGCCTACCGCCACACCAATCCGGGCCAGTCCAAAATCGAATCCCAGGGCCACCTGGTACGCGTCAGGCATGCCCGCTTCCGAAATACAGGGACGACTCCTCCAGGCCCAGCTGCTTGAGCGCCCCGCCCCAGCGGCGTTCCGGGGGTAGGTCGAACAGCAACTCCGGCGACGGGGCCGTCACCCACCACGAGCCGGTGTCCAGTTCCTGTTCCAGTTGCCCGCGGGACCAGCCGGAATAGCCCATCGTCACCAGCAGGTTCTCCGGCCCCTTTCCGACCGCGCAATGCTCCAGCAGGGAGCGGGACGCGGTCACCCGGATGCGCCCGTCGATCTCGGCACTGTCCGACATCTCGTACGTCCCGGAGTACAGCCCGAAACCCAGGTTCGGCTGCACCGGGCCGCCCAGGAAGACCGGCCGACCCAGGTTCCCCTTCACTTCCGGCGTGATCTTCATGTCGACGAGAAGGTCCCGCAGCGTCATTTCGGACGGGTGGTTCACGATGAAGCCCATCGCCCCCTTCTCCTCCTCATGCTCACAGACCAGGATCAGGGCGCGCTGGAAAATCGAGTCCTCCAGATCCGGAGCCGCGACCAGCAACTGTCCGCGCAAGGTCTTCATGGGTGGAACGTCTCCGGCAGGTGCAGCCCGGCCGATTCCCCGAACAGCCAGCGGCGACTGATCTGCAACTGATCCCGGTGTGCGCGCAAGTCCTCGGAAAACGGTGCGTGCGGCTGCGACTGCATCACGATTCTGCGGGCGGCATGGGCCAGCGATTCCGATCCCGGCCCGACCTCGACCTGCCGAACCCCGCCCTGCGCATCCATCACCACATGCACGACCACTTCTCCATTGAGTCCCTGCACCATGTTGGTGCCCAGATGCTCCGTTCGCGCCACCCACTGGTGTACATATTCCTGTTCCAGAGTATACGCCTCCGGCACCCTTCCATCCAGACCTCTTGCCGAAGCCGGGGCAGACTGCGGGGAAGACGGCCACGGCAGCCCCTCTCCGACCTCCGCCACCGGGCCCGGCCAGCCCGTGTCTCCCGCCCAGAACACTTCTAAGTCCGGTCGCGCGCCCGGCGGCGAGGAAGAAAATGCCACGCCCAGGATGCCCATCCCATGGAAGACCAGCGCAAGAAACAGGCAAAAGGCCAGGCGCTCGGAGTCGGGGACTGCGGGCACCAGCGGCTGCATGGCGATCAGGTCTCCAGCCAGTGGTCGACCACGGCGTCCCAGAAGCGCATCGCCACCGCCTGCCCGGTGTGCGCCTCCACCTCGCGGATGCAAGTCGGCGACGTGATGTTGATTTCGGTCAGTTGCCCCCCGACCACGTCCGCCCCGGCGAAGCAGACCCCGGCTTCCCGCAGGGGGGCGCCCAGGCGTTCCGCGATCTCGCGATCCCGATCGTCGGCGGGCTCCACCCGCAGGGTGCCGCCCTGGGCGAGGTTGGCGAGGAATCCACCGGCCTTGGGAATGCGCACCACGACCTCCGGAATCAGTTCTCCATCGATCAGCAACAGGCGACGGTCCCCTTCCACGACTTCGGGAAGAAAGCGTTGCGCCATCACCGGCAGGGTCCCCTGCTGCGTGACGGACTCGATGATGGAGGCCACATCGGCATCCTCGCGGCGCAAGCGGTACACCAAAGCTCCTCCCATGCGGTCGAGTGGCTTGATGACGATCTCATTGTACTCCGCGAGAAACCCTTCCAGGTCGTCCCGGCGCGCGCTCACCAGAAGCGGCGGCGCGAGGTCGGCGAACTGCACGATGGAGAGCTTCTCGTTCATGTTGCGCAACGTCTCCGGGGCGTTGAGCACGCACACGCCCGCGGCGCGAACCTGGTCCAGCAGCCAGGTGGCGGCGATGTACGCCATGTCGACGGGCGGGTCCTTGCGCATCAGCACCACGTCGAATTCCGACAACTCAATCAAGGACTCCTCCTCGGTCTGCCACCAGTCGGCGCGATCGGCGACGCGGCCCTTCCGGGCATGCGCCTGCACCCCGACCGGGCCGCCGCACAGGTCGGAAGGGGTCGTGATGTAGAGTTCGGCGCCGCGCGCCTGCGCCGCCAGCATCAGGGCGACGGTCGAATCCTTGGCGGGCTGGATCCGCTCGGGCGGATCCATGACGACGGCCACGCGGCGCAACCCGCTCACGAGCCGCACCCGGGACCGCGCGCCTCGTCAGTAGCGATAATGCTCCGGCTTGTAGGGCCCGTTCTCATCCACGCCCAGGTATTCCGCCTGCGCCGGCGTCAAACCGGTCAGCCGGACGCCGAGCTTGTCCAGGTGCAGGCGCGCGACCTCCTCGTCCTTGTCCTTCGGCAGGGTGTGCACGCCGAGTTCGTAGTCGTCCGGCCGCTGCCACAGTTCGATCTGGGCCAGCACCTGGTTGGCGAATGAGCACGACATCACGAAGCTGGGATGCCCGGTGGCGCAACCGAGGTTGACCAGCCGCCCCCGGGCCAGCACGATCAGGCGCTTGCCGTCGGGGAAGGTCACGTGGTCGACCTGCGGCTTGATTTCCTCCCAGGCGTACTCGTCCAGCGAAGCGATGTCGATCTCGTTGTCGAAGTGTCCGATGTTGCAGACGATCGCCTCGTTCTTCATCTGCCACATGTGCTCGAAGGTGATCACATGCCGGCAGCCGGTCGCGGTGACGAAGATGTCGGCCTTCGGCGCGGCCCCCTCCATGGTCACCACCGGCAGGCCCTCCATCGCCGCCTGCAGCGCGCAGATCGGGTCCACTTCCGTGACCCACACGACCGCACCCTGCGCGCGCAGCGACTGGGCGCAGCCCTTGCCGACCCCGCCGTACCCGGCCACCACGCAGGTCTTGCCCGCGATCATCACGTCGGTCGCCCGCTTGAGGCCGTCCAGCAGGGATTCGCGGCACCCGTAGGTGTTGTCGAACTTGGCCTTGGTAACCGAGTCATTCACGTTGATCGCCGGCACCTTCAGTTCGCCCTCGCGGTACATGGCGTACAGGCGGTTGACGCCCGTGGTCGTCTCTTCGGAGATGCCGCGCACCTCCTCGAGCAGGTTCGGGTATTCGTCATGCATCACGCGCGTCAGGTCACCGCCGTCGTCCAGCAGCAGGTTCGGGTGCCAGCCGTCCGGGCCCTCGATGGTGCGGCGGATGCACCGCAGGTACTCCTCCTCGGTCTCGCCCTTCCAGGCAAACACCGGGACACCCTGCTCGGCAATCGCGGCCGCGGCATGATCCTGGGTCGAGTAGATGTTGCAGGACGACCAGCGCACCTCGGCGCCCAATTCCACGAGGGTCTCGATCAACACCGCCGTCTGGATCGTCATGTGCAGGCAGCCCGCGATGCGGGCCCCCGCCAGCGGCTGCTCGGCCTGGTACTTCTTACCCAGCGCGACCAGCCCCGGCATCTCGGTGCGGGCGATCGCGATCTCGCGGTGGCCCCACGCCGCCAAGCCCAGGTCGGCGACCTCATAGTCCGGGCGGATTTGAGCGGCAGGCTCGGTCATGACGTTATTCTCCCAGCGCTTTGCGCAGTTGGTCCAGCCGATCCAGATTTTCCCACGGAAACACCCCGTCCGGGTAGCCGAAGTGCCCATGTCTGGCCGTGTCCTGGTAACGAAAGCCGCGGGCTTCGTCCAGCAACCCGAGCATTTTAACGATTCCGCCGGGCGACAGGTTGAAAACCTCTCCCGCCGTCAGCACCTCATTCAGGCGTTCTTCCGGGATGGTCCCGGTTCCGAACGTATCCACCCGGATCGACACCGGGCGGGGCCATCCGATCGCATAGGCCAGCTGCACCTCGCAGCGCCGGGCGAAACCGCCGCCGACCACGTGCCGGGCCACGTAGCGCGCGGCGTAGGCCGCCGAGCGGTCCACCTTGGACGGGTCCTTGCCGGAAAACGCCCCGCCGCCGTGGCGGGCCATGCCGCCGTAAGTGTCGACGATGATCTTGCGGCCGGTGACGCCGCAATCTCCGACCGGGCCTCCGATCTCGAATTTTCCGGTGGGGTTGATGAGCACCTCGAAGTCATCCGCGCGCAGCTCCGCGGGAATCACCGGGTGGATGATCCACTCGCGCACGAATTCGTGCAGTTCTTTTTGCTTCTCCGGCGGCGAATACTCCTCGCTGTGTTGGGTAGAAAGCACGACCGTGTCGACTTCCGCCGGGCGCCCGTCCCCATCGTAGCGGAACGTGACCTGGCTTTTGGCATCCGGGCGTATGACGCCTTTCCCTTCTCCCTTGTAGACTTCCTCGTGCCGGCGCATCAGTTCGTGCGCGTAATGGATCGGAGCCGGCATCCAGGTCTCCGTGTCGTCGCAGGCATAGCCGAAAATGATGCCCTGGTCCCCCGCGCCCTGCTCTTCGGCATCCACGCCCTGCCCGATGTCGGAGGACTGCATGCCGATGCGCGTCGTGATCTCACAGTGGGTCGAGTCGAACCCGACTTCAAGGTCTTCGGTGTATCCGATATCCGCGATCGCGGCCCGGGCGATCCGGTCGTAGTCCGCGTCATCCAGTTTCTTGCCCGGGGCCAGCGACAGCTCGCCCGCCAGGATCACCTGCTGATCCTTGACCAGGGTCTCCACGGCCACCCGCGCATTGATGTCCTGCGCCAGCGCCTCGTCCAGCACCGCGTCCGAGATCTGATCGCACACCTTGTCCGGGTGCCCCCGGGAGACCGCTTCGGAGGTAAAAAGGCTGTGTCGGCTCAACCGATTCGTCCCACTTCGAATTTGCGCCCATTCTACAATGCGTCCAAAAGCGGGTAGAATCTGTCGGCTCGAAACGCCCCAAGGAGAATTTCATGGTGACCGTCACCCTGCACGGCAGCGAATTCAATCTGGAAGGTACCCTGCCGGAGATCGGCAGCACCGCCCCGGATTTCACACTGGTCGACCGCGACCTCAATGAAGCCACCCTCAGCACGTTCGGTGATGCTCGCAAGCTGATCTCGATCCTGCCCAGCCTAGACACCCCGGTCTGCGCAAAGTCTTCTACCCAGTTCAACCAGGAAGCCCAGAAACTCGACGGCAAGTCGGTGGTTCTGGTGGTCTCCTCGGACCTGCCCTTCGCCATGACCCGCTTCTGCACCGACCAGGGCGCCGACCGCCTGGTCACCCTGTCGATGATGCGCAACCGGAATTTCGCACGCGACTACGGCGTCCTGATTGCCGAAGGCCCTCTGGCCGGAATCACCGCGCGCGCGGTGGTGGTACTGGACAGCAGCAACAAGGTCGTATACACCGAACTGGTGCCCGAGATCGGAGACGAGCCGGACTACGCGGCAGCACTGGCGGCACTACAGGGATAACCCGGTTTCCACGGCCCGCAGGGAAGCGCGGCATTCGAACATTCAGGCCCGTCACACAGGTTCCCGCCGTGCGGTTTTCCTGTTGCCGGGTTTCCACAAATCCGCAAAAGGCTCCCGTTAAATATTTGTTATACTCATGAACGCCGGGGAAAATCATGTCTAATGTGGACCCAAACAAACCATCCGCCGAAGCCGCGCTAACCGTGCTCGAACAACAGGTCGACACACTGGCCACGCTGTGCGAACGCCTCGTCAGCGCCAATCAGGTTCTCATCACACGTTGCGACCAGATGCAGGAACAGCAGCGCGACTGGCGCCGCAAAAACCGGCAAGCCTCCAGCGCCGTCGAGCAGGTGCTGTCGCAACTCAAACCGTACACCGGAATCCAATGAGCACGGAAACCCAACAGGTCGGCTTTCGTCTTTTCAAGAAGACCTACGAAGTCGCCTGCCCTCCCGCCCAGCGCAAATCCCTGGACGAGGCCATCAAGCATCTGAAGGCCCAGATGCAGAAAGTCCACGACATCGACGCCAACGCCAGCATGGATCGCATTGCGGTCGTCACTGCACTGAACCTGAGCCACGACTGCCTGCGCCTGTCGCAAGCGGCGCCGGACGACCTGCGGCAACGCATCGACGCACTGTCGGCGCGAGTCCAGAAGACGCTGGACCAGGTCGAGGAAGCGAACCTGGCATGATGGCCGGAACCCCCATGAACCCTTTCGAAATGGTGCCTCCGCCTGTTTCACCAGGCACACCCGTGAACCTATTCCAATTGATCGGGACCCGATGCGTTAATGCCTTTGTGCACGACCGGATTCGTCCGGGAAGCCTGCGGCATTTCCTAGGGACCCACCTGAACTTTCGGTTCAGGGTCACATCCTGGTCCACGGCAGGCGGAGTGCACTTCCCCTCCCTGCAGACATTCTCTTCGGTGCTCATGCACCGTTTCACGCAAAACGGCAGTCTCAGCCCAGACGCCGGCTTGTGTCATAAAACACGTTGGAAGGTTGATCCTGTATCGAATCATCAGGCATGCCACTTTCCAGCGTTTTCCCTGTACCTGTCATAACCTAACTGGAGGAAAACGTGGCTGTCAAACGTTCAACGAGCAAAAAGCGCAGCACGGCCAAGAAAAAGGCCAGTGCGACAAAACGCGCTCCCAAACGGAAAGTGGTGAAGAGGAAGGCTCCGGCAAAAACCGCTAAGCGGAAGGTCGCCAAGAAGAAGGCCGTGAAACGGAAGGTGGCGAAGAAGAAGGTCGCCAAGAAGAAGGCCGTGAAACGGAAGGTGGCGAAGAAGAAGGTCGCCAAGAAGAAGGCCGTGAAACGGAA
>LXNI01000336.1_pt1 | contig 57722 bp, 59 predicted proteins | sample 809091 | NCBI WGS metagenome assembly LXNI01 (sample SAMN04870527, study PRJNA318959) | sponge metagenome | biome: 01000161; feature: marine sponge reef; material: water | host: Sarcotragus foetidus | place: Greece: Milos, Mediterranean Sea | collected 2013-05-29 | depth 5-7 m
TGGTCCCAGGTGAGGGTCTTGACGAGGCAGCGGGGCTGGCGGGCCAGCGCGGCGGTGACCGCCTTGGCTGTGCTGGGGGCGTTGTAGCCGTCGGGCAGGGCCACGGTGAGGGTCTGGCGGCTGGTGCGCTCGGCGAGGGTCGCGACCGCGGACCGGTTGCCGGCGCCGATGATCAAGTCGCCCTCCCAGTGCCCTGGAGGGACCGCCACCCTCACGGGTGGATGGCCATCAACCCAGACGAACCTCGATAACTCGACGCAAGATCGCGTGATCACAGAACGCGACTTCCCCGTAATCGCTCGCACGCCCCCGGGCCGGCCCAAGCTGCCGACAACTACTTGCGAGGTGCTCATTACAGAGGCAACGGCTGTAGCCGGGTCCGGCTGGCCCGGTAGATGTATGGGCCGGGGGTGTCGACCAAGCGCTCGATGCCTCGCCACTGGCACATGAGGACTTCAAGTTGTGCCCATACGGTCCCGGCATCAGCGCTGGTAAGCACAACGAGCCGCAAGTTGTTCTGGACTACCGCCTCAACCTCGGCAATGCGCCTCGATATCTTGGAATCGCGAGAGATCGCGATCATTCCGTCCGCTGCTACACGCGGAATCCAATCGATATCGTCTACATCTGTGCTCGCAATGACGCACGGGGATCGCTTCCGCTTGCGCATGACAGCGCCCGGATCTCCCGGGTAGGTCGCGTCAGGACGGAGTCCGGCGACAACTTTGCCGAGACCGAGGATGTCGGCATCGAAGTAGTAGCGAACTGTGGCGGGTTTCACGCCGCGAGAGGCGCGGCGCGGGAAGTCTCATACGCCACCGCCCAGCGGACATTCTGCACGGTCAGATCGAACTGACCGGCTATCTCCTCCTCGGACTCGCCCCCATCAAGATGCTCGAAGATTGCCGACGTGCTGATTCCGCATACAGCGGGGCGTCCAAAGCGTCGGCCTGGACGGCACCGGACGGGTGAGCCCGTGTCGTCGTGCGGCCTCCATGCGACAGGCAGATCATCGTCCCACTCTACGCGCTTCACGAATGACTCAGCCGGTGGCAGCTGCATCAACTGGCCGCTGGCGGGCACGATGAGCCACAGGTCGCCAGGCAGGTCGCACTCCTCCTGGAAGCGCATCAGCAGTTGCGGACCCTCTCCTACCCACGGACGGGCATGAGCCAACGGGTGCTCGACGCCCAACTCATCTCTGAGAGCAGCAACGAACCTCCTGATCTCGTGAAGTCGCACGCCAAGTTCTCGGCGATACTGGCGCAACAGACCGGCCTCGACGAACTCGGCCCACGTCAGGCTGCGGTCGCCTGTCCGCTCAATGCGGATCACCGGCGGATAGACGCGCCGCCCACGCTCGCCGCCGTCGAGCCACCACGCGAGCGTGCTGGGGCTCATGCGCAGTATCTCCGCGGCGTCAGCAAGGGAGTACACCGGACGGTTCAGGGTCGTCACATCCACGCTCCCATAATGCCCGACGAACGCCGCTCCAGCGACCGCCTCGGGTAACCGGCTGCCATTCAGATCCCCAACCGGCCGCTCGCGGCATGCCCACGGATTACGCCCAGTCGGGCCGCGTCGTCGAGGTCGGGGATCTGGTTTCGCTGCTCCCACCAGTGTTGCGGGAAGTCGTCGCCGTGGCGCAGCGGCTCTCCGCAGACGAGCTGCCAGTACCAGCGCTCCGCTCGCAGCGCGCACACCGTCGCCGGGGCCCGATAGGGCGAACCACCTGCCTCGAGCCATCCCGGCGTGCCGCTCGCGAGCCAGACTCCCCATTCGCCGGTCTCGTCGTCCCTGACGACGCTCGCCGCGCTCCGCCGGCCGCTGCACTCCACCGGAAGCGTCGCATGGAACTCGCGTCTGGCGGGCTGGTCCGGGTACTCGCGCACACCCGCAACTGCCACGCCGCCGGACCGGAGCAGCGGATCGTCGGAAGCGGGGATGCCGTTGGCCAGTTCGAAATCCGACTGCGGATTGTCGGGTCCGTAGCAGAGACGCCGTCCGAGCGCCGCCTCCCAGAACCAGCGCTCGGCGCGGTGGATGCTCGCCGCCAGCGGCGCGCTGTAAGGCTCGCCGCCCGCGTGCAGGAGATAGGCCCGGTCGTGTCCGCCGAAGTAGGGCGGCGTTCTCAGCGCACAGTAGATGCGAACATTCCACCGCTCCTCTGCTCGATACCGCGCATACCGGACACTTGCTTGGTGGGCTCGCTGACGAAGCGAGCCAGGGGGTGTGCCTACCACGAAAGGAGGCCGCGGGGGATTAGGCGTTGATCAACAGGAAGGACCGCTAGATCTGGCGCCGCTCAACCATACGCCCCCAAGCGTGGAGCAGGGCTCGGATTCGGTAGTTCGCTTGCGCAAGCGGCAGGCGTGCTCAGGCTGTGGAGCGGGGAAACGCGAGCCGCTGAATGCGTTCGTGCTCAGCCTCGTCGTAGCCGTCGGCGAGTTGGCGCAACTTCTCCCGGTCCGCCGCGGTGGGACGAAACGGCTCAAGGGAGCGATTCCACCCGTACACGAATTGATTCGAACCGACGATGTGGACCAGTTTCATGATAACTCCAGCTCATCAGGTGGCTCAGGAGTGAAGCTACCATATTCGCTTTCGTAATCCGCAACATGGTCCGACAGCAACCGGGCGAGGTCCCATGCCACCTGGGGCGGTACCTTCATCCACGCAACGCGAGCCCTCGTGTGTGCCTCACCACGGGAGGAGGGCGCGGGGGACCAGGCGCTGGTCGACGGGGTCGACTGCGAGGGCGAGGCCCTCAAGGGTGTAGGCCCCGAGCAGGGACGGAGCGTTGTCCTCGCCGAAGACCACCAGCGTCGTCACGCTCTCGCCGTTGACGGTCATCCGCGCCTCGCCGATGTCGGCATCCACGACCCTCCCGTCGGCCAGGCGCATCCGGCGCCTGAAGGAACGCTCGACGCCGATGTCGTGCAGCAGGCGCGCCGGGACCACGCTGTAGAAGGCGCCTGTGTCCACCGTGGCCTCGATCGCCTCGGATCGCTCACTGCCGGTCCGGGCAATCCGCACCGGCCACTCGAATGTTCCCATGACGGATACCTCCCCACAGTGTCAACTGGCCCGCCGTTGCGAGACGACCGAAGGACTCCGACCGCCGATTTAGCTAATCGTCAGGTATTTCCAACCCATATCCAGCCTGTTCCCATCCGCCAGCTGCTGCCGGCGGGCGGGCGGCGTGTTTGAAGAGGTTGTAGAGCTGGACGGGCCGGGCGAGCTACGGGAACAGGTGCGAGGCTGCGCCCATCGGGACCTGGCCCGGCTCGGGGTTGGTCACCAGAACTTCGCACTCCATCCGGTCGGGATCCCGGAAGAACAGGCTCAGCTTGCGGCCGAAGTCCGTGACCGTGCCGTCGGTGGCGCCGGCCGCCACGAGCCGGGAGCGGATCTCACCGAAGTCGTCGAGGCTGCCCGCGTGCAGTCCGATGTGGTCCAGGCGACCCCGTCCGAACATCGGCGTCTGGTGGTCGGCCTGCTCGTTGCCCTCGATCTCGAAGACGTTGAGCTCCGTCGCGGGGCCGATGTTGATGACTGTCATGCGGGGTCCGCCGGGAAACTCCTCGCCGTCGAACTCTACGGTGGCCCCGAAGATGTCGATGTAGAAGCTCTGGAGCCGGTCTGAGTCGTTGGTGATCACCGCGACATGATCAAGTCCCTGGGTCAGCATGGGTAACCGCCTCTCGTCTCGCCGATGGAACCGCTCCGACGGCGAAACCCCCGGGCAGACCACGATGGCCGCATGCTACGTCAGATTCGGCTACAGCGAAACGTTCGGATGGCTGGCGGCCGTGCTGCCGCCGACGCCTCCGAATACACCTACCTGAGCAGCACCCTCCGACAGCTCCGGGACAAGGCCTGGGACGCCAAGGAGCGACTCGAGGAATGGATCGAGCACGGCGATGCCCAGGATGACCGCCATCACCGGCGAGCCGGCCGATCCGGCCGCACATCGGCGGGCAACGCGGGCCGGCGGCAAGCTCCTGCCGCGTCCACCGGTTGCGGATCACAGGTCCTAGCCGTGGCGTCCCTGGCGGTGGCGGGAGCTACTTTGCTGCTACGCCGTGGGCGCCGCCCGCGCGCGTAGTGCACTTGACGATAGGTAACCGCCCCGTCGTCACGGCAACCGCGCCGGGCTCGGTCGTGCCATTCAACTATCGCCAATCGGCCGCTCCTTGCATGCGCACGGCTTGCGCCCGTCACCGTTCGCTCCTCAGCGCGGCGAGAGGTAGGCGTCTAGCGCGTCTCGAATAACCTGGCTCTCGGTGATGCCGTCGGATGCGGCCTTCTGTTTGATGCGATCCATCAGGCCCGGCGGAGCGCGAAACGTCTGAACCTCGGCCCTCGCCTCTCCTAACCGTGGCGATCGGCGGCGTGTCTTCTTGATGGCCCCGAGCTCGTCGGAGGTGAACTCTCGACTCTCGAAGGTGTCCGCAATCCCAACTGCATCGTCCGTCGGCCGCGCAACCGGCGTCTGGGACTCGCGACCCATCGTCACTGCCCCCTCAGCAAGACCCGGAATGCCGCCCGCAGCGGCATGGCATGAATGACCAGGTCACCGTCGGGCAATTGGAGGTACAGGACCTCCAGCAGGTTGCCAGCGGTGTCCGGGCCGATGCAGAGACTCTTGGTGGGTTCATGCTCACGATCGATGTCGAAGAAGGCGATGGCATTCGCCCATGCGTGGCGGATCTCGTCGCCGGTCAGTCCATGCCGGTGGGCCGACTCGAAGATCCGGATTCTGCTTAAACGTAACACGCTTAAGGCGGTGGCAGCAACACCGGCCCTACCCAGGCCGTACGCTCCGTCGCAGCCAAGTTGGGTCGGCTACGCGCCCGAGGCTCCGGTGAAGAGGGCTATCCAGATTGAGATGATGAGCGCCGCGATAGTGGCGAAGATGACGTAGATCTGCCTGGCCTGAGCCTTCAACTCCACCCGGTTCGTGTGCAGCGCAGCGCGCTGTGCTTGGGTAGCGGCCACCACGGGACCTCCGTCCGTTCGAGGATGATCGGCTGGGGCGCCCGCAGGGGCTGCTCCGAGGCTACCCGTCGGACCGACGGGTGGCAGTAGACAGATATTACTGCAACAACCTGCTATTTCAAATCGTCTGGTGCAGGTATGGAGTAGTCAGGGGGTGATTGGGCTCTGGGCGGTTAGGCCTCCGTCGATGGTGAACAGGCTGCCGGACACGAACGATGCCTCGTCGCTGGCCAGCCACAGGACTAGGCCGGCGATGTCGGCGGGGCGGCCCAGGCGGCCTACCGGGTGGCGCTCCACCGCGGCGGTGCGGGCTGCGGCCGGATCGGCGGCGCCAGCGAAGGTGGTGTCGACCATGGGTGTGGCGATCCAGCCCGGTGCCACCGCGTTGCAGCGGATGCCATCGGCGCCGTGGTCTACGGCGATCGAGCGGGTCAGGCCGTGTACCGCGGCCTTGGAAGCGTTGTAGACGGCCATGGCATGGTCCGACACGTGACCCGAGATCGAGCCGACGTTGATGATCACGCCGCCCTCCGGCTGAACCCTCATGTGCCGCACCGCGGCCCGGCACACGTTGAACACTCCCCGAACGTTCACGCCCATCACGTGCTCATAGTCGTCGTCGGTGGTGTCGGCCACGGTCTTGTCCACGCTCACGCCGGCGTTGTTGACCACCACGTCGACGCGGCCGAGGGCATCGACCGCGGCGGCGATCAGGGCGTCGGCCTGGGCCGGGTCGGCCACGTCAGTGCGGACCCAGCGGCCCAACCCGTCCGGTGGCTCGCTGCGGCTGCCGGTCACCACCCGGGCGCCGACCTCCACGAACCGTTCGGCCACCGCCAGCCCGATCCCCGAGCTGGCGCCGGTCACCACCACCGCTGCGCCGCTCAGCGAGTCCACCGTCAACTTCCCTTCTGTCCGCCCGGGTCCGCCTACGCGAAGCGGGAGCCCGGGGCGGTGCCGTCGATGTAGCGCTGCTGGCGGGCCTTGAACTCGTCGCTCAGCAGTCCGAGCCGGTTGAGCTTCTTCAACACACCCTGCACGTCGTCGACATCGAAGAGGTCGAGCTGCTCGGACCACTTGAAGTCACCGGCGTAGCGGAACCACGAGCACCCCAGCCCGTTGGTCCGGATCCGCCTGCCCGTCTCGTCGGTGAACGGCGTGACCTGGCGCCAGTACCCGACGATCTCGCCCCGGGAGTCGTCGATCACCGCCTTCTCATACGGGTAGGTCCAGCCCTCGAAGCCGATCATCTCGAACCCCAGGACATGGTCAATGATGTCCTGGCGGCCGCGGGCGGCGAACTGGCCGTGGTGGCCCACCGTCCACGTGTAGTACGCGTCGTCGGTGTAGAAGGCCCCGAGCCCCGTCCAGTCGTCAGCAGCCTCCGCAGTCTCGTTGGCCGCGGTCCACCGCCCCCACATCTCCTCCATCTCCGCACGTGGAAATCCCATCGCCGCTCCTTCCGTCTCGCTCACCGCCCGCCCTTGTCTAGCCGAGGCCAGCCAACGAACACTGTCCGCTCACACCCCGCTAGCGCGACTCAAGTCGCGAGTCGTTGCCGACCGGACAGGCGAGCGGGGTCGTCGCTGCGGCGCCCGGTGGCCATGCGCGAGTCGTTCCCGACCGGACGGGCGAGCGGGACCCGCAAGTCAGTCCGCTGAGCCTCGTTCGACGACCCACTCAGTCGGCTGGCCAGTGACCTCGGACACAACATCGAAATCGGCGTCGTAGTGCAGCACGGTGAGGCCGCGACTCTCGGCAATCGCGGCAACAAGGGCATCGACGAGCGAGAGAGCCCTGTGCTGGCCCCGAGCCGCCAGCAGCCTCTGCAGCCCGAGCGCGCGCTGGTGGTCGCCCTCGGTCGTCGGCACGGACTCGAACGCGTCGATGCGGCTCATGATGACGTCGTGGTCAGCGGCGCTGCGGGCGCTGAAGCCAAGCTCGAACGCGACAGGCGCGCACAGCGCGATCTTGCCCTCGGCAATGAGCGGAGCGACAGCGGCGGCGACATGGGGCTTGCGGAGACGAGCGAAAGCGCTCGTGTCAGCCAGGTAGACGGCACGGGCCACGTCAGGACGCTCCACCCCAGGCATCGTCGAGAACGTCAAAGTCGTAGCGCTCCGGGTCCGAGAGCAGGGCGATCAGCTCTAGGCGACGCCTCGCATTGACGATTTCTCGCAACGATGCATCGACGGTGTCGCGCAGCGTCTTGGTGCCCAAGATCCTCGCCGCCTCAGCAGCGATATCGTGATCGATTTCAAGAGATGTCTTGCTCATACGGAAACGATATCTCAAATGATCGTGTGGCGTGGGCGCGCTCCGCAACCACCGTGTCCGGGCTGCGGCGGCGGCAGTCGCTTCTCAGTCGTGGCGTTCCTGCTCGATGGCATCCAGTAGCGGATCCTGCTCGGCCCGCGGCAGTTCCAGCAGCTCACCGGATGGGGCGTCCATCGTCGGGTAGATGGCCACTCCCACGGCAGCCAGGCTGGTCAGCAGGACGCTGGCGAGATGGTCGATGGCGTACAACGACGCCTGCATAGGAGTCGAGGACCCGGAAGGCAACTCGTCCGTGTTCCCTTTGAACGAGCCCAGCAGGTGGAACCGGGCGTCATTCACCCTCGTCAGGCGGAACGTCAGCGAGTACTGCCTTCGGTCATCCTCCCAGCCGCGGTCAATTGCCTGGATCGACTCGATGGCATGAGAGCGATCCGAGTGGCTGCCGTCGGCGATCACCTGGGCGAGGGTGTCCCGCACTGCGGCCACGGCCTCCAGTTCCTGCCTCTCCATCGCCTTTCTGTCCGACGTCTTGCGGTTCGACGACTTCTGATTGGAGCGCCGCATGGTGATCAGATCCTTCCGTAGCCGGCTAAGTGATACGAAGAGCTATCGAAGGTGTTTACAGGATTTGTCATGACTGTATCATACTTAAGCTATTTGTCTGTCATAGCAGAAGACTAGATTTAAATCAACTCAGCCGTTGCCACGCTTGACCCCACGCGAATGGAGCAGGCCGCGCCATGATGGGGCCATGGAGATCCATGGGACTTGCAAGCCGGGGTTCGAGGCGGTGCGGGACGCCTTCGAGGCCAACTTCGCCGAGGGGCTGGAGACCGGCGCGGCTGCGGCGGTGACCGTCGACGGAGAGTCCGTGGTGGACCTGTGGGGCGGCGACGCCAGCACCGACGGCACGCCCTGGCAGCGCGACACCATCGTCAACGTCTACTCCACCACCAAGACCATGGCCGCCACCTGCATGCTGATGCTGGCCGACCGGGGCGAGCTCGACTTCGACGCCCCGGTAGCCCAGTACTGGCCCGAGTTCGCCCAGAACGGCAAGGACGGCGTACTGGTGCGCCACGTGATGGCCCACACCGCGGGCGTGCCCGGCTTCGACCCGCCCATCACCCTCGAGCAGCTCTACGACCTCGAGGCGGTCGCCGCCAACCTCGCCGCCCAAGCCCCGTGGTGGGAGCCGGGGACCGCCTCGGGCTATCACGCCATCAGCCAAGGCCAACTCCAGGGCGAGATCCTCTACCGCATCACTGGTCGGCGCATGGCCGACTGGTTCCGCACCGAGGTGGCCGAGCCGCTCGATGCCGACTTCTGGATCAGCCTGCCCGCCTCCGAGGACCATCGGGTGGCCGACCTCCAGGCCCCGGTGTTCAGCGGCGAGCTCACCATCAACGGGGTGGAGGTCTCCGCCGACTCGCTGGCGGTGCGGGCCATCCTGAGCTGCCCGATGACCGCCGCTGAGCCGGCCACCCGCGAGTGGCGGGAGGCCGAGATCCCGGCCGCAGGCGGCTTCGGCAACGCTCGCGCCATAGCCCGCATCCACGCCGCGCTGGCCTGCGGGGGCACCGTCGACGGGGTCCGGCTGATGTCGGAGGACGGTGTGCGCCGGGCCCTGGAGGAGCAGACCGACGGCGATGATCAGGTGCTGATGGTGCGCATGCGCCACGGTCTCGGCTTCGGGTTCCAGCTCGGCGAGTCGTTCACCACCGAGCCGGGCCAGATGTTCTGGGGCGGTTGGGGCGGCTCGCTGGCCGCGATCGACCTCAACGCCCGCATGAGCATCGCCTACGTGATGAACCGCATGGACTCCGACCTCATGGGCGACATCCGCGGCCGCCGCATCGCCGAAGCGGCCCAAGCCTGCCGCTAGCCCCGTTCTCAGCCAAATTGACTTAGTTGTCCACAATATGTGGGGACAACTAAGTCAATTTCGGACAGGGGGGCTCAAGGAGGGCTAATCCTCGCCTATGTCCTCGTTCCAGAGGTCCGGCTCGGCCGCAATGAAGTCCCGCATCATCCCCACGCACGTCTCGTCGTCGAGCACCGTCACCGAGACCCCACGCTCGGCCAGCAGGGCCTCCTCGCCCATGAAGGTCCGGTTCTCGCCCACGACCACCTCGCCGATGCCGTACAGCAACATCGCCCCGGTGCACATGGCGCACGGCGACAGCGTGGTGTACATCACCGAGTCGCGGTAGACGCTGGCACCGAGCCGCCCGGCGTTCTCCAGGGCGTCGGTCTCGCCATGGCGGATGGCCGAGCCCATCTGCACCCGCCGGTTGTGGCCCCGGCCGATGATCTCGCCGTCGTGCACCAGGACAGCCCCTATGGGGATGCCGCCTTCGGCCCGGCCCTTCAGAGCCTCGTCGATCGCCGCCTGCATGAACTCATCCATGTCCTCATTCAATCCTGAACGCCTCCAGGACCGGCAACCGGCCCGGACCAGAGCGCGCCGCACCTCCCGATAGCTTGCGGGAATCGACGACCGAGTCGAAGCTCTGATCGGCGAGTGGCGGGAGAGCCTTGAGCAGGCGCCCACCGTCGAAGACGCCGACTTGAACGAACTCGAGGGACATCTGCGAGACCAGATTGCTGATCTGGGCGAAGCGGGCTTGGCGCCGGACGAGGCCTTCCTCATCGCGGTCAAGCGGATGGGCAGCGTCGACGACCTGTCGAGCGAGTTCGCCCAGGAGCACTCCGAGCGGCTCTGGAAGAGGCTCGCCCCCGAGCCCACCGCCGAGGCGACGAGGCACGACTTCCTGGTGATGATCGGGTTCGCGTGCTTGGCGGCGGCCGCGGTCAAGGTCCCCGAGATCTTCGGCGCGAGCCTCGTCGCAGCCGACTAGCCCGCAGGCCGCATGGGCGCGGCTCGGCGGCCCAGTCCCCTCCAGACCGGGCCGCCGAGCCCCGTAAGGGCCCCTCCAGGGGTGAGTCGCAGGGAAGGAGGAGCCCCGGTCGCCGCTACCGGCGGCGGATGCGCCTAGCGGCGTCGATCAAGTCGGCGAGTTGCTCGGCGTCGGCGTCGCGGCGCAGCCCATCGGCCATCCGGTCGGCCTGGTAGCCGAGCTCCTCCATGCTGCGGTCCTCCACGAAGGGACTGTCCCGCAGCACCTCGGGTGCCTGGACGCCGACCCGCAGCATCACCCGGTCGGGATCGCTGAACGGCGTCGGGGCCGCCTCGAGGGTGACGTTGAACTCGTCGATCAGCGGCTGGTAGCCGCCGTCGAAGTAGTTGACGAACTCCTCCACCCGCACGGCCTCGATGGGCAGCAGCTGCCCGCCCTCAAGGTAGTTGCGGGTGACTACATAGGACGCGGTGTCCACGTCGAGGGCGAATGTGGACAGGTCGTCCTCGTAGGTGTCCACGAACGGGTTGACGCCGTAGTCCTCGAACGTGTTGGCCTGGCATTCCGGGCACCTCCGGCGGGCCTCGGAAGGCTCCCTGTCCGACGCGGCCGCCTCCCCCCGGGACACACCGCTGGTGGCTGCCGAGACCGTGGTCGTCGCCGCGGGCGCGGTCTCATAGTCGTAGTCGGCAGCCTCCTCGGCCATCGGCTCCTCCTCGGGCTCCGCCTCGTAGGTGCGGCTGGCCGAAGTCGTGGATGGCGCAGCCATGTCGACGCTGCCCGAGCTGTCGCGGTCCCCGCTGACGTCGCCGGGCTCGACCGCTTCAGGCGAGGCGGCATAGGAGTCCGCGGCCGGGGACGCGGTTTCGTCGGCGTCGTCGCTGGTGCACGACACCGCCAACAGCATCAGCACCAGCACCGCGCCGAGCCGGGCCCTGCGCAACTTCGACCTCGTTTCGAGCCTGTTGAAACCTCTGGTTCCCATTGGTCACCCTCCTCCAGATGGTGGGGCACCCTTTGCACCCGATCGCTCCCTACGACGACGCGAACCGGCAGCCGGTTCCCGGGCATCCCGAGAAATGCGGCTACGAGGCCAGCGCCGGAGGGCGCCGCGATGGGCGCCGCCGACTCCCCGCCGCTCAGGACGGGGGATTAGGCGCGGGAGGCAGAGAGGGCCTGGTCGACCAGCTCGAGGGGATGGCGGACGTCGAGACCGGCCGCGGCCAGATGCAGCGAGCAGCCCGGGTTGGCGCTGGCCACCACCGACGCTCCCGACCGGGCCACCGACGCGGTCTTGCGGTCCCGGATCGCCCTCGACAGATCGGCCTCCATCACCGAATAGGCGCCACCGGCCCCGCAGCACAGGCCGTCGTCGTCGAGGGCCACAACGCTCGCAACGAACGGCTGCAGCACCTCGGGGACCGCCTGATGGGCACGCTGCACGTGGCGGAGATGGCACGGGTCCTGCACGGCCACGGTCACGTCCAGCGGTTCGACCGGGTGCCGGGACTGCAACTCGTCGAGGCGTCCCGCCAGCCATTCGTGCACGTCGTACACCCGGGCCGAGAAGGCCCGGGCCTCGTCGGTGCCCAGCAGATGGCCGTAGTCCTTGAGCGCCGCGCCGCAGCCGGCTGCGTCGACCAGGACGGGGCGGTCGTCTCCGGAGAGCCCGGCCATCACCTGGCGGGCCATGGCCCTGGTCTCGGACTCGAGACCGGCGTGGACGTGCAGCGCCCCGCAGCACGGCGCAGCCCCGCCGGTGGGCTCGACACCTACGCCGGCCGCCTCCAGAACCCGCTGCACCGCCAGGTGCACGTCGCGCTGCCAGGCGTCCATTACGCAGCCGGTGAAGAGCCACACATCGGTGCCCGACGTGCGCAGCCGCGGCCGGCGCAGTGGCATGCGGGCCGGCAGCCCGAATCGCCGGGTCGGCACCAGCCGCAGGCGGATGGCCAGCGCCAGCAGGGTGGAGCCGGCCATCAGCAGCCGGCGATGGCGCAGCCCTCTCAGAGCCAGCCGCTGCCACCGGGGGGTGATCCGCCCCTCCGCGGCCAGCGCGGCCCGGGTTCCCTCCATCAGATGGCCGAAAGGCACTGCGCTGGGACACGCCGTCTCGCATCCGCGGCACTGGACACAGGTCTCCATCGACCGGATCAGGTCGTCGGTCACCGGTGCGTCCTCCTTCTGGACGGCCCGCATCAACGCGATCCGGCCCCGGGGCGACTCGGTGTCGCGCCCGGTGATCACGAACGTCGGGCAGTGCGGCAGGCAAAGCCCGCAGGACACGCAGGCGACCAGCTCGTCGTCGTTCAGTCCGAGGTCCATCAACGCGTCCCAGAATCGAAATTGGCGACCAAATGGGCACTGGACACACAGAATCGGCACCAATTTCGCCGGCCGGGCCCCCGCGGGAGCATCACGGCTTCCTCAGAGGGTCGCGGCCGGGGTTGAGGCGGCCGGCCGGGTCGAAGCGCTCCTTGAAGCGGCGATTCAGTCCCTCGACACCGGGCTCGACCGCACGGGCGGGCTGCGGCTCTGAGGCATGCACCACCCCGACGCCGATCTCGGCGACGAAGCGGCCCGCCGCGCCGTTCCCCGATCCGAACGAAGCCGCTTCCGACGGGGTGCACGACCAGCGGTGAGGCGGCAGGTCGGGCGGTCCGTCCACGTCCTCGGGCGGCTCCGTCGCAGTTTGTGCCAGGCGTGACAGGTCCTCGTCCACATCCACGCCGTAGCCACTCAGGAACGCCCACACATCGGTGCCGTCCCACAGCACCGACGCAGCCGTGTGACACGACCGCGCCGAGTCCGGGGCAGCCCCCGGCAGGCGCACCCAGCGCTCGACCTCGCCCACCGGCATGGTGCGCAGCAGCGCCTCCCCCACCAGTCCGAGCGTTCCGAGCGAGCCGACCAGCAGCCGGCACAGATCGAAGCCGCTGACGTTCTTGACGGTTCCGGCGCCGCCGCTGGCGATCAAGCCGTCGGCGCACACGTAGCGGGCCTGCAACAGCGCGTCGCGCACCGGGCCGAGCCCCAGCCGGGCGATGCTCGACTCCCCCGCCATCAGGGCGCCGCCGACGGTCCCGCCCACACGCTCGGGCAGGGCGGTGCGCTGCCTGGACCCGGCCAGCGCCTCATGGAGCTCGGTCACCGGCGTGCCGGCCCGCACCCGCACCGTCATCTCGGCCGGCTCGAACGCGACGATCCCGGCCGGGGCGGCGACCTCGCGCGTGCCCGGCACCACCTCGCCTCCCAGGCTCCAGCGGGTGCGGCCGCCTCGCACGCACACCGGACCCTCCGAGCCGACCTCGGCCGCGAAGTCCTTGAGAACTTCGTCGAACTCCGTCACTGGTTCAGCCCCAGACGCCGGCCGCGTCGGAAGCCCGCAACGCTCCGATGTCTGAGCAGCTGTGCGCACTGGGCAGAACCTTGCCCGGGTTCATGCGGCAGTACGGGTCGAACGAGGCCCGCAGCCGCGCCTGCTGATCGAGGTCGACCTCGCTGAACATGCGGCTCATGTGCTCGCGCTTCTCCACCCCGATGCCGTGCTCGCCGGTGAGCGCTCCGCCCATGTCGAGCGACATCGCGATGATCTCGCGCCCCGCGGCGTGCACCCTCTCGTCGGTGCCCGGCACCCGGGAGTCGTAGGCCAGGATGGGGTGCAGGTTGCCGTCACCGGCATGGAACACGTTGAGGACGATCAGGTCATAGCGGTCGACGATCTCGTAGATGCTCTCGAGCACCTCCACGAGCCGGGTGCGGGGCACGACCGTGTCGTGCAGGTAGTAGTCCGGCATCACGTTGGCCACCGCCCCGAACGCGCTCTTGCGGCCCTTCCACAGCCGGGCCCGCTCCTCGTCGTCGGCGGCCGTTCGCACGCTTATGGCCTGATGGCGCCGGGCGATGCCGGCAATCCGCTCCCCGGCAATGGCGACCCCGCCTTCGGGCCCGTCCACCTCGACCAGCAGCACCGCGGCGGCGTCCTTGGGGTAACCGGCCTGGGCGAAGTCCTCGATCGCTCTCACGCAGCGCTGGTCCATCATCTCGACGGCCGCCGGCACGATCCCGTCGGCGATGATGGCGCTGACGGTGGCCGCCGCATTCGACACGTCGTCGAAGCACAGCAGCATGGTGCGCACCGCGGGCGGGTTCGGGGTCAGGCGCACGGCCACCGCGGTGGCGATCCCGCACATCCCCTCGGAGCCGACGAAGGCTCCTCGGAGGTCGTAGCCGGCCGGTTCGGCGCTCAGATCGCCGAGCATGACCACCGACCCGTCGGAGAGCACGACCTCCATCGCCAGCACGTGGGCGCTGGTCACGCCGTAGGCCAGGCAGTGAGGACCGCCGGAGTTGTTGGCCACGTTGCCGCCGATGGTGCAGGCCGCCTGGCTGGACGGATCGGGCGCATAGTGCACGCCGTGGGGGGCCAGGGCCCGGCTGAGATCGAGGTTGACCATGCCGGGCTGCACCCAGGCCACGCCGTTGTCGCGGTCGATCTCCAGCAGCCTGTCCATGCGGGTCATCGACAGCACCACCGGTTGACCCAACGGGGCGGCGCCGCCGGCCAGGCCGGTGCCTGCGCCCCTGGGAGACACGGCCCGGCCGTGGCGGGCGGCGACCTGCACGCAGGCCACCACATCGGCGGTCGAGCCCGGATAACAGACCGGTCCGGCGTTGCCCTCCCGGTAGATGGAGGCGTCGCGGGAGGCCAGGTAGCGGGCCGCCGCATCGGAACTCACCCGGTCGGCGCCGATGGCAGCCTCCAGTTCGGCCACCAGGGCTGCGTCGCCGGCAGGGGCCGGCTCGACGGCAGCGCGCCGGCGACCGTCGCGGCGGCGAGATCCCAACACCCGGCGGGTGGCTTCAGCGAGCGTCCTGGCCACGGCTCTGACCATAACGTGCGACGCTGGGAGTGCGGACGCCGGAGGACTACTCTGCCACCTCAACGAGAGGAGCCTGCTGTGACGCAGACTGAGGCGTCATATCACCGGGTGCCCGACGAGGTGCCGTCGCCGCCGTCTGGATGCCCTGTCAACGGCTTCACGCCGTTTGCGCCCGACTACCTGGCCGACCCCTACGCGGTGCTCGACGAGCTGCGGGACACGCCGGTCTTCTACTCCAGCGAGTTGGGCTACCTGGTGGTCACCCGCATGGAGGACGTCAGCGACGTGTTCCTGGACCCCGAGACGTTCGGCTCCCAGAACGTGCAGGATCCCGTGTTCCCTCTAAGCCCGGCCGCTCACGCCGTGCTCGCCGCGCCGGACTTCAACCCGGTGGCGGTCATGTCCAATCGCCAGCCTCCCGACCATGGACGGATCCGCAACCACACCAAGCAGGGCTTCTCGAACCGGCGCATGCGGATCCTCGAGCCTTACATCCGCCGCCGGAGCCACGACCTCGTCGACGCCCTGCTGGCCGAGGGCTCGCCCGCGGACTTCGTTCCCGTGTTCACGCATCCGCTGCCGGGTGAGACGATCTTCCGCTTCATCGGCTTCCCCACCAGCGACGACGACAAGCTCAAGGAGTGGTGCTCTGACCGTCTGGCCTTCAGTTGGGGCAAGCCGACCGAGGCCGAACAGACAGAGATCGCCCACAAGATGCTCGGCTACTGGCGGTACTGCCGCGATTTTGTGGCCTCCAAGGTCGACGACCCCGGCGACGACTTCACCTCCGAGCTGCTGGCCGTGCACGCCGACGACCCCGCCGAACTCACCTACCGGGAGGTGGAATCGATCGTGTACGGCCTCTCGTTCGCGGGCCACGAGATCGTCAGCCACTTCCTGTCCAACGCGCTGATCTGCCTGCTGTCGCGGCCCGCCCAGTGGGACGAGATGTGCGCGGACGGCTCGCTCATCGGCGCCGCCCTCGAAGAAGTTCTGCGCTTCGAGTCGCCCCAGACGAGCTGGCGGCGGGTGGCCAACACCGACACCGAGGTGGCCGGGGTGAAGGTGCCTGCAGGGACCAACATCTTCATGAGCCTCGCCGCGGCCAACCACCAGCCTGACGTCTTCGACGACCCGGGGGACTTCGACATCCACCGGTCCAATGCCCGCAACCACATCTCCTTCGGCAAGGGCATCCACTTCTGCCTGGGCGCCAGACTGGCCCGGCTGGAGGCGACGGTGGCTCTGGAGGTGCTGACCGAGCGGATCCCGTCGCTGCGGCTGGTGGAGGGCCAGAGCCTGGAGCGCTTCGCCAACATCACCTTCCGCGGTCCCCGCAACCTGCTGGTGGCCTGGGGCGCGTGACCACCATCGGCGCTCTGGTCGAGGACGCCGCGGCCCGCTTCGGCGAGTCCGAGGCCTTGGTGGACGGCGAGCTGCGACTGTCGTTCGTCGAGCTGAGGGACCGGGTCCGCGAGATGGCGGGCTCGCTGGCAGCCTGGGGGCTCGCTTCCGGAGACCGGGTGGGCGTGTGGGGACCCAACTGGTGGGAGTGGGCGGTGGCCGCGCTGGGCGTGCATGCCGCGGGCGGGGTCGTGGTGCCGGTCAACACCCGCTTCAAGGGCGACGAGGCCGCCTACGTGCTGGACCGGTCCAGAGCGCGCCTGCTGTTCTGCTCGACCGGCTTCCTGGGCACCGACCATCTGGGCATGCTGCGCGACTCCGAAGCCGGAGTGCCCGCTTGCGTGGAGCAGGTGGTGGCGCTACGCGAACCGGTGCCGCCCGGCGCGGTCGGGTTCTCGGACTTCATGGCGCGAGCACCGGGCGACAGCCTCGCCGCCGGCGCCGGCACGGCTCGGGTGTCGGGCGATGACCCCTGCCACATCATGTTCACCTCCGGCACCACGGGCATGCCCAAGGGCGTGGTGCTCAAGCACGCACCGGTGTGCCGGGCCTACCGGAGCTGGGCGTCGGTCATCGGGCTCCGCCACGACGACCGCTACCTGATCATCAACCCGTTCTTCCACTCCTTCGGCCTCAACGCCGGGATCCTGGCCTGCCTGATGACGGGGGCGACGATGGTCCCCCACCCGGTGTTCGACGTGGCGTCGGTGATGGCCCGTGTCCCCGCCGAACGGATCTCGATGCTGCCCGGCCCGCCGGCCATCTACCAGACCATCTTGAATCACCCCGACCTCGACAGCTTCGACATGTCCACGCTCAGGCTGGCGGTGACCGGCGCCGCCCCGGTGCCGGTGCCGATGATCGAGGCGATGCGGGACAGGCTCGGCTTCGAGGTGATCGTGACCGGCTACGGGCTCACCGAGGCGTCGGGCATCGCGACGATGTGCCGCCACGACGACCCGCCCGAGGTGATCTCGGCCACATCGGGTCGGGCCATCGACGACGTGGAGGTGCGGGTGGTCGACCCCAGCGGCCGCGAGGTTCCTACCGGCGAGCCCGGCGAGATCGTGGTGCGCGGCTACAACGTCATGGAGGGCTACTTCGACAACCCAGAGGCCACCGCAGCCGCCATCGACGCCGACGGCTGGCTCCACACCGGCGACATCGGCACCATGGACACAGCCGGGTACGTGGTCATCACCGACCGGCTCAAGGACATGTTCATCTGCGGCGGCTTCAACGCCTACCCGGCCGAGATCGAGGCCGCGATGCTGGCCCATCCAGCGGTGGGCCAGGTTGCGGTGGTGGGCCGACCGGACGAGCGGCTGGGCGAGGTCGGCCACGCGTTCGTGGTGCCCGCCCCCGGCGCGGCCGCCACCGGGACGGCCGAGACCGGGTTGATCGACTGGTGCCGGGAGCGGATGGCGAACTACAAGGCCCCACGGGGCATCACCTTCGTGGAGGAGCTTCCCCTCAACGCATCAGGAAAGGTGCTCAAGCACGACCTGCGGGCCCGCTTGTGAGCAGCGCCGCCGCCCACCCATCGCATTCGTGATCTTGGTCACATAGCGTTGGCTTCCATGCCCTCGGGTCCAGACCCCGCAGCGTCGCCGTTCGTGCCGGTGCCGCTCACGCCGGCGTCCTTCCTGGACCGGGCCCGGGTGGTGCACGGTGACCGCCCCGCGGTGATCGATGGGCCGCTGTCGCGCAGCTACGAGGAACTCGCCGAGCGCTGCGAACGCCTGGCCGGAGCCACTCTCGAACTGGGCCTCGAGCCCGGCGACGCGGTGTCGGTGCTGGCCCCCAACGTGTCGATGGCCCTGGAGGCGGTGTTCGGTTTCCCCATGGCCGGGGTGGTGTTCAACGCACTCAACTCGAGGCTGTCGGCCGGCGAGCTGGCCTGGATCGTGGCCCACGCCGAGTCGAAGGTGCTGTTCGCCGACCATGCCCTGGCCGATGTGGCCCGATCGATCCAGCAGCAGGTGCCGGGGTTGCGGCTGGTCGTGTCGAGCGACGCCGGGGGCTCAGGCGCCTCCGGCTGCGAGTACGAGGCCCTGCTGGCCGCGGCCGAGCCCCACCGGGCCGAGATCGCCGACGAGCACGCCGTGCTGAGCCTCAACTACACCTCGGGCACGACCGGCAACCCCAAGGGCGTGATGTACTCGCACCGGGGCGCCAACCTCAACGCCTTGGCCATGGCCGCCCAGTGCGGCCTCGACAGCGACACCGCCTTCCTGTGGACGCTGCCGATGTTCCACTGCAACGGCTGGTGCTTCCCGTGGGCGGTCACCGCCGTGGGCGGCTCCCACCTGATGCTGCGCACCCCGGACCCGGGCACCGTGTGGCGCCACATCCGCGACGACGGCGTGACCCACTTCAACGCGGCTCCCACCGTGCTGATCGGACTCGTCAACCACCCGGACGCCGCGCCTGCGCCGCGCACCGTGCAGGTGGCCACCGGAGGCGCTCCCCCGTCGCCCACGCTGCTGGCCCAGATGGCCGAGCTCAACATTCACGTGACTCACCTGTACGGGCTGACCGAGACGTACGGCCCGTCGCTGATCTGCGACTGGCGCAGCGAATGGGACGGTCTGGCCGCCGATGAACAGGCCCGGATCAAGGCCCGCCAGGGCGTGGGAACGTTGGTGACGTCCTCGGTGCGTCTGGTCGACGCAGACGGGGCCGACGTGCCCGCCGACGGCACCACCCAGGGCGAGATCGCCATCAGGGGCAACAACGTGATGCTCGGCTACTACAAGGATCCCGACGCCACCGCGGCCGCCTCGGTGGAGGGTCCCGACGGCACCTGGTTCCGCACCGGGGATGTGGCGGTGATGCACGACCACGGCTACGTGGAGGTGCGGGACCGGGCCAAGGACGTGATCATCTCCGGCGGCGAGAACATCGCCTCGATCGAGGTGGAGCAGGCCCTGGCGTCGCATCCCGACGTGGTGGAGTGCGCGGTGGTGGCCGCGCCCGACGACACCTGGGGCGAGGTGCCGGCCGCGTTCGTGGTGCTGCGGCCGGGTGCGAACGTCACCGAGGCCGATCTGGTGGAGCACGTCAAGTCTCAGATCGCCCGGTTCAAGGCCCCCAAGTCGGTGACCTTCGGCGACCTGCCCAAGACCGCCACCGGCAAGATCCTGAAGTTCGCGCTGCGAGACCAGCTCTGGGCCGGCCGCGACCGCCGCGTCAACTAGTCGTCGGCGCCCAAACGAAGAGCCTCGTCCCAGCCGGGCCGCTGGACGACACCCGTCCGCTACTGTGTCACACCCCGACTCTATTGTGGGTCGCATGAGTGGTCGATCCGCAGACACGTCGGCACCCCGAGAATCGGCTGTCTACTGCGGCGACGCGTTCGATCTGATCGAGAAGCTCCCTGAGTCGTCCGTGGACTTGATCGTGACGAGCCCGCCGTACTGGTGCCAACGCGTCTACGAGGGGCAGGAGGATCACAACTGGGCGATTCAGGATGCATGGCGCCGCGAGGGCGAGTCGCTCGATGATGCCCCGCCGTACGACTGGTATCGAGCGAACGGCGGCATGTTGGGCCTGGAGCCGACGCCCGACTGGTACGTGGCCCACCTGGTCGAGTGGTTCGACCGAGCACGCACTGTCCTCAAGCCCGGCGGGAGCGTATGGGTCAACATCGGCGACACCTACTTCGCGCGTTGGGCGAGCATCCGCCCCGAGGGGCGGCAAGGTCTCGGCGACACACGCCGGGTCAGACGGCGAACACCGATGGGGGGCTACCGGCAAGAGAAGCAGCTGCTGATGGTGCCCGCACGGTTCGCGATCTTGATGCAGGGCTGTCGCTGGATTCTGCGGAACGATCTCATCTGGTCGAAACCGAACGTTCCGCCCCGTCCCGAGAAAGATCGCCTGCGGCTGGCCCACGAGCACCTGTTCCACTTCGTGCACCGGCCGAAGGAGGGTCGGGCCGCCTACTTCTACGACTTGGACGAAGCCGAACCCGGTGGCCGCGACGTGGTGACAGTCAACGCTCGCTCAGGCGCGCACGGACACTCGGCGACGTTCCCGCCAGACCTGATCCGACCCCGCATCCTGTCGTCGTCGCCGGTCGACGGTGTGGTCCTCGACCCGTTCTGCGGCACCGGACGCGCGCTCACGGTCGCCGCCGAGCATGGGCGCACCGCTATCGGCTTTGAGATGGCTGAGTCCTTCGCAGAAGTTGCCAGGCAGGATCTGGCGGCCGCCGTCCAGCGCTCGACTTCGACGCTGTGGGCGGCGACAGGGATCTCGCCAGATGGGCGCACAGCCTGGCGGCCGCCGACCAGCGCTCAACCTGATGCCTCGACGTAGCTCGCGTCAGCCGAATCACTACGTGGGAGAGTGGTTCGGGCAGCGCATCTACCCCGAAGTGCAACTCGGCGACGCGTCCCTGGAGGCGATGCGGACTCATCTGTGTCCGTTCCTGACCGACGCAGTCGGTGAAGCCCAGGCGTGCATCAAGGCGACACCGTCCCAGGGCGTATGCACGATCACCAGCAAGGACGCGCGGCGGTATGGCGTGCACGAAGGCTCGATCGACTGGCTGGTCTGCCCGTACCGCACACTCGACCACGGGTTGCTCAACGAGGTTGCGCGTCACCTGTTCGATGGTGCCGTCGATGCTGACGCGCTGATCGTCGCCGCAGTGACGCTTGACGACCCGGCGACGCGGTCGCGCATTCGAGCGGCGCTCGCCGCCGGAGCGCCGGTGTTCGCCTACTTCCGTGCTCGCCTTGGCGGAGAGATCTCGTTGAGCCCGACCGACCGGTCGCCAGAGTTCTCATTCGACATCACGATGGTTGAGCTGCTGCCGGGTTCGGGCGATCCCGAGATCGGTCGGTACGCCATCGTGGAAGTGCAGACGATGGAGTTCCACGGGTCATACGGCCAGGCGACGACGGCGCTGCGCAACGCGCTCGACCTGCATCAGTCAGGATTCGCCGACCAGGTCGGCGAGAACCCCGAGTGGGCCGGGAGGGAAATCCAAGGGCCGAGCATCGCCGACACGTTCAAGCGAACCTTCTACCAGATGATCTTCAAGTTTCAGCTGGGCATCCACGCGAACTGCGCAGGAACCGTGTTGGCGCTTCCGCGTGCGGTGTGGAACTCATGGCAGCCACATCTCGGGGGACCGCAGCTACAGGTTGACCCTCGTGATCGGACACTTCGATCACTGGCTCGACCGGACGGCGTCGGGCTGACCGAGGAAGCTACGGCCTGGATTCTCGTGTTCAACACCGATCAGACCGCAGGTGTCTCGCCCAACCCGCTGGTCATCGACCTGATGATCGAGACGGACACTCCCACACTGCTGCACTACGCGTTCGATGTCGCGCCAGAGGCCGCCTTCGGAGCTGGCGCGACCGAGCGCCTCTACGCGGACATATGCAGCAAAATGGTCGGCTGGTGGCCCGAGTTGCGGCGAGCCGCTTGCAGCGGATGACGATGCGCCTGTGCAAGACAACTCGTAGCCGCACCGATTGGCGGCGCTTCGTAGCGGGTGGTTCACCCGGTGGCGGATCGGCCACTTGGCTGTTGGCGGACCACTACCCCAACGAGTCGTGTCTCCGTCGCTGCTGTCTTCGCTGTTCTCATCTGACGATCAGCGAAGACTCTGACGCTGTCGCCGCAGCGGTTCTCGATGCGGAGGGATTCTTGCTCAGGGTCCCAAGGGCCCGATCCGATGATGCGATGTATCTCGCGGATGTGGGTGTGGGCGATATCTGTCAGTGTCCCCACATCGGAGAACAGGACACACACCGGTTGCAATCCTCTGTTTCGAAGGTCACTGTCATGGCTCCGTGCAACCTCCAGAAACTCGAGCGTCAGGCGAGGATCGTCGTTCAGGAGCGCTGTGAAGCCAGCCTGTCGCAGATCTTCCAGGACAGTGTCCGGGTCGCTCTGTGAGTCGGGAAGGTCCACCACGAATCTGTAGTCGCGGCCGGATTCGCCGGCGACTTCACCGTTCATGCAGAGCAGTTGTTGGCCGTCCCCGAGGTGGACTGTCAGCTTCGCTCCCAGACTGTCTGACAGGCCGATTGTGCGCTCGCCGACGACGCGGTCCCCGCACAAGTGCGCTGTCACCGTGTCTACCTGCCAGACAGTCTCAGTTCCGAAGGCCGAGGGATAGTCGATTGGGACATCGAGCCTGATCTCTTCGAGCGAGCACTCCGGCACTGACAACGTCGAGCCGGTCGGCGTGTGTCGAGGTTCCAGGCTGAGGCGGCTCAACGCCGGCAAGCCGACCGCGTCGCCCACAAGAAGGTCGGACGCTTTGACATGACCCCGAGTGTCGCCATCCTCGCAGACCACGAACTTGGACTCATAGGGCGGCTGCGCCGAGAACTCGAACCGTGGCGGCTCAGGATCGCCGGGATCCTCGACTCTGCCGAACAGCAGACGCCCGTTGGAGAGCATCAGTCGGTGCCACAGCCGATTCGCGTCAAGGTCTTTGGATTCTCTCATTTCCTGCATCGTCACACCTGCCCGTGCCTTCAACCATTCGATCAGCGACTCCTCGAGGTCGATCTCGTGCCACGCGCCTAGGACATGAACCGCGAGCCATCTGATCGTGTTGGTCAGCACCGTCTCAGCAGTGTTTTCTGTTCCGCGCAGCCATCCAAACAACTCCCCCCGCGCCTTGAGGCCCAGCCTGTCGTGCGCCAGAGTCTCAACTCCGACGTTGGAGTCAGATGCTGAGACGGCCAAGGGCCCGCCATCGGTCACCATGCGACACGCAAGGCAACTGCACCACGGCGCAGCGCCGTGCTCGGAGGCGGCGGTGAGCCTCAGGTAGCAGATCAGCGAGTTCCACACCTCGAACATCGTCCACGCCAGTAGCCGTGGAGGCGCCGAATCGTCATAGTCCATCAACGGGGCGTAACGCCAAGCAACGGAACCCGAGTTGTTCTCGCCGTTGATGTGGCCGACAAAAGCAGCAGCATTCTCGGACCACCCAGGCGACGGATCAAGATGATAATGAAGGCTGCAATGCTGGGCGTAGTGATACTCCACATGATCTCGGGCCTCTCGATCTAGCCACCCCCATGCCTTGGCCAGGTCGTGACCCAGCTCCTGCTTCCATTGGTCTGGCCCGCAGCTTCCTTGCTGATCCAACAGCAACTTCATCACGATCTCGATCCCGTTGTAACAGGTGACGATCGAGGGCCACTCGGTGTACAAGACCCAGTCGCCGGAGATTTCCCCGGCGGGAGGCTTGACGTGCAGATACATCTCTTGAGCCGTATCGAACGCCTGCTGCCAATACAAGGCGTGCTGCCAATAGTGCTGTATCGCCATGAGTGAGAGTTCCACCTCTTCCTATTCCCTTGGAACTGACCGTCCAGACCGGGCGAGGGGTCAGGGCTCGTTGACCAGGGGGACGACGGACTCGGCGAAGGCGTCGAACTGCTCGAGGTACTCCTCGAGGGTGCGGGCCCGGAACTTGAGATGGAAGGTGTTGGCCCCGGCCTCCCGCCCGGCCCGGATGCTGGCGGCCAGGGGCTCGGCGCCGCACGCCATCACCGGCGGAAGGCCCTCGGGGGCGGCGTCGGCCAGCAGATAGCACCACGGCGGCATGAACCCCACGTCGAAGCGGGCACCGTCACGCCCGGCGGCGGCCGCGGCGGAGTTCATGGCGTCGATGATCTCGCCGTACTGCGACACCGGGTTGCCCATCGGCACGTACCCGTCGCCCAGGCGCCCGGCGCGCCGCCAGGCGGCCCGGCCGCTGCCTCCCACCCAGACGGGCAGCTCCCGCGCCGGTACCGGGCCCACCCCCATATCGGCGTAGGTGAACGCCTCGCCTGAGTGGCTCACGTATGGAGCCGAGAAAGCGCCCCGGACCGCTTCCAGAGTCTCGTCGAGCAGCCGGCCGCGGGCCTCGAAGTCCACCCCGAGTGCTTCGAACTCAGCGGCCACGTGGCCGGCGCCCACCCCGAGGACGGCCCGCCCGCCCGAGAGGTGGTCGAGAGTGGCGAACGACTTGGCCGTGAGCAGCGGGTGGCGGTAGGCCGCGATCCACACCACCGAGGCCAGATTGACGGTGGTCGTGCATGCGGCCAGATACGACAGCGTCGCCACCGTGTCGTACCAGGTGGTGCCCATGTGGGCCGCGTAGTCGTTGTCGGGGATGGCGACGTGGTCGCACACCCCGACGAAGTGGTGGCCGGTGCTCTCGGCCTTGCGGGCGACGGTCGCCAGGTCCTCGACGCTCGCCGAATGCTCCCAGGGGTCGGCCAGGGTGGCGGTGAGGGTCTGGATGGGCAGGCCTACGCCGCATGTCCAGCCGCCCGCAGGTGTGATCGCAGCCATCGGTGCCCGATGCTACGGCGCGCCGGCCAGGCGCGGGCGGGTCCTGGGACCGCTAGCTGCGGCAGCCGCTGAAGCCCGGGTCGGGACCGGGGCGCCGGGGCGGGGCGAAGAAGTCGTTCTCGTTGTCGGCGAGCTGCTGGCGCTTGCGCATGATCGCCCTGCGCTCGGCTTCGAGGTACAGGTAGCGCTGGACGTCCTCAGGGGTCCTGTCGTCCATGAACATGTCCATGGCCACCGGGTCCCGGCACAGCTCCTCGCGTATGTCGTCCTTGGCGATGGTCCGGCCGTCGACACGGCCGGCCCGCTCGCGCCTGATCCGGCGGCGGTACCACCGGTTCCTCAGGTAGGGGGCGAGCAGCCCCAGGTTGAACATTGCGATTCCGAAGAACGCGTAATGCACGATCGTCAACAGCAGCACCATGCTGGCTTCTCCTGATCGAGCCGACTCTTTGGCGCCCAGACGAAAGGCCGCGATACTTGTCTATTTTGAGTATATTAGGTGTTGTTTACAGGCCACAACCCCAGAACCCAGAATCCGGCTTGGTATGCTTAGGCATATGAGAACAACCATCAACCTGCCTGAAGGTCTTGGCGAGGAAGCCAAGCGGCATGCCGCACAGCGCGGGTGCACCTTCACGGCGCTGGTCGTGGAGGGCCTTCACCTCGTGCTGCGCAACCCCGTCGAAGGCGCCCCGCTTGGCGAACTGCCCCGCCACGGCGGCTCCGGCGGACACCTGCTCGTGGATCTCACCGACAAGACGGCCGTGGGCGAGGCACTCGACGCTGACGGCATCCGATGATCCTGCCCGACGTCAACGCGCTCGTCTACGCCTTCCATCGGGACACCACAGACCACGAGCGCTACGCCGCCTGGCTTGATTCGGTCCTGGCGGGCTCCGAGCCGATGCTGCTCCCGGACGTCGTGCTCACCGGCTTCCTCCGCGTCGTCACCAACCGCAGGATCTTCAGCGACCCCGCGCCGGCGCGCACCGCGCTGTCATTCGTCGAGGCGCTGCGGGCGTCGCCCGTCAGCCGCGCCTCGAACCCGACCGACGCGGCGTGGCGGCGGCTCGCTCGGTTCATCGGCAACGACTCCTGCCTGGTCGGCAACCTTGTGCCCGACGCGTGGATCGCCGCGCTGGCCGTCACCTCCGGCGCTCGAGTCGCCACGGCCGACGCCGGCTTCGCACGATTCGAAGGTCTCACATGGTTCAATCCCGTTCGCGACCTGTGAGGCTCCAGCCTGCTGTTCGATTCCCACGATGAGCGGATGGTCGAGGCACCGTTAGCATCGGCGGGTCATGAGTTCCCGCTCGGTATTCCTCGATGATGCTCTCGCCGCCTACATCGAGGCCCACTGCACCGCCCCCGACGATGTGCAGCGGGAACTGATCGAGGCCACGGCAGCTCTTGGTGATGCGAGCATCATGCAGATCAGCCCCGCCCAGGGCGCCCTGATGACCCTGCTCACCACTCTGCTCCAGCCGCGCTTCGCAGTGGAGGTGGGCACATTCACGGGCTACTCGGCTCTGGCGGTGGCCAGGGGGCTCCCGCCGGACGGCCGGCTGCTGTGCTGTGACATCTCCGAGGAGTGGACGGCCATCGCCCGCGAGCACTGGGAACGCGCCGGCGTGGCCGATCGCATCGACCTGCGCATCGGGCCTGCGCTCGACACGCTGCGCTCCCTGCCCCCGGAGCCCGCCGTCGACCTCGCCTTCATCGACGCCGACAAGGGGTCCTACATCGCCTACTACGAGGAGCTGGTGTCCCGGCTGTCGGCGCGGGGCGTGATCCTGGTGGACAACACGCTGTGGGACGGGCATGTGGCCAACCCTGCCCAGACCGACTCCACCACCGAGCAGATGCGAGCCTTCAACGCCCGCGTGGCCGCCGACGAGCGGGTGCTCGTGGCCCTGTTGCCGGTGGGCGACGGCCTCTCGGTGATCTCCCGCCGAACCCCCTGAACGAAGGCGCCGGCGCGGTCCGGCGAGCCCCGGCGAGGCCTCAGCGAGTGTCGAGCCGCACGGGATTGGAGAGCACGCCGATGTTGGTGACCTCGATGTCGACGACATCGCCCGGCCCGATCTGGCAGTTCGAGTCCGCTCCCATCCACAGCACGTCGCCGGGATGGAAGGTGATGTAGCGGGACGCCTCGACGATGAAGTCCCACGGGTCGAAGACCATGCCGCCGGTGGCGAACTCGGCCCGGGTCTCGCCGTCCACCCTCACGTAGGTGGTCTGGGCCATCGGGTCGACATCGGTCTCGATCCACGGCCCCATCGGTTTGAACGTGTCGCTGTTCTTGCTGCGCCAGAACGACCGGTCGGCGCGCTGCCACTCGCGGGCGCTCACGTCGTTGCCGATCGTCCAGCCGAACACCGACTCCTGGGCCTCGGCCCGCGACGCGTTGCGGACGCGGCGGCCGATGACCGCCACCACCTCGCCCTCGGCCTCGAAGCGGCCGGTGACGCCGGGGGGCATGAGAATCGTCTCACCGTGCCCGATCAAGGCGTTGTTGGCCCGGTAGCCGACCTCGGGGCGCTCGGGGACGGCGACATCACGGCCGGCAGCCCGCTGGTGCTCGATGTGGCTGCGGTAGTTCAGGCCCACTGCGTAGAACACGAACGGCAACACCGGCGGAAGGAAGTAAGCGCTCTCAAGAGGCACAGATCGTTCGATCACTGGATCGCCCTCGAGCGGCGAGTCCCGCAGCACATGGACAGCTTCGTCGCCCACTTCGACCCAGCGGGGCTCACCGTCGAGGGAAATTCGGCCGTATCGCATCGGAGGCCAGCAAGCCTAGATATCGCCAGCAGGCCCGATCAGCATCCCTCGTCAGCACCCCGGGGCGCAGGCGCCACACGCGGGCAACCGAGTCCGGACGCCGCGGGTGGGTCCAGTACTACGGTGACGTTGGCGTGCAACTGGATGGCGGAGGCGGGCAGGCCAGGCGTGACCGGCCCCTCGACGGCTCGGGCCACTGCGTCGGCCTTGTGCTCACCACAGGCCAACAGCACGAGTTCGCCTGCAGCGCCGACGGTCGCGATGCCCTGAGTGATGGCCCGGTCCGGCACCGGTTGGGTGTCCGGGAAGAACCGGGCGTTGTCAGCCCGGGTCCGGTCGCTCAATGCGACTACGCGGGTGGTGCTGTCCAGCGGTGAGCCGGGCTCGTTGAAGGCGATGTGGCCGTTGGATCCGATGCCCAGCAGTTGCAGCCCGATCCGCGCATCCCGGACCTCGCGCTCGTAGCGGGCGCATTCGGCGTCCAGGTCGTCCGCTTGAGGGTCCGGGCCGTGGACTGCGTCGGGCCCTATGTCGACGTGACGGGCCAGCACCCGGTGCGCGACGTTTCGATAGGCGCACGGGTCGTGCCGGTCGAGGTCCAGGTACTCGTCGAGCAGGAAGGCGTGGACACCCGCGAAGCTCAGCCCGTCCTCGCGGTGGCGCCGGACGAGTTCGGAGAACACGGCTTGCATCGTTTCCCCGGTAGCCAGGCCGAGAACAGGTGATGCCGAGTGGCCGATGAGTCGTTCAACCATGTCCGTGGCCACGCGTCCGGCCGCATCTCCAGACTCGGCGACGACAACCCTCACTGCGAGGCGGCGCCCCCCGAGCCGCGACCCGCTCGGCGGACGGCCACGGCCGCGCCGACGATTCCGGCGTGGACTCCGAGGTGGGCCACCGAGATGGTCTTCGACAACCGGAGCCTCGACGCGAACCGGTCGAAGTTCTCGCTCAGCCCCCCGCCCACGACCCAGCGGGACGGGTTGAGGATGGCCTCCAGCTCGTCGAAGAAGGGCTGGGCGCGCCGGGCCCACTCCACCGGGGTGAGGCCGTCGACGGAGATGGCCCGACCCGACGCGATCTCCTCGAAGCGCCCGTTGGTGCCAACCAGCCCGCCCAACTCTGAGTTGGCGATGAGGTCCCCGTTGTGAAGCAGGGCGCTGCCGATGCCGGTGCCGAAGGTCAACACGATCGTGAGCCCGTCGCTGTCGATCGCGGCGTCGCCGTAGGTGAGCTCGGCCAGGCCGGCCGCGTCGGCGTCGTTGATCAGCACCGCGTCGGCGCCGTCGCCGGACCGGAGGCACGCCAGGGCGTCGGGATCCTCCCAGGACGCCGACAGGTTCGGCGCGTGTCGCAGCGACGACCCGTCGATCACGCCCGGAAGGGCCACGCCCACCGGGCCGGACCAGCCCGCCGCCACCGAGATGCGACCAATGGAGGCAACCACATCGCGGGGCGTCGCGGTCGGAGGCGTGGGCTCGGTGTGGATGGCGCCGGCCAAATCGCCTGCGCCCAGGTCGACGACGGCACCCTTGATGCTGGTGCCTCCGACGTCGATGCCGAGCTGTGTCGCCGACTCGTCGCTCATGCGAGTCCTCCAGACCTGGAGCCGGTTATGTAGGCGACGAGGTCGTCCTTGGTCACTTCGCCCACATCGACATCGGCGGTCTTGCGGCCCTGGCGCAGCACGACGGCCCGGTCGCAGACCTCGGTGACCCGGTCCATGTTGTGGGTGATGAGCAGCACCGCCACGCCCTCGTCCCGCAGGCTGCGGATGAGGTCGAGCACCCGGGACGCCTGCTCCACCCCCAGCGCGGCGGCGGGCTCGTCGAGCAGCACGATCTGCTGGCCCCAGGCCGCCGCCCGGCCGATGGCCACCGCTTGCCGCTGCCCGCCCGACAACGCGCTCATCGGTCGGCGCAACGACGGGATGCGGATGTCGAGTCGTCCGAGGATCTCTTTGGACTCGGATCGCATCCGCTTCTTGTCGAGCACTCCGAGCCACGCCCCGATCCGCCCTGCCCGGGTGTGCTCCCGGTTGAGGAACAGGTTCTCGACCACATCGAGTGGATCGATGACGGCCAGGGTCTGATGGACGGTCTCGATGCCGAGCGACCGGGCAGCCTCCGGAGAGGGGACCGCCCGCTCCACGCCGTTGACCCGCATCACTCCCGCGTCGGGCGCGTAGACACCGGAGATGCACTTGACGAGCGTGGACTTGCCGGCACCGTTGTCGCCCAGGAGGGCGGTCACCCTCCCGTAGTGCAGACCGATGGTCACGTCGTCAAGCGCCCGAACGGCCTTGAACGACTTCGACAGGCCCGACACCTCGAGCGCGGCCCGATCGGCGGTCGCTGCGGAGGTCACCGCGAGGCCCCGAATGCGGCGGGATCGCCGAAGCCGTTCCACACTCCCGTGACGCGGGCTGCGCCCTCCGAGACCCCGGCCAAGCCGACTACGAGCGTTCTGGTGACGAAGGCCTGCACGCGGAAGCCGAGGACCACCGTCGCGCCCTCCGCCACTGTGCGATGGCCGGGGGGATGCAGGCGGGCGTAGTAGTCGATGCCGGCCGGGTCGGGCATGTCCACCGGCACGGGCTCGGTCGAGGCCTCCGACGGGTCATGGGCCACCACCGCCCGCACGTCGTAGTCACCGAACACCGGGTCCACGTACAGCCCTCCCCCGAAGCACAGGGGCACGCCCTGGTGGATGTGGGCCACCTCGCTGAGGTAGAGCACGGCGGGGCGTTCGGGGAGGTCCTGCACCGCGTGCAGCGGGGTGGTGCCGGTGAGCCCGTGGCCCGGTTCGACCTGGGTGGCGCCCGAGGAGGCCAGCATCGCCAGCACCTCGGTGGAGGTCGTGCCGGGCGCGTTGATCTCCAGGCGCTCGGGGCAGGCCGGATGGCGGCGGGCGGTCTCCGCGGCCCGGGCCAGGGTGTCGGCGTTCGGGGTGAGCCTGGCCCCGCCGGTGGCCGCGTCGAACAGCAGCGCCGGGAAGGTGGTCAGCCCGGCGAACTCGGCGCCGTCCATTCCGGCGATGCGGTCGATCATCGCGGCCAGGTCGTCCAGAGCCACCCCGCCCTCGTGCCCCGGGTAGAACTCGTCGGTGTCGGAGAACACCCGCAACAGCATTCGCTGGGATCGTCCCCGGCGGTGAGTCGCGGCCGCGGCCGCGGCCGCCTTGTTCGCGGAGAATACGGTCCAGTAGTCGGGCTCGAGCCCGGCCGCCTCGTGGGTCTCCGCCATCGGCACCTGCACGAGATGGCCGAGGTGGCCGAGGTTGTGGCCGTGGCGCACGATCGGTCGGGCGCAGGCCATGTCCACGGCCACGAAACCGTCCGCGCCGCCGGCGGTCATGGCGGCCAGGGCGCCGGGGGCCCGGCCGAGCTGCTTGGTCATGGCGTACACGGTCAGCCCCAGCTCACGGGCCTGCCGGCACAGGCCGGCCGTGTTCGACTCGATCGTGTCGAGGTCGAGCACACAGCTGTTGGCCGGGATCTCCCCGGCCTGGTGGAGCTCGATGGCGGCCTGCACGAACCGGGGGTTGCGTCCCAGCAGGGATCGAAGGAACACGTCAGGCCTCCTTCTGCTCTCTCATGCTCAGCGCCACCGCCAGGATGATGATCACGCCCCGTGCGATCAGCTGATCCGCCACCCGCAGACCCATCAGGATCAGGCCGTTGTTGAGCATGGCCATGACCACCGCCCCGGCGACGGCCCCGGCGACCGAGGCCCGGCCCCCGAATAGGTTGGTGCCGCCTATGACCACCGCCGCGATCACGGTGAGCAGCAGGTTCTCGCCCAGGTCGTGGCGGCCGATCGCCAGCCGGCCCGCGAGGAGCACCCCCGCGAACGATGCGGCCGCCGCGCAGGCCATCAGCGCAGTGATCCGGATCCGGGCGGTGTTGATCCCGAGAGCGGACGCTGCGGCCCGGTCGGCGCCCACGGACAGCACGTGGCGTCCCCACCGGAGCTGGTGCAGCACCAGGTGCCCGACCAGGCCCACCACGACGGTCCAGATCAGCAGCGACGAGATCGGCCCCAGAGACCCGGCGCCGAAGACGGCCAGAAAGGTGTCGTTGCGGATGGGCAGCGACTGCAGGTTGTTCATGTTGCGGGCGATGCCGCTGACGATCCCGAGCATGCCCAGGGTGACCAGGAACGACGGGATGCGCACCTTGACGGTGATCAGGCCGTTGACGAGCCCGATGCCGGCTCCGACCGCCAGCGCCACGGCCGCGCCGGCCACGAACCCGTAGTCTCCGACCATCTCGGCCGCCACGAGCGAGGACAGCGCGGCGATCGAGCCGACCGACAGGTCGATCTCGGAGGAGGCCAGCGCGAACGTCATCCCCACGGCCATCACGGCGATCGGCGCGGCCTGACGGCCGATGTTGAGGAGATTCGACGCGGTCAGGAACCCGTCGTCTCGCAGAGCCACCGCGAACAGGCCGAAGATCAGCGCCGCGGCCACGTACACCACATAGGGACGCAGCCCCGCGCCCTGGCGCCGTCGATCCAGCCACTGCCGGGCTGTCACGAACCCCGGCGCGGCCGCGGCGGAATCTTCAGTCATGGGTTCCTCACTGGACTGGCCCTGAGCCCCGGCGGCAACTCAACCCTCGTTGTCGCCGGGGCCTGGGGGCAAGTCTGCCTCTGTTTCCCGCTCTTGTTCGCTGCGCTCACGGGCCGCTCGGGCCACGGCCTCGCTCGGGCCGCGGCGCGATTCTCCTGAGCTCCGGTCGTCCGCTCGGCCTCTTAGCCGATGGCGTCGAGAACCTCCTGAGGCGGATCCGCGACCAGCGACTGGCGGTAGCCCTCGACGATGTTGTCGGCAGTCACGCCGATGGCCGGCACAACCGCGAAGGCCGGGGCCGCCTTGCCGAGCAGCCCGTAGGCGCCCTCGACGGCCATCGTGCGACCGAGGTTGTAGGCCTCGTCGGCGGCGATGCCCACGACGTTCCCGCCCTCCACGAGGTCGAGCGACACATTGGTGTCGAGGTCCATGGTCACCAGGGCCACATCGGCGGCTCCGGCGGCCCGCAGCGCGGCCAGCACGCCGTCGGCGGGACCCGCCGACCACGGGGCGTAGATGCCGTCGAGACCGGGATTGCGGGTCAGCATCGCCGACGCGATCTCCTCAGCGGCGGCCGGGTCGGCGAGACCCTGCTCGGCGACGATCTCGATGCCGGGGTAGTTGATCTCGATCCATGCCTTGAAGGCCTGGTCGCGCTGGTTGGTCACGTAGTAGGCGGCGTCGTGGAAGATGTAGCCCACCTCGCCCTCGCCTCCGAGCGCATCGGCCAGCAGGTCGGCGGCGGTGATGCCCATGGCCGCGAGGTCGTCGGTGACGATGCCCACGTAGTCCTGGCCGTGGACGTAGCCCTGGGGCACGTTCGACAGGAACACGAGTTGCACGCCCGCGTCGACGGCGGGCCGGAACGCCTCAGCGCCGGCGTCGGGGCCGATGGCCAGGCTGATGATGATGTCCGGGCTCTGCGCCATGACCGTCTCCACGTCGTTGGCCTGCTGAGCCGCGTCGAAGTCGGCGTTGGTCTCGGCGACGACCTCGATCCCGAGCTCTGCGAAGGCGTCCCGGGCGCCCTGGCTCACCGCGTCGGTGAACGCTCCCGAGGTGTGCCACAGCAGCGCAGCGGTGTAGCCCCCTGCCTGGACCTCGCCGATCTCCTCGCTGCTCAGGGTGATCTCGCTGGACGGCACCGCCTCCTCGCCGCCCGGTCCCTGGGTCCTGGGCGGTTCGGGGGCCGGTTCCGGCGCGGCTGTCGTAGGCGCGGCGGTGGTGGTCGGCGCGGCCGTGGTCGCGGGCGCGGCGGTGGTGGTCGGCGCGGCGTCGTCGTCATCGTCGCCGCACGCGGCCCCAAGAACCGCGAACACCGCGAGCAACGAGACGAGCAGCAGCCACTTGGGCCTCTTGGTATTGGTTGTCATGACCCCTCCCTTTGGGTCCGGTTTATGGATCGTGGGTCCCGCACCATCGGGCGATGAAGTGCGAGAGGGTGCGGGTGGCGGTGACCAGTTCCTCGATGGCGAGTCGCTCGAACGGCGTGTGGCAGTCGGAGATGTCGCCGGGTGCGAAGTAGACGCCGGGAATCTGCCGGTCCCGCAGGAACGGCTTCTCGGACCAGTAGGGCGCTCCCTCGATCCGGGCCGGTTCGCCGGTCACCGCCTCGATCGACCTCGCCAGCGCGACCACCCCCGGATGGCCTGGGTCGACCTCGTCGGCAGTGCCCCCGAGCCGGTGGTCCCTGGGCGCGCTGAACTCCACGGCGCACTCCACTCCGTGCTCGCCCGCGACCTCCTCGGCGACGGCCCGGATGCCGTCAGCGGCGCTGTCGAGACTCTCGCCGGGCAGGATCTTGCGGATCAAGGACAGGTCGAAGCGGCCCGGCACGGCAATGTTGCCTCCGGAGGTGACTGAGGTGACCAGCAGGAAGGCCTCGCCCAGCAGCTCATGGGCGGGCACCGACGCTCGCAGGTCGTCGGAGTGCCGCCACAGCCGGCCGAGCAGGCGGTGCCCGGCCCTCAGGGCGTCGACGCCGAGCTCGGGCCGGCCGAAGTACGCGGAGGTGCCCGTGTAGGCGATGTCGGCGATGAGGAAACCCATCTGCGCGGTGTAGATGGCCGATGTCGTCGGCTCGGTGTAGATCGCGAAGTCGGCGTCCGGGCGCGGCCCGGCACGGCCCTCGACCGCGGCCCGCATGCCGGCCGACACGCCGCTGCCGGGCTGGCCCGACTCCTCGTCGCACACGAACAGGGTCGACACTCGGCCGGCCGGCCGGAGACCTGCTCGGCCGAAGGCCCGGACCGCCTCGATGGTGGCGCAGATCCCCGCCTTCTGGTCGGCGACTCCCCGACCCCAGATCTCGCCGTCGATCACATGGGCGCCGAAGGGATCCTCCCGGTCGGAGCCGCTCCAGTGCCGGCGCCAGTCGTCGACCGCGACCGTGTCGAGGTGCCCGGCCAGCAGCAGCGACCTTCCGGTGCTGTCCCCGGCCGTGCCGCACACGTTGGGACGGCCCGGCTCGCACTCGAAGAGGTCGGCCGAGTCGAAGGCGTCCGACTCCTGCATCTGGCGCCAGGCCCAGCGCGCGAGGTCCTCCTCGTCGGGTGTGACGCTGGGAATCCGGACGGCCTCGCGGACCAGCTCGACAACGGCCTCGCCGTCGACGGCCTCGGCGACCCGGCTAGCGGCGCTCATGACCGGCCTCGCCGGAGGGTGTCGTACAGAAACGCCCCGCACCGTTCATCGCGGCGCACGGCCGTCGTCGTCGAGCGCCACGAACACCAGGCGTCGCACAGAAGCGCACCGCACCGTTCATCGCGGCTGGTCTCCGAGGATTTCAGCCACCAGGGACTCGTGCACCAACCGCAGCGACATGGACGCCGCGCCCACCAACGCGGCCCTGCGCCCCAGCGTGGAGGCAGCCAGCTCGGGCGGGGTGGCGACCAGCGAGGCAAGGTGCCCGCGAACGGCGTCGACGAAGGTGGGGTTGGCCCCCACGCCCCCGCCGAACACGATGCGCGTCGGGTCGGCTATGAGACACAGGTGCGACACTGCCAGCGCCATCGCCGCGGCGACCTCGTCCAGCACGGCCGCGGCAGCCGCGTCCCCGGACGCGGCGGCCCCGAAGATCTCCGGCACATCTGCGCCGGCGTCGACCGTCGTGCGGTGACCATCCTCGATGGCCTGACCGAACCGCTTGCGGATCGAGGGGGCGGAGGCCACGTCCTCGAGCGTCACCGGCGGCGCGCCCGGCTCCGGCCGCGCCAGCAGCAGGGACCCCAGCTCGCCCGCTGATCCGGTGCCGCCCCGGTAGAGGTCTCCTCCGACGACCATCCCCAAGCCGATGCCGGTACCCACCGAGATCGCCGCGAAGTCCCCGTCGGCCTGTTCGTCTCCCATTCGAGTCAGCTCGCCGAGCGCGGCCAGGTTCACGTCGTTCTCGACATGGATGCGAGCGTCGAAGTGCTCAGCCAGACGGGCGCCCAGGTCCAGGCCGGCGAAGCCTGGCAGGTTGAAGGCCTGCTCGACACGGTCCTGGTCGGGTCGGTAGATGCCGGGCACCCCCACGCACACCGCGTGGCACCTGCCGTCGACGGCTCGGAGCATCTCCGATCCGGCTCCCGTGAGCCGCTTCAGCGCCGCGCCGGCGTCGGGTCCGGTCTCGAGCTCCTGCTCCGCGACGAGGTTGCCGAACAGGTCGCACAGCCCGACGAGGATCTTGGTGGCGCCGATGTCGGCCACCACCGAGTGCCGGGCCGTGGGGACCAGCTCGTAGAGCGCAGCGGGCCGGCCGATCGATCCCGAACTGGGACTCTCGTCGGACACCCGCACCAGCCCCGCCGACTCCATGTCCGCGATGAGGGCTGACACGGTGGGCTTCGAGAGGCCGGTGGCGCGGGCGATCCCGGCCCGGGACATCTGTCGGGGATGCGACGCGAACAATGCGTCGACTATCCGCTGCCCGCTGAGCAGCCTCAGCACGCCCGACCCGGAACCCTCCGCCATATTGTTAGTAACATTACCTTACAAATTTCGGATGTCAACAGGAGGCCCGGCCCGCCACTGCAAGCAGAGTGACCCGGCCACCGGCTCGGCCTGTCAGGGTTAGAGCACGCGCGGATAGGTGCTCATGTGGGGCTCCAGCGGTCGCGCCATTCTAGGAGTCTGGTCGTTGCGGTTCGCGCCGTCCGTGGCCCACGCGACCGGGATGCCGGACCGGTCGCACAACAGCGACCACTTCCACCCCAGTTTGGCCCTGTCAACAGGGCTCTAGCAACTCAGGACACTAGACGCCTACTTGCGTGCGCTCTAAGGGTAAGGGACTACCACGGGCGACGATAAATCTCTATGAGCACCAACACATTAGCGTCAGTTCTCAGTAGCACCATGAAGACGATCCGCCACTCTCCATCGTCTACATACCGAACCGCAGCGATAGGCATTTCGCCTGAATCAGCCCCATAGGCAAGACCAGGCAGGATATCAACGGGCGTGTCAGCGATATGAGCCAGAGCGCGATCTAGAACAGGATCAGTGCCCCACTCTTCCAGAATCTCAGTGAGATTCTCCCATTTCCAGCCCGGCTCAGGCTTCGGCACCGTTCTGACGCGCCCGGTTCCGGCGTGCGCGCTCCATCAGCTCTTGGCTGGTCGTGCCTTGCCGCTCAGGATTCTCGTCATAAAGGCGGTTCGTCTCGTCCCAAGCTTCCTTGGCACGCTTTTGAAGCTCTGGAGTGAGATGCTGCTGATCAGGCATCTTTGGCCCTCCTTCAAGTGCGCAGCCGGAACCTAATAGCAGGATATCATCCCTGAGAGCCTCGGCCACACAGCAATAAAACCCCAGTTCAAAGGGTATTTGCGACGGTTCCGCCACGAACACGATTCATCCGCCCTCTCCACAGAGGGGCGAGGGGCGGGCTTGTCACGCTGGGTTCAGGGTTAGCGCTCCTCGGAGAAGTCGTCCTCGGGCCTCGGGGCGTGCTGCTCCTCGTAGAGCGCCCGGAAGGCGTCCTGCTCGGCTTCTGACAGCGTGGTGGAGGAGAATCCGCTGTCGTCGCGGAGCCAGGTGGTCTGCTGCGGGAACGGGATCTCGATGCCGGCCGCGTCGAAGGACTCCTTGAGGCGCAGCCGGATCTCCCGCTCCACCGCCCACTGCATCGACGGCTCGGTTTTCACCGCCAACCGGAGGCCGACGCCCGAGGCGCCCAGGCTCTGTATGCCGAACACCGTCGGCGCCTCCGAGAGTTCGTCGCCGCCCCACTCCGGGTCGCTCCAGAGGTCGTTGGCCACCTGTTGCATGATGCCCATCGCGAGGCGGGCGTCGGTGCCGTAGGCCACCTCGATGTCGACCAGCGCCTTCGACCACAGCTGCGAGTAGTTCCCCACCCGTGAGATCTCGCCGTTGGGGACGTGCCACACCGTGCCCCTGATGTCCCGGATGGTGGTGGAGCGCAGCGACATCTCCTCGACCGTGCCCGAGGCGTAGCCCAGGTCGACATAGTCGCCGACGCCGTAGTGGTCCTCGATCAGCATGAACAGGCCCGACAGGAAGTCCTTCACTATCGCCTGGGAGCCGAAGCCCAGTGCGATGCCGCCGATGCCGGCTCCGGCGATCAGCGGCCCGAGGTTCACGCCGATCTCGCCCAACACGATCAGTGCCGCGAACGTCCAGATGAGAGCGACCGCCACGCTGCGCAGCACGCTGCCGAGGGTCTCGGCCCGGGACTCGGACCGGGAGCGTTCGACCTCATCGGAGAGCGCGCGCACCGGGCCCTTCTCTCGCAACTTCTGCAACCGCGAGCTGCTCGGTGCGGCGGCGATGCGCGTGGTGAACCGCGAGATGGCCCGCTTGACGATGCGGGTGACGATCCAGGCCGCCACCAGGACCAGCGCGATGCGGATGGGACGGTCGAGCAGCCAGTCGGCGGCGGTGGCCAAGCCGGCGTTTCCGGTCCAGTCGAAGACCCTCTCGCAGACGAAGGCGCGGTTCGTCTGACCGCAGGCGTCCGCGAGTGCAGTACTGGCCGATGTTTGAGCTAGTGCGAGCATCGCCACACCCTAGAGGCCGAGCGGACAAGGCCGACCGGGATGTCACTCGGAGAGGCCCTGCGCTCCCCCGGAAGTAGATTCGGCCGCCTATGGGGGCGGACAGCGTCACCGGCGACCGCCACCTCCGGCGGGCCAGGCGGTGGCCGGCAGCAACCGCCCTGACCGCAGCGTTGATGCTCGGGGCGAGCTGTGGCGGCGCCGGTACCAGCGAGACAGCCGACCGCGAGGTTGTGGTCATGGCGGCCTCGTCGCTGAGCGACGTGGTCGAGGCCGTTTCCGCGAGCCATTCGAACATAACCGCGGTGCTCGCGGGCAGCTCGACCCTGGTGGCCCAACTCTCGGCCGGAGCCCGCGCCGATGTGCTGATCACCGCCGATGCGGCCACCATGGACAGAGCCGCTGCCGACAGATCGATCCGGGGGAAGCCCGTCGTGATCGCCACCAACACGATCGTGCTTGCCGCTGCGCCCGGCAACCCGGGCCGCGTCTCAGGGCTCGCCGACCTGGCTCGCCGGGACCTGCTGGTCGGCCTGTGCGCCGCCGAGGTCCCCTGCGGCGCTCTGGCCCGGCAGGCTCTCGACGAAGCCGGCATCGCACCCTCGGTAGACACGCTGGAACTGAGCGTGCGCTCCCTGGCGGCCAAGCTGTCGCTGGGAGAGCTCGACGCCGGACTGGTCTACGGCACCGACGCGGCCACGGCCGGGCTGCCCACCGTCGAGGCTCCCGAGTTGAACGGCCAAGCCAACAGCTACTACATCACCTCGGTGGCCGCTGAGCCCTCGCCACCGGTACTGGCCGTGATCGAAGCCTTCACCGAGCCCGGCGGCGACGGTTCCACGGCTCTTGCGACGCACGGGTTCGGACCGCCGTGACCGACCCCGACGACTCCCGGGCCGCAGCCGGACCTGCGCCGGTCGCCAGCCAGTCGCCTGCCAAGCTGGGACCTGCCCCGACCGCCGGCCGGCCGCCTGCCGCGCTGACCGTCGTGGGGTTTGTGGCTCTCGGCCTGCTGGCGCTGCCGATCCTCGGGCTGTTGCAGCGGGCGCCGTGGTCGTCGCTGCCGACGCTGCTGGGCGAGTCCGAGGTGCTGGAGGCGCTGCGGTTGTCGCTGGTGGTGAGCGTGGCGGCCACTGCGGCGTGCGTCGTGCTGGGCCTTCCCCTGGCGTTCGTGCTGGCCCGGCGCCGACTGCGGTTCCCCCGGTTGGCGCGAGCGGTGGTGATGCTGCCCATGGTGCTGCCGCCGGTGGTGGCCGGCACCGCCCTGCTGTTCGCGCTGGGGCGGCGGGGCCTGGTCGGCCAGTGGCTCGACTCCTGGTTCGGCGTGAGCCTCCCGTTCACCACCGCCGGGGCCGTGGTCGCGGCCGCGTTCGTGGCCCTGCCGTTCTTCGTGGTGACCGTCGAGGCCGCCCTGCGCCAGGCCGGTGACGACCTCGACGAGGCGGCCGCAACGCTGGGCGCCGGACCCTGGGCCACCCTCGTGCATGTCGCGCTGCCCACGATCCGTCCCGCGCTGGCGGCCGGCGCCGCGCTGTCTTGGGCTAGGGCCCTCGGAGAGTTCGGGGCCACGCTCACCTTCGCCGGGAACTTCCCGGGCCGCACCCGCACCCTTCCGCTGGAGACCTACCTGGCCCTGGAGCGCAACCCGGAGGCGGCGGTGGCCATCAGCCTGGTGCTGATTGCGGTGGCCCTGGCGGTGCTGGTGACCCTGCGCGACCGCTGGATGCCCCGATGACGGTCTTGCTCGACGGGTGCGTAGCCCGGCCGGATTGGATGCTGCGGGTTGACGGCCTGGGGATCGACGAGGACGTGACCGCGGTGGTCGGGGCCAACGGCTCCGGCAAGACGACGCTGGGACGAACCGTGGCCGGGCTCGATCGCCTGGCCCGCGGCCGCCTGGTCATCGGGGACACGGTGGCTGACGACCCCGCCGCCGGGGTGTTCGTCCCAGCCCACCGGCGCAGTGTTGGCATGGTGTTCCAGGATCTCCGGCTCTTCGGCCACCTCAGAGTGATCGACAACGTGGCGTTCGGACTTCGCCGGGCCGGCGTGGACCGGACCGGTGCCCGCCGACAAGCCGGGGCCCTGCTCGAACGCGTCGGTGTCGACTCCTCGGTGTGGAACCGGCGACCGGCCGAGCTCTCGGGCGGCCAACGCCAGCGTGTGGCGATGGCCCGGGCGCTGGCCCCCGAGCCCGACGTGCTGATCGTTGATGAACCGCTGGCCTCGGTCGACGCATCGGGCCGCAGCCAAGTGCGCTCGCTGCTGGGCCGGCTGCCGGCGAGCCAGGTGCTTCTCATCACCCACGACCCGGTGGACGTAGCCACTCTGGCCCGCGCCGTGGTGGTGCTCGACGACGGCCGCGTGGCCAGTCGGGGCTCGATCGCCGAAGTCACAGCCTCGCCCGGCTGCGAGTGGGCGGCCACGTTCCTGGGCGCGAACGTGGTGCCGGGTCAGGCCCAGGGCACAGCGGTCACCACTGAGACCGGGCTCGTGCTCACCGTGGCCACCGAGGCGGCCGGACCCGTCTACGTGACCTTCCCGGCCCATGCCGTGACCCTTCACCGGGACCAGCCCGCAGGCAGCGCCCGCAACACCTGGCAGACCGAACTCGAGCGGGTCGACATAGACGGACAACGCGCCCGCGTGCACCTGGGAGGCCCACTACGGATTCGTGCGGACGTCACCCGCCGTTCCGCCGATGAGCTCGAGTTGCGTCCCGGCTCGACCGTCTGGGCCTCTCTCAAGGCTACTGAGATGACTGTGGTAATCTGACAGTAGGCGAAATATCTGCTTGCAAAACGCTGGCTGTGCAGGCATAATGCTGTCATGCCGGTTCAGATCACCATCAGAAACGTCTCCGAGGAAGTCCGCGACGAACTAGCGTCGCGGGCCGCTCTCAAGCACCAGTCCATGCAGGAGTACCTGCGGGAGGCACTGGAGCGCATGGCAAGCAGACCCACGGTCGAGACCGTACTGGCAGAGGCCCGGCGCCGCGTCGAGGCATCGGGCACCGTCATCACAAGTGAAATGATCCTCGAAGCCCGCGACGCCGACCGCAGGTGAGCGCGGCCGCCGACGCGTCGGTCTTGGTAGGTGCCCTCACTGGATCCGGCTGGGAGGGGCGATGGTGCAGACAGGCGCTTGAGCGGCCCGAGATCGCGGTGCCCGAGATCGCTCTGGCCGAAGCGACCAACATCCTGCGCCGTATGGAGTTGTCCAGGTCGATTTCGCGTCTGGAAGCGACGAGCGCACATCGCGACCTAATGCGGCTCACCATCGAGCGCTACCCGTTCAGGCCCTTCGCCGGGCGCGTGTGGGAACTCCGGTTCAACCTCACCGCCTATGACGCCTGGTATGTGGCGCTGGCCGAAGCACTCGACTGGCCGCTGGTCACCCTCGACCGGCGGCTCAGCCGAGCGACCGGTCCCCGGTGCGAGGTGATCGTTCCCCCGGTTGCATGAACCCGATCCGCAGCCATCCCAGCCAGGTGCTGCACCAGGCCACGCCTTGGTGTGCATAGGCTGACGGAGAGAAGGGCGCCGCGATGACGCAGGCGGGAGCGGCGGCATCACCGGCGCCGTTCGATGGTCGTGCTGCTGCGCCACTGCCAAGGAGGCAGCGTATGGACGTATCCGCCGCGGTGGCCAACGTGCTCGACCGCTGCCTGGGCGTCCGGGCGGGCGAGCGCGTGGTGCTGCTGACCGACACCGGCAGCGACCGCCGGGTCTCGGACCTGTTGCGCGCCGGGATCCAGGCGCGGTCGGCAGTCGTCTCGACACTGGAGATGGCCCGGCTCGACATTCCGGGAGCGGAAGTCGCCGCCGATGTCTCCAGAACGATGGCACAGAGCGATGCCGTGATCGAGTTGACATCGATCTTCATCGGCTCGAACCAGGCCCGCCGCGACGCCAACGCGGTGGGCGTCCGCTATCTGGCCATGCCGGGGATCACGTTGGACACGTTGCGGACCGACGGCCCCCTGTCGGTCGATTTCGACGAACTCCGGGAGCGCGCCGATCAGATCGGCGAACTGTGGACTCAGGCGTCGGAGTTTCGACTCACCAGTGCGGCCGGCACCGATCTCCGCGGCTCGGTGTCCGGTCGGCCGGGCCGTGTGCTTCACGGAATCTGCAGGACCACTGGGTCCTACATGGCGCCTCCCGACATCGAGGCGGGCACCGCGCCGGTGGAGGGCACCACCCACGGCGTCGCTGTCATCGACGCTGATCTGCTGTTCATGGGGGTGGGCCCGCTGGCCGATCCGGTGGTGCTCACGTTCGACGAAGGGCTCCTCGTTGGCGCTGAGGGACCCGAGATCCATCGCCTCACCGACATGCTCGAGCGCTGCGGGGACGAGATGATGACCAACTTCGCCGAGGTCTCCCTCGGGCTCAACCCCGCCGGACATGTATGCGAGGTGGCGATGGAGACCGAGTCGTCGCTGGGGACCGCCCACATAGCTCTCGGCAACTCGATCGCCTACGGAGGAACCGTCGCGGCGCGAGCCCATCTCGACTGCGTCATGCGCGACGCGACGCTCACGCTCGACTCTGTGCCGGTTCCTGCCACAAGAATCATGTGCCCGCCCACAGACCCGAGTGAGGCCGAGGCCGATGCTAAGCGCCCTGACGCCGACTCCTAAGATCTCAGGCGCCAGAGTTCCGGCAGGACAACAACACTGTTGAGACGAGGCTTCGATGGGGCCATCAGAGGTTGCGGCGCGTGTTCTTGCGGCCGTCGACACTCAACGAGCGGTCGACCTGACGCGGCAGGTCTGCCGCATCCCCAGCATCCTCGGCGCTGAGGGGGACCTCGCCCACTTCCTGGCCGCGTCGATGAGCGACCGCGGCTTCTCCAACGTCGAGTTGCAACCGGTGCTGCCGGAACGCCCCAATGCCATCGGCGAGGTCTCCTTCGGTGATGGTCCCCGCGTCGTCATGACCGGCCACATGGACACCAAGCCGGTGTCGATCGGATGGACGGTGGCCGAGCCCTTCTCCGGCGATCTCATCGACGGGTGCATCTTCGGCCACGGAATCATGGACATGAAGGCCGCCCTCGCATGCCAGATCACCGCCATCGAGGCTGTCCGCGATTGCGGCCTGCCACTCGGAGGCACCCTGGCGATGGCCGCGGTCAGCGACCACATGGGGGACCAGACGGGGAGCATCCGGTACTTCGAACGGCACCGTGCCGATCTGTGCGTGCTGGGTGAGCTGTCGGACAACGAGATCTTCCTCGGCCACCGGGGCCGCTACTACTTCGACATCACCACACAGGGCCGGTCTGCGCACACGTGCCACAAGCACCAGGCCGTCAACGCCAACACGTTGGCCGCACAGGCAATTCTCGAGCTGGATGCGTCGAGGCTCGAGCCCGCACTGAACCCCGAGGTCGCAGCACTCTTCGGTACCGAGACCATGATGGCTCCCGGCCGGGTCTACGGCGGACTCCCTCCGGGAGGCCCGTCGATGATTCCCGACGAGTGCGTGATCCGAGTCGACTGCCGACCCCAGCCCGGCGTGTCGATCGATACCGTCCGGGCCGAGATTGATCGCTGCCTCGAGAGGGCCAAGCACCGCGACGGGCGCTTCCGCGCCGAGGTCGAGTTGGTGGACGTCAAGGCGCCGTATGTTGCCGATCCGGACTCGGCTGTCGTGCAGACCATGGTCGAGGCCGTCCGCCAGGTTCGTGGCCGGGAGCCCGAGCTGATGGCCGCCGATTGGCTCGGTGACACCGCGAGCTTCGGCGAAGACATACCCACCGTCATCTTCGGCCCCGGCGGTGAGCCCGTCTACTGTGCCGATGAGAACCTCCCGGTGGCCGACATCGAAGAGGCGACACAGGTGTACGCGGTCTTCGCGGCACTGGCCCTGGCAGCGCTCGCGTGACTACCCGCCGGCGGCGCATCGTCATCGCGAAGCCAGGTCTCGACGGCCACGACCGTGGAGCGAAGGTCGTGTCGTTCGCGCTCCGCGACGCCGGCTGCGAGGTCATCTACCTCGGCTTGCAATCCACCCCGGCTCAGATGATGGCGGTGGCCACCGACGAGGACGCCGACGTGATCGGGGCCTCGATCCTCTCTGGGGCGCACCTGTCGATCGCCTCCGATCTGATCGCGGAACGCTCCCGCTCCGGCCTCGAGCACGTGCCCGTGGTCGTGGGCGGGATCGTGCCGCCCCGCGACGTCGAGCGCCTACTCGAGATCGGCGTCGACGACGTCTTTCCAGCGGGCACGGCCATCGCGGACGTCGTGAGGCGCGTCACCGCCCTGGCCGACAGCCGGCAGGCGCAGCAATGAGCGAGACCGCCCAGAACCCGACAACCGCTTCGGGAATCGGTGTTGCTCGGCTCTACACCGCGGACGATCTCGGCGATCCGGCTGCCCTGAATGAACGGATCGGCGCTCCGGGACAGCCGCCCTTCACTCGCGGGCCCTACCCGGAGATGTACCGCGAGCGCTTCTGGACCATGCGCCAGTTCGCCGGATACGGGTCGGCGGAGGACACGAACCAACGATTCCGCTACCTCCTCGAGCAGGGCCAGACGGCGCTCTCGGTGGCATTCGACCTTCCCACCCAGCTAGGGCTCGACTCCACCGCTCCCGCCGCGAAGGCTGAGGTCGGACGGGTCGGCGTCGCGATCGATACCGCCGATGACATGGTGGAGCTGTTCGACGGACTCCCCCTCGACGATCTGTCGGTGAACTTCACCATCAATGCCACCGCGCCCATCATCCTCGCCTTCTATCTCGTCGCGGCCGAGCGGCAGGGCGCCGACAGGTCGCGGCTGGCCGGCACGCTGCAGAACGACATCCTCAAGGAGTTCCTGGCCCGCAAGACCTTCATCTACCCGCCGGCGCCGTCGATGCGACTGGTGGGCGACATCGTGGAGTACTGCACCGGAGAAGCCCCGCGTTTCAACCCGATCTCGATCACCGGCTACCACGCCCGGGAGGCCGGGTGCGATGCCGTCCAAGAGCTCGCATTCACGATGAGCGACGCGATCGCGTATGCCGAGCTCCTGATCGATCGGGGGCTCTCGTTCGACGCGTTCGCGCCGCGGTTCTCGTTCCATTTCGCGACGACCCTCGAACTGTTCGAGGAGGTTGCGAAACTCCGCGCCGCCCGTCGTCTCTGGGCGGGGATCGCCCGCCACCGGTTCGGGGCGACCGACCCTGAGGCGATGCGGCTCCGCTTCTTCTCGGGCTGCTCGGGGGCGACGCTCACCGCCCAGCAGCCGCTCAACAATGTTGTGAGGTCCACAGTCCAGTGCCTGGGGGCGGTCCTCGGAGGCGCCCAGTCGATCCATGTGATGGGCTACGACGAGGCCATGGCCATCCCGAGCGCCGAGGCGGTCACGCTGGCGCTTCGGACCCAGCAGATCATCGCCCACGAGACCGGCGTGACCGACACGGTGGACCCGTTGGCAGGGTCGTACTTCGTCGAGTCGCTGACCGACGAACTCGAAGCAAGAGCCACCGAGCTGCTCGGTGCCATCGATGCGCTGGGGGGCGCGGTTGCGGCAATCGAGGCAGGCGTGCCCCAGCGCTGGATCGCAGAGAGCGCATACCGCTCCGAGATGGCCGTCGCCAACCTGACCTCAGTGAAAGTCGGTCTCAATGCCCACGTTGAGGAGGCGGACGCCACGGAACTGCGGCTCTTCGAGCTCGACGAGCTGAGCCGTGACCGCCAGCTGGCCCGGCTGGACCGGCACCTCGCGGCGCGTGACGACGTCTCGGACGCTCTGGCATCGTTGTCGCGTGCAGCGGCGTCGGGCCAGAACGTGATGGAGCCCCTGATCGAGGCGGCACGCCGTGGGGCCACTCTCGGCGAGTTGTCGGATGTCTTCCGCAACGCGTTCGGGACACATCGCGAGCCGGCGCTGTGGTAGCCGGGCCGCTCGCGGGCACCAAGGTCGTGGACCTGACCCGGTACGTGTCGGGGTCCTACACCACGATGATCCTTGCCGGCCTGGGCGCTCGAGTCCTCAAGATCGAGCCACCCCCCAGCGGCGACCCCTACCGGGGCCAGGGTCTGGCCGACGGCGGCGGCGGATCCGCCCTGTTCGCATCACTCAACCGCGGCAAGGAGAGCGTCCTGGTGGACTTCCGCCTGCCCGACGGTGCGCAGGCCTTGGAGCACCTGCTGGCGGGTTCCGACTTCATAGTCCACAACGCCCGACCGGGGTCCTTGGCTCGCTACAGCCTCGACTACGACTCGGTGCACGAGCGGCACCCCTGGCTGATTCACGCTTCAATCTCAGCCTTCGGCGATCTCGGCCCCGACGCGACCCGAGGTGGCTTCGACCTCATCGTCCAGGCCGAGAGCGGCCTCATGTCGGTAACCGGCTCCGACGACTCGGGCAGCGTGAAGGTCGGGGCGCCCATGCTGGACATCGGCGCCGGCCTGGTAACAGTGGCCGCACTCCTGGCGGCTCATCTCGCGCGGCAGGAGGCCGGGGTCGGCAGCCAGGTCAGCTCGTCTCTGCTGGAGTTCGCGATGGCGTCGTTCACAACGATCGCCAGCGAAGCAGTGACCACCGGGAGCAGCCCCCGGCTGCTCGGCAGCCACTCCCCCTCGTTCGCACCCTACGGAGCATTCACCGCCCGCGACACAGAGATCGTCCTCGCCGGAGCCGGCAACGAACAACTCTGGGAGACTCTGTGCGACGTCCTCGGCCGGCCCGACCTGCCTTCTGATCCCCGGTTCGTCGACAATGCAGCCAGGGTCTCGCACCGAGATGAACTGACCGACACGATCAACGCCGTCCTCGCGACCGACGACGCCGCCGTCTGGCTCGACCGCTTCGATGCGGCCGGGATCCCGGCCGGTCAGGTCCGCACACTTCTCCGTGCCCTCGGATCCCCCCAGGTCGAGGCGCTCGACATCCTGCGGACAGCGAGCGACGACGGCGACAGCACCATCGGTGCGATGGACCCGCCGTTCCGCATCGACGGGGAGCGGCCGCGCCTCGGCGGGCCCCCCGAACTCGGCGCGCACACCCGCGGGGTCCTCGAAGAATTCGGCGTGCCGCCCGACCTCGTGGATCGGCTCACGCGATGAGGGCCGGCACGATTCTCGACATCGAGAGGGACCAACGATCATGAGCATCCGACGAGGAGTAGTTCTGCAGGGCGTCGACGCGGTCGATGAGTTTCTCGCCATGGCGAGACACATCGAGACGATCGGATTCGACAACCTGTGGCTGACGGAGTCGTCGCTGCACGCGCGCGACCCGTACCAACTGCTGGCCCTCGCTGCGAGGGCGACTACGCAGCTGACATTGGGGATTTCGGTCACCAACCCCGTCACCCGCCATCCCGCGCTGACCGCGGTGGCGGCGGCAACGTTCTCCGAGATCGCAGGCGACCGCGCCATCCTCGGCATCGGAGCGGGGGATCGACCCTTGATGGCCTTGGGGGCCAAGCCCGCCCGAGTTGCGGAACTGGAGGCGGCCATCGCAGCAATCCGCGGGCTGCTGGCCGGTGAGCGGGTCACCTCCGACGGGCCCGGGTTTCGCTTGGACGATGCCTATCTGCGGTTCGACGCCAAGGCCGATCTGCCCGTTTTCGTCTCAGCCAGCGGGCCCCGCACCCTCGAACTGGCCGGCAAGGTCGCCGACGGGGTGATCCTGTTGTGCGGCCTCGACCCGGCGGTGGTCCAGTGGGCGCTGGATCGCGTCGACGAGGGCGCGAGAAGCGCACGGAGACCCCGTCCACACGTCGCGATCTTCGTCTACGGCGTGATCGACGAGGACGAGGATGCCGCCATCGCCGGAGCACGCTCGATTGCCGCCTGGTTCCCGCAGACCGCGCCGGTCTACTGCGATCTCGCCGGGCTCGATCCCGAGATCACGACAGCGGTGCGAGAACGCTACCGCGGCGGCGAATTCCACGAAGCCGCAGAAGCCGCTTCATTGTTGCCGGCGAGCTTCGTTCAGCAAATGGCGATCGCCGGCAATCGGGACCGGGTGACGGCTCAACTCGCCGCCCTACAGAAGGTGGGCGTGGACTCCATCAACGTCTTGCCCATGGGCACCGACCGGATGGCCACGGTCAACGCCTTCGACGAGTGCTGGCGGCGTCTGTAGAGGCCGAGCGGCCCGTGAGCGAAGCCCGCCCATACGGGCGAGGCCGTGGCCCGAGCGGCCCGTGAGCGAAGCGAACAAGAGCGGGAGACACCCGGAAGCAACGTGACCCGGCTACGCCCACGCGCGCGCGTCCGTAGGACTCGGAATGCTCACACGGAGAAGTCCGGGTTGGGCGTGATCACCCAGAACATGGCGCCCTGGTCGTCGGCCAGCATGGCCATGCGGCCCGGAGGCAAGTCCATGGCGGGCACCACCGTCTGCCCGCCGAGACGGTCGCAGCTCTCGACGACCGCGTCGCAGTCGTCCACCGCGAACAAGACCGCCCAATGGGGCGGGACGTCTCCACCCCCGGGGGTGGCGCTGCCGATGAAGTCGTCGCCGACGCTGATGCCGACGGTGCCTTCCTCGTCGAAGGGCACCGCCGTCCAGCCCAACAGCTCCGAGTAGAAGCCCATGGCCGCGTCCACATCGCTGGTGACCAGCTCGTGCCAGCACATGGTGCCGTGCTCGTCCACCACCTGCGCGCCGTGGTGGTCACCGGGCTCCCACAGGATCACAACCGCGCCGGTCGGGTCGGCCACCACCGCCAGCCGGCCGGTGTCGTCGACGTCCATCACCGGCCCCAGGGATGTCCCCCCGCACACGCCCACCCGCGCCGCGGCCGCTTCGATGTCGTCGACCTTGATGTAGGTCTCCCAGAAGTACGGCATGCCCGCCAGATGCTCGGGCTGCGGCATCAGCCCCCACACGAGCCGCTCACCCTTGAGCGCGACCGTGTACGGGTTGTCCTCGGCAGGCTCGGTGAAGGTCACCCCGAACAGCGGCCCGTAGAACGCCTTGGCCTGACCGGTGTCGCCGGTACACAGGTCGACCCAGTTGAAGACCCCTTGGTCATATCCGTTGCGTTCGGCCATGGCTCCGCTCCTGTCGCTCGTCTGGCGACCGATGACGCTAGCCCGCTCTCGATCCGGGGCATAGTGGACATGGAGCGCGCGCGGGTAGGTGAAGCCGCCTCGCGGTGCGGGCTGGTGTTTCCCGCTCTTGTTCGCTGCGCTCACGGGCCGCTCGGGCCACGGCCGCGCCCGTATGTATCGGATTCGCTCGCCTACCCCGCGCGGCCTCATGGTGGACATAATGGGAGTCATGACCATGGGGGCTACACCGAAGTCCCTCGTGGTCGTCGCCTCATATCCGGCGATCATGGTGGGGGCGTTCGCCGGGTTCGGCCTGCTGATCGCGGCCGGGGTGGACCTGACGCCGGCCACCTACCTGGTGGTGGTGGCGGCCGCGGGCCTGGTGACCTGGCACGAGGCGAAGGTCCCCTACCGGGAGCAGTGGAGGCCGGGTCGCCGCGAGGTCGGCGCCGATCTGCTGTTCATGCTGACGGTGCAGGTCGCGGTTCCCTACGCGCTCTCCCTAGCGGCCACCATCTGGCTGGCCGACTGGCTGCGCTCCAGCGGGGTCGCCGTCGAGGGGATCTGGCCGCACCGATGGCCGGTCGCGGTGCAGATCGTGATGATGCTGACGGCCGCCGACTTCGCCCGGTACTGGCTGCACCGCGCCTTCCATCGCTACGACCTCATGTGGCGCTACCACGCCGTCCACCACTCGCCGCACCGCCTGTACTGGCTCAACGTCGGCCGCTTCCACCCCTTCGAGAAGGCGGGGCAGTACGCGCTCGACGCCCTCCCGTTCGCGCTGATGGGCGTGGGGAGCGAGGTCCTAGCCGGCTACTTCGTGTTCTACGCGGTCAACGGGTTCTTCCAGCACTCGAACTGCGACGTGCGGCTCGGGCCCCTCAACTACCTGATCAGCGGCCCGGAACTGCACCGCTGGCACCACTCGGAACTGATCGCGGAGTCCAACAACAACTACGGAAACAACCTGATCATCTGGGATGTGCTGTTCGGCACGCGATTCCTGCCGTCGCAGCGGGAGGTGGGCGACCTCGGACTCATCAACCGCCAATATCCCCCAGGGTTCCTCGCCCAGATGCGAACACCCTTCATCCCCAAGTTGGACAAGGTCCCGCGCTGATGCCGGCGAGTGCCGGCTACCTGGCCCTCAGAGGAGCCATGGCGGCCACCCAGGAGCCGCGCTACCGCCGCCTGCTGGCCTCCGCCAAGACACCCGATGAAGCTCAGGCGCGCCTGCTCCGGGCGATCCTCGAGGCCAACAAGGAGACCACGTTCGGCGCCGGGCATCGATTCGGAGCGATCCGGACAGTGGCGGACTACCGGCAGGCCGTGGAGGTGCAGACGTACGAGGACCTGCGTGACCACGTGGAGCGCCAGGAGCTGACGGGGAAGCCCGAACTCACCGCGGCGGCGCCCGTCTATTACAACCGCACCAGCGGCACCAGCGGCGCCCCCAAGAACATCCCGCTCACCGCGTCCGGGCTGCAGCGCCTGAAGGTCCACCAGCGCCTGGCAACCCACATCTGGTCCAAGGCAGCTCCCATCCTGTCGGGCAAGGTCTTCCTGGTAGGGGGTGCGGCGGTGGAGGGCCACATGCCCGGAGGCACCGCGTACGGGTCGGCCACCGGGAAGCTGCGCGAGAACCAGCCCCGCCTGCTCAGACGGCGCTACACGCTGCCGGTGTCGATCGCCGACGTCGACGACTACGAGTCCCGGTACCTGATCATGGCCATCCTGGGGCTGGCCGACCCCGCGGTCACCAGCATCGGCACCGCCAACCCCTCCACGCTGCTGCGGCTGCACGCCGTCATGCACGAACACGCCGACACGATCCTGCGTGCAGTGGCCGGGGGCCGGCTGCCCGACGACCTCGCCGCCCACCTCGACCCCGAAGAGGACCCCGGCCTCAAGCCCCGCCCTGACAGGGCGGCCCAGCTTCAAGGGGTGCTCGACACCCACGGCCAGCTGACCTACGGCGCCATCTGGCCCCGTCTCGCCGGCCTGGTGACATGGACTGGCGGAAGCTGCGGTGCGGCCCTAGGCAGCGTCGAGCCCCTGCTGCCGGAGTCGTGCATCGTGATCGAGGCGGGCTGGGTCGCCAGCGAGATGCAGGGCACCATCAACGTCGACCCGGCATCAAACACGTGCGTGCCCGTGCTGGGCGACACGTTCTTCGAGTTCGCCGAGCGAGAAGCGTGGGAGGCGGGCTCATGTGAGATGCTCCCGGTCGGCGAGCTTGTGACGGGACGCGACTACTACGTGGTGGTGACGACGCCCGACGGGCTCTACCGCTACGACATGAACGACATCGTCCGGGTCACGGGACGGGTGGGCGCAACGCCGGTGCTGGTGTTCGTGCAGAAGGGCAGCGGAACGACCAGCATCACCGGTGAGAAGCTCCACGAGTCCCAGGTGCTCGACACCGTCGCGCATGTGCTGGGCGGTCACGGCCTGACGGCCGGCTTCTTCATCATGCTGGCCGACGTCGACGCGGCCTCCTACACGCTCTACCTGGAGGGCGGCGACCCGACCGCCGGTCGAGCAGCCTCGCCTGGGGCCGGACCAGCCTCAGAGCATGCGCTCGCAGCTGAGATCGACGACCACCTGCGCTCTATGAACATCGAGTACGACTCGAAGCGGGCCAGCGGTCGACTGGGTGCGCTGAGTCTGCGCCGGCTGCAGCCCGGCGCAGGCGCGCAGTATCGCCGGCGGCAGGTGGCCGCCGGCCAGAGAGACGCCCAGTTCAAGTACCTCCATGTGCAGTATCGCCATGACTGCGCCTTCGACTTCGACGCCTTCGCGGAGAGGGATTGAGGTCCTGCATGCAGATTGAGCGCCTCGACGTGTTCACCTTCGAGACACCGTTCAACACGGTGTTCCGCCACGCATCGGCGAGCCGGTGGCGGGCTCAGAACGTGATCGTCGCAGCGCGCGGCCCCGACGGCGCCACCGGCTGGGGCGAGGGCTGCCCCCGTTCCTACGTGAGCGGCGAGACCGTCGAGAGCGCTTCGAGCTTCATCCACAGCCAGCGTGACGCCATGACCCGGGACGTCTCCGACATCGCGAGCCTGCGGAGCTGGATCGGCGACCATCGGGCCCTCATCGACGGCAACCCCGCCGCCTTCTGCGCGGCGGAGACCGCCATCGTGGATCTGATCGGCAAGGTGGAGGGCCGCACCGCCGAGCAACTCCTGGACGCCGAAGAGCCCGCCGGCGAGTTCCAGTATTCAGCCGTGCTCGGTGACTCGCCCTGGCCCGTCTACCGCCGGCAGTGCCGTCGCTACCAGACCGAGGGCTTCCGCGACTTCAAGGTGAAGGTCTCGGGCCGCTTGCGACGCGACCGCCGCAAGATGCGGATCCTGGGTGACCCCCGCGCTGGTGATGGGGGCGGGGTCAGGGTGCGGATCGACGCCAACAACCTCTGGACCTCTGCCGACGAGTGCGCTTCTCACCTCACGGCGCTGGGTCGCGACATCTTCGCGGTTGAGGAACCGCTCAGACCCGACGACCTGGACGGGTTCCGGCGGGTCGCCGACGCCGGCGGGACTCGCATCGTGCTCGACGAGAGCCTGCTGAGAACCGGGCAGCTCGACGACATCGCCGACGACCCGCACCGCTGGATCGCCAACGTCCGGGTCTCCAAGATGGGCGGCGTCATCCGAGCCCTGGAAGTGGCCGAGCGCGCCGCCGGGCTCGGGATCGCCACCATCGTCGGCTGCCAGGTGGGCGAGACCAGCATCCTGGCCCGGGCCGCCCTTACCGTGATGCAAGCGGCCCGACCGTCGCTGGTGGCGGCCGAGGGCGCCTTCGGCACCCATCTGCTGCAACGCGACCTGGCCTCACCCAGCATCGTCTTCGGTCCGGCCGGCGTGCTCGTCACCGACGGGACCGGGTGGAGTGGCGCGGGCTACGGGCTGGAGATCGACGAGGGTTCGGCACGAGACCTCAAGCCGCTGGGGCCATGAGGCACCGTCACTACGCCTTGGCAGTCGCGGGACTCACCGGGGCCTTCGCGGCCCGGGTTGCGGGCCAGGCCTTGCAGAAATGGGCCCCGGTGTCGTTCCTGCCGCCCTTCGACGACTTTCAAGGCAGCAGCCTGCCGTATCCTGCGCTGCTGGCCGGGCAGATTGCCATCGCGGCGGTGGCGGCCGTGGTGATGGTCCGCATGCACGGCGGCAAGAGCCTGATCGGCACGCGGCTGATCGTGCCGGTGGCTGTCGCGGGCGCCCTGTACTTCACGGTCATGGCCGTCCGGCTCGTGCTCGGCCTGAGCGTCCTGTCGCACTCGGGGTGGTTCAGCACGTGGATCCCAACGGTCTTCCACCTGGTGCTGGCCAGCAAGGTGCTGCTGATCGCCGCCTACCAGCGCAGAGCCGGCTGAGTCCAGGCTGGCTTGGACCGCCGCGTGCGGTGACGGTGGTGCGCACCTCCTCCCCCCGGTAGTGCGCACCACCGCCCCGCTAGGTGACCGAAGGCCCACGCGGCCTCGGTCAAGGAAGACGCCAGCAACCATGTTCGCGCACTATCGGCGCGCGCACAACCCGAACGATGTTGATCATAGATTCGCACTGGCACGCAGGGCGCCGAGCCCCCGGTCTCAGCTCCCGGCCAGGCTCTCGATCGGAACCAGGCGGCTGGACACCTCGGGGGTGGTCGCGGGCTGGACGAAGCGCAGGCCCATCACGCCGTGGTCCCGGTCGCCGGGATCGATCCAGTTGGCGACGCCGGGGTCGGACACCGACACCACTATGCGCACCCGGCCGTCGGCGGTGCGTTCCGCGTTCTCGCTGTCCACGTAGCCCCGGCCCCGGAAGTAGTCGGCGAGGTTCTCCATCCAGTGGTTGCAGAGCTGGAAGTTCCAGTGCTGGCAGCGAGGCTCGGTGAAATCCACCACCAGCGCGGTGCCCGGCTCCAGCCGCCAGTAGCCGAACTCGAAATGGCGGTCGTCGGGCGACCCGCCGATGCGCTCGTACCACTCCTTGGTGTATTCGAGCTGGTTCTCGCGGGTGAGCAGGTCGCGGGTCCATCCCCCGTAGTCGCTGAGCAGCCCGAGCACCAACTGCCCCGCGACGGCCAGCCGGATCGCCATGTCGTCGGGTTCCGGCGTGGCGGGCCTCCCATGCTCGTCGAGGCAGCAGATCTCGAGGCGGGGCGGCGACTCGGCCCCGCGATCCTCGTAGACCACCCGACCCATGAGCTCTCTGGTCTGGGCGGTCATCGGGAACCACACCTCGTCAGGGCCGGGATCGGTCACCGACATGACGAAGTCGACGGTGCCGTCGGCGGCGGCCAGCTCCGACAGCACGAAGCTGTGGGGGGTCAGCGCCATGTTCGGGTTGAAGCTCCGCAGATGGTCCTCGGCCCCGGTCCCCACATCGAACGCGCCCACATCATCGGGGATGGGCGGGCTCCACGCCGACAGGTGGGTGTAGGCGCTGCCGAGGGTCCCGGTGACCCGGTAGCGGTAGCGGGAGTCCACCGGCTGCACGATGTGGTCCTGGTTGGGCGACTGCACGCCCTGGCCGCCCCGCAGCGGAGGCGGGATCAGACGCACGGCCCGGGCCCGGGCGCCGGGGGTGCGGCGCTCGACGGCCCGGGCCGAGGCCATCATGATCATGCGGGTGAGGTAGCGGAAGCCCTCCACCCGGTCCTGGGGGTCGCCGTCGGGGGTCTCGCGCAGCACGATGCCGCCCGCGGCCTTGAGCGTGTCGCAGAAGTCGTCCCAGGACCGCCCGTCCAGCAGACGCTCCCGCCGCAGATCGGCCACCGCTGCCTCGGCGTCGTCTCCCACGGTCGTGTCGGGTCGTGGTTCACTCACCGGCTGCTCCCTCATCGTGTCGCGGCGGCCGCTCTCGGGGCGCCAATGGTGGCACTCGCAGCGCGTCTTGCAGGAAGCGAAGCTGGATGAGCAGCAGGTTCTCAGCCACCTCCTCCTGGGGAGTCATGTGGGTCACGCCCGACAGCGGCAGCACGGTGTGGGGCCGGCCCGCCTCGGTCAGGGCCCGCGACAGCCGCAGGGTGTGGGCCGCCACCACGTTGTCGTCGGCCAGGCCGTGGATCAGCATCAGGGGGCGTTCCAGGCCGGGCGCGAGCGGGGTCAGGTCGGTGCGCTCGTAGTTGGCGGGCTCCTCGGCGGGGTGGCCGAGATAGCGCTCTGTGTAGTGGGTGTCGTAGAGCCGCCAGTCGGTGACCGGCGCGCCCGCGACAGCGGCTGAGAAGACGTCGGGTCGCCGCAGGACTCCGAGCGCGGCCAGGTAGCCGCCGAAGGACCAGCCCCGGATCGCCACCCTCGACAGGTCCAGGCGCGGCTCGATGACGGCCGCGGCCCTCAGGGCGTCGATCTGGTCCTCGAGGACGGGGCCGGCCAGGTCGCCCCGCACGGCCCGCTCGAAGGCCGGGCCCCGGCCCGGCGTGCCCCGCCCGTCCACCACCAGCACCGCGAAGCCCTGGTCGGCGAACCACTGCGAGGTGTGAAACAGGGCCTCGGCCCGCTGCACCCGCTGGGCGTGAGGCCCGCCGTAGGGATCGAGCAGCACCGGCAGCGGCCCCTCACTGGCGGCGGTGGATGCCGCCGCCGAGGGCATCACAAGGGCCGCCACCAGCTTGCGGGCACCGAGCTCGACGATCTCAACGTTCAGGTCCAGGCCGGGATCCGCGGCGAACGAAGCGATGCAGTGGTCCCGGCCGGGTCTCAGTCGTGACGCGACCGTGCAGCGGCGGCCTGCATGCTCCAGCGTCCGCCCGCTGAGCGCGACCGTGCCGCCACCGGCAGCCGCCCCGTTGACACCCGGGCCGTCGGCGAGCCACGAAACGGAGCCGTCCCAGCCCACCCGGGCGACATGAACCTCGGCCGGGTCGGCCGAGGCGGTGACGACGACGCCTGCCTCGTCGGCATGGTGAACAGCCCGGACCTGCATGTCGTCGGGCGTGAGGGCCTCACCGTCCACGCACAGCCTGCGAGCAGGCTTGCCGTCCTCTGCCCCGATCGAACTTCTGTCAGATTTCCCCCGCTGGGGGGGAGGAATCGCAGGAAGTTCACCCGATCCCCGGTCCTCGACCGTGACGAGCATGGATCCCACCAGCCTTGGCACGCCCGGAACGAGCTCGACCCAGGCGTCGTCGGTGACACGGCGCAGGAGGCGGCAGGACCCGGTGTCCGGGTCGGCCCGCAACACCCCGAGGGTGCGCTGATCACGGGTCTGGACCGTCAGGATCAGCCCGTCGGCGCTCCAGCGCACCCCTGCCAGGTATTCCCAGCCGCCCTCGTCCCAGGCCACGTCCACCCGGCCGGAACCGGCCGGGCCGGTCCCGCCGCCGCGGTCGTCGCCCCCGGCGTCGAGAACGGCCAAGCGCACCTCGGCGTTGGCCGTTCCGGCGGCCGGATAGCGCATCTCGACCGGCTCGGCCTCGGGCGACGCCGGATCGGGGATCCACCAGCTCGGCACACCGGCGGTGTCCACCCGGGCCGCCAGCAGGCGCCGACCGTCCGGAGACCACCAGTGGCCCCGGGTGCGGCCCATCTCCTCGGCCGCCACGAACTCGGCCGATCCCCAGCTCACCGTGTCGCCGGGCTCCTCGGCGACGACCCGGTCGCCGGCGGCGTCCCCGGTCACCCGCAGGGCCGGTCCCGCCACGTAGGCCACCCGCGAGCCGTCGGGCGAGAGCCGCGGGTCGAACGCGCCCGGCCGGGACGCGAGGGGCTCGGGCGGTCCGTCGCCCCCGGCCAGGCCGACCCGCCACAGCCGCCCACCCAGCGTGAACACCGCGGCCCCCAGACCGGCGTCGGCGTCATAGGACACGATGCCGGAACCGGTCTCCCGCACCCGCTCGCGGCGGGCTCTCTCGGCCTCGGGCAGATCCCGGTCACCGTGGTCGCCGGTGAGCCGGCCGGGGTCGGCCACCAGGCGCTCGACGCCGGCGGCCACATCCAGAACCCACAGAGAGTTGGCCGGGTCGACGGGTCCCGACGAGCGCAGGAACGCCACCCGGGAGCCGTCGTCGGACACCCGGATGTCGCGGGGCTCGCCCAGCGTGAAGCGCCGGGTGCGGGCCTGGCGACGCGGGAAGGATCCGGTTCTATCCACCTAGTCCTGCCGGCTCAGCCCGACTGGGAGCAAGTGCGTATCGGCGGGAGACCGTTGCGTCGCTAGCGGTGTCACTCCCGCTCTTGTTCGCTGCGCTCACGGGCCGCTCGGGCCACGGCCTCGCTCTTCCCGGCCCTTCGCGCACGCCTATTCGCTCGGCCTCTAAGGCGTGCGGCGGGGCGTTCAGGCGCCTATCTGGGCCTGGAGATAGTTCTGGATGCCGATGTCGGCGATGGCGCTCTGCTGGGTCTCGATCCAGTCGAGGTGCGCCTCCTCGCCCACCAGCAGGTGCTCGAGCAGCTCGCGGGTGCCGACATCGCCATGTTGCTCGGCCAGGGCCACCCCCCGGCGGTAGCGGTCGATGGCGGCCACCTCGAGCAGGCGGTCGTTCTCCATCTGCTCCTCGACGGTCTTGCCGGCCCGCACGCTGGCGAGGCTCTCCAGCCGGGGCATGCCGTCGAGGTAGAGGATGCGGTCCATCAGCTTCTCGGCGTCGTGCATCTCCTCGATGGACTCCTCGCGC
>LXNI01000337.1_pt1 | contig 57560 bp, 49 predicted proteins | sample 809091 | NCBI WGS metagenome assembly LXNI01 (sample SAMN04870527, study PRJNA318959) | sponge metagenome | biome: 01000161; feature: marine sponge reef; material: water | host: Sarcotragus foetidus | place: Greece: Milos, Mediterranean Sea | collected 2013-05-29 | depth 5-7 m
TGACAGGCCATTCTCGTATCCGGTGTGCCTTTTCCAATCGTGTTCACAAGAGAGCCTGAAGATGGTAAGTGCCTGCACATTTCCCGATAACATCGCTCACATTGACCCGGCGTGCGAGGACCGGCATTCATGGAACCCAAATTGAATATACCCCGACCGATTGTGCAGGGAGAAAAACTGCGGGGAGCCGCAAAGACAGCCCGCATTCCCGTCAAAATTGTCCCGCAACCAAGATCGCAACGCCTGCGAAAGCCGAAATGGATCCGGGCCCGTTTCACAGGCACGAAAAAGGTCGCCGCATTAAAGCAGGTATTGCGCTCCAAGGGGCTGCATACCGTCTGCGAGGAAGCGGCCTGCCCCAATCTGGGGGAATGCTTCAGCAACGGAACCGCCACTTTTCTGATCATGGGCGATATCTGCACCAGACGCTGCCCGTTTTGCGATGTCGCCCATGGTCGACCGAATCCGCTGGATGAAGAGGAACCGCGGCATCTCGCTGAAACCGTCAGGGCAATGCAACTGCGCTATGTCGTCATCACGTCAGTGGACCGGGATGATCTGCGAGATGGCGGTGCCGCCCACTTCGCCAGCTGTATCCGTGCCGTAAGACAGCAGTGTCCCGAAACCAAAATTGAAATATTGACCCCGGACTTCAGGGGCCGCATGGACCTTGCCGTTGACCTTCTCAAACAAAATCCTGCCGATGTTTTCAACCATAATCTGGAAACCGTTCCCAGACTCTACCGGCAAGTCCGTCCCGGTTCGGACTACGCCTATTCCCTGGCGCTGTTGCAACGGATGAAGACATGTCGTGCGGATGCCCCGACAAAATCGGGGCTGATGCTTGGTCTGGGGGAACGCAAGGAGGAGATTGTACAGGTCATGGAAGATCTGAAAGCCCATGAAGTCGACATGTTGACATTGGGGCAGTATCTGCAGCCGAGCCAACACCATCTGGCGGTGCAACGATACTGGACACCCGAAGAATTTGATGAACTGGGCGCCATCGGCAAATCATTGGGATTTAGCAATGTAGCTTCCGCCCCGATGGTGAGATCGTCCTATCACGCCGACCTGCAGGCGGGGGGTGCGCCCTGACAAATCATCAATGTCATCGCACCGAATATCCCTTGAGCGACATCAAATTGATGGAATACCACCTCACCAGGTATGGATACTTTACAACTAACCCGTCTAATGCGATACAATCCACTTACTCGAATACCGACACAAGGCACATGCCCGCCGACAGTGGGCTGTTCTTGGTCGGACTTGGTTTAACTATTGCACAAATTATAACGAGGAGAATCCAATGAAAATTGCTAAATCAGCAGCTGTTGCAGCTGCACTGTCGCTTGTTGCGACAACCGCGCAAGCCGGCACGCTTGAAGATGTACAGGCCCGCGGCGAGCTAAACTGCGTCGTGACCACAGGCGTTGCGGGGTTCGCGGCACCGAACGAGGATGGTCGTTGGGAAGGATTTGATGTTGACTTCTGTCGTGCGGTTGCCGCAGCCGTGCTCGGTGATGGTGACAAGGTGAAATTTATTCCCACTACGGGTAAAACTCGGTTCACGGTGCTGAACTCCGGAGAAGGCGACATTCTGTTTCGCAACACCACCGAAACCATGAGTCGAGATGCCGATCTGAAGTTGACCTTTTTGCCGGTGAACTATTATGACGGACAGGGATTCCTGATCCGCAAGGATTTGGGGGTGACTTCCGCGAAAGAGCTGGACGGTGCTTCTGTCTGCATCCAGACCGGAACCACGACCGAGTTGAACCTGGCTGACTTCATGCGTGTGAACAACATCAGCTACGAGCCGGTCGCGATCGAAACCAACGAGGAAGGAATCGCCAACTACAGTGCAAACCGGTGTGATGTGTACACCACTGATGCATCCGGCCTGGCGTCTACTCGGGCAGCACTGGACGATCCTTCTGCACACATCATCTTGCCGGAAATTATTTCCAAGGAACCGCTGGGTGGTGCCGTTCGTCATGGTGATGACCAGTGGGCCGACATCGGCAAATGGGTGGTCAATGCCATCATTGTCGCCGAAGAACTGGGCGTGACTCAGGACAATGTGGCCAGCCTGGCCGCAGCGGCCGGTGACAATCCCAGCATCAATCGTCTGCTCGGCACCGAAAGTGACATGGGCGCAATGATCGGGCTGGATAAGGAATGGGCGGTACGTGCGATTTCAGCGGTCGGAAACTATGGCGAATCTTTTGATCGGCATATCGGTCCGGATACCCCGATCGGTCTGGCGCGTGGACTGAACGCACAATGGAAAGACGGCGGTATTTTGTATGCCGCACCGATTCGCTAGTTGATCGAATCATGCAAGAACCTCATTGGGGAGCACCCGCTCCCCAATGAGGGGGCCACGCGCAAGGTACCGCGTACCGCGACACACATTTATGACTCGCATAAGTGGTCAGGGTACTGTACACTTCTCGGTTGAATCGGCCATCTGGAGGACTCCGGACTTGAAATCGTGTACGCACATCAAGCAGATGCAACCATTTTGAATCCATTCACTATGATGATGACCGATGAGTGATATTGCCCTATCGACCCCGCAAAGAAATATTATCTCCCGGCTGTGGAATGACAAGGAAACCCGGTCAGTCATAGTCCAAATCATGGCGTTTGCCGCCATTTTCGCTTTTTTCTTCTACATGGCACGGAATGCCTATATCAATCTGGAAGCCATCGGCAAGGATATCAGCCTTGAATTCCTTAGCCAGCCGGCCAGTTATGACATCAGTCAGTCGCTGATCGAGTATACCTCCCGCTCAAGCCATTTCACGGCGATGATCGTCGGTATTCTCAACACGCTGCTGGTCGCCGTGTTCGGTGTCGTACTTGCCACCCTTCTGGGGTTTTTGCTGGGTGTCCTGCGATTGTCAAAAAACTGGCTGACGAATCGGCTCGCTTACGTCTACATCGAGTATGTTCGCAATGTCCCGGTTCTGTTGCACATCCTGCTGATTCACGGCTTGATTGTGCATACCCTGCCATTGCCCAAAAACGCGGTCAATATGGCCGATGCGGCTTTCCTGACCAACCGCGGATTTTTTATCCCAAGCCCCCAATTCGAACCGCTCTTTTGGATTGTGTTTGGTTTGTTTGTGGCCGGTATTGTTTTCTCCGTGTGGTTCAAATACTACGCAAAACGAGTGCAGGATGCCACCGGAAAATATTATCCGGTCTTTTGGATCAGCTTGGGGGCCATCATCGGGATACCGTTGATCGTCTATTTCATACTGGGGAGCCCGATCACCTGGGAGATTCCGGTTCTGAAAGGATTCAACTACGCAGGGGGACTGACCATCCGTCCCGAATTCATTGCATTGTGGATTGCCCTGTCCTGCTATACCGCCGCGTTCATTGGTGAAATCGTCAGAGCAGGCATCACCGCGGTCAACTGGGGGCAGACGGAAGCCTCTGCAGCACTGGGCCTTAGTCGCAGCCGTACTCTCAATCTGGTCGTGATTCCCCAGGCGTTGCGTGTCATCGTTCCGCCACTGACCAGTCAATACCTCAATCTGACCAAGAACTCGTCGCTGGCGATTGCCATCGGTTATATGGATATCGTTGCCACCATCGGCGGCATTTCACTCAATCAGACCGGACGTGAAATGGAATGCATGACCATCGTATTGTTGCTCTACCTGTCATTTTCACTGCTGATCTCAGCGTTTATGAACTGGTACAACAAACGCATTAAGCTGGTTGAACGGTAAGGGAGAAACGCGCATGAATCAACAGACAACTATGATGTCGGCCTCCTCTCACAAGCCGGGCGAACACCCTGACCTCCCGCCTCCGAAGAACACCATCGGACCGATCGCCTGGATTCGGGGAAACCTGCTGTCCTCGCCTTCCAATATCGCGATGACCTGTCTGGCCGCCTGGTTTCTTTATCAGGTCCTGCCGGGCACGTTGAACTGGATGTTTTTTGATGCCGTTTTCACGGCAGAAGACCGCAATGCATGTCGGGCGATTTCTGATGGTGCGTGTTGGGCTTTCATTGGTGAACGGTTCAAACTGTTTACCTACGGGTTTTATCCGGTAGAACATCGGTGGCGTGTTGATCTGTCCTTTATCCTGCTGATCGCTGCACTCATTCCGATTCTGTTCGATAAAGTGCCTTTTCGGAAATTCGGATTGTACTATGCAATGGCTTTCCCTTTTATCGCCGGTTGGCTGTTGGTGGGAGGATTCGGATTGGCCCCGGTCACAACTGATCAGTTTGGTGGTTTTATGCTGACACTGGTCATCGGGGTGACGGGGATCGCTTTCTCCTTGCCCATCGGTATTCTGCTGGCTCTGGGCAGGCAGTCGTCGTTACCGATCGTCAAGGTATTTTGCGTCAGCTTTATTGAGTTTATTCGAGGTGTTCCGCTCATTACATTATTGTTCGTGGCCTCCACGATGTTGAGTTACTTCCTGCCGCCTGGCACCAATTTTGATTTACTGCTTCGCGTACTGATCATGGTCACCCTGTTTTCATCGGGTTATATGGCAGAAGTCATCCGCGGTGGCCTGCAGGCGATTCCCAAGGGGCAGTTCGAGGCCGCTGATGCGATGGGCCTGAAGTACTGGTCCTCGATGCGACTGATCGTTTTGCCACAGGCATTGAAGATATCCATTCCAGGGATCGTCAATACGTTCATCGGGCTTTATAAAGACACCACCCTGGTGATCATTATCGGTTTGCTGGACCCACTGGGTATTGGGCGAGCTTCGCTCTCCGACACCAAGTGGACCGGATTGTCCAACGAGGTCTATCTGTTCGTTGCCGTGTTTTTCTTTATCTCCTGTTTTGCCATGTCTCGATACTCCCTGTATCTGGAAAACAAGCTACAAACGGGTCATCAACGCTAACGGGATAATCAATTATGCCAAATCAAGCCCAGTCTACGGATCAAACAAACCCTGATCAGAACAGTGTCGTTATCAGCATCCGGGAGATGCACAAGTGGTACGGACAGTTTCATGTCCTCAAAAATGTCAATCTCGAAGTGACTCGAGGTGAAAAAATTGTTATTTGTGGGCCTTCCGGTTCGGGCAAATCAACCGTGATTCGCTGCATCAACCGGCTGGAGGAGCACCAGCAGGGCCAAATCATTGTCGACGGGACCGAGCTGACCAACGACCTGAAAAATATTGAAGCGGTCCGGCGGGAAGTGGGCATGGTCTTCCAGCACTTCAATCTTTTCCCACACCTCACGGTCCTGGAAAATTGCACCTTGGCCCCGATATGGGTCAGAAAAGTACCCCGGTCCGAGGCAGAAGAAGTGGCAATGCAGTATCTGGAACGTGTCAAGATCCCTGACCAGGCCAACAAATTTCCCGGTCAACTCTCTGGCGGACAACAACAGCGGGTCGCCATTGCCCGTAGCCTGTGCATGAGACCCCGCATCATGTTATTTGACGAACCGACTTCGGCCCTTGACCCGGAAATGATCAAGGAAGTCCTGGATGTCATGGTCGAATTGGCGGGAGAAGGTATCACAATGTTGTGTGTAACCCATGAAATGGGGTTTGCCAAAACAGTGGCTGATCGGGTCATCTTTATGGACGGCGGTGAGATCATCGAAGAAAATGAACCACAGACATTCTTTGACAATCCACAGCACGAAAGAACCAAACTGTTTCTGAGCCAGATACTGAATCACTGATTCTGTTCAAGGGACTGGATCATTCAGGGACTATCGGCTCTTCTAAACACGCGGTTCCGCTATCCTGTTTGTCGTCGCTGGGGCCTTCGGACCCTACCCGGCCTAATATTATTCATCAGTCCCCTGACACGATCCGCTTAGAAAATCACCTGTGCCGTGCCTCGAGTCGTTTCACTGGCCCCGGTGGTCGCTCGAGCGATGAACAGCGATTGAGCGGTAAAACTGCCACATCAATAAAGCAACGGCCGTTCGGTAGGGAGACCATTGTCGGGCGATCTCATGTACCCGCTTTGCAGTGGGACGCATGTCGAGATCGTGATATCGCTGGATGGCACCCTGCAGTGCCAGATCACCGGCAGGAAACACATCAACCTGCCCCAGCGCGAACATGGCATAAATCTCTGCAGACCATCGACCGATGCCTTTGATGGTGGTCAGCCGGGCTACGATTTCATCCAGCGACAACGTTTCCAGAGTCTGTAATACGATCCGTCCCGTTTGTATCTGGGCCGCCAGATCACAGGCATAACGAATCTTGCGGTCCGAAAGGCCGCACTGACGAAGACGGCCTGGACAAAGTGCGAATATCTTTTCAGGCGTAATATCATGCTGACAGCATGCTTCCAGCCTGGACTGGATTGCGTTCGCCGCTTTTGTTGATATCTGCTGGGAAACGATGATTTCCAGCAAGGTCGGAAATCCCGGTCTGCGGATACGCGGTTCGGGATAACCCACGACTTCAATCACCCGTTGCAGTCCCGGATCAAGTTTACAGGCACAATCCAGTTGTTCTATGACTTCGCTTTGCTTGCTTGACATCATTGCTCACATCGCTTGTGATAGCCATATTGTTTACAATACAGCTATCGTGAAAACAGCGTACACATTCATCGACTGACCATGGCGGTCTGTCCATATGCATGCGATGACCACTGGACCGGGGTGCATACTTGATCAATCACAACGAGGAACCGGATGCGGGTACTGATTATTGAAGATGACGAGGCAACGGCGTCGTATATCAAAAAGGGCCTGGAAGAATCGGGACATACCGTTGATATTGCGGCACAGGGAGATGATGGGCTTGCGCTTGCGAGTCATGAGAATTATCAGGTTCTGATTGTCGACAGAATGCTGCCCACACTGGACGGCCTGTCTATTATTTCCCGATTACGACTGCAAAACAACAATACGCCGGCATTGATCCTCAGCGCCCTCGGGGAGGTGGATGACCGCGTCGAAGGGCTCAAAGCGGGAGGGGATGATTATCTGGTGAAACCGTTTTCCTTCTCCGAACTGCTTGCCCGCCTGGAAGCGCTGGTGAGACGGGCTACCGCCGAGACCCAGGAAACCCTGCTGCAGGTCGACAATCTGGTCATGGACTTATTGGCTCGGGAAGTCCGACGTGACGGTCAGTTGATCGAACTGCAACCCCGAGAGTTTCGTCTCCTCGAATACCTGATGCGTCACAGTAACCAGGTAGTCACACGGACCATGTTGCTGGAGTATGTGTGGGATTATAATTTCGATCCGCAGACCAACGTGATTGATGTGCATATCAGTCGATTACGGGGCAAGATTGACAAGCACTTCAATCCGCCCCTGCTGAGCACAGTCCGCGGGGCTGGATATATTTTACGTGAACCACAAGCATAGACTTTTCCATAGCTATACCTTCCAGCTGGTATTGCTGTATGTCACCATATTCAGTACCTCCACGCTCATTATCTTTTACTTTTTCTACTTGTTCACTGCGTCTTATATGACGCAGCAGATGGATAATACCATTCAGGCGGAGATTCAGGGATTGGCCGAAAGATATAACCAGGAAGGCCTTCAGGGATTGACGGCACTCATTGTCGAACGGGTGAATCGTCAGCAGGCAACCGGAAATTCGATTTATCTGCTGACAAACTACACCCTCAAACCCCTGGTGGGCAATCTTGACCGCTGGCCAAAGAACGCAACGATCAACGATGACTGGCTGGAATTCAGACTGGAGATCAATGAACAGGCTGACGAGACCCATTTGGCCAGGGCAAAAATATTTCGCCTGCCCGGCCGCTACGGATTACTGGTCGGACGTGATATCAACCAATTGACCAAGGCAAAAAGACGGATCATCCAGGCCCTGACTTGGGGGCTGGTGATGATGGTCTTACTGGCCTTCGTCGGCGGTCTGGTGTTAAGCCGAAGGACCGTTCGCAAAATTGAGAAAATCAATCAAACAACACAAAGCATCATGTCCGGTGACCTCTCGCGTCGGGTTCCCATCAGTAATCGAAATGATGATTTTGATCAAGTGGCCGGGAATCTGAATCAGATGCTGGATCGAATCCAAGCATTGATGGAAGACATCAGGCGGGTTTCTGATAATATCGCCCATGATCTGCGCACTCCCCTTGCGAGGCTGCGTCAACATCTGGAAGAAGCCCGACTGCAGGAAAAACCGCACTCGAAATCAGCCCAGAATATGGAACAATCGATCAAGGAAGCCGATTCCCTTCTCACCACATTCAATGCGTTGCTGCGCATTGCAAGAATCGAAGCCGGACAACTGAGCGCAAGTTTCAAAAAGATCGATTTTGATGTCCTGATGCACGATGTCGTCGAGTTCTACGAGCCATTGGTGGAAGACAAGCAGCAGACCCTCGAAACCACGATAGACGTCGATGTAGTCTCATGGGGGGACCGCGACTTGCTGTTTCAAGCCCTGGCAAATGTGATTGAAAATTCGATCAAATATACGCCGAATCGAGGACATATCCTGCTTTCCTTGATTCGACTCAGTTCGCAGTTGGTCATTACCATCGCTGACAATGGGCCCGGCATACCCGAGGCCGAGCGCGAAAAGGTCTTTCGACGGTTTTATCGACTGGATCAAAGCAGGAGCAGCAGCGGAAATGGGTTGGGATTAAGTATGGTGTCTGCCGTTGTTTCCTTGCACAATGGGTCCATTGAACTGCAAGGCAACAATCCCGGCTTGAAAACAGTCATCAGACTCCCTCTCGATCAACCTACCGGCAAGACCGTCGACCGACAATGATTCCTGATAATCTCTCTTCCATATCAAAAGCGATCCTGATCGGTGCTGCGCTGGTCATACTCATTGCAGGATTGAGAAGTGCCAGCGAGATTATCTCACCGTTGTTGCTGGCCATCTTTATTTCGATTGTCTGTACACCGCCGCTGTTCATGATGCAGCAGCGGGGCATTCCAACCAGCGTGGCAATGGTCATCATTTTGGCACTTGTCGGATTACTGGGCATTGCCGTGCTGGGGCTGATCACGAACGCTTCAAACGAGTTCAGCCAATCCCTCCCGAAATACAAGTCAAGCCTGGGGCTGCTTTATGTCCAGCTAAACACGACCGCCACTCAGTGGGGGTATACCTTGCCGATGAACCGACTGACGGAACAGATCAATCCTGATTTGATTGTGACGGTGCTGAACTATATGTTGAACGGGATCAGCAGCCTGCTTGCAAATGGCCTGTTTGTCTTTCTGGCCGTGTTGTTTATTCTGGCAGAGGTAGCCGGACTTTCCGACAAGCTGGAATCGGTACTGACCGATCCGGAGACCTCGATGATCCGGCTGCGGCACTTCACCCGAAAAGTCATCCGTTATCTTGCGCTCAAGGCAGCCACCAGCGCGCTCACCGCCTTTTGTGTCGCCCTTGTCCTGTGGCTACTCAACATTGACTATTTGTTCTTGTGGGCCGTATTGGCGTTTTTCCTGAACTTCATTCCGTATGTCGGCTCCCTCCTGGCCGGACTCCCCGCAGTCATACTGGCCTTGCTGGATCACGGCCTGTTGACTACCGTGTGGGTCATCGTCGGTTATGCCGCCATCAATATCGTAATCGGCAACATTATTGAGACACGATGGATGGGCGAAGGACTGAACCTCTCTTCATTTGTTGTGTTTGTTTCACTGATTTTCTGGGGATGGGTACTCGGGCCCACCGGAATGTTCCTCGCCGTACCACTGACCATGCTGATTATGATCGCATTGGAAAGCGACCCTGGAACGAAAGGAATGGCGCGACTCATGCAAAGCAAATGAAGAAACCACCCGGGGGACAATGTCCTTGTTGCCGGCCTATTCCTCTGTTGTGATCAACGCCCCCCTCGACGTCTCTTCCGGCTGACTCTCTTCAAAGCTGATCTGTTCACCATCCTCTCCTGAAGGATCCACATTGACAGACACGGGAAGTTTCAACCATGTCGCCACTTGCTGCATATCCAGCTTGGACCATTGGGTGAGGACAAGCTGCATCAACACCATGAGAAGGATCAATATCAGCAACACCTTTAAAAATCTTTTTCCGGACTTCCTCTTCTTGGGTTTGTTCCTGACTTTCACGCGGCGCGTGTTCCTGCTGAATATCGGCAATGGCGCGGTCGATTCTTGCAGTTCTACCGATTGCAACAGGGACGCCTCTTCCAGCTTGAGGAGTTTTGCATAGGAGCGGATATAGCCAACTGTAAAAGTATGCCCGGGCAGTTTGGCATATTCGTCGTTTTCGATGGCCCGAATCGTCGACAGACTCAAATTGAGACTATCGGCAATGTCCTCCGCTGTCCAGCCCAACTCCGCCCGGGCCGTCGCCAGTCTCTTGCCGACACTGGCGTCGTGATCGATGGGTTCCGGCACCGGTTCCTGGTGAGCTTTGTCAGTCATCGATGATCATCATGACGGGGCTTTCGCTTGATACCCACCACAAGACAGACCGGTCAATCGTCCCGACTTGGACACAATGCCAAGCTGTGTTCGGATTGTCAGTCTGCTCACGGCACATTCAAATTACCCCTGAAGTTCAACCGCCTTCATACTGAGTCGGACGCGGCCCTGTTTATCGACCTCCAGCACTTTAACCGTCACCTGGTCTCCCTCACTGAGCACATCGCTCACTTGATTCACTCTCTGGTTGGAAATTTGGGAAATGTGTACCAGTCCATCCCGTCCGGGCAGAATATTGACAAATGCTCCGAAATCCATCAATCGCACCACCTTGCCATTATAAACTGCATTGACTTCAACATCGGCGGTAATCTGCTCGATACGCCTTATCGCTTCCTTTGCTGCCGCATTGTCGGTTGAAGCAATCTTGATGGTTCCATCGTCTTCAATGTCGATGCTCACACCGGTTTCTTCTGATAACGACCGTATGGTTGATCCCCCTTTCCCGATCACCTCGCGGATTTTTTCCGGATTGATCTTCATGGTAAGAATACGAGGTGCATATTCCGACATTTCATCGCGTGGCGAGGAAACCGCTTTGTTCATCTCCGACAGGATATGTAACCGAGCCTCTTTCGCTTGAGCCAGTGCCTGGTGCATGATTTCCCGTGTAATGCCGTCTATTTTGATGTCCATTTGTAGCGCCGTAATCCCCTCGGGCGTACCCGCGACCTTGAAATCCATATCGCCGAGGTGATCTTCATCCCCCAGAATATCCGTCAGCACGGCAAAATTGTCCTGCTCTTTAATCAACCCCATTGCCACACCGGCAACGGGAGATTTGACCGTCACCCCGGCATCCATCAATGCCAAACTGGTACCACAGACACTCGCCATGGAACTGGAGCCGTTGGATTCGGTAATTTCTGAAACCACCCGGATCGTATAGGGAAAATCTTCCTGACTGGGTATGACCGCTTTAATCGCCCTTTTCGCCAGTCGTCCGTGGCCAATTTCCCGACGTTTTGGCGACCCCACACGCCCGGTTTCACCAACGCAATAGGGCGGAAAATTATAGTGCAACATGAAGGTATCCCGATATTCGCCTTGCAGCGCATCGACAATTTGCGCATCCCGCTCGGTACCGAGTGTCGCAACCACAATGGCCTGGGTCTCCCCCCGAGTAAACTTTGCCGACCCATGGGTCCGCGGCAAGAGGCCCGTTTCAATGGTAATCGGTCGGACCGTTCGCGTATCGCGGCCATCGATACGGGTATTCCCAGCCAGAATCTGTCCTCGAACCACTTTCTTTTCCAGTGCTTTGATTTCTTCTGTGATGGCTTTTGAGATATCGTCTTTGTCACTGTCGGGACAAAGTGCACCCAAGGTGTTGCGCCGGATGTCAGCGAGCACCGACTGCCGTTCCGCTTTATCGGAAATCCGGTAGGCCGATTCCAACTGCTCCCCGACCTGTACCGCAACCTGCTCGACCAGTGCCTGGTCCCGCTCTTCCGGCTGCCAGTCCCATGTGTCCGGATTCACCTCCCGGCCCAATTCGTTGACCGCCTGGATCACTGACTGACTTTGCTGATGACCGAACATCACCGCATCCAGCATTTGCTCCTCGGTCAGATTATTCGCTTCTGATTCAACCATCAGAACAGCGTTTTCTGTGCCGGCAATGACCAGGTCCAGACTGGACTCGTCCTTGAGTTGGGAGGTATTGGGATTCAACACGTATTCACCATTGACAAAACCGACCCTCGCGGCCCCAATCGGACCGTTGAACGGGATTCCCGACACTTCAAGAGCGGCAGAAGTTCCAATGAGCGCCGCAATATCAGGGGCTGTTTCCGGATCGATTGACAGCACCGTGACAATGACCTGAACCTCATTCATGAATCCCGCCGGGAACAACGGTCGGATAGGTCGATCAATCAATCTTGCCGTCAAAACGGCATTTTCTGATGGACGTCCCTCACGCTTGAAAAAACCACCGGGTATTTTGCCGGCAGCATAACTTCTTTCTTCGTATTCCACCGTCAACGGAAAAAAATCCAGCGTCCCTTTCTCTTTCCTTCCAACGACCGTGACCAGTACAACCGTATCCCCCATACTGACCATGACCGCTCCATGGGCCTGTCTGGCTACTGCTCCCGTTTCCAATCGGACTTGATGCTGCCCATATTGAAAGGTCTTTATTGTTTTGTTCATGATAATTCCTCTTTTTGCGCCAACTGCGCGATTATTTACGCAAGCCGAGCTTGCCGATTATTGCGCGATAGCGCTCAACATCAGAATTTCTCAAATAACTCAACAATTTTCGACGATGGTTAACGAGGCGCAACAGTCCTTGTCGGGAATGATGATCGTGAATATGCGCTTTGAAATGTCCTGAAAGATCTTCAATACGCGCAGTCATCAACGCGATTTGTACTTCGGGTGAGCCGGTATCAGCTTCGGAGAGTCGATGCTCCTTGATGATTGCGGCCTTGTCTTCAGCAGTCAATGCCATGGTTATTCCTCTTGATAACGTGATTACCTGTGTTGAAGTGAGCCAAAATATGATACGTCCGTGGCAGACCTCGAAACACCGTATCCCTCTGATCGGGGACGCTATTTTAGCTATCCTGTTACCAATCTACAACCCTATTTGACACCCTATTTGACACTGTTTGACACCCTATTTGTCACCCTCAGTCGATCCACTCAGATAAATTGACCAAAGGCACCGACCCGGAGGTTGATGAGGGCAAAGACAATGCATGCCATTTAGAACATCGGACTCGAAAAAACAGAATTTCAGCCAAAACGGACAAGAAACTCGTATAATCCCTTGCTCGTTTTTCTTGATTACCGTTCGATCCAAATACAATGAAACTCAATCGTGTTGGCTTTGTGGGTTGGCGTGGCATGGTCGGTTCAGTGCTGCAACAAAGAATGTTGGCGGAAGACGATTTCGCAATGATCGACGAACCCACTTTTCTCACCACCTCCCAGGTCGGCATGCCAGGGCCGAATATCGGCAATACGACCTATACGCTGGCAGACGCCCATGATCTTGAGCTATTGCAGCGGATGGATGTCATCGTAACCTGCCAAGGCGGGGGCCACACCAGCACGGTCCACCCCAAGCTCAGGCAATGCGGCTGGCAGGGTTATTGGATTGACGCCGCTTCCACTTTGCGGATGGACCCGCAGGCAACCATTGTTCTCGACCCGGTCAACCGACCGCTCATTGATCAGGCATTAAACGAAGGGAAAAGGGACTTTATCGGAGGCAACTGTACCGTCAGTCTCATGATGATGGCACTGAATGGCCTGTTCAATGCTGATTTGATCGAATGGATTTCAGTGGCGACCTATCAGGCGATATCAGGTGGTGGCGCACGCCAGATGAGAGAATTGATCGTTCAAATGGGACAGATCCATGCCAATGCAGACACCCTGTTGAGAGACACCGGCAGTGCCATACTGGAACTGGACGGAAACGTCACTGATACCATCCGTTCCGAGTCCCTCGTCACCAATGAAATCGGCTACCCGCTCGCCGGAAATCTGTTACCCTGGATAGATGAAGACCGGGGCTCCGGCACCAGCCGGGAGGAATGGAAAGGATGGGTCGAGACCAACAAGATTCTCGGACGAACTGGGCACCCGATCCCTATTGAGAGCACCTGTATACGTATCGCCACGATGCGCTGTCACAGCCAGTCCTTTACGATCAAACTGAACACCGATGTTCCACTGGACGAAATAGAAAATCTCATAGAATCCGCCAATGAGTGGACTACGGTGGTCCCCGGTGGGCGGACTGAATCGCTCGACAGACTACACCCGGCGAATGTCAGCGGTACCTTGAATATCCCGGTTGGACGCGTCCGCAAGCTCGCGATGGGAGATCAGTATATGGCGGCCTTTACGGTGGGAGACCAGCTTCTGTGGGGCGCTGCGGAGCCCTTGCGCCGGATGTTGCGCATCTTACAGCAACACCCGTAACCTTCCGTTTGACAAGTCCCTGTTGTTTCAAAACAACCGCAGTGCCGTTGTCACCGGATTGACTGTATGGTGAATGTCCCTGTTTTCACCGTTGTCGTTCGCATCATCGAAACACTGCGTCAGGCGGCCTGATGGCAGGGATCCAATCCCAAGACATCACTCAAGGCATCGAGGCACAGGGCAACATTCTCCGGTGTGCTCATCTGACCCATTAATCCGATTCGCCATATTTTCCCGGCAAGATCGCCCAAACCGGCACCGATTTCCAGTGCATGCCGACTCAACAGATGACCTCTCGCTTGTGCATCACAAATGGTGGATGGCAGTTCGACCGCTGTCAGGGGAGGCAGCCGATCAGCCTCGTTAACCAGCAATGACAGTCCCCGTTTCTCAAGACCGCGGGTCAACGTCCGGGCATTCTCCCGATGCCGCGCCCAGGCGTTTTCAAGACCCTCCTCGAAAACCATGACCAGGGATTCATGTAATGCATACAACGTATTGACCGGTGCAGTATGATGATAAGAACGTCCCCCGCCGGACGAATGCCAGTAACCCATCACCAGGTTCACATCAAGGAACCAGCTCTGCACTTTGGACTGGCGACGGGTGATTTTCGCCAACGCCGATTCCCCGAGCGTAACGGGCGATAACCCCGGTACACACGACAAGCATTTCTGGCTACCCGAATACACCGCATCCAGACCCCACTCGTCAACCTGTAATGGAGCACCCGCCAGCGAAGTCACCGCATCCACGATGACCAGTGCATCATGGCGGTGAGCAATCTCCGCGAGACTTTTCGCATCCGATAACACGCCGGTTGATGTTTCAGCGTGCACAAAAGCCAGTATCCTTGCATTCGGATTTTGTGCGAACGCCTGTTCCACCTTGTCAGGGTCGACAGGCGCCCCCCAGGTTTCATACAGCGGGATCGCAAGACCTCCACAACGCTCAACATTTTCCCGCATGCGATGCCCGAAAACACCGTTAATACAAACAATCACTTCATCCCCCGGTTCAACCAGGTTGACAAAACAGGTTTCCATCCCCGCAGACCCCGGCGCACTCACCGGCATTGTCATGTAATTCTCAGTTTGAAACACATACTGCAACAACCGCTTGATTTCATCCATAAGTTCAACAAACGATGGATCCAGATGACCGATGGTTGGGCGGGACATCGCGTCCAGAACGCGCTGGGGGACCATGGTTGGACCAGGCCCCATTAATACCCGATTGGGTGGTGTAAATGACTGAAACATAGCCGATAATACGCACTTTTGTGAACCGGAATCATAACGGGTTTTGGCATAAGGGCACATCATGATTATTGATACTGGCTATAACTTAATTTGATTACTTGTGATCAACCGATATAGACAACATCCTTCTCAATTTTGATAATATCGCGCGTCCGTTGTTGTGAAGAAAATGACACCACCGACTTCAGCAATCAGACCGACCGGTCCATACGAAACGGGAACATTCAGACCGTCATCATGAAAATCTTGCTTGCCGACAGCTTTCCGGCATCACATGCCCAGATGCTGAAACAAAATGGGCATACCCTCACCTCCGATCCCGCTTTGGACAGGGATTCACTGGTAGCGGCCATTCAGGACAACGAGGTATTGGTGGTCAGAAGTACCCCGGTGACCGCAGCGGCGATGACCGCTGCCGACAACCTCAAGTTGATCATCCGGGCCGGCGCCGGAACCAATACGATTGATAAAGCCTTTGCGTCAAACCACCATATTCGGGTCTGCAATGTGCCCGGTGCCAATGCCATCGCGGTCGCTGAGTTGGTGATCGGCCTCATCATCACGATCGACCGGCACATCGCGGACAACGTCAATGATTTGCGACAGGGTCATTGGAATAAAAAAAAGTATGCCAAAGCACGGGGACTGTACGGCCAGAAAATCGGTATTTTGGGCTTGGGCGCGATTGGATTTGCCGTTGCACAGCGTGCTTATGCCTTCGGTATGACCGTCTTTGCCGTGGCCAAACCGGGACGTTCCAAAGAAACCACAGAACGCATAAGATCAATCGGCCTCGTCGAACTTGAATCGCAAGACAGCCTGCTGGGTACCTGCGACATTATCTCGCTCCACCTGCCGCTGAATGAGGGCACAAGACGCATGGTCAATGCGTCTTTCCTGGCAAAAATGAAGGATAAGGCAATCCTGATCAACACCGCCCGGGGCGAACTGGTGGATGAAACGGCACTCATCGATGCCCTGGATTGGAAAAAGATGCACGCCGGACTGGATGTCTATGACAATGAACCGGGCCAGGGAACAGGTACCATCACCTCCCTGTTGGCGACACATCCCAATGTCTGTGGCACCCACCATATCGGTGCATCGACCGATCAGGCTCAAATTGCCGTTGCGGACGGAGTATTACGTATTATCGATTCTTATGAAGCAGGTCGGCTGATCCACTGTGTCAACCCTTGACACGATCAGCAGAATTCATTGCGCCAAACTCACTGGAAACACTTAAATGGTCAATCGCAAACACAACTTCAGTGCAGGCCCCTGCACGCTTCCACTGGAAGTTCTGGAGGAAGCCCAACAGGAATTTGTTGACTATCACGGTACGGGGATGTCGCTGATTGAAATGAGTCATCGTGGCAAACAGTTCAAGGCCGTCGCCACTGAAGCGATGGAACTGTCCATGGAGGTCTTTGCCGTACCGAAGGAATTCAGTGTACTCTTCCTACAGGGCGGTGCCATGCTGCAATTCGCGATGGTACCGATGAATTTACTGCAAAAGGGGCAAAAGGGGGGCTATGTCAATTCCGGCACCTGGGCCAAAGGCGCCATCGCCGATGCCCAGCCGTACGGAGAAATCTATACTGCCTGGGATGGCGCCGAGACAAGCTTTACCCGGATGCCCTCGAGTGACGAATTGAACATCCAGGATAACACCCGCTATCTTCATATCACCACCAATGAAACCGTGGAGGGTATCCGGTTCCCACAGTGGCCGCAGGTCGATGTCCCCCTGGTCGGCGATATGTCTTCTGAATATATGGCGCGACCGATTCCCTGGGAAAAATTTGATCTGGTCTATGGGGGAGCACAGAAAAATCTCGGACCCGCGGGGATGGCGGTCGTTTTCATTCGCAAGTCCATTCTTGATCACCTTAACTGCAATATGGGTCGATATCTTCGATACGATATCCACGAATCCACGGGTTCCATGTTCAATACGCCACCGGTTTTTCCGATATACATGTTTGGGAAAGTGCTCAGGTGGATGAAAAAGCAAGGTGGCCTTGGCGCAATGGAGTCCAATGCACGGAAAAAAGCGGAGGTCCTCTATCAGGCGATTGACGACAGTGCGGGTTATTACCATTGCCCGGTAGACCGGAACTGTCGCTCCCATATGAATGTCGTTTTTCGTCTGTCAACCGACGCACTGGAGAAAAAATTCCTGTCTGAATGTGCCCATCAGGGTCTCTTGAACCTCAAGGGACATCGAAGTGTTGGCGGTTGTCGGGCCAGTCTCTATAATGCCCTGCCCTACGACAGTGTCATTGCATTGGTCGACTTTATGCAAACATTTCAAACCAATAATTAGCCCGATGCCCAGAATCAGACCATTCGAGGGCTATCTGGTTTCTGCGGAGCATGCCACACATGTGGTCTCGCCCGCCTACGACGCGGTGTCTCCAGAGCAGCGACGACAATTCGCCGACGCCCACCCGGATAATTTTCTCAACACGATGCGACTGCTGGATGACTTCACGCCAGAGACTCGCCCCACGGTCGAGCAACTACTGGGGTTGAACAAAACCGCTTTGGACCGGTTGCTGATGGATGGATTCTTCGAAAAACTGGATCAGGCTTGTCTGTTCCTTTATCAATTGAAAACCGGGCAACATACCCAAACAGGGGTCGTTTGTGAAGTCGGCGTTGTCGAATATGAGCAAAACTGTCTCAGAAAACACGAAAACACCCGTAGTGACAAGGAAGATCTGCTCACCCACTATCATCAGGTCGTCGGCGCGGTTTCCAGTCCGATCTGCCTGGCTTATCCTCAGGCAAAGGATATTGATCATTTCATTGCTCAGTCGATCGCGACCGCTCCTGATCTCGACTTCACCTCCGAGGACAATGTGCAACACAAGGTCTGGTGCATTGCTGACCCGAAGAGACAACAGGCTTTGATCAGATTGTTTTCGACCGTCAGTGTCACGTATCTGACTGACGGACACCATCGCGCTGCCTCCGGTCATCGCTACGCTCAAGTGATGCGCCAGCAAAGCGGGAACAACGGCAACGAGCCTTACAATCAACTGTTGGTGGCCCTTTTCTCGGATAACCAATTGAACCTCTTTCCATTCCATCGATGTATCAAGGATGTCGATGGATTGAGTGAACCGCAACTGGTCGCAGCACTCGATGAAAATTTCCATGTCGTCGAACGGCTTGGTGAGGAGGCGATATTCGAGCCCGGTCGACATGGTGAATTTGGCATGTTCGCTTTTGACAAGTGGTATCAACTGACGATCAGGGAAAACAGGATCGATTCCCGTGACCCGGTCCGCTCACTCGACGTTTCCATTTTGCAAGACTTCATTCTCGGTCCTGTTCTTGGAATCAAGGATGCCCGTAATGACACACGCCTTGACTATGTATCGGGCATCAGTGGAGAAGCAGGCATCCGGCAAAAACACTGTGAAGGGTGGCAGATCACGTTTACCTGTTTTGCAACCTCACTTGAACAGTTGATGCAGGTGGCCGATGCAAATGCCCTGATGCCGCCCAAATCGACTTATTTCGACCCGAAACCACGATCCGGGATTTTTGTCAGGCTGAAATAGCCGGAAATATCGAAAAAACGTCGGTCACAACAAAGCCGATACAGTCAAGGGAGATAGTGACCGGTCATACGGCTTGGCGGGAAAACCGGTACATCCTCGAGCAAACCGGCATGGCTTCGGGCTCGAAACCCATTCTGGCTCAGGCAACCATTCGTCATCATACTGCTGTGTACGGTTGATGCATGTGACACCACGGGCTCTCTTTACACAGGCAAACAATCAATGGTTGAGCGCCACAATGGTCGGTCATGGTCCCTGATCAGGCCATCTGACGGATGCTGTATCACACACCATTGTCGTAGGTCGCAAACCCTGCGTGATATCACGCGAGTCGACCCTCACTGACCCGATCCTTGCCCGCCAGATCTCGATGGGTTGAGATACGATCAAGTCCGGCCTCAACCAGCATGAGACGAATGTGCGCCGCTTGTTCGAACCCATGCTCCACCACCAGCCAGCCTTTCGGGTTCAAATACTGCGTTGCAGAAGCAATGATCAATTGCAGGGCACCGTAGCCATGCTGCGAAGCAACCAGCGCCGTGCGCGGTTCATAGCGTAGGTCACCCTGGTTCAGATACGGATCCTGAGGGGCAATGTAGGGCGGATTGGCGACAATCAGATCAAAACGCCTCCGTTCGACCGGCTCGTACCAGTCACCTTGCCTGAACGTGACATTCGATAGGGACAATCGCCGCTGATTGTCTTTCGCCGTCTCGATCGCCTGGTGTGACAGGTCAATCCCGACCACTTTACTTTCCGGCCATTGTGAGGCAAGTGCCAATGCAATCGCGCCACAGCCGCTACCGAGATCCAAGACACATCGTGGCACTCGCCTCGCGAACGCAAACAATGCCCGTTCGACAACCAACTCGGTTTCATGACGTGGGATCAATACCGATTCATTGACAAACAACGGCAGCGACCAGAATTCCCGCAGACCGGTCAGGTAGGCAACCGGCACACCGCTTTGCCGACGAACGACCATCGCCTTGAACCGGCGAACCGCCGGCGGGTCCACGGTACTGTCCGGTCGAGCCAACAGGGCAGCGCGGGACTGACCAGACGCATGACCCAGCAGCATCAGGGCTTCTGTCTCAGGCGAACCGGTTTCAGCCAACTGTATTTTGGCCTCCGCCAACAGCATCTCGACCGTTGACACTGGCCTCGGGTCGTCAATGCGTGAATTCAGCAAGCAAATCCGCCTGGTATTCGGCAATAAGCGGCTCGACAATCTGGTCGACCTGACCCGACAGCACGTCACCGAGTTTATACAGTGTCAGGTTGATACGATGGTCGGTCACTCGTCCCTGGGGGAAATTATAGGTCCGTATCCGTTCAGACCGGTCACCGCTACCTACCAACGATTTTCGGGTATCCGCCTGTTGTTGTTGCTGCTGCTGTTGCCGCGCTTCAAGCAGTCGGGACTTGAGCACCGACATCGCCCTGGCGCGGTTTTTGTGCTGTGACCGCTCATCCTGACACTCAACCACCACACCGGTCGGCAGGTAAGTGATGCGGACCGCCGAATCGGTTTTATTGACATGCTGTCCACCGGCACCAGATGCTCTGAACGTATCTATCCTCAAATCGGACGGATTGATTTTAATGTCATCCATTTCCTCGGCTTCCGGCATCACCGCAACCGTACACGCCGATGTATGAATCCGCCCCTGGGATTCAGTCTCAGGGACACGCTGGACACGATGGGCACCGGATTCGAACTTGAGCCGGGAATAGACGCCCTGCCCTTCAATTCGACTGATAATTTCCTTGAATCCACCATGCTCACCTTCGCTGGCACTGACGACCTCGACCTTCCAGTGTTGACCTTCTGCATAGGCGTAGTACATTTTGAACAAGTCCCCGGCAAACAAAGCCGCTTCATCCCCACCGGTTCCAGCCCGTATTTCCAGAAAGACATTACGACTGTCATTGGGATCTTTGGGCAGTAGCAGTTTTCTCAATTGTTCCTGGCTTTGGTGTATGGCCTGCTCCAACCGTGACAATTCCTGTTTTGCCATCTCCCTGATCGCACTGTCAGTATCCTCCAGCAACGCGGTGATCTCATCCAACTCCCGATTAAGCTTCTGGTAGTCCGTAAATCCGATGACAACCGGCTTGATCTCTGACAACTCCTTGGACAATTGACGGAACTGATCCTGTTTGACAATCACATCAGGATCCGACAACAGGACATTGATCTCTTCATGACGATCGACCACCTGTAACAGTTTTTCTCTGGTAGAAGCATTCATCATAGGGGCAGGGATCAAGAGAAAACGAAACGCAGGCCGAACAATCAGGCAAGGACAGGCAAAGCACTACAGCCCGAACAGTTTGCGCGCGGCTGAAACCATCTTCGTGTTCCCTTCGGACTCGGCCTGCTTGAGAACCTGACTGGGTTTATGTACGATCTTCCGGGCAATATCCCTCGCCATCTGTTGAATGATCTGCTCTGCATCACCGCCATTGCGCAATTTTCTGATTGATTTTTCCACTTCTCCTTGCTGCACAGCATCAAAATTTTCCCTGAGTGTCTTGATGGTGGGCACCGAATCCAGTGACCGCATCCATCGCATGAAACGGACCACCTGAAGATCAATGATACTCTCGGCCTGTTCGGCCGCCAACTGCCTCATACTGCGATGCTCATCGACCACCGACTTGAGGTCATCAACCGTATACAGATAAACATCTCTTAACTTGCTGACGGCCGGTTCGACATCTCTTGGCACAGCCAGATCAAGAATGAACATCGGCTTGTGCCGACGTTGTCTCAAAGCGCCTTCAACCGCCCCCTTGCCGAGGATCGGCAAGGTACTGGCGGTCGAGGAAACCAGGATGTCGGCCTCATGCAGACGCGACGGTATCTTGGCCAGAGAGATCGCCTCACTGCCGACTTCATCGGCCAGCCGCCGGGCCTGTCCAATGGAGCGGTTGGCGATAATGACATGCTTCACCTGATTGCGTTTGAGATGTCGGGCAACCAGTTCAATGGTCTCCCCGGCCCCAATCAACAGTACCGTCTGTTCAGACAAACTGGTGAAAACCCGTTTGGCGAGATTCACACCGGCATAGGCCACCGATACCGCATTTGAACCGATCGCGGTATTGGTTCTGACCTGTTTGGCAACCGAAAAAGTGTGTTGAAACAGGCGATTGAGCACTTTTCCGGTTGTCCCGGCCTTGGCCGCCGTATGGAAGGCCTGTTTCATCTGTCCCAGAATCTGGGGTTCACCCAGTACCATCGAATCCAGTCCGGATGCGACTCGAAACGCATGTTTCACCGCTTCCTCATCCGGGTACTGATACAAGGCATCCGATATATCACATCGCCGAAAACCGCTATAATCTGACAGCCATGCGATAACGTTTTCATCGGCCCTGATCTGACTGCCGCAATAGATTTCAGTTCGATTACAGGTTGAAAGAATCGCCGCTTCCTGAGCATACCCTGAGCGAGTCAGGTCCGATAAGGCCTCGGCCATCGTACTGGCGCTGAACGCTGCCCGCTCGCGAAGCTCGATAGACGCGGTTTCGTGATTCAACCCCAGTGCCAATAGTTGCATTTTACTACTCAAAAAACGTGACTGCCCATGCGAATCCGGCTTAACAGACTGACGCTAACAAACTGAAAAATAAAGATAACAATTGGCTCCTATTATAATGTGAAATTTCGGTAAAATCTGTAGTATCTGGATCGTCTCACTCACAATCCCAACCACATGGCAGACACCTTATCGAAATCGAGATAAACTCAGGGTATTCATGCACCTTTCAACAAAACGTCATCTGCGGTATCTGTCGATCGTCTGGCTACCACTTCTGAGCACCTGCGTCAGTCATCAGGAGACTGAATTGTTGCCGTATCAAATCGTCAGCAAACCGGTCAAGTCAACCCTCGAACCATCGGATACGCCTGAAAACGACCGTCTCACTGACATCATCTATCATGTGTTGCTGGCTGGCATGGCAACACAAAGAGAACAACTTCCTGTTGCGCTGGCCTCTCTGATCGAGGCGGCACATCTCTCCCGGGACAAAAGGATCCTGACCGAAGCGATTCGCACCGCCAGCAAATTGAAAGATTATCCGAATACGATTGAACTGCTGGAGCGACTGGCCCATATTGAACCTGATGATCATTGGGTGACCCTGTCTCTGGCCTCCGTGAAGTTTGAAGCAGGCGCTCCCCAAAAGGGATTGGAGACACTGGTACAGTTGACCCGCCAACCAGATCTTGACACGCCAATACTACAGGAAATCGCTTCGCTTATCGCCCGAAAAAAAACACCGGCAATCGTCGAGTCGTTCTATGAGCAGGCCGAACTGGCGTTGACCAATTCACAACTGGTACTGACCGCTGCACTGTTGGCATCGAAACTGAACCACTCCGAGAAATTCGAGCGTTTCATCGAAGTGGTCTTAATGGACAGACCGACATGGGAAATCGCGGCACTGGCCAAACTGGTTGAATTGGCGAGCACCGATCCAGACCAGTTGGACACGTATGCCCACCAATATCTCGAAAGTTCCCCGAAGGCAAACCGCTTTCGATTTGAGTATGCCCAGGTCCTCATTGAGCAGCAGAAACTGGACCAGGCTCTCGTGATACTCAATCAGGCCCTTACCCAACAACCGGCATCGACAAAGACGCTGTTTACCATCGGGCTTGTCTACCTTGAGTTAGCCCAAACGGACAAGGCACGGACCGCGTTCGAGTCTTTATTGGAAATTGATCCCGAACATGGCCAGGCAAGCCTCTATCTCGCTGAGATCGCCCGACAAGCAAAGCAGTATTCCAAGGCAATGCAGTATTTGGATCGGGTGACCTCTGCGCAACACTATCTCGATGCGCAGATTCGAGTGGCCCAAGTATTGGCGGAAAAAGACAATATGGAAGCCGGGATCACTCATTTACAGCAAATCAACACCCAAACGGCAGAGGAAAAGGCCCGGATCATACTGGAGCAATACAACCTGCTAAGCGCACACGATATGCTTGAACGGTCAAAGCGCCTGTTGGATGAAGGCATCAAACAGTATCCTGATCAGCCTGACCTGCTCTATACCCGAGGATTGGTTGCAGCACAACTGAACCTTCTGGAGTTACATGAAAAAGACATCCGAAAACTCATCCGTTTACAGCCTGACAACGCGCATGCCTATAACGCACTGGGTTACACGCTGGCAGACAAAACGGACCGACTGGATGAAGCGCTGGCGTTGATCAACAAAGCCAACAACCTGTTGCCAAACAATCCGTTCATTCTCGACAGCCTGGGCTGGGTCCATTTTCGCTGGGGGAACAATGATCTCGCACTTGAATTCCTGCGACGGGCCATCAAGCTTCGCCCGGTTGCGGAGATTGCAGCCCATTTGGGTGAAGTCCTTTGGATGACCGGGAACCGGGAGGAAGCATGGACAATCTGGAAACAGGGGCAGGAATGGGAAAGCGACAACCCGGTGTTGCTGGAAACCATTCAGCGACTTTCAAACCGTCCGCAATCGATGCATCGTCCGGTTCACCCATGGTCCAGGCAGACAGGCCAGACCATGACAGCGTTCATTGGCTAGACCGGCACGTCTGAGTTCCCACTTTGACCCGCTGAGTACAACCGTCTGCCCAGCTCCATGTCATTATCACTGGCAACCCGACTGCTGATTGGCCTTTCGTTGTTGCTGTCGGGCTGCGCCTCCCACTTCACCGTCACACCCTCCTCGGATAGCCAGACACAGCAGTTATGGCGGGATCACCAATCCCGTATCGCCTTGATACACAGCTGGGCATTACGGGGGAAAATCGGTGTCAAAACCGGGGAGAAAGGCGGATCAGCCACCTTGAGGTGGACGTCGGTTGATGAAAATCAGGAAATCGAACTGTATGGTCCCTTCGGAGGGGGACGCATCATCATCACCGCCAATGACGCCCATGCAACCCTTCGTGACAGCAAGGGCGGCCAGCTGTCAGGCAACAGTGCCGAAGAAGTCCTGTATCGACATCTTGGCTGGAAAGTCCCTTTCAATGAACTCCTGCTGTGGTCAAGAGGCCTCCCCAATCCCGGTGCGGCAAACCTGCAACTTGATCGTCGTGGATTATTAAAAAGCCTTGAGGAAGGGATCTGGTCCGTGGACTACCAGGAATATCAGAGGGTCGACAATACCCTGTTGCCCAAAAAAATGACGATCCATTCCCGTGCAGGAGCCATGGAAGTCTATGACCGCCATGGAAAGGTGTTGGGAGACACCCTCAGCGTCAAGCTCATCTTCAGACAATGGGGGGACATCGTCCGACATACCGATGGATAAAACACGCCTGCTGACGCTTCCCGCCCCTGCCAAGATCAACTTGTTCCTGCATGTCCGTAACCGAAGAAAGGACGGTTACCACAATATTGAAACCGTTTTCCAGTTTCTGGAACTGTCCGATACACTGCAGTTTGAATTAACTGATCACCCCGGGGTCCATCGGGTGGATCGGCATCACTATTCGTTACCCGAGGAAGACCTTGTTGTCCGGGCAATCCAGTTGATAAAAGCGGCCTGTTGTCCAGCGAAAGAGACCGGTGTGAAAATCACACTGCACAAGACCATCCCCCCCGGATCGGGTTTGGGCGGTGGCAGCTCCAACGCCGCCACCGCACTGGTGGCCATGAATCGATTGTGGAAACTCGGACGCACCCGCGAACAACTGATCGAATTCGGTCGTCAATTGGGTGCTGATGTCCCGGTATTCCTGTTCGGGAAAGCCTGCTGGGCAACGGGTGTTGGGGACACGATGGTGTCCTTTTCGCCCCCCGAACACTGGGTCTGTGTGGCAATCCCGGATACGGCGGTCTCCACACAAGCCGTGTTTGCCCACTTGTCACCGGTGCATGCGGCACCAACATCGAAAGCCGATTTTTACACCGGCAAGACCACGAATCAGCTGCAAGCCGTCACCGCCGAGTTGTATCCTCAGATTGCCGACGCACTGGCACTGCTTTCCCGCTTTGGCGAGGCCAGAATGAGTGGTAGCGGGTCTGCCATCTTTATCCCGTGCACCTCCCGGCAACAGGCCCTGTCAATCCGTACCCAGCTACCCCCGCATATCAAGGGATGGGTCTGTCGGGCCGTCAACCAACACCCCTTGTTCGATGACCACTGATCGATAACAGGCACACTGTCGGCAACCAGCCAGGGTGTCGCTCATAACCGCTATTGGATTTTTTCACCCAGTTTGTGTCGGGCCGCATACAACGCAATCAGATCATACGCGATCGTCGCACCCAACAGCGAGGTCACCTCGGCGTTGTCATAAGGTGGCGACACCTCGACCACATCCATGCCAACCAGATTGATTCCTCTGATCTCCCGTAATGTTTGCAGTGCCTGCGAAGAACTCAATCCTCCACAAACCGGGGTCCCGGTCCCGGGAGCAAAAGCCGGATCGACACAATCGATATCGAACGTCAGATAGGTCTTGCGGTTGCGCAGTATTGTTTTGATTTCCGCGACGAGATCAAAGATGGAATGCCGATGGACCCAATCGGCCGATAACACATTGAACCCCATCGGCTTGTCATTGGTGGTTCGAATACCCACCTGCACCGATCGCTCCGGCACCACCAGTCCCTCGTTCACCGCATGAAAGAACATCGTGCCATGGTCGATCCGCCCCGTTTCATCCTCCCAGGTATCGGTATGGGCATCAAAGTGCAATAACGACAGGGGACCGTGTTTTTTTGCATGGGCCCTCAACAAAGGCAATGTGAGAAAGTGATCACCCCCCAATGACAGCATGGCTGTTCCGCTTCCCAGTATCCTGTCCGCATGGGCCTCGATTTCCCGGGGAACATTCTGCGGCTGCCCGTGATCGAAAAAACAATCCCCGTAATCAATGGTTTTGAGTCGTTCAAAGGCATCAAACTCCCATGGCCAGTTACGTTGCCATGCCACTTCGGTTGATGCGGCCCGGATACCCCGTGGCCCGAATCGGGTTCCAGGGCGGTTGGTGGTCGCCGTATCGAAAGGAATCCCGGTAATCGCCAATTCAGCCTCGGTCAAATCCTTGGTATATTTTCTTCTTGCAAAACTCAGTGCCCCCGCATAGTTGTATTCCGATGTGGCGCCCGTCAACGACTCGGCGGTAAAGGCATAATCATTCTTAATCGACATCAGCGCTGTGCAATCAAATCACAATGGGAATTTCTCAAGTCTAGCAAAATTCGGGCAAAGAAATCGTGTTTTCTGATCAGTCGTTCAGGACTTTTCAAAAATCATTTCACAGGGGATCCCGGCTATTCGGTGTGTTCTGCGACGTTAAGTCGATGACGGAGGCATACCCTATCGATCATTTTCTGTATCTGTGGGCCGGTATTGACCGGCACCAGTTCAAGTTGCGGATGCTGTTTGGCAAATACACGGAAGATTTCATCGGCAAAGGCCTGGCCTATGAACTCGACCCCATTGAAATCAAACAGGATCACATTGAAAAGGTCAAGCCGTGCCACCACCCGTCTTGCCAAGGAACGGGCGATGAGTTTGTCATTCCCGTAGGCTGCGATTCTCATTGGAATGACCGTTTTCGTAAATCCGTAGCCATCTCCGCTGGTATGCCTGTCGAAAATTTCATTTACCGTCCTCGTCGAATGGTTGTTTATTTTCATCCGAACACACGTGCCATCTTGTGACGAAGACTTATCTTCGCTGATCCAATCTTCCGGTTCTCCAAATGCATGGGCAAAATAAATCTTCCCGGACAGGATCTCGAAGAAATCAAATATTCTGGACGTGAAGAAGATGCCCTCGCCGGTGTGATGATCCGGGTCGGTCGTCAGCTTCCCTTTCGCAAGTTCCAGTACTGCAGAGCGCTCATCGGGCAACCCGGTCGCGTTTTTGATTTTCCTGAAGATACCGTAACCATCATCCGATATCATCATTTCTGTCCCGGCCGCAGTCCCATTGATCAACACGTCAATTTGCGAACCTTCAGCGTGTTCGATGGCGTTGTTGAATATCTCGCTAAAACCGTAATACCAGATATCCTTCACATTCATTGGCAATGCAGAGACCTTGTCGCTGATATCGCGGTCCCAGATAACATGCTCCTCCAAACCGGTATCAGTCGGATAGGCTGCATGCCAGTTCAACCGGGAAACCAGTTGGTACCGGATACCGGAGGTCGTCCCGGTTCGTTCAAGTATCCCCTCTTTAACGAGCTGTTTCAGATGCTTGTTGACAGCCTGTCGGGTAATCTTGAAGTCTCCTGCCGTCAACTTCGCGATATGGTTGGGTGACTGATCGACATGATCAAGTATATACCGCCTGATTGCCTCGCCTTGCCTCATAGTATTGACCATTGCGCTTTAACACCCGATTGATAATTTCGTTACGATTGAAAATCAAGAAACCCATATTGTCAACTATTAAATAAAAACTTGTTAACTTATTCTACGTAACATTGCATCGTAGTCTGCCTGACTTTCGCTCCAACCAGTCAACGCTTACCGGTGTCGAGATACCTACGGGAGGTATTGACACGATGGGAAGTGATCGATAAAAGAATTGCATGATGTCAGGGCACTCCCTTCCCATTGAGACTGGACTGGCCTCACAGTCCTCACAGCCAGGTGGAAATCTAAGTTGTCAATACGCTGGGGATGACTGACAACCGATCATGCCAGGTGAGCACTGCGCGGTTGGTGATGACCGTACATGGCACACAACGAGTCACACAGATCACATCGCGGGAATCACCCCTTCGCAGCACACAACCAAGCAATACGTCTCAATCACCCGCTTACTGATTGAATCGTCCTCATCAAAGTCGGCGGATTCCGTGTGTATAATCCGGAACAGTTTCATTGAACAGATAACCCCACAGGGCCACAATTAAGCAGGCCACAATTAAACATTGACACAAACCACCTTGGCGATCACAATACGGCGGTTTCTTCTACCGCCGAAATTGAATTATAATAGACCTGACACAGCTGGCCGCTGACCTTCCGTTTTTGATAGCTTAAAAAATCAGTGCGCAAGCACTTAAATTATTGTTTTATTGACCCTTTCTGAAACCTCAACTAGATTATCGGTTTTGATTGTGTTATTCGAGTCAATGACAGAAGAAAACGGCCCGTCTGTACCGGCAATGGGGATAAACGCTGAATACAATTGGGGTGTAGCCAAGTGGCCTAAGGCACCGGATTTTGATTCCGGCATTCGGAGGTTCGAATCCTCCCACCCCAGCCACGATTCCAAGAGGAAATTCGGTGTCACTTGACAATCTGACCATTTTTACCGGTAACGCCAACCGGGCCTTGGCCAGTGAAGTGGCGCACATCATGGGAATCCCCCTTGGCAAAACGTCTGTCGGTCGTTTCAGTGATGGCGAAATCAATATCGAGGTGATGGAAAATGTCCGGGGAAGGGATGCGTTCATCCTGCAATCCACCTGTGCACCGAGCAATGATAATCTCATGGAACTGCTGGTCATGATTGATGCGCTGAAGCGTTCATCGGCAGGAAGAATTACCGCCGTCATGCCCTATTTCGGGTATGCCCGGCAAGATCGTCGACCACGGACTGCCAGGGTGGCCATTTCCGCCAAGCTCGTGGCCTCCATGATCGGAACAGCGGGCGCGGACAGAGTCCTGACAATGGACCTGCACGCCGACCAGATTCAAGGGTTTTTCGACATTCCGACGGACAACATATACGGCTCGCCGGTTTTAATGAGTGAATTGTGGCGGAAACAGCTTCCCAATCCGACCGTCATTTCACCCGATGTGGGAGGCGTGGTCAGAGCGAGAGCCATGGCCAAACAACTGGAAACCGACCTGGCCATTATTGACAAACGCCGCCCCCGGGCCAATGAAGCCAAGGTGATGCATATCATCGGCGACGTACAGGATCGTTCCTGCATTCTGATTGATGATATGGTGGATACCGCCAACACGCTGTGCGAAGCGGCACGGGAACTGAAAGAGCGCGGTGCAATCAAGGTGCTTGCAAGTTGTACTCATGCCGTGCTGTCCGGCTCGGCAATACAGCGTATCAGCGATTCTGAACTCGATGAGTTGCTGGTAACCAACACGATCCCTCTTGGCCCGGAAGCCCTAGAATGCGACAAGATAACCCAGTTGAGTGTGGCCGAACTGTTGGCTGAATCCATTCGTCGCATTGCGACAGGAGACTCCATCAGCAACCTGTTTATTGATTAACCACCCTGTAACAATAGAGCGAGAAAATGTCTGACCAATTTGAATTAGTCGCCCGGGTCCGTGCCCGTTCCGGTACGGGTCTCGTCCGGCGCCTTCGCCGGGAAGGCGATGTGCCCGCCATCCTGTATGGCGGAGATAAAAAAAACATCAGTATTGCAATCAATCACGATGTCCTTTTTCACAGTCTCGAAAAAGATGAATTTCACTCCGCAATAATCGTCATCAATACCGATGGCAACAAGGAACAGGCCATCTTGAGAGATGTGCAAAGACATCCTCACAAGCCTACGATTTTGCATGCCGATTTTCAGCGTGTGGATGACAAGCGAATCCTCACCATGTCACTGCCCATTCACTTTACCGGCGAGGAAGAGTGTGTCGGTGCAAGAGCGGGCGGTATCATCTCGCATCTGATCACTGAGGTCGAGGTGTCCTGTCTGCCGAAAGACCTCCCTGAATTGATCGAACTGGATGTCTCTGGCGTTAATCTCAATGAATCGCTGCATTTGTCCGATATCCAGCTCAAAGACGGTGTCAACCTGACCGCACTGATGCATGACGATGCCGAAGAGCACGATTATGCGGTTGTTACCGTGTTGCCGCCGAAAGTTGAAATGACTGTTGAAGAAGAGCCTGCTGACAGTGATCAGGGAACGACCATAGCCGAGTCCGGGGACACTGAAGTCTGACATCGATACCGATGCGATGATGCAATCAGGTATCTCGCTGGTTGCGGGACTCGGCAATCCCGGAGACCGCTATGTCAAAACCCGACATAATGTCGGGTTTTGGTTTTTGAACCGACTGCAACAGCAATTTGAATTTCAAATTGCACCGGAAAGAAAGTTCAAGGCACAAGTCGGGCATTTCACGTCAGATTCCCGTCCGATTCGGGCAATGGCCCCGACTACTTATATGAACCTGAGTGGTCAGGCGGTTGCCTCAGTCGCCACCTTCTACCGTATCATGCCCCAACAGATTCTAGTCGTTCATGACGAACTGGACCTCCCCACAGGAGCGATTCGCCTGAAACAGGGAGGCGGACATGGGGGACACAATGGCCTGAGAAGCATCATTCCCAGCCTCGGCAGTGCCGATTTCCACCGCCTGCGTATCGGCATCGGCCACCCTGGATCGAAATCGGATGTTATCCATTATGTTTTAAGCCAGCCCAGTCAACATGACCGCCGACTGATTGATGAGGCGATGAGCGAAACGATGGCACTGATGACAACCATTCTGCAAGGCCAATTCCAAAAGGCAATGAATCGTCTCCATACGCCCAAAAACGACCTGTCTGACATATAAGAGAAAACGAATGGGATTTAGGTGTGGAATCGTCGGCTTGCCGAATGTGGGTAAATCAACCCTGTTTAACGCATTGACCCGTTCCGCCGCTGCACAAGCGGCCAACTATCCGTTTTGCACCATTGAGCCGAATGTGGGCCGGGTAGCGGTACCGGATGCCCGATTGCAGACCCTGTCTGCGCTGGTTGTCCCGCAGGCAACCGTGGCAACAACCGTCGAGTTTGTCGATATCGCCGGCCTGGTTGCCGGCGCCTCTCAGGGAGAGGGACTGGGGAACCGATTCCTTGCGCATATCCGGGAGGTCGATGCGGTTGTCCATGTTGTGCGTGCTTTCCATGACCGCAATATCACCCATGTCACAGAGACGATTTCGCCGACATCCGATATACAAACGATTCATACCGAACTCCTGCTCGCGGATATCGAAACGGCTGAAAGAATATTGACCAAGGCACAAAAAGCAAGCAAATCCGGAGACAAGCAACAGGTCATGCTGAAGCAGTTGATGGAAACGGTGATCGCTCACTTGGATACTGGCGCGCCCCTAAGGACAATGCCCCTGAGCGAGCAGGACCAAGTGCTCTTGAAACCCTTTTTTTTCCTGACCATGAAACCCACTGTCTATCTCGCCAATGTCAGTGATGACGGTTTTGAGCATAATCCACTGCTGCAGGAAATCATTGATCTTGCCGAACGGGAACAGACTGGGACTGTCGCCATCTGCGCCGCCATTGAACAGGAGATGTCGGAACTCACCGAACAGGAGGCGGCGCTGTTTCTCAACGAAATGGGCTTGGACGAGCCCGGTCTGAACCGGCTGATCAGAACCGGCTATACACTTCTTAATCTGCACACCTATTTTACCGCCGGGAAAAAGGAAGTACGGGCATGGACCGTCCCGATCGGCGCAACGGCCCCTCAGGCAGCCGGCGCCATCCACAGTGACTTTGAAAAGGGGTTCATCCGGGCTGAAACTATCTCCTATGCGGATTTTGTCCACTATCGGGGAGAGCAAGGTGCCAGAGAAGCGGGCCGACTCAGACTGGAGGGCAAGGACTATGTCGTCAAAGACGGCGACATCATGCACTTTCGCTTTAACGTGTGAAGTCGTTGTCATTCGATGCACAGGACAACCTGATCACTGCGTGGATTGACCCTGATGGCACTGCCGTATGATCAGATAATACAAGCACTGGACGAATACCTCGATCCGGTACTTTCCACCCGCCGTACGTCTGCAGGGCCGGCGCGCAAGCTGATTCCCCTCCCGTTGGAGCAGCAGGAGTTCGCGCTGCACTGGACGAATATCATCCGCAAGTCCAATGCCGAAATGGCGTATCAGTTTGTCAGTCATGCCCCCTTAGCGCTGAAATTGATGGGGACTGAGGGCACCCGGGAATGGTTGCTCAATGCCATGGACGTGTATGACAAGGAAGGGTTGTACCCTGGCAGTGCGGCATTCGAAAATATTGAAGGCTTTTCCAGGCAATTCCGCCTGAAGCATGTGACGGTGACGCTGGAACAGGTCAAAAACGTGCTCGGCAAATTTATCTGTGGGCTGACCGGACGTGAACTTAAAATTGAGACTGCGGACAGTTCATTCACTGATACCGAAACGCTCTATCTCCCCGCAGCGATCAATCAATTCAATGATCGGCAACAAAACTACCGGCTCTATAAAGTGCTCGCTGTCCATTTGTGGGCACAAACCTGGTTCGGCACCTTCAAACGACCCCATCCGGATGCCCCTCACCTGCGACAACGCATCGCCACCTTTGCCGAGCCGCATCGGGCATTGAAACTGTTCAATTTACTTGAAACCTTCCGTCTGAATGCCTGTATCCATCGGGAGTTGCCCGGTCTCGCCAAGGAAATGCTGACCTTGGCCGACGCCACAACGGTCCATGACAACACATGGCGACACCTGATTGAAAAACTGGAATCCGTCGATGCCACCGTACAGGACACGCTGGACGCAACAGCCCGTTTATATGAACTGCCGGCACCGTGGCCGGGCGCTTTCGTCTATCAGGGAGGATTCGATCTGGATGCCAGTGAAAACACCATTGAAAACCGGATCCAGCTTGAGAAAAATGAACTGCAAACGGCACTGTCAGAGATGCTGGAGGGTCCGATGGCGGACACCGAACCGAATCAATCCGGTGAAGATCAGACATCGGTGGAAATGGCTCACGACGGCCAAAACACCGCGGACACCACGCAACTTTCCCTGGACGGACAGCCACGACCCCTCCCACCGGAACTCAGGAGTCTTTTGTCCTCGATCCTTCAGGATCTGGAGAACATACCCGAGGAATGGCTGGTGGCAGATGCACAGGACAGGAATCGCAACGTTGACGGAAAACCGCCCGAAGTGATGCCGATGGAGAAAGTGTCCAGTCAAAAAAACGACACTTTTGTTTATAACGAATGGGATTTCAGAAGGCAGACCTACCGTAAAAACTGGTGTGTTCTGCGGGAACAGGACACTCTGCCGATCTACGATGATTTCACTGATAAAACAGTGCATAAATATCATCATCTGATTAACGACATCCGACGCCACTTTGAGGCCCTGCGGGGAGAAGAGAAAATCCTCAAGGCCCAGCCTGGCGGGGACAATATTGATCTTGATGCCCTGATCACCGCTTATGCAGACATGCAAACCGGTGTTGAGATGACAGACCGACTGTATACACGGTTACAGAAAGTGGACCGGGATCTGGCCGTGATTTTCATGGTCGATGTCAGTGGCTCAACGAAGGGCTGGATTAATGAGGCGGAAAAGGAAAGTCTGATACTGCTGTGCCAGGCACTGGAAGTGTTGGGCGATCAATACGCCATTTATGGTTTTTCCGGGATGACCCGTAATCGATGCGACATCTACCGGGTAAAGACCTTTGAACAGACCTACAACCGGGAGGTCCGTGCCCGCATCAGTGGATTGAAACCCCAGGACTACACCCGCATGGGCGTCACCATTCGCCATCTAACGGCCATTTTGAACCGGGTCGAAGCACGTACCCGCATCATGATCACACTGTCCGACGGCAAACCGGACGATTATGACGGTTATCGGGGAGATTACGGGATCGAAGATACGCGTCAGGCACTGTTTGAGGCGCGCCATGTCGGCATTCATCCTTTCTGTATTACCATCGACACCGAAGCGAGTGATTATCTGCCTCATATGTATGGTCCGGCCAGCTTTGTCGTGCTTGATGAAGTCAGAAAATTACCGCTCAAAGTGGCGGATATCTATCGACGGCTCACGACTTGATGAATGGTCGTTACGGTCCGTTGATCACCCGTCAAGCTTCACCAAAAACTTTTGTCCAGTGTCTGTCGATTTCGGTTGCCGATCCTATTTTTTACCGATGATAAGATCGCTTTTGGTCTCCATGGACCCAGGCAGCCATAAACAAGACCCTAGACGAAGAATCTGATATAGAACCCTCTTTGAATAAACAATCCAGCATCTGGAAGAAGATTAACCCGCTATCTAATCGAGACCAGTGATACCCAGATTCGCGATGGACTGAGGCAGCATTCTGCACTCACTTATGATCACACAAAGTCCTGAAACGCTCTCTTGAATTTGCTTTGGCAGATCCAGAACGAATCGATGAAATGACATTTCAGTAGATAATTCGCACAGCAAATGAGCAGAAACGGCAGTCAACACAAGGTCGGTTGACTGGGTCCATCAACGTTTAGGGAAGATGGCCCAGACACTGGTAGAGACCATACGCGAGAATGTCACGATCGATTGAACGGTGCGTGAGACGGACCATCCCGATGGCGTCAGTTGGTGAAACGTATCTTGCATCAGTACCAGCCGCCAGATCGACAGACTAGGGTGACACGGACAGCGCTGGAACCGACGGAAATATTCTCCAATGTTTGGGCATCATGATCGCGTTATGGGCAAGTAACCATCCATTGGGCAGCGGTTATCTGTTGAGCCATGGAACGGCCTTGATATTGATTTCAGCTTCCGCAGCGCGGCGCTTTTCATTGCCGTTGCTCTTTGCTACTCTTGTGGCTCCTGATCATCGGGTCAAGACAACGTATCGGATTTGATCAGAGAAGATGTTTTGATAGGGGAAAGTGGTATGCATAGGCGACTCCGGCAGATCGTTACGCAAGGTTGTTTTATGTTGTTGCTTAGCTGCTCGCTGGGTATCTTGGCGCAACAAACCGTCACCGTCGGCGTGATCGGTGATGGCCCGACACCCGGATTGGCCTCAATCAGAGCCTCATTTCAAAAAGAATTGCTGGACCTGACGGAAGGGGAATTTGACATCCGGTTTAACGAGGATCATGTCGTTTCAGGGCAATGGAACCGGATAGAAATCGAGAAATCCCTTGAGACACTGCTGACAGATGACGAGATTGATGTGATCCTCTCTCTGGGCTTCGTCTCTAGCCTGATTGCATCGAGGACGGACCCTCTGGCAAAACCCACATTCGCCCCCCTGGTGCTGGATTCAAACCTGCTCAATCTTCCCCGGCAAGGCGATGCCAGTGGTATTGAGAATCTGAATTACCTCAGCGAGGAAGTCCGATTCATCGATGATCTGAAGTCGTTTCGTGAAGTAGCCAACTTCACCCATCTGGCCTTACTGGTCGATGCGGCAATCTTCGAATCGGTGCCTGAACTCGCTGAACGGGGTATCCAGTGGGCGAAACAGCTGAATATCCATTTGCAGTATATCCAAAATACATCGAAGAGTGAGAATCTGATCGAAAAAATACCGCCCGAAACAGAGGCGGTGATGCTCGCCGCTCTGCCGAGGCTGAATCAGCAAAGACAACAGGCATTGATCGATGGAATCAACCAGCGCAATCTTCCAAGTTACAGCCTGGCCGGGACAACACCGGTGAGAAATGGGGTGTTGGCAGCCACATCACCGGATTCCGATTGGCAGCGACGGGCCAGAAAAAATGCGTTGAACATGCAGGCGGTGTTGCTCGGTGAGGCCGCTGGCCGTCAGCCGGTTTCTTTCCGTCACAAACGCCAATTGACCATCAACATGAAAACCGCCCGACAGTTAAGGATCTCGCCGCGGTTTGATGTATTGAGTTCAGCCGTTTTATTGCATCAGGATACCCCCGCGACCGATGTCCGGTGGTCGCTGTCGTCGGTCGCACAACAGGCACTCAAAGCAAATCTCAACATTCAATCCAGTCGAGCGGGGGTCGATGCAACTGCCGAGCAACTTGTCCAGGCAAAAGCACAGAAACGACCCCAACTTTATCTGTCAGGCACAGTGAATCAACGCAACGGTGCCGGTCCAAGCGTTCGTCATGGCTTGGCTGCGGAGCAGACTGCCCAATTGGACCTGTCGGTCAGTCAACTGCTTTACTCCGACAAAACCAACACAGCAATTGCAATCCGACAGCTTGAGCAACAAGGAGCGGGGGTCGTACATCATATGACAGAACTCGATTCGGTCCTGCAGGCGCTGGTGGGCTTTTTGAATGTACTCAAAACACAAACGATCCTTGACATTCGAAAAACAACACTGAATCTCAGTCGCACCAACCTTGGTCTTGCCCAAGACCGGGTACAACTGGGATCAGCCAGTACTTCGGATATCTATCGCTGGCAAAGCGAGGTGGCCACATCACGCCGTGACCTGTTACTGGCCCGTTCGCAGCTTCAACAATCCATGAGCCGACTTAATTTGCATCTCAACCGTCCGATTGATGAAAAATTCCAGACCACGCCGGCCTCGCTGGAAAATCCCTCTTTACTGGTCAGTCGACAGGAACTCATTGAGATTATCGACAATCAACAACATTTCGACCTGATGGGCGAGTTTTTTATTCAACAGGGCCTTCGTCACTGACCACCAGTGCCGCTTTCCTGCCCATCTATCTGGCGGAATCTGCCGTCGGGGAATATACCGCCGATATCTTCAAGGTGGTCACCATCGCGCTGTTGTCCTCCTGGATACTGGCGATTACGTTCATCCCCCTGCTCACCGTGACCTTTATGAAAATAAAGGCCGTTCCCAAGTCGCATTCAAACCACCCGCCTCCCTTTGATACTCGGCCCTATCAGGCCTATCAATCGGTCCTGCTGTTGTCCGTCCGGCACCGTTGGATCTTCCTGCTACTGGTGGTCAGTCTGTTCTACAGCGCAATCTGGGTATTGCAGTTTGTTCCCAATGTATTCATCCCACCGAAGACCGATCCCATTATCAACGGCTCACTGAGCTTGCCACGTGGCACCGCCATCGAAACCACCCGCAAGGTGGTCAGCAATCTCGAAGAGCATCTCCAGGAAACCCTGACAGTCACACCACAGCAAGCCAGCGAAGGTCACGAGGGCATCTTGAACTGGGCGATCTGGTTGGGCAAGAGTGCACCGCGATATACACTCGGACTCGATCCGGGCGCAAGTGATTCGGGGACCTTCAACATGCTCATCAACACCACAACCGACGAGATTATCCCGTCTGTTATCAAGGAGATTCAGGATTATGCCCGGGTCAACGAGCCTGATTTGAACGTGCAGCTGAGAAAAATTGAAAACGGGGTACCCATCCCCTACCCGGTCGAGATTCGCGTTTCCGGGCCAGATCTGGACACGCTGTATCAACTCATCCGACCCATCAAACAAAAATTATTTGAAACACCGGGCATCCGTGCCGTACATGATGACTGGGGGCCAATGACCAAAAAACTGCGCATCAATATTGATCAAAGCCGGACGCGAAGAGCCGGTGTCACCAACAAGGACGTCGCCACTTCTTTGCAGACCGGCCTGTCGGGTATCGAACTGACGCAATTCCGGGAGGGGAATGCACAGATTCCGATTACACTGCGGTCCGTGGCCGAAGACAGGCAGGATATCGGCAAGCTGGAGAACATGACGGTCTATTCCTCGAGCAGCAATCAGATGGTCCTGCTCAGTCAGGTGGCTGATCTGGACATTGCGTGGCAACCCGCAGTGATCAAAAGACGAAATCGGGACCGGACCATTGCCATTCAGGCGCAGCTGTTACCCGGGGTAACCGCAACGGACATCAACCAGTCATTCCTGCCTTGGCTGAAGGAACATGTCGAGAACTGGCCGAGCCGGTACCGGCACGAGTTCGGTGGCGAACTGGAAACGTCGGGCAATGCCAATGCGGCGATTGCCGCGAAAATCCCTCTCGCCGCGATGGTTATCTTGCTATTGCTGGTTGCCCAGTTCAACAATGTACGCAAGCCCCTGATTATCTTTACAACCATTCCCCTGGGACTGGTCGGTGTTGCCTACGGGCTATTGATCGCACAGTCGGTCTTTGGTTTCTTTACCATTTTAGAGATTGTTTCCCTTTCCGGTATCGTGATTAACAACGCCATCGTATTACTCGACAGAATCAATCTTGAAATCAAGCAGAAAGGGCTTGATCCTGAACAGGCTGTGCTCTCCGCCTGCAAGGAACGACTGCGTCCGATTCTGCTGACCACCGCAACCACGGTTGGGGGTATGCTGCCCCTGTGGGTGAGCCAGGACCCGATGTTTGAAACCATGGCCGTCGCCATCATGTTCGGATTGCTGTTCGCCACACTGTTGACGCTGCTGGTCGTACCGGTCCTGTATTCGATCTTCTTCAGACTCAAATATGCGAGCCCATTCCAATGACCGACCGTTCCTTGCCCATCTTGTATTCATTTCGACGGTGTCCGTATGCGATCAGAGCAAGAATGGCATTGCGGGTAGCCGAAATCGCCATTGAACATCGGGAAATTTCACTTAAAAACAAGCCCCCGGAAATGATCGACGCGTCCCCCAAAGGGACCGTTCCGGTGTTGCTGCTGCCTGATGGAACGGTACTGGATGAGAGCCTGGAAATTATTTTCTGGGCATTGTCGCAAAGCGATCCCCATCACTGGCTGGGCACGGACCCGTTGACCCTTGAAAAAGCACTTCAACTCATCAAGATCAACGACAGCGACTTCAAATACCACCTCGACCGTTACAAATACAGTGTGCGCTATCCGCAGTACACCCGAAACGAATACCGGCACCACGGCGAGTGCTTTCTCAAACAACTGGAATGTCTCCTGCAAAACCGGACCTACCTGTTGGGCAATCAGCCTTCGCTGGCGGATATCGCTGTCCTGCCGTTTATTCGCCAATTTGCACTGGTTGATAGGGCCTGGTTTGAACAGGCCGGCTATGGGAAACTGGTCCTCTGGCTCAATACCTTGCTCGATTCCGTGTGGTTCACCGATGTCATGCAAAAGCAACCCCTATGGACCAGTGGAAACGGACATCGTGTCCTGTCCCCACCGAACCGGGTTTTGCAAGGCACGCTTCGCGATACGTACTAACGGTTTTTTGCCATTCAATGCAGCCGCGTCCGCCGGTCTCGCCGTGTGGGAGAAAACAGACGCTCTAACGTTTGGAACTCCCGGTTACCCAACGTGCCTGTCAGGTCAACGGAAATGGCCCGATCAATAAACTCTTCCATATCCAGCGCAATGCCGATTGCGCGCAACTCGATGTCTGTCGTGTGCTCGATGCTTTTGGCAACCCACTTGAGATGCCGTTCCAGAAAATGGTCATCGTTATAGTTTGAGGTTGCACTGTCCATCGGCGCACCATCCGATATCATCACCAGACATTTTCTCGATTCGGAACGTTGACCTAACCGTCGGCTCGCCCATTGCAGCGCCTCACCATCCAAGCCCTCTCGGTAATGCAACGGGTTTAGCAGGGATGAAATCGCATATCGGGCCCGCCTCCATGGCACGTCCGCACTTTTATAGACAATATGCAGGCGTTCATTGAGCCTGCCGGGGAAATCCGGGCTGCCGGCAGCGCGCCATGCCTTGATCGCTCTGCCGCCGGTCCAGCCACCGGTGGTGAACCCCAGTATCTCATTTTTTATTCCGGCCAATTCCAAGGCGCGACAATAAAGATCGACCAACACCGTAACGGCCTCAAAATGCTGTCGTTTCATCGATCCTGAATTATCAATCAGGAAACTGATGACGGTATCGCTGAATGGAGAGTGTTTTTCCTGTTTGAAAATCTTTTGGTAGGACGGATTCGACACCAATTGTCCCAGCGTCCTGCCATCCAGATAGCCCTCCTCCTTGCCCTCATCCCAACCGGCCCGATGGGTGATCGAAAACACCCTTTGCAATCGCTGGGCCAATCTCGGAACACTGATCGCCTGTGCGGTAACCAGCTTGTCGAGTGTCTGTCGCAAAACGATTCGCTGCTCCAGTCGATATAACGTTTCCCCGGTCACTTCACGGTCATAGTCCCGACAGAAAACCGAATAGGCCGGATCACCCTGATCATGGGTATATCCCTGTCCGGCCATGGCCCCGTCCGCTTGCCCCTCGTCGGGGTCAGGCAGCGGTGGCATCAAAAACCGATGTCGCGGACTGCGTGTGCTCCGCTGCGGCACGTCCCCTCCCACTTGAATGGCAATCTCGCCCACGGCCGTGGCAATGGTCAGTGCCAAAGCGGCATAAGCGGCTTGGTCATGTCGCTTTTTTCTCAATAACGCCAGCTCCGGACCGATAACCGGCGTTAGCTTAAAACGAACCGATTCAATCAATCCTTCCACCTCCTCATCCCGTATCGAACCCATCAGTTGGGAACGGGCAATCTGCACGACACCGTAAATCAACAGGCCCAGTTCATTTTCAATCAGCCGTTCGATACGACATGCCTGGCACCATTCATTGAATGCCGTATCGAGATTGACTTTCACACCCTTCATTGAAGGCTCCGCCAGAGACTCGACCCTGAGTTGTTCCAGTGTGTCGAAAATCAATCGGCCGACCGGGTCATCGGGCATCGATTGGTGATGCTGTTTCTCATCACTGTAGCGCAGCCGAAGTGCAATGGCATCGGTCACTCCGCGACATCTCGCCACGGAATGGGACAGCACGTCAACGGCCAGATGCGGCGTGTGCAGCGCCATCCCCTTGCCCTCGAGATACAATCGCTGTCCTCTGTACTCTGCCAACGGACGATCAGACAGCGCACGAATACTCGCCGCACAATGACGCTCTATTTTTCTTCTTCTGACCTGTTCGCTTGCCATGACAAGCCCTTTATGAAGGATCCACTTGTGAAGGCGCTGTCCCCTCGGTCGCGATTGAGTACTCCAATTCCTCACCGAAGGCCCGTTGGTAGTATTCGGCAATAATGGAACGTTCCGCCTCATCACACTTGTTCAAAAAAGAAAGTCGAAAGGCACGGGCAATCTCCCCGAATATCTCCGTGTTCTCTGCCCATGTAATCACCGTGCGGGGTGACATGACCGTTGAGATATCACCCGAGGCAAACCCCTTGCGTGTCAAATCAGCGACCAGAACCATTGACCGGAGGGTCGCATGATCGCCTGCGAAACCAGGCACCTGAGCCGCGACAATCTGTATTTCATCCTCAGCCGGCAAATAGTTGAGTGTGGCGACAATATTCCACCGGTCAATTTGTGCCTGATTCAGCATCTGGGCACCATGGTACAGGCCATTGAGGTTACCAAGCCCGACCGTATTGGCAGTGGCAAACAGCCTGAACGCGGAATGGGGCCGAATGACCCGGTTCTGGTCCAGCAGGGTAAACTTGCCGTCACGCTCTAAAATACGCTGGATGACAAACATCACATCCGGACGACCGGCATCGAATTCATCAAATATCAACGCGACCGGCCTTTGCAGTGACCAGGGAACAATCCCTTCCTGGAACTCGGTAATCTGCTTGCCGTCCCGAATCACAATCGTATCCCGACCCACCAGGTCCAATCGACTGACATGTCCATCCAGATTAACCCGGATACAGGGCCAGTTCAGCCGTGCTGCGACCTGTTCAATATGTGTGGATTTTCCGGTACCATGATAGCCTTGGATCAGGACACGACGGTTGTTGGTAAACCCGGCCAGAATCGCGAGTGTCACATCACGATTGAAACAATATGCCGAATCAATTTCAGGCACATGCGCATCCCGTTCGCTGAATGCCGAGACCTGAATATCGGTCTTTATATCGAACAGGGTTTGGGCCGAAACCTGGATATCGGGGTAAGCATCAATCATGATCGTATCTTGATTTGAGTGCGCAATGGTGCGTCGCAAGGGTTGGACAATGACAACTGATTGTAACGATTTTTAATGCCCAATTCGATGGTCCAGTCCTTTGTTACGTTAATCCCGAAGCGAAACGAAACAGGACACAACACGATAAAACGATGCAAAGAAACCGCTTCAGTGAATGTGGTGGCCGTCAGGTCACACACCGGTCATCTCATGCAATTATCCGGGTTATCGGTCAATAACACGGCACAGGGTGGCAGCAGGCATCTGTGATGAATGCAATGATCGCCTGTAACCCGGTTCTGTCCACAGTGTTTCGTGGGGGCGAGGTCGAGTCCTTGCATCGGGGCAGTGCGGTGGTGCTGGATGCCCACGGTCATACGGTGCTTGCGGTTGGGAATGTCAAACGGAAGATATTCCCCCGATCTGCCTACAAATTTCTCCAGGCCATTCCGTTGGTCGAATCCGGTGCTGCCGATGCTTTCGGGCTGGGAGCGGACAAGATTGCACTGGCGTGTGCGTCTCACAACGCCGAACCAAGACACGTACAAAAAGTGGAACAATGGCTGCTGCAGCTCGGGCTTGCTGATCATGACCTTGAATGTGGCCCGGCCAGACCGCTTGACCGGGTATCGGCCGATTTGCTGGTCAAAGCGGGAACCACGCCCGGATGCCGGCACCACGCCTGTTCCGGCAAACATGCGGGCATGCTGACGCTGGCCCGTCATTTGGGGGAAGCGACAAGCGGGTACAGCGATTATGAGCACCCGACCCAACAGGCCTGGCGTACCGTGATGAATGAGCTTACGCAGGTAGATGCCGACAATCTGGCATGGGACCGTGATGGTTGTGGATTGCCTGCCCTTTATATGCCGATGGAGGGATTGGCCTATGGTTTTGCCCGTTATTCGATCTGTGATGGCGGCACTCCATCACGGTCGGCGAGCATGACAAGGATACTCGATGCGGTCCGTCAGCATCCGGAAATGGTGGCCGGCCGTGCCCGTTGCTGTACTGCGGTCATCCGCCAAACCCGGGGGAGAATTCTGGTAAAGACCGGGGCCGAAGGGGTGTTTTGCGGATCCGTTCCAGAGCGCGGACTTGGCTTTGTCCTCAAGATCGATGATGGCGCCAAGCGCGCAAGCGAAGTGGCTCTCGGTGGATTGCTTGCTGTCCTTGAACTGCTGGACGATGAAGAAGCCCAAGCGCTGAAGCCCTGGTTTCGACCGGATATCATCAACAGTCAAGGGCGGATAACCGGAAGGATTGAACCGGGATGCGGTTGGTCTGGATAGCGGCGATGCCCAGCGCAAGCATGGCACCCTCCCATCGAAACCACCGCTCCTTGACGACACTGACCAAACACGGCAACACGGGAGAGGGCAACCCCTACGAATCCATTCCATCAGGTGGTCTCATCGTCCCTTTTCCAGTTCCGTTACCTCCCCGATCAAGGCTTCGGAGTGATCACCCTCTTTGTCGTTGTGACAAACACCGGATCATCATCTGATAAATGACCACGGTATAATGCGAGCATTGAATGGCCCTTGCCTTGATTTTGACTACGAAGGAATATTGGGCCGCCGCCATCGGGTATCGAGTCGGATGGTCTGGCCATTATGCCCGATTGTATTGCCCTGCTGATCATAAAACTGTGTATCGAACCAGACCCTCTTTGGAAGATGAATAAACGCAAAATCGGTCATGGGATGTCGCCGGATGAACGGGCCGAGTTACACCGTTATCGACTGCAACGGATCAAACAAGGCATGCAACAGACAGACGTCGCGCTTTGCATACTGTGCAATCCGGTGAGTCTGAGATATGCGGTTGATTATCGGGGTTATCAGTTGTTCCAGTCACACATCCCCACGGCATATCTCTATGTTGCGGTGGACGGTCCGACCGTTCTTCATGGGGCAGGCTATAAAACGCTCGACCTGGTTGATCACTATCAGGAGGCAACCTTTCTTTCTCCCTTTGATGCCGGATTCGATATTCGCTCCAACTGTCGTCAGTTCGTCAGCGAGATCACCGATTATCTGAAACAAAACCAGCTGTATGAACACAGACCCCGGATAGCCATCGAGCGATTCTCTCCCCTACTCGCCTTGACAATGCATGAAGCGGGTATACATCTCCTTGATGCAGAGGCGCTGCTTGAACAGGCCAGACTGATCAAGTCTTCGACCGAGATCCAGTGTATAAAACATGCGGTTCAGGTGGCTGAGAGCGGAATGCGAAAAATGCGCCATGCGCTCGTCCCCGGGATTACTGAAGAAGAACTCTGGTCCATACTGCATCAGGTGAATATTGCCCGTGGCGGCGACTGGATTGAAGGCAGAATGCTGTCCTCCGGACTTCGTACCAATCCCTGGTTGCAAGAAGCAAGTGACAAGGTGATCCATGCGGGCGAACTGGTCGCTTTTGATACCGACATGATTGGCCCGAATGGCTATTGTGCCGATATCTCGCGCACATGGCTGTGCCCTCCGGCCAAACCGACGGCACACCAAAAAGCCACTTATCAACATGCCTACGATGAAGTCCATCACAATATAGCGCTCCTGAAACCGGGCATGTCATTTTACGACCTGAGTCATCAGGCCTTTAAACGACCTGCCGAATATATCGACAGGCGATATCCCTGTGTCATGCACGGGGTGGGCATGTCCGATGAATACCCCAAAATATATTATGAAGAGGATTGGGAAAGGGCCGGGTACGATGGTGAAATCAAGGAAAACATGGTGATGAGTATTGAAAGTTTTACCGGATCAATCAACGGGGGTGAAGGGGTCAAGCTTGAGCAGATGGTCCGTATTACGCACAACGGTTACGAACTGCTTTCCCGATTTCCGTTTGAAACAGATCTGCTGTACGAAATCCATCCTGAAATGGGCTAGCAGTCCCAATACCAACAGAGCGACATCAAATGAAAGTTTTTCTATTTGCCTTATTGGCGGCAACGGGCAATGCATTGTTCGTATACGGTCAAAGAGGATCCGAGGCATCGGCCAACCCATTTTATTTTCTCCTGGTTACCCAGACGATCTGCATTTCGCTGTTTTTGGTTTGTGCCCTGTTGAACAAATCGCCAATGGAATTGAGTTACCTGTCCGCCAACCTGAAATACATGGTATTCAGTGGCTTGGGATTCTTTTTGACTTTTATCGGTTTTTATTGGCTCTACTCGCAACAAGGTGCAACCAACTATATCGTCTATGCGCTGCTATCTATCCTGACAACCTCCATTGGTGTCGGGCTGATCATTTTTCGGGAACCTTTCAACCAGTACCATATCATCTCCGGCTTACTTGCTGTTGCCGCAATTTTGTTCTATGGTCTTGGACAACACAAACTGGTCGCTTAAATTCGCTGTGCTATTGAAATGGCAACTTGCTCCGTAACCACCAAGATCACCAACCCGGTTGTAAATGCAAATGAGTGTATCGGGGTCCTGATGACCAATCTGGGTACCCCGGATTCGAGTCAGGTGTCAGATGTGAGACGATATCTGAAAGAATTTTTATGGGATAAACGGGTCGTGGAAATCTCCCGGCCAGTCTGGTGGATTGTGCTAAACCTGATCCTGTTGAATACCCGTCCTCGCAAAAGTGCACAGGCTTACCGGAAAATATGGACCGAACGCGGCTCACCGCTATTGACGATCTCTGAGGACCAGGCAACCGCACTCAGGAAAAGACTCGGCCTGACAAACCGAATCGAGATAGCACTGGCCATGCGCTACGGAAACCCTTCCATTCAAACCGGACTGGAATCACTCTGGAAAAAAAATGCCCGTAAAATTCTGGTGCTGCCGCTTTACCCGCAGTATTCCGCCACCACCACCGCATCCACCTATGATGCCGTGAGTCATGTACTTCGTGGCTGGCGAACCCTCCCCGAACTTCGGTTTGTCAACCACTACCATGATCATCCACTTTATATCGCCGCCCTGGCGGCCAGTGTGCGAAAGCACTGGGACACCCATGGAAAACCGGAAAAACTGATCATGTCTTTCCATGGTATCCCGCAAGCCTACCACGAAGCGGGTGACCCCTATTGCGAACAATGTCGGACAACCGGACAGCTGCTTGCGAAATCACTGTCTTTGCAAGAAACCGCCTGGGTGGTCAGTTTTCAATCCCGCTTGGGACCGAAGCAGTGGCTAACACCCTATACCGATCTGACTTTAGAAAAACTGGCACAAAACGGTATCCGACGGGTTCAGGTCATTTGCCCTGGCTTCAGCGCAGATTGTCTTGAAACACTCGAAGAGATCGCCATCGAAAATAAAAACGGCTTTATTCAGGCCGGTGGTAAAGAGTATTCGTACATTCCCTGTCTCAATACCAATGATGACCATATTGAACTGCTGGTCGGATTATTGAGACAGCATCTTGGCGGATGGCACCTTGTGACAGACCAAAAGGAGACTGTCTTTACTCCGGATCAGCCACTGAAATTCATCACGCCCAGGTCATCTGTCGTCTGCTGATTTTTTTCACCGAACCACCGACCAGAATGAAAGCACTGTTACTCATTTCCCATGGCAGCCGACGTACCGAGGCGAATGATGAAATCCTGGATCTGGCCGAACACCTGAAACAGACCGACCAATCCTTCGACCTGATCCGTTGCGGCTTTTTGGAAATTGCGTCACCGAGTATTCATGAAGCCGCCCAGAGCCTGATTGACGCAGGGACAGACGAAATCATTGCATTGCCTTATTTTCTGGTCGCCGGATGGCACGTTGAAAGGGACATACCCGATATTCTGGATCAGGTTCGCGAACAAAACCCGGACATCAGGCTGTTACAAATGCCCCATATCGGCTCGACTGGCGGCATGAAGAGGCTGCTTCAGATGCACATCCAGCAAGCGGCCTTCCAGATCAACTGACGATCCCCGACAGACCAAGATACCTCAGCGATCAGTCCGACGAGAGCGACGCACCGGGACAGCATCATGCCATGCAGATACGACCAATACCAAACACCGTATGGCGTATCTGATTAGAGTTTGTCGAACCATGCCTGATCGCGGGCACCCATGAATTTAGATGCTCTGAGAATCTGTCCAAAATCCGGAAACACCGGATCGGTCGGTGATTGACCGGATCGTCCCGCCGGTCGCTGGGTTTCACCGGAACGATTCAAAATACATCAATAAGGATCCGAGGCTCGGGTACTTTCCTGCCTCAGGGATTGCATCGAAGCACAAAAGCCCTTCAGCCGGTACCCGCCTGCGATACGCCGGGTGCTGCAGTTCATGTTCTGTGGAAAAACCGACTCTTCTTCATCAGACATTGCGTCAGGCAATATGCAGCACAGATATATCGCCGACAGTGCGTAGTGATTCAGATACAGGCATCATCAGAATCATTTAACCTTGCAAAATAGAATATTAATGTCTAAAATGCAATGTTATTTCTCAAAAAATGAATTATATTCCTCGAAAAGCAGCGGAGATCGTGCGCTCCCGTTTGACGCACTTTGACAGCGTCGCACTGATTGGCCCACGGCAGGCAGGTAAAACAACGCTGGCGCGGCAGATCGCGGACCGATGGGAGAGTGGCTCAAAATACCTGGATCTTGAAAATCCGTCCGATCGTCGCTTGCTGGACGACCCGGTCGCTTACCTCTCGAGCTATCCTGACCGGCTTATTGTATTGGATGAGATTCATCGCACTCCGGAGATATTTCAGGTTCTCAGAGGACAGATTGACGAACGTCGTCGACTGGGTAGGACAGGTGGGAAATTCCTCATCCTGGGATCGGCGTCGATGGATCTGTTGCGTCAGTCATCCGAAAGCCTGACTGGTCGTATCAGTTATGTCGAGATGAGGCCACTAACGCCATGGGAAATTTGCAATCAGGACATAACCGCTAAAGACCAAACGGCAAAGGTGCTCGACCCTCGATCACATCACGCCCGTTCAATGACACGTCATACCCTCCGTCAACACGAATTTACAAAAAAACTCGACCGTCTTTGGTTGCAAGGTGGATTTCCGCTCAGCTATCTCTTCACAGTGACTGAAAGCCTGCAGTGGCGCATTGATTTCATTCAGACATATCTGGAACGTGACCTTCCACAATTCGGCCTGCAGGTTGCAACTGATCCCATGGACCGGTTATGGCGCATGATCGGCAACGATCAAGGTGAGCTATACAATGCACAACGTTATGCCCGGTCCCTCGATGTGAGTGGTAAAACTGTTGACCGTTATCTTGATATTCTCAAGCAGATGCTAATGATTCGCCTGTTACAGCCTTGGCATACCAATACGGGCAAGCGTCTCGTCAAGTCACCCCGACCATATATACGCGATAGTGGTATCCTTCACGCACTGCTGAATCTGCACACCATGGATAATCTACGGTCGCACTCGGTGGCTGGTAAGAGCTGGGAGGGCTTTGTTATCGAAAGTCTGATCAGTGCCACGAATGATCGGGCAAGACCCTACTTTTATCGGACGAGTGCCGGTGCTGAGATTGATCTGGTTCTGGAATTTGCGCCGGGCAATTGCTGGGCGATCGAAATCAAGATGTCGAGCGCCCCCACTTTTACCCGAGGGTTTCACAGTGCAGCGAATGACATCGGGGCAGAACGTCAGCTTCTTATCCATAAGGGACTGGACGCATTCCCCATGCGGCACGGCGTCGAAGCAATGCCACTGCTTGAAGCAATGAACGAAGTCAGCTCCACAACCAGTATATGACCCCAAAAGGCAATACATTGCAGGGATTGCGCCTACTGTTACACACTCTTGGGATTCAATCAAACGCCATCAACCGCTTCTGACATCGCTTGCATGGTGGGAAAGATGAAATCCAGATGCGGTCGTTTTTCGACACGGGCCGTTGCACCCCAGTTGTCGGTTTCAGACAAACCCTGTCGATCTATCCAGGCCGTCGCCAACCCAAGCGTACTCGCCGGCACATGATCATGAAACAGACTTTGTGCGGTGTGAAGAATATCCTTTTTCTGGACACCCAGATCTTCATGCAGTCGCTCAAGCATGAATTCGAAATTATGCACATCCGGTTTGTAGGAGCCAACATCTTCTGCGGTATAGATCGCATCGAACGACACCCCTAGTCTGCGATTGGATGCGGCAAAACCGGCCCGGTTGACATTCGATAATATCACCAGCTTATAGTGCGTTTTCAACCTTCGTAATGCATCGGCAGTATCGGGAAATGCGGGCCATGTGAAAACGGACTGTCCGAATTGGTGATCCAGTTGTTCACTGGTCTTCAAATCATATTCGCGACAAATATCCCGGTGTACTCGGCTTAACACTTCCGTATAGATCAGATCCGGTGTCTCTGACTGTTGTCTGGATTCCACACGGCCAAACGCAGCAAGTGCCCGGTTTCTCGTCATGACCTCGCACTCATTGTGCATCAGGACAGGCTGCAGCGCATCCCAGATACCACTCTCCCAATCAATGAGCGTACCGTAACAGTCAAATGTCAACGTATTGTATGAATTCAGTGATTTGGTCATCTTCAATTGTGCAAACGGTTTGCTGCCGACAGGATCAATGATTATAGACAAAAAAGTCAGTCAGGCGGACTTGCGCTCGCTCCCTTTGAATGCTGCGGAAAATAATACCGCCTATTTGGCACGGCGAACCGCTCGATCCCCACACCACCCGCATCACTCACCGCTTCATTGATCACCTGAAACACATGTTCAGGTTGAATTGGTTCCCGATGTCTTTTTGCAAGCGAACCGAAAATACAAAAAACACATTTCTTCCAAGCCGTACCAACACAACCGTCCGGGTAAAAACCCGACACCGCTCGGTCAGCCTGAGCATCCCCAAACCAAAGAAACAGTGCCCCAAATGGGGTATTTTATATCGGATCAAGTGCCTATAGTGTAATCTTGGCGCCAATCCCTCGTTCTTCAGCCACCGTGTAAGCCAATGAAGACAAAGCCAGATCCCCTAAAACGACGGCACGAAAAATAAACGCGGTTTTCTCGTCTTTCGCCTTGCGACCGACCACTTCATCCATCACCAAGTGAGAGATCTCTCCGTGTACCAGCGCTGAAGGAACCATTGGATTGGGCATGCTGCTTTCCTGCTCAACATCATCAATGATGATTCGATCAAACGCGGGCAGCGTGTCCGGCATAAACGGGAGCCCCATATCGGTAGAAGAAACAAAAACACCCGGTTTCAACCAGTTCACATCAATAAACGGGGGTACATTGGCGGTCAGGGGAATCGATGAAACCACCAAATCCGCATCCCGAACCGCCTGCTCGGCCGACGCACAGTCAATCGCCTGCAAACCCCTGTTTTGGGCCACTTGGCACAAAGCGGTGCGATTGGTCACGCCCCGGCCAAACGCCCGGATTTCAGAAAGGGGGAAAATCGCCTCATACGCCGTCAAATGACTGTGCGCCTGCACACCACAGCCAATAAAGGCAATCACTGTTGATTCACAACGGGCCATTCTTTTCGCCGCAACCACGCTGGCACATGCGGTGCGTACCGCAGTAACCCAACCGCCATCAATCAATGCTTTAGGAATACCTGTCTCGCTGTCCAACAAGGTGATGGAAGAGTTGATGGCCGCCAACCCCTTGTCAGGATTGCGGGGATTGAGAACCAACGACTTGACCGCCATTAATGCCGGTCGATGACTCACTGACAACGTGGCCATAAATAACTGGCCACCGGGAGGCGTCATGGCCGATTTCGGCGCAGCCCACACAGTGCCCTGTCTTTTTCCCCTGATCAGGGTCTCTAGCGCATCCACGACCTGTTCGGTGGACAACGCCAGCTTGTCCAGGTCATTTTTTCCAAGAATCAACAATTTCCTGACCCTCCTGCCTTACACCTTATTCGACTTGTGTTGAACAAAAACAAACTGACCCGACGTCAGGGAAATGCATTACGCCGAGTCCATCTTTTCCCATCGACGGTCTCAATCCATCTCGAAAATCCATCCCACTACCGGCGAACCGGTTCCGGGATGACAACCCGGTTATCCCAGTCATCCGCCAGGCACGATCGATAATTGGCATGCACATCCCTGCAAAGGGACGATGCCTCCAAGTCCCGCAAGATGTCCACCCGTACCCATCGGAACTAACGGCGAATTTGCGTTCCGCGAACCTGGTTCGGAAAGTAATCCTCACAAGATCCCTCCCGGTAAACATCCGCTGTCGCGCAGTGCAGTCCACCACCAAAAGGGTAGGCATCCCTGAACTCGACCGGAATGACCTCCATCCCCAACTGATCCATTTGCTCCATCTGATGGACTTCGCTCGCCTCAACAATCACCGTTTGATGGTCCAGAACCAGACAATTCATTGACAACCAGACACTGGAGTAACACAGTGCCGGCGGCTGAGCATGTGCGGGCGGGGCGGCATCGACAATCTCCCAGTCATTCGCCTCGAAAATTTTTCTTTGATCTTGTGGCAATCGTCGGTTCGGATTGTTAATGATCAGTCCCGGCTTTAATGGGACAAATGTCGCATCAATATGAATCGGATAAGGGTCACCGGGAAAATTGATTGCATGAACACGATGATCCGGAAAATGACGCTGTAACCACTCCATCGCCCGGCGGTTGGTGGTCAATCCATGCTGGCAAAACAAGTCCCTGCCCAATCGGCAAACATCTGCCGCATCGAATAGGGGCTCATGCTCTGTGGTGACAAAATCCAATGCAGCAGCACGCTCCAACCGATCCTGTATGGTAATTTCATCGAAATACCCTGACTTATAGGACCGGTCACTGAGCCGTGGACGCGGAGCCTGCTCCCACCTGAAGGCAGGGTCTTCATCAAAATAGCGTTGCATCAAGTCATGATAGGCCAGATATTCGAAATAACGACAGCGGAAAGACATCGCCGCACTCAGCATTTCCTTACCCACGGTCAGGATCACATCACGCGGTGGCATACAGCCAAATTGTGATCCGGTCGAAAAATCGGGCGTGTGGACCGCCTGATTCCACTGTATCGGGCTGGGTCGGTCAACCCGAATGCCGCGATTCTCCAGAACACCTGCCAGTGTATCCAACTGACTGTTTGCTTTTTCCACAGTCTCCAATGGACGAGGTCCCCACATCCCTCTCATATCACTGTCTTCCGGAATTTTTGCCTGGGTTGCCGGTTCATCAGGTGGGATACAGGTATGATCCGCCCTTCCTACAATGACATGTTTCAATGGATCGAATTCGTTCCATGAACTCACAATGGTTGCTGACATGCGCACTCTCCGGTTACGGGTTGTATTCAACAAGAGACCGGCTAATATAAGCGAGAATCAATACAAAGGGAATTAAAAACGCTGACATTAAATTCGTTGGCACCCAAATGCCAATATTGCTGACGAACGGATCGTTGTCCGCAGGCTGGCGTCGTGTTCGGCAAGGCGGTTTATTTCGTCACCCGACATGTGCAACGGATCCGGTAACTCGTCCACTTGGCAGCAACAAGGATCCGCCCCGGTATGTTCGACGATCAGCCCGCGATGGCATGGGTTAAAATCAGTCATCATGAGAAAGATGAACGGGCAGGTACCCACTGGCGTATTGATCTTGATCCTTTGCGTCAGCACACGAAGGATAATACGATGGGCCTTGTCTCTCCAGGACTGTCTTGATGACCGCTTTAAGGGAGATATACCGTCCGCTATCATCGCCATCCACAGATACTCACAGGCGCGCTGCTACAAAGGTTGCGGGTTACCGGTACACCTGTCAAGCGGTAATCACAAAGTGAGTCAACGGCTGAAATTCGGTTTCTTGGAACGTGACATCAGTCACATGCGCCTGTCGCGGCCCGATACGCAACCATTGTAAAAATGCCTGCACACTCTCCGTGTCACCCTGAACGAGACCCGACACATCCCCATCAGCCAGGTTTCTGACCGAACCGACCACGCCAAGCGCTCTTGCTTTTTCACGGGTTGCATAGCGGAAACCCACGCCCTGCACCATCCCTTTCACCCGAAAATGGAACGTTTTATTCTCGAACGTCATCGCACCCTTTGCTGTTTGTTGATGATGAGCATCGTACTCAATTGATCAACCTTTTCCAATTCAAGCTGTTCTCTGCCTGCCAAGCCGGTAAAATAGGCAGGTCACTTCACCGAACTTGAACCTATGAACTCACAAACTGTCATTGACCACATTGTAAGCTGGTTAGTCGACTATGCACAAACAGCCAACGCCAAGGGATGGGTTGTCGGGGTATCCGGTGGCATTGACTCTGCAGTCACTTCAATATTAGCGGCCAGGACCGGGATGTCGACCCTTTGTCTGGAGATGCCGATTCATCAATCCGCCTCACAGGATGCCCGCGCAACAAGGCATATCAGCGAACTGGAAAAAAAATTCGATAACGTCCACGCTATCCGCACTGACTTGACAGCGGTGTTTGATCAATTCGTCGACACCTTGCCAAATGTCGAGAACGACAGTGATCGTTTTTTGACCCTGGCCAACAGTCGTTCCAGACTGCGTATGCTCACGCTTTACTACTTTGCCGCATTGTATGGCTACCTGGTCGTTGGGACCGGCAACAAGATTGAGGATTTTGGGGTCGGTTTTTACACCAAATATGGTGATGGGGGGGTCGACCTCAGTCCAATAGCAGATTTGGTTAAATCAGAAGTCTACCAGTTGGGCGGCGAACTCGAAGTGATCCGTGACATCATGGTTGCAAAACCGACCGATGGGCTGTGGGGCGATGACAGGACCGATGAAGATCAGCTCGGTGCAACCTATCCGGAACTTGAATGGGCCATGGATTATATCGACCGCGGGCAGAGCAGCGCACTCTCCCCCCGGCAATCTGAAGTACTGCGGATATACCAACGTCTGCATCATGCAAACAGACACAAGATGGAGCCTGTGCCGGTCTGTGTCGTTCCAGCGTCAGTCAAGCAAGCATAACGATACCTCAACGTCGGGAAAGACGGCAAACCACACCGAAACGCGGATCGTTCCTCAGGCAATGCTGACGTCGGAGGCATCCCGCTGTCCCCGTGAACAAAATGATTTTGAAAACTGATCAAACTCCTGATGCTCTATCGCCTGGCGAACCTGTCTCATGAGATGCTGGTAGTAATGCACATTGTGTAACGTACACAATCTTGCTCCCAGAATTTCGTTCTTGTGATACAGATGCCGCAGATAAGAGCGCGAATAGTGCCGACAGGTATAGCACTCACATCGGTCGTCAACCGGTCGGGTGTCCAACTTGCAAGCAGCATTTCGAATCTTCACGACCCCTTCATCGGTATACAGCCAACCATTGCGTGCATTGCGAGTCGGCAGAACGCAATCAAACATATCAATGCCCGCAGTCACCCCGTCCAGCAAATCCTGTGGCGTCCCTACACCCATCAAATACCGCGGCTTGTCACAAGGCATCCTGTGGGCCAGGTAGGCCAAAATACGTCGCATGTCGGCTTTTGGCTCGCCGACTGAAAGCCCCCCAATCGCATACCCGTCGAATCCGATATCTTGCAAGATTCCGAGAGATTGCAATCGCAGGTCTTCGTACATGCCACCTTGGATAATGCCAAACAGAACACCGCAACCGGCATAGCTTTCCTTGCAACGCCTTGCCCATCTCCCTGACAACACCATTGAATCTTCTGCCTCCCGGTAACTCGTGGGATAGTCAGTACATTCATCAAACGCCATGACAATATCAGAACCCAAAACCGATTGGATTTTCATCGACTCTTCCGGACCCAAAAACACGGTACTGCCATCGATCGGGGAGCGAAAGGTAACCCCTGCTTCCTCAACCTTTCTTAGATTCGCCAGACTCCACACCTGGAATCCCCCTGAATCCGTCAGAATCGGATGATTCCAATGCATAAAATCATGCAATGTTCCGTGAGCTGCAATCACTTCCAGACCCGGTTGCAACATCAGGTGAAACGTATTGCCCAATATGATCTGGGCCCCTGTTGCCTGCACCTCCTCTGGCGATAAAGCCTTCACTGTACCGCTGGTGCCAACCGGCATGAATGCAGGGGTGTCAACCCGTCCCCTTGGCAGCTCAATCACCCCTCGCCTGGCCTTTTTCTCCGTCGCCTGTACGGTAAACTTCATTGACATTTCTCCAGATGCATCGCATCGCCATAACTAAAAAACCGAAACTTTTTTTCGATCGCAATCCGGTAGGCATCCATCACTCTTCGATAACCGGCAAAAGCACAAACCATCATCAGCAACGTCGATTTGGGCAAATGGAAATTCGTAATCAACTGATCCACCACTCGAAATTGGAAACCCGGTGTGATGAACAATTCAGTCGACTTGTCACACGGCTCGATATGTCCCTTCAACGCGGCACTTTCCAGTGCCCTGACCACCGTCGTTCCGACCGCCACCACGTTATTGTTCCTGTCTTTGGTCTCATTGATCGCATCACAGACAGACTGGTCAATCCTGAAATACTCCTCGTGCATTTTATGCTCGTGTATCGTTTGACAACGAACCGGTTGGAATGTGCCAGCACCAACATGCAGCGTGATTGAACACCAATTGATTCCCTGTTCGGCGAGTTGATCAATCAATGTCTGATCAAAGTGCAAACCCGCTGTTGGTGCTGCAACCGCACCCGGGTTCGAAGCATACACGGTCTGATATCGCCGATCATCCTCTTTGCTCACCGGGCGACGAATATAAGGTGGCAATGGAACCATGCCATATCGCAGAAACATCATCGCAATATCATTCTCTACCGCTATCTCATAAAAAGGCTGTCGATGAGCAATCACTCTGGCGGAAACATCACCGATCAGAATCAGTTGCCCTGGCTTGACCGATTTGTTTGCTCTCAATAAAACCAGTGCATTACATCCGCTGATAATTCTTTCCAGCATGATTTCAATTTTCCCGCCGCTGGGTTTTCGGGCAATGATTCTTGAGGGTAAAACACGCGTGTCATTGACCACCAGCAAGTCCCCGGGTGAGAGCAGTTTCTTGATTGCCTTGAAACGATATTCAGTAATCAGTCCCGGTGAACGCGGCACAGCCAAAAGACGGCTCTGCGTTCTCTCAGGCAACGGATACTGGGCAATGAGTTGCTCAGGCAAGACATAATCGAATTGATTCAAATCCATATTTGTCACCCTGACATCTACCGTTCTCGCTCATGACGATAATGATTCAAAATAAAGATTTTCCCGGGGTATTTCACACCGTTGATATTCTACCGCTGATTTCTGCTGTTGGTTCGACTATCATGATCATGGCTCATCTGAAAAGCCAACCGGATATCAAACCCGCGGGTAACGATATTGATCCTGGCCTGTCCTGTTTCCCCAGCTGAATGCCGCTGCCCCTCCACCCTTCGACTTGAGCCATGCCCCAAGACTCGGCTACACTCGGTCACAGCACCGTCAAACCGCTGACATGACCCACAACCCCCATCCCGCACCGACACCATGAACCACACCAGCCCAATCCGACTGACCGGCCACTGCGCCTGCCACCACACCCAATACCAATTGAACCACTCCCCCCTGTTCGTCCACTGCTGCCACTGTACCCGTTGTCAGACACAGTCCGGCTCCGCCTTCGCCCTCAATGCTCTCATCGAAACCCAGTACCTCACCGTGACACACGGCCACACCGAAAACAACCACACCCCCACCCCCAGCGGCAAGGGACAGACCATCGCCCGCTGCCGTCGCTGCCACACCACCCTGTGGAGCCATTACGGCGGCCTCGGACCGGCCATCTGCTTCGTTAGGGTCGGCACCCTCGACAACCC
>LXNI01000338.1_pt1 | contig 57421 bp, 53 predicted proteins | sample 809091 | NCBI WGS metagenome assembly LXNI01 (sample SAMN04870527, study PRJNA318959) | sponge metagenome | biome: 01000161; feature: marine sponge reef; material: water | host: Sarcotragus foetidus | place: Greece: Milos, Mediterranean Sea | collected 2013-05-29 | depth 5-7 m
GTGAGCGACCCGCCGCCGAGCTCGTCGGACAGCTTGGCCGCGCGCTCCAGCAGCCGCGAATGCAGGTAGAAGACGTCGCCCGGATAGGCCTCGCGCCCCGGCGGACGCCTGAGCACCAGCGACAGCTGCCGGTACGCCTGCGCCTGCTTGGACAGGTCGTCGTAGATGACCAGGGTATGCTTGCCCTGCCACATGAAGTGCTCCGCCAGCGCCGTCGCGGCGTAAGGGGCGATGTACTGCATGGGTGCCGGGTCGGAGGCGTTGGCCGCGACCACGATCGTGTAGTCCATCGCGCCGTGGTGCCGGAAGGTCTCGACGACCCCCGCCACCATTCCCGCGCGCTGGCCGATCGCGCAATAGATGCAGATGACGTCGGTGTCCTTCTGGTTGAGGATCGCGTCGATCGCGATGGCGGTCTTGCCGGTCTGGCGGTCGCCGATGATCAGCTCGCGCTGGCCGCGGCCGATCGGGATCATGGCGTCGATGGCCTTGATGCCGGTCTGCAGCGGCTCCTTGACCGGCTGGCGCTTCACGATTCCGGGCGCGACCACGTCGATCTGCCGACGGGCGCTGGTCTCGATGGCCGCGCCGCCGTCCACGGCCTCGCCAAGCGGGTTCACGACCCGGCCCAGGTAGCCGCTGCCCACGGGAACGTCCAGGACGCGGCCGGTGCGGCGCACCTCGTCGCCCTCGTGGAGCCCCTCCCAGTCGCCCATGACCACGGCGCCGATGTTGTCCTCTTCCAGGTTGAGGGCAAGCGCGGTGACCCGCTCGCCACTCTCGCTGGACGTGATCTCCAGCATCTCGTTGGCCATCGCCTTGGTGAGGCCGTAGATGCGCGCCACGCCGTCCTTGACTTCGAGGACCTCGCCCACCTCCTCGGAGTGGAGCGCCTCTTCGAAGCTCTCGATTTCTGCCAGGAGGACGCTCTTGATCTCGCCCGCCCGGAGTTGGGAATCCGACATGTCTCTCTTCTTCCTATGTTTGAAGCTCGGCGGCCATGAGCTTGCGGCGCATGGCGTCGAGCTGCCGTTTCACGGACCCGTCGTATACGGTGTCGCCTTCCCGTATGACGACGCCCCCGATGATTGCGGGCCTGACTCTCACGTGCGGGATCACGGTGGCGTCCGTCGCTGCCGACAGTCGGGCGCCCAGATCCGCCTCCTCGTCCGGCGAAAGCGGCCTCGCCACCGTCACCTCCATGTGGCGCCGGCCCAGGTGATGCTCGAGCATCTCTCGGTAGGCCGCCGCGATGGCCGGAATCAGCTTCTGGCGCCCCTTGTCCACCACGACCTGCAGGAAACGCAGCATCATGGTGGGAACGGAATCACCCAGAGACCGCCCCAGCACCGCCTTCTTGTCGGCGGCGGACACCCGGGGCGTCATGAGGAATTCGCGGACCCTGGGGTTTTCCAGCAGCTCCGCCACGGTCGCCACGCCATCGCCAAAGGCCTCGACCCCTTCGTGGCGCTCGGCCAACTCGAAGAGGGTCTCGGCGTAGTTGCGGGCGACGGTGTCTTCCCTCACGCCCAGGCTCCCCCGGAGCCGGCGAGGTCATCGATGTAGTCCGTTACCAGACGTCGGTCGCTGTCGCTGTCGAGGCGCTCGTCCAGCAAGCGGGAAGCGGCCGCCATGGCGACCTCCACCGCCTCGCGGCGCACGGCATCGATGGCCGCGTCGCGCTCCCGAGCGATTTCCCGGCGCGCGTTGGCCAGGATGGAGCGGCTCTCTTCACGAGCCTTGGCCTCGAGCTCGCTGCGGAGCTGGTCCGCTGCCTCGCGGCCTTCGGCGACCAGCGCCTGCGCTTGACGGCGTGCCTGGGCAAGCTGATCCCGGTACTGTGCGATGAGCGCCTCGGCCTCATCCCGCTGGCGTTTCGCCTCGTCGATGTCACCCTGGATGCTCTTTTCGCGGGCATCCAGGGCGGCCATCAGAGGCTTCCACGCGTACCGCGTCAGGACGGCCAGCAGCGTCAGAAAGGTAAGGACGGTCCATACGGCCAGCCCCGAATCGACCGCGAAGAGGGTGTCCCAAAGGGGACCTTCCTCCTGTAGCAGCAACCCGGGGTGAAGTCCCGCGGCTGCCATCAGATGAACTTGAAGAGCGCCGCGAGCAGGATCGCGAACAGCGCGGCTCCCTCGACCAGTCCAGCCAGCAGAATGGCCAGGCCCCGGATCTCGCCGGCGGCCTCCGGCTGCCGGGCGATGCCCTGCGTGGCGCCGCTGCCGATGCCGCCGATGCCGATGCCGGCGCCGATCGCGGCCAGTCCGGCTCCGATTCCGGCGCCGATGAGGGCGCCCGTGTTCTTGGCTGTGTCGATGTCTGCCGCGCCGCCTTCCTGCAGCGCGGTGATCGCCAGGTCAAGCATGGTATCTCCTATACGTGTGTGGACCGTTCAGGGTCAGTGTTCATGCCGCATGAGGCCAATGAAGACGGCCGACAGCATGGCGAAGATGTAGGCCTGAATGAAGGCGATCAGCAGCTCGAGGAGCAGGATCGCCGACACGAAGGCGAAGGATCCGGCGGCAACCGCCCAACGTACGAATGCGATTTGGCCGAAGATGAAGATGAAGCCGATGAGCGTGAAGATCATCATGTGGCCCGCGGTCATGTTCGCGAAGAGACGGACCGCGAGCGCGAAGGGTTTCGTGAGTTTCCCGAGCAGCTCGACGGGGGTCATGATGGCCAGCATCAGGTACTTGATCACGCCCGTGGTGCCCGGCGGCGTGAAAAAGATCGTCTTCATGTAGCCGCGGAGACCGAGCGTGAGGAAGCCCGAGATCTCGACCACCAGGAAGACGGTCAGAGCCAGGGTCGCCGTGACGGCGAGGTTGCCTGTGGCCGAGCCTCCCCACGGGACCAGCCCGAGCAGGTTCATCGTGAGGATGAAGAAGAAGAGTGTCAGGATGAGAGGGACGAAACGCTGGTAACCGTGCCCGATGTACTCCTTGCAGAGGTCGTCGCGCAGAAAGACCACTACCGTCTCGACCGCGTTGGCCAGCCCCCTGGGCGCCCTGCCCGTGCCCTGCCGCGACACGGTTCTGGCGGCGAAGAGCGTCATCGCGGCGGTGATGACGGCGGCCAGCAGCAGCAGGACCATGTGTTTGGTAGGGGACAGGTCGATCGTCAGTCCGCCGATGCGAAACACCGCCCAGTCCCAGTGGGGGAAGTGGACCGCGCCGATGAACGGCAACTCGTATTCGGGCGCGTTGAGGATATGGTGCGCCAGCATGTCGCCGAGGTTGAAGGGGCCCCCGTGCCCGTCGGCAGCCGCCTCCTGCGCTCCCGCATGTTCCTGAAGAGGTGCGAACATCCCGATCATGGCTTGGCCGGCAGGGACTCGCCCCGCAACCGGCGGTGTTCGATGAACGACTCGGCGAAGACCAGTGCGAGCAGAAAGGCGCCGAGCGACAGCAGGAAGGGCAACGGCTCCGTCCGTCCCGGGATCACGAAGAAGACGACCGCCAGGGCGAGCACGAGGACCCGCACTGCGAACCCGGCCGCTATCGCTGCCAGGAAACGATCGTTGCGGGTTCTCCAGCCCTTCAGGAGAAAGTGTGTCGGGAGCTGGGTGCCCAGTGTGAGGATGCCGGCTCCGAGAACCGCCCGCCGGGCCCCGTCCGTCAGGAAAGGCCAGGTTACGAGTGCCCCGCCAACCACGATTGCCGCGGAAGTGGCGACGAACGTCATGGACTGTTTCACCGAAGTTCTTCCCCGCTGCCGGGTCTCTCCTTTTTCCTGGTTGCCGGTTGCACCACAGCTCTGATGTAGAGCGTATAGAATCCTGCCCCGATTCCCACGAGCCCACCCACCAGCGCGAGCAGCGGAGTCGTCTCGAACCGCTCGTCCAGCTTGAGCCCGGCCCACGTGAGTATCAGGACCGTCAACACCCAGCTGATTCCGTATCCCGACATGCGGCCAACGTCTCCGAGGGCACCGGACGACCGCCGCGGTGTTCGACCGCCGTCCAGCACGCTGGCACTCTCCCGATTGATGAAACGAAGGCCTGGAAACAGGCTCGCGGAGCAGACTCCACAAGCACGGTGTCGGGGGAAAACCTAACGCTTGTGAAAATTTTCGCAAGCTCCTGCTTGACCCCAAAAAGCCGTCTCGCCTATCTTCCGCCATCGTTATGCCAAACATTCGTCGCAACCCGGAACGGGTATGACCCCCACGTCCTCCTCCGCCCTCAAGGCGCCGCCCGCCCAATCGGACGCGCGCGATGTTCAACTCCTCCGGCGCGCGGGTGAGATCGGCGAGGAACTGCGCACGGCGGTGCAGCGCCGCATCGTGGGCCAGCAGCACATCGTCGACAGCATCCTGACCGCCATGATGGCCAACGGCCACGTGCTCCTGGTCGGGGTGCCGGGGCTTGCCAAGACGCTTATCATCTCGACGCTGTCGGACGCGCTGCACCTCAAATTCAACCGCATCCAGTTCACCCCCGACCTGATGCCCACGGACATCACGGGCACCGAAGTCATCCAGGAGGACAAGCTGACCGGCGAGCGCGTGTTCCGATTCGTCCCGGGGCCCATCTTCGCCAACATCGTGCTGGCCGACGAGATCAACCGGACCCCGCCCAAGACGCAGGCGGCCCTCCTGGAGGCAATGCAGGAACGGGACGTGACGGCGGCGGGCAAGACCTACCACCTCGATCCGCCGTTCTTCGTACTCGCGACCCAGAACCCGATCGAGCAGGAGGGCACCTACCCGCTGCCAGAGGCGCAGCTGGACCGCTTCATGTTCGATCTGCGGATCCACTATCCGGACCGGGAAGAAGAGGAAAAGATCGCGACCCTGACGCAGGAAGTGCAGGATATCCCGGTCGAGCCGGTCGTGCACGGTTCCGAGATCATCGAACTGCAGCAGCTGGTGCGCCGCACCCCGGTCCCCCCGTCGATCGTGGGCTACGCCGTTCGGCTGGCGCGCTCGACCCGCCCCGGAGGAGAGGAACAAGCTGCGGTGGCAAAGCGGTATATCAGCTGGGGCGCGGGGCCGCGGGCGTCGCAGTATCTTGTGCTGGGAGCCAAGGCGCGCGCCGTGTTCCGGGGCGCTCCGATGCCCACCATGCAGGACATTCACGACATCGCGCCGTCGATCCTGGCCCACCGGATCGTGATCAACTTCGACGGCGAGGCAGAGGGACTGAGCACGCGCGACGTCGTTGACGAACTGCTCAACGAGAGCAAGCGATGGATCTAGAGGCCGGGTCACCTGACGACCAACCTCCAAGTAGAAGGGCGCAGGCACCGTGGCGCTGATAACAGGGCTGTGGGCGGCCTTTGCCCTTCTCCTGCTGGTTGCCGCCGGCCTGACGGCCACGCTGTCGGCGGTCGTGAAAATCACCGACTCGAAGGCGCGCATCCTGGCTGACGAGGGCTTCGCCGGGGCGGCGGCCCTGGCCGCGCTTCGCACCGGAGAGGTCGGCACCTCGGTCCTGGGAGTGCTCCGCGCCATCTGCAACCTTGGCGCCGCGGCGGCCGGAGTTGCCGCCGCCGCCGTGCTGTGGGGCCCGAGGGGCATGTGGATCGGGGGCCCGCTGGTGGTGCTCGGCGTGCTGCTCCTGGGCGAGGTGGGCCCGCGCGCCCTTTCCGGCCGCCGCCCGGTGCGCGTGGCGCTCGCGGCCGCGCCGTTCCTTCAGCGCGCGTCGCGCGTCCTCAGCCGCGTCTTCTTTCCGCTGCTCGCCCTGGGGCGACTTCTCGGGCGGGTGTCCGGCCGCACCGAGGCCTCCGCGGATGAGCTGCAGGTGCGCGAGGCGCTCGAAATCGGCGCCGGCGAGGGCATCGTGGAGACCGACGAGCAGCTCCTCATCGAGCGGGCCTTCAAGCTGGACGAGTTGAACGCCTGGGACGCGATGACACCCAGGGTCGACATCATCGCCTGGCAGGATGGCCGCCTCCTCGGCGAGGCGCTCGGCGAACTCGAGGGAGTCCCCCACTCGCGCGTTCCGGTTTACGGCGAGAGCATCGACGACGTCACGGGCATCCTGCATGTGCGCGACGCGTACCGCGCGTACGTGGCCGGCGAGCGCGACACGCCTCTGGGCGACCTCGCCCGCGAGCCCATGTTCGTTCCCGGGTCGCTCTCTCTGGCCAAGCTGCTGGCCCAGTTCCGGGCTCGCCGCATGCACATGGGCATCGTGGCCGACGAATTCGGCGGCACCGACGGGCTCATCACCCTGGAAGATGTCCTGGAAGAGCTCGTCGGCGAGATCGTCGACGAGACCGACGTGGACGAAGACCCCGTCACACAGCTGTCGCCGGACGAGATCGTCGCCTCCGGCACTGCCGAGGTGCGCGAGATCAACGACCGCTTCAACTTCGACTTGCAAGCGGGTGAACACAGGTCCCTGAACGGATTCATCCTCGAGGAACTCGGCCACGTGCCCGAGGCCGGCCATTCGTTCGCCGCCCACGCCGTGCACGTCGAGGTTCTCGAAGCGACCGACACCCAGGTGCTGAGGGCGCGGCTGCGCCGCATCGACACCTCCAAAGCGCCGCGCTGATGGCGCTGGTCATGCCCTTCAACGGGCGCAGCCCGCGCATAGCGGGGTCCGTCTTCCTCGCGCCGACGGCGGTTGTGATCGGCGATGTGGAGGTCGGCGAGGACGCCAGCATCTGGTTCGGAGCCGTGCTGCGCGGCGACCACCCCGAGCACGGCATCCGTGTGGGGGCCCGGACCAACGTGCAGGAAAACGTGGTGATCCACACCAGCGAGCAGGCCCCCACGGTCATCGAGGACGAGGTGACGGTGGGACACGGCGCCATCATGGAGAGCTGCCGCATCGGGCGCCGCACGGTGGTGGGCATGGGGGCGGTGGTGCTGCAGCGCGCCGAGGTGGGCGAGGGCTGCCTGATCGCGGCGGGAGCGGTGGTCCGCGAGGGCGCGAGGATCCCACCGAATCGACTGGTCGCCGGGGTGCCGGGCCGCGTCCGGGCGCTGAGCGAGGGAGCGGCCTCCTGGACCGAGCGCAGCGCGCGCCACTACGTGGAACTCAGCCGCCGTTTCATGGCCGACCGCGTCTGCGAACTCTGCGGCGGGCCGGCGCTGGAGCGGCACTGCAAGGTGGTGTGCCTGAACTGCGGCTTTCAGAGGGACTGCAGCGACCCGTAGCGCGCAGGTGCTTCGTGGCACCGTCAGCTCAGTCCCAGGATCGATCCGGCATACCACGCGACGATCGCGTCACCCCAGGTGTAGGCGACACCCGCCCCGACCGACAGAAAGATCCCAAAGGGCACCAGCTTGCCGGTCCTGAGCGAGATCGGGGCGAATACCAGCGCGCCGAGCAGCGATCCCCCGAAGAGCGTCAGCAGCACTCCCGCCGGCCCGAGAAACGCCCCCGCCATCGCCATCATCTTCACATCGCCTCCGCCGAGCGCATCCTTGCCCAGGACGATCTTCCCCACCGCTGCCGTGGCCCAGAGGAGGCCGAATCCCAGCGCCGCGCCCAGGACCGCGCCCGTCAGATCCGGCCCGCCCGCCAACGGAGCCAGCGCCAGGCCCGCAACCGCCCCACCGACCGAGAGCTGATCCGGGATGATGTAGGTGCGGGCGTCGGTGATCGCGATGCCGAGCAGGATCGTAAGGAAGAGGCCGCCGCGCAGGGCCTCGGGATGCACGCCCCATGTGGCGGCCATCCCCGCCCAGATCATCCCCGTCGCAACTTCGACCAGTGGGTACTGCACGCTCACGCGCACGCCGCACCGCGAACACCGTCCCCGGGCGAACAGGTATCCGAGCACGGGGATGTTCTCGAACCAGCGCAGCGGCGCCCGGCAACTCCAGCACCCGGACCGCGGCCGCATCACCGATCGACCCGCCGGCCACCTCGCGACGCAAACGTTGAGGAACGACCCCAGCGAGACCCCCATCACCGCGGCGAGGACCGTCAGTGGGACGCCGCTCATTCCCCGGACCGAGTGAGGAGGTGCATGAGGATCGAGCCGGCCACCGCGACGTTGAGTGAATCAACCCCGGCGGCCATGGGGACCGAAATGGCGCGGGCCCGGCGCATGAGGTGCGCCGGAAGCCCGCCGGTCTCGCTCCCGAGGGCCAGCACCCAGTCCCGGGGGGTCTCCTGCCCCCTACCGCCCACCCCCTCTCCCGCAGCATCCGCGCACAGCAGGTCGACGCCCTCCAGCATGCCCTCCGAGGCGCCGACAAGCCGCATGTGAAACACCGCTCCGGCCGACGCCCGCACCACCTTGGGGTTCCACGGATCCACCGTGCCATGTCCGATCACGACCCCGTCGAGCCCGAACGCCCAGGCCGATCGAATCAGCGTTCCCAGGTTGCCGGGAATCTGGACACCGATCGGCATCAGATAGCGGCCGCGGTCCAGCGGCTGCGGCTCGGGCGGCGGCGCATTCACACAGGCGATGACCGGTTGCGGGTGCTCGGTCGATGCCAGCCCCATCACCTCCCGGTCGGGTGCGGTCTGCACCTCCACGCCGTGCTCGAGGCAGGCCGCAAGAACCCGCCGTCCGGTCTCCGCGCCGGCACCCCGGTCCTCTCCCAGCAGCACCCACCGCACCTTGAGCGAGGATCTCAGCGCCTCCAGCACGACGCGGGGTCCTTCGGCCAGCGCCAGACCTTCGCGTTCGCGCATCCGGCGGACCGTCAGCCGCCGCACCATGCGTGCCTTAGATTTGCTGATCACACCGTCGCCTGCCCTTGCTCTTCCAGGAAGCGCCATGTCTGCCCAATCGACCCTTCCGGTCGCCCTTACCATCGCCGGCAGCGACAGCGGGGGCGGCGCCGGCGTCCAGGCCGACCTGAAGACCTTTCACCAATGGGGCGTTTACGGCACCTCGGCCATCACCGCCATCACCGCACAGAATACGCTGGCGGTGCAGGAGGTACACCCCGTCCCCCCCGCCACCGTCGCGGCGCAGATCGAAAGCGTGGCCGGCGACATCCCCCCGCGGGCGGTCAAATCCGGCATGCTGGCCAACACCGAAATCATCCATGTGGTCGCGGCGGCGCTTCGGCGCCATCGCCTCGGCGGCTACGTCCTCGACCCGGTGATGGTCGCGACCAGCGGCGATGAGCTGCTCGACCCCGAGGCCGTGGCATCGATCCGCGAGGAACTGGTGCCGCTGGCCACCGTCGTCACGCCGAACTGGCCCGAAGCGGTGATTCTGACGGGAGCAAGGGAACGGAATCTTCGGGGCATGGAAATGGCTGCACGGGACATTGTGCGGCGCGGCGCGGCGGCGGCGCTGATCAAGGGAGGCCACCTGGAGGGCGACGAGGTCGTGGATCTCTTCTGGGACGGCCGGTCGCGGCGCGTCTTTCGCGGCCCGCGAATCGACACGCGGCACACGCATGGGACCGGCTGCACGCTGAGCGCCGCGATCGCGGCCGGGCTCGCCCGCGGGACGCCGCTCGCAACTGCGGTGGAGGACGCGGTGACGTGGGTGAGGGCGGCGATCGCCGGTGCCCCCGGGCTGGGCGCGGGGAGGGGCCCGCTCGATCACTTCGCGGAAGTTGCGATCCGCGGCAGCGCCGACTCGAGCAGCGCCCCCAGCGTACCGCCCGCCGCCGCTCCGTAGGCCATCACCTCCTCGTGGTCGATGGCCTCCAGGCCGAGGCCGGCGGCACGATTGGTGATCAGGGAGAACGCCAGCACCTTCTGCCCCCCTGCCCGCGCCGCAGTGATCTCCGGCACGGTGGACATGCCCACCGCGTCCGCGCCGGACGCCTTCAGGGCGCGCACTTCGGCCGGCGTCTCGAAGTTGGGGCCGTGAACCCCGCCGTAGACGCCCCTCGGCAGCGGGACCCGGGCCTCCAGCGCGGCCTCTTCGGCCAGCGACATCAGTACGGGGTCGCAGGGACGGCTCATGTCCGGGAACCGCTCCTCGCCAATGGCAGCGGGCCCGGCCAGCGGCGCGCGGAACATCAGGCTGATGTGGTCGTCCACGAGCATCAGCGAACCCGGGGCCAGATCGGACCGAATCCCGCCGGCGGCGTTGGTGAGGACGACGATTCGGGCACCGGCGGCGCGACCCGCGCGAACCGGCGCAAGCACGATGCCGGGCCCGCACCCCTCGTAGAAATGGAAGCGGCCGGCCTGCACCATCACCGAAACGCCGCCCAGGCGCCCAAGGACGAACTCCCCCGCATGGCTATCCACGGAAGTGTCGGGGAACCCCGGAAGCTCACCGAAGTCCACCCTGACCGCCCCTTCGACCCGGTCCGCCAGGCCCCCGAGCCCCGACCCGAGCACAAGATGCACCGACGGGCGCATGCCAGCACGATCCTGAAGGACCCGGGCGCACTCCGCGATCGGTGGAGAGCCGGTCAATTCAATCAGCCCGCGATCAAATGAGCACGCCGGCGATCGCAGCGGTCATGAAGGCGGCGATCGAGCCCCCGATCATCGCCCTGAGGCCCAGCCGCGCGAGGTCCTTGCGCCGCCGGGGCGCGATCCCGCCGATCCCCCCGATCTGGATGGCGATCGACGAGAAGTTCGCGAAGCCGGAGAGGGCGTAGGTCGCGATGGTGGCGGCGCGCGGCGTGAGTTCCCCCTGGGCCATCGATTCGGCCAGGCCCAGATAGGCCACGAACTCGGTCGCCACCGTCTTCAGTCCCATGAGCGATCCTACCGACCCGGCATCTTCCCATGGAACGCCCATCACCCACGCCACCGGGCCGAGCAGCCACCCAAGAATCCCTTCGAGTGTGAGGCCGTCGGCCCCGACCACCCCCCCGGCCCACCCCAGCAGGGCGTTGAGCAGCGCGATCATGGCCAGGAAGGCCATCAGCATCGCGCCCACGTTGAGCGCCAGCTGCAGCCCCTCGCCCGCACCGCGCGCCGCGGCCTCGATCACGTTGACGTCGGGGCGTTCCAGCTCCGTCTTGAGCTGTCCGGCTGTCTCCGACTTCTCCTCCTCCGGCACCATCAACTTTGCCACCACCAGGGCGGCGGGCGCGGACATGACCGACGCCGCCATCAGGTGCCCCGCGATGTCCGGGAAGAACCCGACCAGCATTCCCGCGTAGGCGGCCATCACGCCCCCTGCGACGGTCGCGAAGCCCCCGGTCATCACCGCCATCAGTTCGGAACGCGTCATGCGGTCCACGAAGGGCTTGACCAGCAGCGGCGCCTCGGTCTGGCCGACGAAGATGTTGCCGGCCGCCGAGAGCGTCTCCGCGCCGCTCGTCCGCATGGTGCGCTGCATCACCCAGGCGATCCCGCCCACGAGCTTTTGCATGACGCCCAGGTGGTACAGAACCGTCATGATCGACGCGAAGAAGATGATCGTCGGCAGCACGTTGAAGGCGACGAACGCGCCGGTGCGGGCCACTTGCTGGCCCTCGGCAACGAAGCCCCCGTTGCCCGCCTCGCCGGTCCCCACCGGGACGTTGTTCCAGACGAGGTCGCCGAAGAGGAAGCTGGCGCCCTCCAGCGTGAATCCCACCGCGGCGAGGATGACGTTGTTGGCCGCGTCGAAGATGCCCGCGCCGAAAGGCGTCCTCAGGATCAGCACTGCGAAGATGAACTGCAGGCCCAGCCCCCAGAGCACGATTCGCCAGGGGATCTTTCGCCGGTTCACGCTCAGTGCCCAGGCGGCCACCGTCAGAAAGACCACGCCGAGCAGCCCCCGGAGCCGGACCAGGACATCCACGCCTCCGTCCCCCTGCGGCGCGGTGCCCTTCGGGATGGCCGCCGGAAGGGCGTCCGCACCGGGAACAGCCAGGTGGATCAGCCCCTCCGACATGGGTGCGGCGATCGCCTGCATTGCGGTCGCAACCGTTTCCACCGGCAGGAACATGTGGGGCCTCGCGATGGGTGGCGGGTGAAGCGGCTCATGGAGTGTCGTGTCCCGGAAGCTCGCGCGCTAGAATAAAGCCGAGCCTGCCGGAATGACAGGATCGGTATTTCCGGCGGTGCGGACCCGGCCAAAATGGCAGGTCCGGTGGCGCTGAGTCGCGAAAACCTGCCAAAATGGCAGGAATCGCTCGAAGATCAGACGCCTTGGGCCCCGGCACGCCACTTGCTTCAACATCGCCAGTTATCTTTGAATCATCCACGGTCGGCCGCGGCCGACACCAAAAGGAACAGGCAGAATGGGCAAGATCATCGGCATCGACCTGGGTACCACCAATTCGGTGGTCGCCGTCATGGAAGGCGGAGAGCCCACGGTCATCGCCAACTCCGAGGGCGGCCGCACCACCCCCTCGGTCGTCGCCTTCGCGAAAGACGGAGAGCGCCTGGTCGGACAGGTCGCCCGCCGCCAGGCCATCACCAATCCCGAGAATACCGTCTTCTCGATCAAGCGCTTCATGGGCATGCGCTACGGCGAGGTCGAGGCCGAACGCCGGCGGGTGCCCTACACCGTAGCGCGCGACAGCAGCGACCGGGTCGTGGTCAACCTTCGGCACGGCGGCAAGAGCTTCACCCCGCCCGAACTGTCCGCGGTCATTCTGCAGAAGATGCGGCAGACGGCAGAGGACTACCTTGGCACCAAGGTGAGCGAGGCCGTGATCACCGTTCCCGCGTACTTCAACGACGCGCAGCGGCAGGCCACCAAGGATGCGGGCAAGATCGCCGGACTCGACGTCAAGCGCATCATCAACGAACCCACTGCGGCTGCCCTCGCATACGGTCTGGACAAGAAGAAGGACGAGAAGATCGCCGTCTTCGACCTCGGCGGCGGCACCTACGACATCTCGGTCCTCGAGATCGGCGACGGCGTCTTCGAGGTGAAGGCCACCAACGGCGACACGCACCTCGGCGGCGACGACTTCGACCAGGTCCTGATCGACTGGCTCGTGACCGAGTTCAAGAAGGATCAGGGAATCGACCTGTCGAAGGACTCGATGGCGCTGCAGCGTCTCAAGGAAGCCGCCGAGAAGGCCAAGATGGAGCTGTCGTCCACCGCGTCGACCGACATCAACCTGCCCTTCATCACCGCCACCCAGGACGGTCCCAAGCACCTCAACTACACGCTCTCGCGGGCGAAGTTCGAGCACCTGGTGGACGACCTCATCCAGCGTACCATCCCGCCGATGCGGAAGGCGCTGGAGGACGCGGGAATGGAGCCGGGCGCCATCGACGAGGTCGTCCTCGTGGGCGGCTCGACCCGGATCCCCAAGATCCAGCAGGTGGTCGAGGAGTTCTTCGGGCAGGAGCCGCACCGGGGCGTGAATCCGGACGAGGTGGTCGCGGTCGGCGCAGCGATCCAGGGCGGCGTGCTGGCCGGCGACGTCAAGGACGTGCTCCTCCTCGACGTGACCCCGCTGTCGCTCGGCATCGAGACGCTGGGCGGAGTGATGACCGCGCTGATCGAGCGCAACACGACGATTCCGACCCGCAAGGCGGAGGTGTTCTCGACCGCGGAGGACTCGCAGACCACCGTGGAGATCCACGTCCTGCAGGGCGAGCGCAAGATGGCCATGGACAACCGCACCATCGGCAAGTTCCAGCTGACGGGCATTCCGCCCGCGCCGCGGGGCATCCCCCAGGTCGAGGTCACCTTCGACATCGACGCCAACGGCATCCTGCACGTCACCGCCAAGGACCGCGCCACCTCGAAGGAGCAAAAGGTCCGCATCGAGGCCTCCAGCGGCCTGAGCGACGCCGAGATCGACCGGATGGTGCGCGACGCCGAGGCGAACAAGGCGGAAGACGAGGAGCGCCGCGAGGCGGTCGAGGCCCGCAATTCGCTCGATACGCTGGTGTATCAGGTCGAAAAGGACACCGGCGAGTGGGGCGACAAGGTGTCGGCCGATACGAAGGAGCGGCTCGACGCGGCGCTGGAGCGCGGCAAGCAGGCGCTGAAGGGCAACGAGTCCGCCGAGATGAACGAGGCGCGCGATGCGCTGATGCAGGCTTTCACGGCAGCCGGCCAGGAGATGTACCAGGCGCAGGCAGCCGAGGCGGCGGCGAGCGGTGACGGCGACGCACGGAGCGACGGCGACATGGGCGCCGCGGAGGAACCCGCCGCGGAAGAGGCCGCGGACGACGTTGTGGAGGCTGACTACGAGATCGTCGACGAGAAGCGGTAGCGGGGTGCGGCGAGGCGGCAACTTCGGCCGCCTCGCCGCGCATCCAACTTCTCGCCAACAGCGAACTTTCAACTGGTGAGAGATAGAACGATGTACGATCCACTCAGAGCAAAAACCAAGGCCGCCCTTTCCGTGGCGGCCGCCTGCCTTTTCGGGCTTGGGATCGCGTCCCAGTTCGGCTTTGTCGAGCGGCCCTTCAGCCTGCCTCCGGTGCAGACCGAAGCGGTGGTCTCCGAGGCCGAAGTGCAGCCGGCGCTCGACCTGAGCGAGGCGTTCGTCAACGTCGCCGAAGTAGTGACCCCGGCCGTTGTCCAGATCGAGACCACGCGCCAGGCTGTGCGTTCCAGCGATCGCATGCAGGGCCTGGAGTGGTTCTTCCGAGGCGGACCAAGGGGAAACGCTCCGGATATCGTGGAGGGCAGCGGAAGCGGGTTCATCATTGCCGGGGACGGATACGTCCTGACCAACAATCATGTCGTCGAGGACGCCCAGCAAATCACGGTGACCCTGCTGGACGGACGTGAGTTCGGTGCCGATGTGGTCGGGACCGATCCGACTACCGACATCGCAGTCATCAAGATCGATGGGACCGACCTGCCGGTCGCTGCGCTGGGGTCGTCGGCCGAGGTGCGTGTGGGCGAATGGGTGCTGGCGGTGGGCAACCCCGGGTTTGGCGGCGCCAGCCGAGGCACCGACCTCAACTACACGGTGACCGCGGGGATCGTCTCGGCCGTGGGGCGCTCTCTCCGCCTGATCAACCAATCGCTCCAGGACGATCCCGACTTCGCCGGCAACCCCGCCTCGGCGATCGAGGACTTCATCCAGACCGACGCCGTGATCAACTCGGGCAACTCCGGCGGCCCGATGGTGAACCTGCGCGGCCAGGTGATCGGGATCAATGCAGCGATCGTAAGCCGGACGGGGGTCTATCAGGGCTACGGCTTCGCCATCCCCATCGACCTCGCGCACCGCGTGATGGAGGATCTGATCGAGTACGGCCGCGTCAAGCGCGCGTACCTTGGAGTGACGATGCAACGCGTCACGGCCGAAGACGCCGAGGCGTTCGGGCTTCCGGATGTAAGCGGCGCGCTGGTGCAGGAAGTGAGCGAAGACACGCCGGCCGAGCGGGCGGGGCTGCGCTTTCGCGACGTGATCACGTCTGTGAATGGCGAGAAGGTGCTTTCAAGCAACGACCTTCAGCACAAGATCGCGCTCATGTCGCCCGGCGACCGGGTGCGCATTGGCATCCATCGCGACGGGAGGCCGCGCGAGGTGACGGTGCGCCTCGAGGAACTGCCCTACTCGGGTGGGATGGCGGCCGCCCCGGCACGCCAACCCCGCGCCGCCGACAAGATCGGGGTGGTCGAACTCATCGACCTCACGCCCGAACTGGCGGAACAGGCGCAGCTCGAAAGCGCGGAGGGGGTCGTCGTGGTGGAGGTCCAGCCCAACGGACCCGCGGCAGGTCGGGGTATCGGAAGCGGTTGCGTGATAACCGAAGTGGACCGAGCCGCCATCCGGGATGTCGACGATGTGCGCGACGCCCTTGCGGACGTGGAAGCGGGAGAGGTGGTATCGCTTGTGGCCGCCTGTCCCAATGGCGCCAATCGCAACCGCCATATGGCACCCGCGGTGTACAACATCCGGGTTCCGAGGTAGCGCAGGGCAGCCCGGCACGCAGGCACCGGGCAAGGTAGCGGAGGGGCCGGTCCCGGAAGGGGCTGGCCCCTTTCCTTGCACGGATCCCCCGCCCCACTTGGTACGGAACCTTCCCGCGTTACCTTTCTGTGTACTTGAAGTACCGACTCGTGGAGGAGCGAAAGTGGCGGAACTGGTAGACGCGCAAGACTTAGGATCTTGTGGCCCTTGGCCGTGGGGGTTCGAGTCCCCCCTTTCGCATGACGGGGATCGGCCGTCATGAGCCCCGCCGCCAATCCGCTGGACCCGTCCCGGCTCGGAGTGACGGTTACCGAGGGCGAAAGGTGCCATCGGACCGTCGAGGTGGTAGTCCCGACCGAATTCGTCGCTGCCGAGCAGGGTGCCGTCATCCGCAAGTACGCCGGCCGGGTCAAGCTGAAGGGTTTCAGGAAGGGTAAGGCGCCTACCGGCGTGATCCTTCAGCACTACGGGAGAGACATCCAGGAGGAGTCGGTCGACCGGGCGATCCAGAAGGCCTGCAGGCACGCGCTGGATTCGCGTGGGCTGCAGCCGGTCTCCGAGGTGCAGGTCGATGATCTGCGCTTCGGCGATGAGGACGGCGCGCTGTCGTTCAAGGCTTCGTTCGAGGTGCGCCCGGAAGTCGCCATCGGCCGTCTCGGGGGATTCCAGCTCCAGCGGTCCCCGATGACGGTTCCCGACGGCGCGGTGGACGAAATCCTTCAGCGGCTGCGCAAGGAGCGGGCGGCGTGGCGGACGGCGGAGAACGGCAGCCCCGAATCGGGCGATTCCGTGACCGTGCGGCTGACGCAGCTCGACGGCGCCCCCGAGCCCGACTCGGGGGACGGTGCCAGACAATACGATCTGGTACTTGGTGAAGACCAGGCGCTCCCCGACATCGAGGACGCGATCCGCACGCTGACCACTGGCGCTGAAGGCGAGTTCGACATCGCCTTCCCCGACGACCACCCCGACGAGGACCGTCGCAGCACGCATCATCGGCTGAAGATCGAGCTGGTGTCGCGGCGCGTGCCCGAGCTGCCCGCGCTGGACGACGCCTTTGCCGGATCGGTCGGGGACTTCGATGACCTGGAAACGCTGCGCGCGCGGATCGGGGAGGACCTCGAGAAGGACGCGCGGTCCCGCAGCGAGGCCGACTTCCGGGAACGCCTCCTTCGCATGGTCGTGGAGGCCAACCCCTTCGATGTCCCCGATTCCATGGTGGGCGCCTACACCGACGCGCTGCTCGCCGAAGCCAGAGATCTGGAAGACTCGAAGCTCGAGGAACTGAGGACGGAGCTGAGGCCGTCCTCGGAATTCGCCGTCCGGCGCGAACTGCTGGTGGAGCGGATCGTGGAAGAGCACGGCCTGCGGGCGTCACCTGAGGAGGTCGGCGAGAAGGTGCAGGAGCTCGCCAGCCGGATGGGGCAGTCACCTTCGGCGGTCCGCGCGCGGCTGCGCAAGTCCGGCGGACTGGACAACATCGAGCGGGGGCTGACGGACGCCAGGCTGTTCGAGTTTCTCATGGCGAAGTCGGACCTCGGTCAGCCCGAATAGACAAACACACTGGAGATACCGGATGGCGATCTTTCCGCCGTACGTGATAGAACGGACCAGCCGCGGTGAACGCAGCTACGACATATTCAGCCGTTTGCTGATGGACCGGATCGTGTTCCTGGGGAGTTCGATCGACGACAACGTCGCGAACATCATCGTTGCCCAACTTCTGTTCCTGGACGCCGACGACCCGGAGCGGGACGTGTATCTCTACATCAACTCGCCGGGCGGCAGCGTTTATGCCGGCCTGGCGATCTACGACACCATCAACCATCTTCGCGCTCCGGTGTCGACCTACTGCGTCGGCATGGCGGCGTCGATGGGAGCGCTGCTGCTGTCGGCTGGCCAGAAGGGCGGGCGGAGTGCGCTCCCCAACTCGCGAATCATGCTCCATCAGCCGTCTTCGGGGTATCAGGGTACAGCGGCCGATATCGAGATCGCGGCCAGGGAAATCCTCGGGACGCGCGAACGGCTCAACCGGATTCTGGCCGAGACCACCGGGCAGAAGCTGCGCAAGATCAACGCCGACGTGGACCGAGACCGCTGGATGAGTGCGGACGAGGCTGTCGCCTACGGCCTCGTCGATCAGGTGCTTCGGAAGGAAGACGGGCCCGGGCGCGGCGCCCTCTCGACCAAGGAGGCCAAATGACGAGCGACAGACACCTCCGCTGCAGCTTCTGCGGGAAGTCCAAGGAGACAGTCAAGAAGTTCATCTCCGGACCTTCCGTGTATATCTGCAACGAGTGCATCTCCCTCTGCAACGAGATCCTCGCCGAAGAGGAAGAGAGGGAGAAGCAGGAGTCATCCGTCACGACCCTGAAGCCGTCGGAGATCAAGGCGGTCCTGGACGAGTACGTGATTGGGCAGGAGCAGGCCAAGCGATCGCTGTCCGTGGCGGTTTACAACCACTACAAGAGGGTCCACCAGCGCGACCAACTCGGCGGCGTCGAGATCGACAAGTCGAACGTGCTTCTCGTCGGACCCACCGGGGTCGGCAAGACGCTGCTGGCGCAGACGCTGGCACGGGTCCTCCAGGTGCCCTTCACCATCGCGGACGCAACGACGCTGACCGAGGCGGGCTACGTGGGAGAGGACGTCGAGAACATTCTGGTGCGCCTCCTGCAGGCGAGCGACTTCAACATCGCCGAGTGCGAACGCGGGATCGTGTACATCGACGAGCTGGACAAGATCGCGCGGAAGTCGGAGAACCCTTCGATCACCAGGGACGTGTCCGGAGAGGGGGTGCAGCAGGCGCTCCTGAAGATCCTGGAGGGGACGGTCGCGAGCGTGCCGCCGCAGGGCGGCCGGAAGCATCCGCAGCAGGAGTACATCCAGATCGACACGACAAGCATCCTCTTCATCTGCGGGGGTGCCTTCGAGGGACTGGACAAGATCGTCGAACACCGGCTCGGCCGGCGGACGATCGGTTTCGGTGACCACGGTGAGGGAGCGGAGAACGGTGAGCCCGTGGACGCGCCCGGAGCGGAGGAGCCGGATCCGATGGACTGGCTCGAGCCCGCGGACCTTCAGCGCTTCGGTCTGATCCCTGAGCTGGTGGGCAGGCTTCCGGTGATGGTGGGTCTGGAGGAGCTCGACGAAGAGTCGCTGGTGCGGATTCTGCAGGAGCCCAAGAACGCGCTGGTGAGACAGTACCAGAAGATGTTCGAGCTCGAGGGTATCGGCCTGACCTTCGATCCGGGCGCGCTGCGGAACATCGCGCGCCAGACGCTGGAGCGCGGCACCGGGGCCCGCGGGCTCAGGGCGGTGCTCGAGAGGATCATGCGGGACGCGATGTTCGAGCTTCCCTCAAGAAGCGATGTCAGGGAGGTGGTCGTCACCCCCGAGAGTGCCAGCGGCAGGGTTCCGCCCCTTCTGGTCCTGAGGCCTGAGGCGCAGCGGAAGGAAGCCTGACCGTCCGCTGAAGATGGCTACCCTGCACCGGGTCGACGGCTCGCATGAGATCCCTGGCGAGCTCCCGGTCATCGCCCTGCGTGATCTGGTCTACTTTCCGTACATGGTCCTGCCCCTCCTGATCGGCAGGCGGCCCTCGGTCGCGGCCCTGGAAGAGGCCGAAGCCGATCGCGGACTCGCCCTGCTCGTGGCCCAGAAGGACCCGGCGGTCCAGGATCCGGGGCAAGAGGATCTCCATCGCTCGGGAACGGTGATCCGCGTCGTGCAGGTGTCGCATCTTGCGGACAGGACGGCGCGCGTGGTGATGGAGGGGCTGGGCCGGGCCCGAATTCTGCAATTCCTGCCCTCCGGAGCGGGGTTTCGCGGTTCGGTGGAGCTGCTCACGGATCTGGAATACGAGCCCGACCCGGAGGCCGAGCCGGATCCCGCGCTCGAAGCGCGTGCCCTCGAAGTGACCAAACTCTTCGGTCAGTACGTCCGTCTCTCGGAGAAAATCCCGAACGAGGTGGTCGCGCCGATCTCCGAAATCGGAGACCGGTTGCGTCTGTCGCACCTGATCGCCGGCCATCTTCTGATTGGCACGGGCGAGAGGCAGGAACTGCTCGAAGCCACGGAAATCGGGACTCGTTTCGAAATCCTGCAGGCGATCCTCGTCCGGGAGGTCGAGGTCCTTCAGATCCAGCAGAAGCTGGACGAGCAGATCAGCTTCCAGATGGAGTCCGAACTCGGCACTCCCCCTCCCCACCGGCAGCCCCCCCCCGGGGGATTGCACCGCGAGGAGGCGGCCACCGATCCGGAATGGGCGGAACTGGAAGTCACGATCGCGGAAACGCCCCTGCCCGACGAGGCGCAGAGCCGCGTGGACAAGGAGTTCGATCGCCTCCGCAGGCTGAATCCGGTCGTCCCGGAAGCATCGGTGATTCGCACCTACCTGGACTGGATCCTCGCCCTGCCCTGGGAGCATGAGACCCAGGACAGCCTGGACGTGGACCGGGCCGCGGGTGTGCTCGAGGAGGAGCACTACGGCCTGGAGGAGGTCAAGGAGCGGATCCTGGACCATATCGCGGTGCTTACCCTGGTGGGGCGGCTGCAGGGGCCGATCCTGTGCCTGGTCGGGCCGCCGGGGGTCGGAAAGACCTCGCTCGGCCGAAGTATCGCGCGGTGCCTGGAGCGGAAATTCGTGCGGGTGAGCCTGGGTGGGGTGCGCGACGAGGCCGAAATCAGGGGTCATCGCAGGACCTACGTCGGCGCGCTGCCAGGGCGGATCGTCCAGGGTCTCCGCAGGAGCGGATCGCGCAATCCCGTCTTTCTGCTCGACGAAGTGGACAAGCTGGCCCGCGATTTTCATGGGGATCCCGGGGCGGCGCTGCTCGAGGTTCTCGATCCCGAGCAGAACCGAACCTTCACCGACCATTACCTGGAGCTTGAATTCGACCTATCCAGCGTGCTCTTCCTCACCACCGCAAACACCCTCGGGGAGATACCGGGACCGCTGCGCGACCGGATGGAGGTGATCCGCCTGCCCGGCTATCTGGACACGGAGAAACAGGTGATCGCCCAGCAGTTCCTTTGGCCCAAACAGGTCGCCCGGCACGGCCTCGAGCTCTTCGCGCCCGCGATCTCCAACGGGGCGGTCCAGACGATCGTGGCCGAATACACGCGGGAGGCGGGGGTGCGCGAACTGGAACGCCGGCTGTCCAGGGTGGCGCGGAAGCTGGCGCGGCGCGTCACGGGCCCCGAGGTGAGCGAACTCGGCCGCGTACGCTCCGCCGAACTGCGTGAACTGCTGGGGCCGCCGGCCCACCTTCCCCCGTCGCGGGAGGAGGGAGCGGACCGGTCCGGAATCGCCTGCGGGCTGGCATGGACGGCGGCGGGCGGCGAGGTGCTGGAGGTCGAGGTCGCGGTGGTGCCGGGCACGGGCAAGATCCAGTTGACAGGCACGCTTGGCGAGGTCATGAAGGAGTCCGCGTTCGCGGCCGTTACCTATGCGAGGTCGAGGGCTCGCTGGCTGGGACTGAAGGAGCAGTTCCACCGTGAGATGGACATTCACATCCATATCCCCGAGGGGGCGACTCCAAAGGACGGTCCCTCTGCCGGGATTACGATCGCGGTCGCGCTGATCTCCGCGTTGACCGATACCCCGACGCACGCCGATCTGGCCATGACGGGCGAGATCACCCTGCGGGGGCGGGTGCTCGTGGTGGGGGGGATCAAGGAGAAGGCGGTGGCGGCGCTGCGCGGAGGGATTCAGAAGGTGCTTCTCCCGGCGATGAACGCGATGGACATCGAGCGGCTTCCGGAGGAGGTGCGCGCCGGCGTCGAGATGGTGCCCGTCGAGACCATGGATCAGGTCCTGCGGGAAGCGCTGGTCTCGCGGCGGGCAGCGGTGCGCCCTGAGAAGGAACTCTCGCCCGGCCCCCTGCAGATCACCTGAGCGGCCGGTTATGGTGATTCGCAGCGTCGAATTTGCCGGGTCGGTGGTTCAGCCGAGCCAGGCGCACCCGGGGAAACTGCCCCAGGTCGCCTTCGCCGGGCGGTCCAATGTGGGGAAGTCGTCGCTGATCAACCGGCTGCTGGGACGGCCACGGCGCGGGGTCGCCCGGGTTTCGGCATCCCCGGGAAAGACCCAGGCCCTCAACTTCTACGAGGTGAACGGTTCGTTCTATCTGGTGGACCTTCCCGGGTCCGGCTACGCCCGCGCCCCGCGTGCGGTCCGAGAGGCGTGGAGCGTGCTCGTTCGGCGGTATCTTTCCGATAGCAAAGAGTTGCTCGGGGTGGTGTACCTGGTGGATTCCCGGCACCCACCCACCGCCGGGGACAAGGATTTCATCGCATATCTGGCCGAAACCGGAGCGCCGACCTTGATCGCCTTGACCAAGGTCGACAAGCTCAAGTCCAGGGTGCGGGAAGCGGGCATTGTTGGCCCGGTCGCGCAGGAACTGGGAGTCTCGGAGGAGCAGGTCGTCGAGAGTTCCGCCCGCACGGGCGAGGGTGCGGACGAGCTTCTCGCCGCTTTGGAGGCACTGCTGGAGGAGGGATCGTGACGCAAGGCAATGCATGGAAGGTCGGCGCCGGGACCCGAGGCGCCCTGGTGGCGGCTTTGGTGGGGTTGTCCGGTTGTGCGCCCGCCGCGCAATCCGGCGGGGCGGTTGGGGCGGCCGCTTCGCCGTATCGGGACGCGGAAACCGCGTCGACCGCTTCCGGAACGCTCCGGCAGGAACAGATTTCGGTGCGGATGACGGTGGGCGACCTGCGGATCGAGCTCACCCCGCTGGCCCCGTGGGTGCTCGAGGCCGTGGCCCCGGACACCCGGGACCGTCTCACCCGCGTTGGTGAGACCCACGGGCCGGGTCTTGCGAGCCGCGCCGGCGACGGCACGCCCGCACTCTTTCTGGTGACCTTTTCGAGCATGCGGCCCGGCGCCGAATTCCAGCCCGACGATCTTCACCTTGTCTCGCGCGGACTGCGCGAGCGGCCCGCGGCGATTCAGGCGATCACGCCGAGCTGGGGCAGCCAGCGGCTCGAACAGCAGCAGAGTGCCGCGGCGGTGTATGCCTTCCCGGGGTCGTTGGACCTGTCACGGGACCTCACCGTGTGGTACCAGGACCAGGAGGACTCGTCCTGGGCGACGATCGTCGCCAGGATCGAGGCCGAGAGGGGACGCGTCCCTGGTTGAAGGGCGGGATCGGACTACCACCGGCCCCTGGTTGGACCTGGCGTGGCGGAAGGAACGCCCTCGGGGCGGCATGCCGGCGGCGGGTTCAGGTGGCCGCTCAGTCCTCTTCGAGGCCGAACTTCCTCACCTTGCGGTAGAGGGTTCTTTCGCCGATTCCAAGGATCTCGGCGGCCTGTCGACGGTTCCAGGAGACGGAATTGAGCACCGCGTGTATGACCTCGCGCTCCATGTCGTCAAGGGTCATGCCGGGCTGGTAGGCGACGGTCTGCGGGTGCGTGACGGGGTCCGGGGCCGAATCGGAATCCGTGGGCTCGGGGGCGGCGGAGCCGGGGTCGGTGACCGCGGGACCGGCGGGCTCGGTGGTCGCAGGACCAGGCTCGGTGGTCGCGGAGCCGGTTGTGGGGGATCCGGGTGGATCGTCCGCGTCCCGCCGATCATAGACGATTTCAGCCAGGGCCAGCGGCTCGTCTTCATCCTCGGGAGGGGAGATCAGCACCTGACCGCGTTGCTCCTCGGCCTGAAACTCCTCGAAATCCCGCCGGAGATCTTCCAGGTCCACCTTCATCTCCATCATGGTGCGGAAGATGAACTCGAGTTGCGGGCGGAACGAGGCGTGATCGTCGCCCGCCCTCCGTTCGCCGCGCGTGGACGGGACCAGCGCCAGCCCCCCGTCGCCGGACCGCACGTCCTGCGGGATGTCCTGGGCGCGAATCTCGCGGCCGGGGGCGAGGACGACCATGCTCTCGATGAGATTGCGAAGCTCGCGGACATTTCCCGGCCAGCGGTGCCGCACGAGGATCTCCATCGCATCCTGCGAGATGCCGCGGAATGGGCCGCGGTCGTGCCTCGCGCTCGCTTCCTGCACGAAGCTGTCCACCAGGAGCGGGATGTCGGCACGGCGGTTGCGCAGCGGTGGCAGCGAGATGGTCAGGACGTTCAGGCGGTAGTAGAGGTCCTTGCGGAAGGCGCCGGAAGCAACGAGTTGCTCGAGGCGCTGGTTCGTCGCGGCCAGGATCCTGACGTTGACCTGGATCAGCTTCTGCCCTCCGACCCGGTGAAATTCCTGCTGTTCGAGGATGCGAAGCAGCCTGGTCTGTGTCTGAAGCGGCATCTCCCCGATCTCGTCGAGGAAGATGGTGCCGCCGCTGGCGAGCTCGAACAGGCCCTTGCGGGTGTCGATTGCTCCCGTGAAGGCCCCTTTCTCGTGGCCGAAGAGTTCGCTCTCGAGCAAGGTCTCCGAAAGTGCGGCGACGTTCACCGGGATGAACGACTTGTGTCGCCGCCGCGAGAGCGCGTGCAGGCCGCGGGCGACGAGTTCCTTGCCGGTACCCGATTCCCCGGTGACGAGCACCGTCGCGTCGACCGGCGCAATCTGCACGATCCTCTCCAGGACCTCGACCATTGCGTCGGTTTCGCCGACGATGCCCGTGGCGCGTCGGAGCCGCCTGCGCTCGATCGCCCGGGTTCCCACCAGGACGACCTCCTCGGGATCGGCTGGGCTCGGGAAGATGGAGGTTGTGTTGGCCGGGGACGGCGCGTCCCGATCCCGCGCCAGCACAGCGAAGACCGGAATCCTCAGCCGGGCGGCCTCCCGGGCCTGCCGACGCCCCGCCTCCGTATCCGCGCCCCCGGTGAACACGAGCAGGACCGGATCGTCGAGGCTCGCAACCTCCTCGGAGGCCGTGAACAGCTCGACCCGGTAGCCGCCGTGCCGGAATCCGTCCTCCAGCTTCCCGGCCAGGGGAAGGTCGTGCGTGGTTACGAGAACGGTCTCAGCCATGCCAGGGCTCCGGCGACGATCTGCGCGCTACCGTCGGATCGATCCCTTCGTGTAGAAGGGTGGGCGCTGCGTGCGGGCGGGGATGGTCCTGCCCCTGATGAGGATCCCGATGTCGGTTCCGGGACGCGCCAACTCGACCGGGAGGTAGCCGAGCGCAACGCCCTCGCCCAGGGACGGGCTCGCGACACCGGAGGTGACCGTGCCCACCTCCTCGCCACCGTGCACGATGGGGTAGCCGGGACGGGGGAAGCCGCGCTGCGTGCAGCGGATACCGGTCAGGCGCCGTGCGACGCCCCGCGCCTTCTGGGCGGCGAGTGCCTCGCGGCCGATGAAATCGCCAGCGTCCAGCTTCACGATCCACCCGAGGCCGGATTCCAGGGCGGTGTGCTGCTCGTCAAGATCGTTGCCGTACAGGGCGTACCCCATCTCGAGGCGGAGCGAGTCGCGCGAGCCGAGCCCGACCGGGGACAGGCCGTGGGATTCGCCCGCCTGCATGAGCGCTTCCCAGACGGTGGCGGCGGTGGCGGCGGGGAGGTAGAGCTCGAAGCCGTCCTCGCCGGTGTAGCCGGTGCGGCTGACGATCCCCTCGGTGCCCGCCACGGCACCCTCGGCGAAGCGGTAGTACCCCACCGCGTCGAGGTCGACATCGGTGAGGGATGTGAGGATGGCCTGGCTGGCCGGGCCCTGGAGGGCGATGAGGGCAATGTCGTCGGAGTCGTCGGAGATTCCGACATCGAACCCGGCTCCGTGTTCGGATACCCAGTTCCAGTCTTTGGCCCGGTTGCTGGCGTTCACTACAAGGATGAAACGGTCGGCGCAGCGGTACACCAGGAGATCGTCGAGGATACGGCCGTCCTCGTTGCAGAGCGCGGAATACTGGGCCTGCCCCACGGCGACCTTCGAGACATCGTTGACAGTCAGGTACTGAACGAGGTCCTGCGCCTGCGGTCCACGCACCGTGAATTCGCCCATGTGCGAGACATCGAAGAGGCCGGCGGCGTTTCTGACCGCGAAGTGCTCGGCGCGGATGCCCCCGGGGTACTGAATCGGCATCGTGTATCCGGCGAAGGGCACCATCTTGGCCCCCGCCGCCGCGTGTTGATCGAAGAGTGGTGTCCTGGTCAGGTTGTCGCCCATGTTTCGCTATCCAATCAGATCCAGCAATATGGCCTTGATGACGTGCAGGCGGTTCTCCGCCTCCCGAAAGACACGGGATCGCGGGCCATCGATGACGTCCGCCGTCACTTCCTCGCCCCTGTGGGCGGGAAGGCAGTGGAGGAAGATACCGGAAGGGTGCGCCCGCGCCATCACATCGGCATCGACCTGGTATCCCGCAAAGGCGACTTCCCGGGCGCTCTGTTCGTCCTCCTGTCCCATCGACGCCCAAACGTCGGTCGTGACTACGTGCGCGCCACGCGCCGCCTCGGCCGGAGTCTCGACGATCTGTACGTCGGTGCCGGACTGCGCGCGCGCCAGAATGTCGGCGTCCGGTCCGTAGCCGTCGGGATAGGCCAGCCGCAACGAAAACCCGAGCCGGCTGGCGGCGTTCAGCCATGAATTCGCCATGTTGTTGCCGTCGCCGATCCAGGCTACGCGGAGTGCGCCGACATCTCCGCCGAATTCTTCCACGGCGGTGAAGAGGTCGGCGAGGACCTGGCACGGATGAAGCAGGTCGGTGAGTCCGTTGATGACCGGGACCGACGCCTCCCGCGCCAATTCCACGACCTCGTCGTGACCGAAGGTGCGGATGAGGATGGCATCCACATAACGGCTGAGGACCCTGGCGGTGTCCTTGACGCTCTCGCCTCGACCGATCTGGGAGTCCCGGTCGGAGATCATGATGGCGTGCCCGCCGAGCTGCGCCATCCCCGCCTCGGTGCTGACCCGGGTACGGGTCGAACTCTTTCGGAAGATCATGGCCAGGCAGCGACCCGCGAGTGGCCTGCCCGGGGTCCCGGCCGCCTTTACGCGCCCGGTCAGCTCGAGCAACTGCCGGAGGTGCCCTGGATCGTGTCGGGCGAGGTCGATGAAGTCGTGCTTTGCGTCGGACATGAGCGGACGGGCTGCTACAGGATGTACCGGCTGAGGTCGTCGTCGGATACGATCTTGCTCAGACGTTCCTTCACGAAGTCCGCGGTGACTACCACGGTCTCGCCGCGTCCTTCGTCGGGAAGGTCGAAGAGGAGGTCCTCGAGGAGGGTGGTCAGCACCGTTCGCAGCCTGCGCGCGCCGATGTTCTCCATGCGGTCGTTCAGGTCAGCGGCGATGCGCGCGATCTCGCTGATGCCCCCATCCGTGAAATCGACGGACGCGCCCTCGGCCTCGACCAGCGCGCAGTACTGGCGCACCAATGCGTTTCGGGGCTCGCGCAGGATCCTCACGAACTCCGGCGCGTTCAGGCTGCTCAGTTCGACCCGGATCGGGAAGCGTCCCTGAAGTTCGGGGATCAGGTCGGAAGGTTTCGCGACGTGGAACGCACCCGCTGCGATGAAGAGCATGTGGTCGGTGCGGACAAAACCGTACTTGGTCTGGACATTGCAGCCCTCCACGATCGGCAGAAGATCGCGCTGCACACCCTCGCGGCTGACGTCCGGGCCCGCCCCTCCCCTTCCCCCGGCCACCTTGTCGAGCTCATCGAGGAATATGATGCCGATCTCCTCGGCGCGATCCAGCGCCTCGTTCACGACCTCATCCATGTCCACGAGGCGATCGAGCTCTTCCTGCAGCAGGATGCGCCGAGCCTCGGACACGGTCACCGTGCGGCGCTTCGAACGCTTGGGAAGGAGGTCCTGGAGCATCTCGGTGAAGTTGAGGTCCATACCGTCCATGCCGCCGACGGGAAACATCATGCCGCTGACCGAGGCGCCCTGCTGGACGCTCAACTCCACGTTGCGCCCCTCCAGATGGCCGTCTCGCAGCAGCTTGCGCAGCTTCTCGCGCGTGCGCTGCCGCCGTTCCGCCATGGCCGGGTCTTCGTCTCGACCGCTGGCGCCGACCTGATCCTGCACCCCTCCAGGTCCGGCAACGAACAGTCGCGGCTGATGGTCGGCCTGCTCCGGATCCTCCGGGCTTGCGGGGGTTTCCCGTGCGGGCGGAGTCCTGGCCGGCGCCGGCGCGGAGTCGGGAAGGAGCAGGTCGAGCAATCGCTCTTCCACGCGTCGAGCGGCTTCCTCCTCCACCTCGTCTTCGCGCGCGGTCCTCACCATTGCAACCGCGGTGTCGACCAGGTCGCGAACCATCGACTCGACATCCCGCCCGACGTAGCCCACCTCCGTGAACTTGGAGGCCTCTACCTTGATGAACGGGGAGCCTGCCATGCGGGCGAGACGGCGCGCGATCTCCGTCTTTCCCACCCCGGTGGGACCGATCATGATGAGGTTGTTGGGCAGGATCTCGTCGCGCAGCTCGTCCTCCACCTGCTGGCGTCGCCATCGGTTTCGGAGCGCGATCGCGACCGCTTTCTTCGCCGCCGCCTGGCCTACGATGTATTTGTCGAGTTCGGCAACGATCTCTCGTGGCGTGAACTGATCGAGCCAGTGGGGCGGATCCTCGCGGATGTCGGGCGTGGCCGGCTCGGCGGTGGTGGAAACGGTTGGCGGGGTGGTCGTGGAGGTCATGCGGGATCGAGCTCCAGGACGGTGATTTCCCGGTTGGTGTAGATGCAGATGTCCGCGGCGATCTCGAGACTCCGCCGGGCAATCCCGGCGGCGTCCAGATCGGAGCAGTCGTACAGGGCTCGGGCCGCAGCCAGGGCGTAGGCACCGCCGGAGCCGATCGCGAGGATCGGGTGGTCGGGCTCGATCACGTTGCCATCGCCGCCGACGAGGAAGAGATGATCGCGATCGGCCACGGCGAGCAGGGCCTCGAGGCGGCGCAGATACCGATCCGTGCGCCATTCCTTGGCAAGCTCGACGCAGGCCCGGGGCAGATTCGAGGGCCATCTCTCGAGTTTGCCCTCGAGCAGGGTGAAAAGGGTGAAGGCATCCGCGACGGCGCCGGCGAACCCCGCCAGGATGTTGCCATCCTTCAGCAGCCGCACTTTGCGCGCCGCTCCCTTCACCACAGCGTCGCCCATCGTCACCTGGCCGTCGCCCGCCATGGCTACCCGGCCATCGCGGGCTACTGCTATGACGGTGGTCGCGTGTACGGGCGCACCGGGCTGGGTGGGATGGGCGGGAAGCATCCGCGCGGGAGGAAAAGTCCTGGAAGGCATTGCTGGAAGGGGCCGGCCTCTTGGGCAGGCATTTGATTCCGAGTCTTAAAGGTAGATGTGCGCAATGGCCCCCGGTAGGGGTGGGCGGATTGCGCGACACCGGAAGTCGGAAGTGATCATCCGACGGGTGTTTGGCTTCAGGATCGGTCGCATCGAGCGAGTGGGATCATGCTCGTGGGTGAGCGCCCCGGTACACCTTGCGCAACCGCTCCTTCGATGTATGCGCGTAGATCTGTGTAGTACCCAGTGACGCATGGCCGAGGAGTTCCTTCACGGCCATGAGGTCTGCTCCGGCGTCCAGGAGGTGGGTCGCGAAGCTGTGGCGCAAAGAATGTACGGACACATTCGCCGCCGCCGCGAAACGGCTGATCGCGCCCTGGACGGTACGCTGAATGTACCTGTTCGAGAGGCGGTTTCCGTGCCTTCCCACGAAAAGGGCGAGGCAACCCTCAACGGCCACTTCCGTGCGGCGCGGCAGATAGTTGCGCACGGCCTTTGCGGCCGCCTTGGTAATGGGTACGATGCGCTCCTTTCGGCCCTTGCCCAGAACCCTTGCCTGCCGCCGGTCGAGATCGAGAGAGCCCAGGTTCAGGGAGCCGAGTTCGGCGAGGCGCAGGCCGCTTCCGTAGAACAGTTCCAGCGCCGCGAGGAGGCGCGTTGTGGTAAGGTCGTTCCGCCGCGCAGCTTCCGATTCCGACCAGCGAAACAGTTCCTCCATTTCCTGGAGCCGCATGTGTCCGGGAAGGGTGCGATCGACCTTTGGGCCGCGCACCCGCCGCGCCGGATTCGCCTTCACCTCGCCCTCCTGGTGAAGATGATGGAAGAAGGCTCGAACCGCCGCCAGCTTGCGCGCTATGGTGCGCGGTGCAAGCCCTCGGCGCCCCGAGTCACCAAGGAAGGCGCGGATCGTGGGGCGGTCTACCTCGGTCCAGCGATAGTCTTCGCGACCGAGGTGTCGCCGTATGAAGTCCTCGAGGTCACAGAGATCGCGGCGGTAGCCCGCGATCGTCCGCTCGGAAAGGTTTCTCACCACTTCGAGATGGTCGAGAAAAGAAACCACTTGTGAAGTCATGTGGCCACCATTCGCACCGGCATGATCTCATGGTCGGCGACCCATCGTTCGAAGTACTGGCTCGCGCGGTCTGCCAGCGCCGCTCGACGCTCCACCTTCTTCCTCGGTGCGGCCAGGAGAGGCTCGACGAGCCCCCAGTTCGAGTTCATCGGTTGAAACCGGGCGGGATCTGCTTCCCGAAGGTATCTGTAGAGCCCGCCCACCATGGTCTCCGGAGGTGGGATCGCGGGGCTGTGCCCTCGGAGCAAGCGATCCAGGTTGATGCCGGCCAGAATACCGGAAACGGCGGACTCGGTGTACCCCTCCACACCGGTCAGCTGTCCGGCAAAAAGAATGTCGGCACGCTTGCGAGATGACCCGTATTCCGTGAGGCACCCCGGGAAGTTCAGGTAGGTGTTGCGGTGAATGGAGCCCCAGCGGAGGAACTCGGCTTGATCGAGTCCCGGGATCATCGTGAAGACCCGTCGTTGCTCACCGATGCGAAGCCGAGTCTGGAATCCCACCAGGTTCCACATCTGTCCCGCCCGGTCCTCGCGCCGAAGCTGGACCACGGCGTGGGGGCGGGACCCGGTGCGCGGATCGCGCAACCCCACGGGCTTCATCGGCCCAAAGCGAAGGGTGTCGTGCCCCCGCACCGCCATCACCTCAATTGGGAGACATCCTTCGAAGTAGGGGACCTGATCCCAGTCATGACCGTCATGAACGTCCGCGTCTAGAAGGGCATCCATAAACGCGCGGTACTCAACTTCATCCAGGGGACAGTTGATGTAATCGGCATCCTGTTTGTAGCGCCCGGCCTCAAACACCACCCCGCGGTCGAGCGATTCGACGTGGACGATCGGGGCGATGGCATCGTAGAATGCCAAGCCGCCGTGGCCCAGTTCATCGGCGATCGCCTCGGCCAGGGCGCTCGATGTGAGCGGCCCCGTTGCAACCACCGTAGGTCCGGACGGGATGCCACGGACTTCCTCGCGCGCTACACGGATGCCCGGATGGGCATCAACACGCCGGGTGAGCGATTGCGAGAACAGACGGCGATCCACGGCCAGCGCCGCTCCGGCAGGCACCCGGCTTTCGTCCGCAGCCGCCAGCAACGCCGAATCGAGACGCCGCATTTCCCGCTTCAACTGGCCGTGGGCCGTGGTCGGAAGCTCGCTCTTGAACGAGTTGGTGCACACCAGTTCTCCAAGGCCCCCTGTTTGGTGGGCAGGGGTTCCCTTCACGGGCCGCATCTCCTGCAGAACGACATCGTGCCCTCTTTCTGCCAGAGCCAGCGCGGCCTCGCAGCCAGCCAGACCACCACCGATGACGGTTACGCTGCCCATGTCGCCAGCCCGGTCAACGCCGCCTGGTGACCGTGCGACGCCGACCATGCGGTCGCCCGGTTTTCTTGCGGGCCGCCGCGGCGGCAAGCAGTGTGACCGCCTCTTCGATCGTCGTCTCAAGGGGGTCCTTCCCTTTGGGGACGCTGGCATTCGCGCTCCCATCCGTCACGTAAGGGCCATAACGACCCTCGAGCAACTCTATCTGGGCTCCTGTCTCCGGATGCGGACCGATGAGCTTCAAGGTCTTCATCGATCGGCGGCGCGGCTTCTTTTCCTGCGCCAGGAGGGTCAAGGCCTGATCGAGGGTTACATCGAATACTCTGTCCAGCGACTCCAGGCTCCGATAGTCCCGGGCTCTCTGGACATAGGGGCCATACCGTCCCAGGCTAGCCTTGATCTCTTCACCACTCGTCGGATCCTCGCCGAGAGTTCTCGGCAGGGAGAGCAGTCGGAGAGCATATTCCAGCGTCACTTCGTCCGGATCCTTCCCCTTCGGCAGCCCAATCCAGTGCGGTTTGGCCGATCCGCGAGCGTCGCCGAGTTGCACGTACGGTCCGTACCTCCCTGTCTTCAGATATACCGGTGATCCACTGCGCGGATCCATGCCGAGCGGATCCTCCTTGTCGGAGGAGGTGTTGAGGAGTTCCGCGGCCCGGTCGACAGACAACTCATCGATCATCAGTTCATCGGGGATCGTAGCCCGCTCTACCTCGTCTCCCTCCCCCCGCTCGGCATAGGCGGAATTCCGGCCGATCTTGATTCGGATGCCCTTGCCGGTTCCGGGGTCGATCCCAATGGGGACGTTGGGATAGTCGATGTCCGGAAGTGTCTCGTCGACCTTGCGCGCCAGGCCCTCGGACACTTCGTCTCCTTTGTAGAACGCCTCGAGAAAGCGTCGGGATTCCGTATGACCGGCGGCGATGTCATCCAGCGCGTCTTCCATGCGTGCGGTGAACTTCAAGTCCACATATTGCTCGAAGTGCTTCTGTAGCAGCTGATTGACCGCCATGCCGGTGTACGTCGGGATGAGACTACCCGAACGCTTCCGCACATAGTCGCGTTCCTGGATCGTGGATATGGTCGGAGTGTAGGTTGAAGGCCTGCCGATGCCCTCCTCCTCCAGCTTCCTGACCAGTGAGGCTTCCGTGTACCGGGAAGGCGGTTTTGTTTCCCGGCGCTCCGGCTCCACGGATCGGAGTGCCGCGGTTGCATGCGGAGATCGGCCCTCCCCCCCTCGGAGAGACACATGGTCTCGTTCGGCGTGGATCTCGTCCCCCACTTCGAGCGCGGGGAGCAACTGATCCTTCCTGGCGTCACCATACACCCTGAGAAAACCTGGGAACCGCAGCACCGCCCCATTCGCGCGGAACTGGTGATCGACCTCGCCGATCCGGACCGAAAAATCGATCACGGTACGATCCACTTCGGCATCTGCCATCTGGGAAGCGACCGTCCGACTCCAGACCAGCTTGTACAGAGCGGATTCTTCCCTGTCCAGGAAACGGTCAACGCTGCTCGGGGTTCGGCCGATGTCCGTCGGCCTGATCCCCTCGTGGGCTTCCTGTGCCAGCTTGGATCTGGTCTTGTACCGTCTGGGGCCCCGATAGTAGGCAGAGCCAAAGGCGCGCTCGATGTAACGGCCGGTGTCACCCAGCGCCTGGTTGGACAGCGTGACCGAATCGGTCCGCATATAGGTGATAAGCCCTTCGCGGTTGCCACCCCCCATGTCGATGCCCTCGTAAAGGCGCTGCGCCACGCGCATGGTCCTTCGGGGCGACATCCTGAGGCGGCGGCTCGCAGCTTGCTGCAGTGTCGAGGTAGTAAACGGAGGGGCGGGTCGCTGGCGACTGGACTTTCGCTCCACATCCCGGACGTGCCAGGGAACGGCTTTCAGTGCGCCCCTTGCTATGTCGGATGCAGCTTCGGCGCCCAGTGCAACCGCACGGGTGGAGGCAAGCTCCCCCGTCGTAGAGTCGAAATCCCGACCGGTAGCCACCGGTCGACCCGCGACTGCTACCAGCGTCGCCGAAAACTCCTCGTCGTTCGCGACAAGGGTCGCCTTCGCGCGCCAGTACTCGGACACCCTGAATCGTCGACGCTCCTCTTCCCTGTCGACGATAAGCCGGAGGGCCACACTCTGAACACGTCCTGCGCTGAGCTTCGTCCGCACCTTCTTCCACAGGACCGGTGACAGAGTGTATCCGTAGAGCCGGTCCAGGACACGACGTGCTTCCTGTGCCTGTACCAGGCGGTGGTTGACCTTGCGAGGGCTGGCAAGTGCTTCCTGGATCGCGTTCCGGGTGATTTCGTGGAAGGCGATGCGCCGCACGGGCACTCTCGGCTTCAGGACTTCCAGGAGGTGCCAGCTGATGGACTCTCCCTCGCGGTCCTCATCCGTTGCCAGCAGCACCTCGTCCGCGCCTGACAGGATCTTTCTCAGACCCTGCACATGCTTCCTGCTCTCGGCTGGCACGATGTAGGTGGGCTTGAAGCTATGGTCGGTATCGACCGCGAGTCGTCCCCACGGTTTGCCGCGTATGGCCTTCGGCGTCTCACTGGCCGACCGCGGAAGATCCCGGATGTGACCATAGGATGCTTCAACGCGATAGTCCGGGCCCAGAAACCTCTCTATCGTCTTCGCCTTCGCAGGCGATTCAACAATAACCAGTTTCACGCGATGTCTTCCTTGCGTTTTTCCATCCTACCGGGAACCGATCCGTTTTCCGATATGCTGAAGAATCCCAGGATCATGCCCAGGACCTGATCCGGAGATTTTCCTTCGGTCTCGATCGCGATACTCCCGCGACGATAATGCCGCTCCCGCTCCGCCAGGAGCGCGGTGGCAGTCTCCACCGGATCGGGCACCTGAAGCAGCGGTCTCACCGATGTTGACGCGGCAATCCTCTTGAGCGCGGACACAACCCCGACCTTCAACCAGATCGAGACGGTATCTCTTTCCAGCAACTCCATGTGATCCGGTTGGGCCGGCCAGCCTCCACCGACCGAAAACACCAAATGCTGCCGGCGCAGTATTTGTCGGCCCACCTCCGATTCGCGGCGACGAAAGTCATCAAGACCCTTGTCGCGGATGATCTCATGAACCGGCATCCCCTCGCGCCGCTCAACCTCGTGGTCAAGATCAATGAAGTCCCAATCCAATGCGTCGGCCAGCAGCGGCCCAACCGTCGACTTGCCGGCCCCCATGAACCCGATCAGCACAATTCGCCGGACCTTCGTATCGTGACCGGTTTGTACACCTTGAGTTTCGAGCGTCAGGTCGGTCATCGGCCCTCCAGCTCCCGCTCTCCAAACCCACGGGCCGTGAGATGCTCTACATAGGACTCGAAGTTCCGACGCGTTTCCGAGAGCGAGTCGCCTCCGAACTTTTCCAGAACCGCGTCGGCCGCCACCAGTGCGACCATCGCCTCGGCGACGACCGCAGCTGCGGGAACCGCACATACGTCGCTCCGCTCGACCGTGGCTTCGCGGGTGGATCCGTCTCGAAGATCCACACTGGGCAGCCTCTTGCGCAGCAGCGTGGAAATCGGCTTCATGGCACCCCGGACGACCAGCGGTGCTCCCGTGGTTATGCCTCCCTCAAGGCCACCGGCACGGTTCCCGGCACGCCCGAATCCTCCGGCGCGCCGCTGCGCCTCGTCTCGGTAGATGGGGTCGTGTACACGGGACCCTGGGCGTCCAGCGTTGATGAATGCCGACCCGATTTCGACGCCCTTTATTGCGTGCACCGACATTACAGCCTGCGCCAGCCGACCATCCAGCTTTCTGTCCCAAGACACGTGGCTCCCGAGTCCGACGGGCAGGCCGCGCAAAACGACCTCAAAGCACCCGCCCACGGTATCGCCCTCCTGCCTTGCCTCGTCTATGGCATTGACCATGGCCACTTCGGCATCGGGATCCAGGGTGCGTACCGGGGAGGAATCGGTAGCCTCATTGATATCGGGGGGAAGGACGTCGGGAACTCGAGCCTCGGCATCCCCAATCCTGGTGACGTGACTACCCACCGTGGCACCCATTTCACCGAGCAGAGCCTTGGCCACCGCCCCGCATGCGACGCGAGCCGCCGTTTCCCTGGCCGAAGCCCGCTCAAGAACGTCCCGAGCATCTCGGCGGTCGTACTTGAGCACACCGGCGAGGTCGGCGTGCCCGGGCCTGGGCAGATAGACCGGACGGAGCGCCTTCGGATTTCCCTCCTCGTCCGGAAACCCGTGCGCCATGGCGGTAGTCCAGTTCTTCCAGTCACGATTCCAGATCAACATCGATAGCGGCGAGCCCAGGGTGACCCCAAGCCGCAAGCCGGAGATGACCTCCGCTCGATCGGATTCGATCTGCATCCGCCGTCCCCTGCCGTACCCTCCTTGTCGTCGCTTGAGTTCGGGATCGATGACCTGCCCCGGGTCGAGAGGCAAGCCTGCCGGAAGTCCTTCAACAACGGCGACGAGGCCGCGGCCGTGGGACTCCCCAGCGGTGTGGAAGGACAGGTGGGCTTGTGGCATGCTCTGGACTGAGTTGAGGGCGGAACTCGCTCGCTGCACTTGGTGCATGGGCGTTGTCATAGATAGCAAAGGGCCCGGTCACGGGGAAGCGGGCGCGACAATGGTGGGCGTCACCATGATCATCAGATCGCGTTGCACGGACGACTCCCTGTGAGTCCGGAACAGTCTTCCCACCAGCGGAATGTCCATGAGCAAGGGGATGCCCGATTTCACCTCGGCCGACTCCGTAACGGTAAGGCCACCGATGACTACGGTCTCGCCGTCCTTGACCAGAACCTGGGATTCCGCCTTCTGGCGCCTGAACACGAAACCAACATCCGACGGCGCCAGGTCCGCCGAGGAGCGCTCCGCCGACAGGTTGAGCAGGATGTCGCCATTGCGCGTGATCCTCGGGGCCACTTCGAGAATCACCCCCGTCTCCTTGTAGTCCACCGTTGCCACCGGAAAAGCCGCGCGGCCTTCCCCACCGGCACCTGCCTGCAGTTGGGCACCCGCATCGAGTACCCGAACCGGGGTCTCCTCTCCGACGACCACTCTGGCCGTCCGGCTGTCCATGACGCGAACAGACGGCTCTGCCTCCACATCGGTGAGCTGCGCCGATTCGAGGGCGTCTATGAAGCCGACCAGGGTGGTGCGACCAATAACCAGAGACGCAAGCAGGGACAGGGTGGGATTGGATATGCGGTCGGCCGCATTGCCCAGGGCTGCAAGTGAGTTGCCACCCAGAGAGATGACATCCGTTCCGCGCGCAACCTGTTCATCCGGAAGCGAGACGACTCCGTCTCCATCCTGATCGACCCCCCCCGGTGTGAGTATGTTGAGCTGGTTCCCTCCGATGTCTTTCAGGTCGTAGGTGATCCCGAAGCCGTTCAGCGCTGTGCGGTTGATAAAGATGATCTTCGCCGAAATGTCGACCTGTTGTACCGGGACATCGATCGATTGTACCAGATCCTCAACCGTGTCCAGAATCCGGGGAATGTCGGTGACCACCAGCGTGTTGGTGCTCACGCCCACCGATGCGCGGCCCCGTTCTGTCAGCAGGGGGCCGACCAGCTCCCGCAATTCCCCGGCTTCGGCGTAGGTGGCCCTGAAAGCCCTCGCCTCCAGTGGAACGATGGCCTCTTGATCGAAGAGTCCGCGGGCGCTCTCCACGAGTATGATTCCGGTTTCCAGCTCCCGGGCGATGAGCCCATGGGCCCGGAGTATGCTACGCAAAGCCGTTTCCCACGGTTGTTCCCTGATTTCCGCGGAAATCGTCCCTGCCACCCCGGGACCTGCTACGAAGGAGCGGTCGGAGAACTCGGCGAACATGAAGAGAACCTCTCGCACAGGCGCGTTGGTGAACGTCGCAGTGATTGGTCCTTCCGGACTCACGTCCAGCACAGTGTCCTCCTGAGCCTCGGCCCTTGACACCGGCGTCGTTTGACCGACTAGGCTGATCAACAGCGCAAGCCACCTTGAGTTCCTGACCGAATTCATGAGCCAGCTTCCCCTTCCGCCTTGGGCATTTCCACGATGCGACGGGTCACTCCACTGGACGAAGCAATCTCCACCACGACATGATCGACGTGAATCTGCGCTATGCGTGTGTCTCCTACCGAATCTCCCACGCGAAGCCGAATACCCCCCGGCAAATGCACTCCACCGGGCTCGGCACCGCTTGCGTTCTCGCGTTGCATCCCGCTTTCGAGCAGCACCACACTCAGATCGTCCTGGGAGTGGTGGATAATCCCCAGCAGTCTGACACCCCCGACCATTGGACTACCCGTCATCATCACACCGGGGGGCGAAAAAGGATCACGCCGGTTTTCTCTCAAGTAGGTGAAGGCCTCCCGACGGAAAAACGGAGGGTCGGGGAGGAGCGCCGCTACATTCACCGCCTGCTCCATCGATTCAACCTCACTTGGGCCCTGCGCAGTGGCATTGCCTGGACATATCAACACCATGCACAGAGTCGCGCCCGCGCACACAGCGTCGAATCGGAGCGCCCGGGTCAGCGAGTGAGACATGGCGAGCACGCGGATGGATGAGTGTAATCGTTTGGGTATCATTGCGGAGTCACGCTGGATGGTTTGGGGGAAGAAGCTCGAGCGGTCCGCGCGGGCGAGGCCACATAGGTCCGGATTCGGAAGCGAGCCACGATTGCGGAGAGCGCACCCGGTTGCTCTGCATCGGAGGCGGGGGCCAAATCAAGCACCAAATCAGCCGGTGCCATGATTCGCTCCAGAGAAGCGACTGCCGTCAGGAAGGAACCGATGGCGTGGTAGTCGCCCTTGACCGCCAATTCGTAGCTCCAGCGATCGTACAGCTCCCCGGCTTCAGGCGGCTCGGGACGGAGCATCGTCACCTCCACACCCGTAAGCGCCTCCTGCACGGAGATTGCCTCGAGGAGGGACGCCATTTCCTCGTTTGAGGGTATCAAGTCCTCCAGTCGTGCCAGGTGTGCTTTGTACATCTCGACGCGGCGTACCAACTCTGACTGGTCGAGTGAATCCTCGGGGAGAACCAGCTGCGACCGTGCTCCCAAATCGGCGAGGCGGAGACGGATTTCGTCGGCCTGTTCCTCCCGCACGACGTACATGTAGGTGTATACGAAGTACACAGCCGACAACGCCAGCAACGCGATCAGCACCGCGCTGCGTCGGAGGCTGTCGCTCGGCAGTATGCTCACGGAGCACCCCGTTCGAAGCGAACGAATTCAACCACCTCGTCCGGTGGGCTCTCGTATTCGGCACCAATCACAAACCGCGATGCCGACAGATCGCCGCCCGTGCCGGGATCTCTGCGTTCAAGATGTTCGGTGCTGATCAGTTGCACGTTTCGAATGAAGAAGGAAGCCTCCAATGCGTTCCAGAAGCGCGAGAGCGCGAAGTTGTCCAATGCTCGTCCCTCCACCTGAAATCGGAGTTCGGAGTCGTCTGAAGCGACGCTCGCAATTCCGGTGATCCAGGCACTTTCCGGGAGCGCTGCCGCAACCTCGTCGAGGATGTGGGGCCACTGGTATCTCGTGACATCGAGGCCTTCGATCATAGAGATCCTGGCGATCGTGGAATCACGCTTGCCGTGCAATTGCATCAGTAACCGGGCCCCTGCAGCTGACTGCGCCGAGTCCTGGAGCGCACGCTCAACCGCGACCTCCAGATCGGACAACCCGCGAGAGGCCGTCAGCACGAGATATGCTGCAGTACCGAGTGAGCCCGATGCGACCAGGCTGCAAACAAGGATCCAGGCGTCCAGTCGGATCGCACGCAATCTTCCGGCTGACCGCAGCCGGCGCGCCCTCCCGATCCTGCCGCCCGAGTTATCCGGTACGAGATCGACTTCGATCATGCACGCCTCCGTTGGAGGGACGTCGTCACTATGCGCATCGCAAGGCAAGTCCAATTGATTGAAAGAAGAGTGGCGAAGACTCGGCTAGCGCTTTCCGACCCTGGACTCCGGCCGCCGCAGGCACTCGTTCACAAGGGTTGGCAACTCGTGTCTCCACCTTCAGTCGGTGAGCAAGGACTCGTGCAACTCCCTCCACGCAGGCTCCCCCGCCGCTGACGAACACCCGGCCGATACCTCCACCCGCCGGGCGTGCCCCAAGGAAGGCACAGGCACGTTCGATCCCCACGGCGACGACGTCCGCGCCCGTGTCCATCGCGCGATCGAGTCCCTCCAGTTCACGCCGCCCCAGGATTACTTCTTCGGCCCATTCGCTCGACAGCCCATACACTCGCTGCAACAGTTCGCCAAAGCGCCTCAATCCCAGCGGAAGATCTCTGATGAGTACCGGAACACCGTCTTCCACGATGATGGTATTCGTGGCCTCCGACCCGATGTTGACGAGTGCCACGACGCCGCTGGATGCGCTCGGGTAGTTGTGGCAGAGACTATTGCAAAGCGCAAATGCCTCGATATCGAGCCGGGAAACACCGGTGCCGGCGGCCTCCAGGAGAGCCAAGCGCGCTTCAACGCTCTCCTTCTTGGCAGCGACCAGCAGTACCTCCATGCGCTCCGCCGTAACCCGTGGCTTGAGGACCTGAAAATCGAGGTGAACGCTCCGGATATCGAATGGAATGTGTCGCTCGGCCTCTCGTCTGATCAGATCGCGGGTGTTGGATCCGTCTCCGCGAGTCATCTCCAGCTTCTTGACGAAGACATCGTGCCCGCCCAACGCGGCCACAACATTCCGAGTGCCAATACCCGCGTCTTCCAGGAGGCTTCGCACCGTCTGTGCCACACGGTCCGGCCTCACGATCTCACCCTCGGCTACCGACCCTTCCGGAATCGGGCGTGCGGCCACCCGCAATACCTCGGGTCGGTCACCCCCGTGGTCGATTTCGGCCAGCTTCACATAGCCGCTGCCGATGTCCAGGCCAACCGATGTATTCCTCCTGCCAAAGAGACCCATGGCCCTACCCCGCCTGTGGTCCTACCGGGGTCAGCCAGGACCTCCCGGGGAATGGAATGGGGTAGGCCCGCGACTCGATTGCCCGGAGTGCTTCCAGCGCCGCACACGCGGAACCGTCCAGCACGGATCCCGGACGCAGCAACACCTGTCCTCCAGCGCGTACGAGCCCCGTAATGCTGGATGCCCCGGACAGAGTTACGCTGCCTGAAACGAGCACCAGGCCGGTCCACGAAGAACCCGAGGCGATAGTCAGGTCACCGCTGACAACGAGCACCCCGGCTCCGTCCCCCGCCCCATGAGTGGTCGGGCCGCTGTACACCAGTCCCGACCAGCACCCAATGCAACCAGCCGGTGGTGGAGACTGTCCGGGCACTATCCGGTGGTCGGCCAGCCGACGCAGCGCTGGGTGGCTGAACCATCCCAGGCGAACTCCGGCGAATTCGGGGCCGTCCTGCCCTGGACCCCAGGCAGGTGGGGGTGGAAGAGTCGCGCTGACCGGGACAGGATTCGTTCCGAAAGCATCTCGCAGTGCCGAAAGGCCATCGCACCGCGCGACCCCGCTACGCCCGTCGAGGATCGCATCCGCAGCCGCCCGACCTCCCGGCTCCGCCCGAAACGTGGCGCTCTCCACAACAGCACGGTGGGCGGCTACCCGCACCTCGGGATCCATCCACCACACCAGGCGTCCCTTGCGCGCCGGAGTGCCGCCGTCTTCGACGGCAAGGCCAAGGAAGACGTGGACTTCCCTCGACAGGCGAAGGTCCATGACTTGTTGAGATCCGTCGCGTCCAAACGGTCTGCGGAACAGCTGTAGCGCTGAGTCTCCCACTTGTGACGCGGCGAGACCCCGCGTTGTGCTCAGCGCAACCTCCACCGCATCACGCGCGCCCGTTTGCGCTGTAAGCACACTACCTCGGGCCATGGCCGCGCGCAGCTGTCCGACCGCGGTCGTCAGGGCTGCAGTAGCGGTGGCCGCCAGCAGCGTCAGCGCCAAAAGCACCAGGACGAGCGCAAAACCCTCTCTGCCCGGTGACCTGGAGACTGTCACCGTATCCCCCACGCTTTCCAGGCGACGGACCGGGACGGGGAATCGGTATCGGTCCGGACAACTCGTGCGACCACACCGTTTGCCACGGCCGGAGCGAGCGTCGTCGAGTCCTCGGAGATACCCGTGGATGTCAATGGCTGCCATCTACCGTCCCCAACGCGATAACGGAAAGCCTCGCTTGAGAAGCGGTATTGTCCACGCTCGAAATAGGCGCCGACGAGAGCTCCGGGCCGCGGCGGATCCAGGGACCAGATCTCGGTTGAGAAGCCGGGAATGTCCTGGCAGTCGAGAGTCCCTGCGCGGCGCGTCCGCACAAGTTTCGAAACCTGCCAACCCGACTCGGCGGAAAAGACGACGACCGAGTCCTTGTCGCGGTTCGGTGAGCGGTACCCGGAAGTCGCCACCCCCCAGCCCTGGTCGGGTTGTGTCCGACAGACGAAGGCGACACCACGGAACGCCCGCAACGCCAACACGTCGGCATCGATGCTCCAGTCCGGGGGTGCCTGCCCATGACCCACCTCGGTCACGAGCAGATGGTGAATCAGCCTGTTCTCGTCCAGGATCCGGGCTTCTTCGATCACTCGGGTGGCGGTCCTGCTCTGCACCGCGGTAACCCACCAGGCAACCTGGATGATCAGGAGGAAGAGAGTTCCGGCCACCACCGCCTCGGCAACGCTGAATCCGACGTTTCCGTGCGAAGGGCGTCCCGGGCGAAACACCCTCACGGAGCACCCCCGCCCGACACGACATTGAATCGAAGGACGACCGGAGCAGGCAGGGCGATGTGGTCGATCCTTGCCCAGGCCTCGCTCCCGGGGCTTTGCGGGACGTTCCAGGTCAGCCTGCTCGAGGGAAGATCACGCTCCCCCGAAACCGGGCCGTTACCGATCCGCGCCGAGTCGACAAAGCTCTGCAGCACTGCATGGGCTTCATCCAGAGCCCTGGCGCGGACCAGCGTCCTGGTCGCCGTAGCGGTCAGAGACGACACGCCGACAACGCCCAGCCCCACGATTGCAACCGCCACCACAAGCTCGGCGAGCGATGTTCCCGATCGGCTCATCGACGCGATACCCTGCCCAGAGAGGAGATCACCAGCGCCCTCTCATGACCGGCCCTCGCAAAGCGCAGCGTCTGGCTGGCCACCCAGCCGAGTCCGACAGGGCCATAGCGTACGCGACTGGTGGGACGATCTCCGCTCAGGCGCAGCGTCACCCCACCCTGACCGAGGTCGGCCGTCAACACCGTATCTCCATTGGCGGAAATCACACGGCCTCGGGGCGGAGCAGCCACGAGTTCAATCGTCGCCCTTCCATCCCGGACAGCGGCCCAGCGCGCTGCAGTGAAGAGCCGGGCCGCATTCTCCTGGGCTCGTCGCACGGCGTACGCCGCTCGCAGGCGAGACGCCGACGCGGCTACGGGGGGCGCAAGCGCAGCGACGATCGCAAGCGCCACGGCGATCTCGATGAGGGAGTAGCCTCCCTGCGCCCGGGGTCGCCCCAGGCGGGCCGCTACTGTGTGCATACGATCTGCCCCTCTACTTCGGGTGTAGCGGACCCAATCGTCGGCGCGGTCGCATCGCCGTAGTAGATGGCGCACCCCTCGTTCGCGTCCAGGGCCGTATGGGTCACCGTTGCCGACCATCCCGAGGATGTGGCCGTAGCAGTAAGGGTGACTGCTTCGGAGGCCACGAAGTCGACGTCGGCCAACACATCGGTGTACTCGTAGTTGGTGGCGTAGTAGAGCTCCTGCTGGGCCGCAAAGTTCCTGACATCGGACTTCATAGCGGCGAAGTAGGCCATTTCACGGGTCGCCGAGAACTGCGGGATCGCGATGGCCGCGAGGATCCCGATAATGACCAGGACAATCAGGAGTTCTATGAGTGTAAATCCTTTTATGTCAGTCATTTGTATCCAATCCTTTGAAGTTGTTTGTAGAGATGCCGATCGTTCTCGCGGCGGCTGTGGGCCCACCAGAAGACTTCGACGGGATCGGCGCCCCGGCGGGTACGACCGAATCCCGGGTGGCGCTCAGCCACGCGTGAAGATCGGGAACCCGGATGGGCGCTGGAATGGCTGGATGGGACAGATTCTGCCGCAACTTCGCGTGAGCCCCTTTGACCCCTGACCCGCCGCCAACCGAACTACCGGCCGCGACCCCTTCCCGTCAGTCGGCCAGCCAATCTGGCGCGGGGCCGTTCCACGGCCTCGCCCTGGGCGGCAGCACGTTGCAACGCAGGATGAACCAGATCGCCGATACCCCGTCCTTCCACCCGATCTTCTTCCCCTCGGCGTAGGAGCGGCTCGAATAACTGATCGGCAGTTCGACGACCCGAGCCTTCGCCTGGGCGAGACGGGCGGTGATCTCCGGTTCGATCCCGAAGCGGTCGACCGTGAGCGGCAGGGACTGCAGGAGGTCCCTCCGGACCATCTTCTGGCAGGTCTCCATATCGGTGACCCGCAGACCTGTAAGCACATTGCTCAGAAGGGTCAGGAATTTGTTGCCCAGCATGTGCCAGTAGAAGACCACCTTGACGGTCCTGTCGAGACCCAGGAAGCGCGAGCCGTACACCGCGTCGGCCCTGCCCTGGGCGATCGGCGCCAACAGCTTGGGAATCTCCCCCGGATCGTACTCGAGATCGGCATCCTGCACGACCACCACGTCTCCCGTCGCACGGCGGAATCCCGTGCGCAAGGCTGCCCCCTTGCCGCGATTGCCCTCGTGCAGGAATAGCCGGTCGATCAGCCCCTGCACCTTCAACCGGGGCAGCAACTCGCGCGTCCCGTCCGTAGAACCGTCGTCCACGACGATGACTTCCTTGGCGATGGGAACCGCCGCCACACGCCGAAGCAGCGTCTTGACGGTCGAGACCTCATTGAATGCAGGGATTACGATCGAGACCGTGAGCTCCCTCCCGCCGAGGCGCGCGCGCGCCTCCGATGCGCTTTCGGTCACCGGCAAATCCCCTCGGTATCGAGTCCGTTGCCGGTCGCGACCAACCCCTACTGCGGGGTCGCCCGGTTCACCTGAAGCAACTGGCCCGCATAGATGCGCGAACCCCTCAGGTTGTTGACCGATTTGAGACGATCGACCGTGGTCCCATACGTCCGCGCGATCTCCCAGAGGGAATCACCCGAACGGACCCTGTGCCTGATGACCTCGGGCTGAGGCGGGTTCGCCGGCAACAGCGCCTCCGTGACCCGGGTGTCCGGCGCCCGCTCCCCGGAGCTGCGGAGGCGGTCCACGTACGCGGCGTACTCGTGCGTAAACAGGGCGATATGGTAATGGGGCGGCCTGCGCTCACGCGTCACGTCCAGGGTACCGCTGCCCTCAAGGTGCAGGAGGACATCTTCGAGCCAGCCGCGGCAAGCACGCGAGTTGCTTCTCCGCAGGTCAATGGCCATGCCTCTGGGGTGCACCGAGTACCTGGAGGAATTGGGAGGCTGTCGATTCAGGGGCCGGGTCAGGCTGGTCACCACCAACTGCTCTCCGCAGGCGCTGCGGTATTGTCGCGAAAGGCGCTCCACAAACAACTTCACCTGGGGACGCGCGTACGGAAACGAGACTTCGTCGTCGATCGCGTAATTGGCGTTGCCTGTCAGCGGCACCAACAGCCCCAGTTCCACGAACCGGTGCACATGAGCCGCGTCCTTGAGGGGCGTATAGTCGTATTCCTCGGCCTTGGCGAACTGCTCCTGCATCACCCGCCGTCCGCCGGCGAGACTCTGTGCGGCCAGATCGCCCGGCCAACAGACCGCAAGGGCGACGAGGACAGCTCTGCCACACACGCCCATCCAAACCGGATTCGCGGCCGACTTCCCAGGCCCGATGTTCGATCGCGACAGCTCAGCACCCAAGGGTCACACCTCCTGCAACCGTTCCAGTGGTATCCGCGCTTTTTGTAAACATATGTCTACAGGACCGAAAACCGCCACACCAATTGTAACAGAAAACGCTCCGCTCCGGGTACGCGCGCCTCGGCGCGCCTGGCCGGTCCAGCCCTCGCGCGCGACGACGATCCCCAGCGCGCGGCTACCGGCCGATGGTCAGCCGGCCGCGGCGTAGTTTTCCTCCACCACTGTCCAGTTGACCACGTTCCAGAAAGCGGACACATAATCCGGCCGGCGATTCTGGTAGTTCAGGTAGTACGCGTGCTCCCAGACGTCGATGCCCAGCAGCGGCGTCTTCCCATCCATGATGGGCGTGTCCTGGTTGGGAGTGGAGCACACTTCGAGTCCGCCTCCGTCGCCGGCGACCAGCCAGGCCCAGCCGGAGCCGAAGCGACCCACCGCGGCCCCCGCGACCTGCTTCTGGAAGTCGGCAAGACTGCCAAAGGCCGCGTCGATCGCCGCCGCCAGGGCTCCGCCGGGCGAGCCCGCCCCTCCCGGGGTCATGATACGCCAGAAGAAGTTGTGGTTCACGAAGCCGCCGCCGTTGTTGCGCACCGCGCCCCGGATCTCCTCGGGCAGTGCCGACAGATCGGCAACAAGCTCTTCCGCAGACATGCCGTGCAGCTCCGGATGGCCGGCGAGGGCCGCGTTCAGGTTGGCGGTATAGGCGGCGTGGTGGCGCCCGTGGTGGATCTGCATCGTGCGGGTATCGATATGGGGCTCGAGTGCATCGTGAGAGTATCCCAGATCGGGAAGCTCGAAGGGGTAGGCCATCTGTCCAGTCTCCTGAGGTTGATTACCTTGCTGGCGGCCCGAACGCGCCGTGCCGGAGGTAGAACGTTGTCCAAAGACAGGACCCCCCCGCAAGGTTCCAGGAGGATTCTCCTGGTGGACTGCGACAGCTTCTTCGTCCAGGTCGCTCGTCTGGAGGATCCGGAGGGGGCGGGCAGGCACCCGCTTCTGCTGGTCGGAGGCCGGAGTAACCGAGGGGTCATCACGTCCGCTTCGTACGCCGTGCGGGACTACGGCGTGCGTTCCGGGATGCCCACATCGCGGGCGCTGCAGCTGTGTCCCGAAGCGCTGGTCGTGCCGGTTCCGCGTGGCGCGGTGGTGGAGCGGAGCCGAGCCGTGAGGGCCGTGCTGGGGACGCTCTCGCCGGTTGTGCAGGCCGCCTCCATCGACGAGTTCTACCTCGATCTCACCGGAACCGAGCGGATGCTGAAGGGTGAGGATCTGGCTGACACGGCCGACCGCATTCGCAGGGAGGTGAAGGAGCGGACCGAGGTCACCGTATCGTTGGGTGGAGGGACCCAGCGGATCGTGGCCAAGGTGGCGACCCGTGTTGCCAAGCCGAACGGCGTGCACGTGGTGCCGCCAGGCGACGAGGCCGCCTTCATGTTGCGCTTCCGCCTGTCGGACCTCCCCGGGATCGGTCCGGCCTTCCTGAAGCAGCTGTCCGCAAAGGGGCTCCGCACTGTCGCCGAGGCCGCCTCCGTCGAGCGCGAATGGCTGGCTCGCTGGTTCGGGCACGGGCGCGGCGCCTGGCTCTGGGAGCGGGTCCGGGGCATCGACGCAAGCGAGGTGGATGCCCGCGACAGGCGCAAATCCATCAGCTCGGAGCGCACCTTCTTCACGGACATCAACGATGACGACGAGCTGGAGCGGCGGCTTCTGCAGCTGAGTTGCGGCGTGGGCAGCCAGTTGCGCGGCAAGGAACTGCGCGCGCGTACGGTTACGGTCAAGATCCGCGACCACGACTTCACGACGCGGCAGTCCGGGAGCACCCAGCCCGAGGGACTGGAAACCGACCGGGCGATCTTTACCGTGGCACTCTCGCTCCTCCACCAGCTGCGCCACCGCAGGCGCACGGGCACACGGCTGCTCGGAGTCGGCGTCTCCAACCTGGTTCGGCAGGCGCCGACCCGGCAGGGCGACCTCTTCGGAGAACGCGCGGCGCTCGAGAGCGAGCGCGACCGGGTGATCGCCCGCGCCGTGGACCACATACACGACCGCTTCGGTCGCGACGCGCTTCGCCCCGCACGGATCATCCCGGAAGCCGCCGACCCGCCCGCGACGTCGCGGGACGGGCCGGCCGGCGGGCCGAAGCGATCGGCCCCCGAGTAGCCCTCTTCCGGCCTAGTCCTCCCAGGGCCTCCGCCCGAAGTAGTCGCGCGTCATTTCGACGACCTTGGGCGCGAGCAGCCCCAGGGCGATCAGGTTCGGCCAGATCACGATCGCGAGGAGCACGTCGCCCATCGCCCAGATCACCCCGAGGGGCAGCACCGCCCCGACGAAATGCATGATGACGAACAGGATCTTGTAGGGGATGACGGCCCTCGCGCCAAAGAGGTAGTTGGCACAGCGGTCGCCGTAGTAGCTCCACGCGATCGCGGTCGAGACCGCGAAGAGCAGCACCGAGATCACCACGATGTAGTGTCCCCAGTCCCCCAGCGGAGCCAGCCCGCGCCTGAAAGCGGACATGGTGAGGGGGGCGCCACTTTCCACGGCCATCCCGTACAGCGACGAGTGCGTCTGCCCGTCGTCGCCGGTCGCGGTGCCCTCCACGGGATCGATGACGCCGCTGAACGGCTGCGTCTGCCCTTCGTCCACAAACAGCCGCTCCACCGGGACCTCGTGCCAGGAAACCTGCGGATCCGTGGGCCCGGTGTTCGCGTGGACGCCGTCGTCGATGCGGATCGTGGCATCCGAGCTGATGTCGAGATAGCCGCCGTCCAGCTGAACCGAGCGGTACGACAGGTCGCCGCCGCTCAGGGTGATCTCGGTCTCGAAACGGTCGCTCCAGACGCCGGTCATGATGACGAGGAGCCCTGTCATGGTGCAGATGATGATGGTGTCGATGAAGGGCTCCAGGAGGGCTACAACGCCCTCGGAAACCGGCTCGTCGGTCTTGGCCGCGGAGTGGGCGATCGGCGCCGATCCCTGTCCGGCCTCGTTGGAGAAGAGTCCCCTGCGGACACCCCACATCAGGGTCACCAGGAACGCGCCTACGCCCGTTCCGGCCACCCCCGCCGTCGGATTGAAGGCTTCGCGGAAGATGAGTCCGAAGGTCGGGAAGACGTCCGCCGCGTTGAGCGCGATGATGACCAGCGCGCCGGCCACGTACACCAGCGCCATCACCGGGGCGAGCACTGCGGTCACCCTGCCGATCCGTGAGATGCCGCCGAGGATCACCGCGGCGACCACCGCTGACGTCACCAGTCCGCTGATCCACGGGGCAATGCCGAACTGGGTTTCCAGATTGTCCGCCACCGTGTTGGCCTGAATCCCGTTTCCGGTCATGAAGGCGGTGATCCCGAGGATGAAGGCGAAGAAGATCGCCATCCACTTCCAGTTCGGTCCCAGGCCGCGCTCGATGTAGTACATGGGGCCGCCGGAAACGGTGCCCGCCCACTCGCCCTCGTGCTCGTGCACCCGGTACTTCTGGGCGAGCGTGACCTCGGAGTACTTGGTCGCCATGCCGAGCCCCGCGGTGACCCACATCCAGAACAGGGCCCCCGGGCCGCCCCAGTGGATCGCCAGGGCCACGCCGGCGATGTTGCCGATGCCGACGGTCGCCGACAGCGCGGTCGTGAGCGCCTGGAAGTGGGTGACGTCTCCCTCGTCTTCCGGATTGTCGTACCTGCCCGTTGCGACCGCGATCCCGTGTCCGAGGCGGGAGATCTGGACGAAGCCCAGCCGGAGCGTCAGGTAGAATCCGATACCCAGGAGGATCATGACCATGAACGGGACCTTCTCACCCCCAACCGAGATGCCTGCCTCGACGACATAGGTGGTCAGGAAATCGGTGATCAGCTGGATGAAGTCCATGACATGGGGCTCCTTTGGATGACTCTCGACCGATCCTGGGCGGATACGGCAATTGCGCCGGGCAAACTACGGTCACCACTACGCCGGAAACAACCATCGCACTGCCCTTGCGCGACGAGACGGGTTTGAAGGAACGACAGCACCGGTCCTCCAACGGCAGGTGGCGGCGCGCTTGGAGCAGCGGGGAGCGATGGGTTAACATCCCGCGGGCGCTTTGCCCCTATCCGACACAACCAGACCCGAAGCACAGGTGATTTCGTGAGGCATTCAGCCAATTCCGCCACGGCCCTCTCCGTGGTCAACGGAAGCCCCCAACCCCGGTTACTCCTTGCCGTCGTCCTGGCCGGGGCATTGCAAGCGTCGACCCCGGAGCCCGCCGCCGGCCAGGTGGTCACGGAGGAGCACTACGCCGGTCTGCGATACCGCTTCATCGGTCCCGAGGGGAATCGGGCGATCGCCGTCATTGGTGAACCCGGCAACCCGCTCTCGATCTACGTCGGAGCGGCCTCCGGCGGCCTGTGGCGCACGCGGGACGGCGGAGTGAACTGGACGCCGGTCTTCGACGATGAGTCCGCATCGTCCGTGTCCGCTCTGGCCATGGCGCCGTCCGACCCCAACGTGATCTGGGCCGGGACGGGCGAGACGTTCGTCATCCGCCCGGCGCACGCGATGGGCGACGGGATCTACAGGTCCACCGATGGCGGCGACAGCTGGGACCGGAAGGGACTGGAGGCCACGGGCCGAATCGGACGCATCGAGATCGATCCACGCAATCCGGACGTGGTGTTCGCGTGTGCACTGGGCCACACCTACGGGCCCCAGCCGGAGCGGGGCGTCTACCGCACGACCGACGGCGGCGACAGCTGGGAGCTGGTCCTCCATGTCTCCGAGGACGCCGGGTGCATCGATCTGGCCATGGACCATCACAACCCCCGGATCCTCTTCGCGTCCTTCTGGGACGTGCAGATCGACACCTGGGGGCTGGACAGCGGTGGACCGGACAGCGGCGTCTGGCGGTCGCGCGATGGTGGCGACAGCTGGGAGCGGCTGTCGGCCGTGGGGCGCGGACTGCCCTCTCCGAACGACTCCACGATCGGCAAGGTGGCAGTCGAGGTCGCCCCCTCCAACCCCGACCGGGTGTACGTCCTCACCGAGGAATCGAGTCCCGGGTTCTATCGGTCCGACGACGGCGGCGACAGCTGGCAGTTGGTGCTGCGCAACCACACCATCAACGAGCGCGCTCCGTACTACACCCGGTTCGGCGTCGATCCGGACGACGAGAACCGGATCTACTTCGCTTCGGTGCGCTTCTCCATGTCGGTGGACGGTGGCGAGAGTCTGGTGGACAATCCGCCGCGCGGAGGCGGAGACACGCACGACGTGTGGATCGATCCGGGCAACAGCCACCGCGTCATGGTCGCCGACGATGGCGGTCTAACGATCTCCATGAACCGGGGGCGCACCTTTCAGCGGGTGGTGCTGCCGATCGCCCAGATGTACCACGTGTGGACCGACAACGAGATCCCGTACAACGTCTACGGGAACCGGCAGGACGGCTGGTCGTACCGCGGGCCGTCGAACAGCCGGGCCGGCGCCATTCCGCTGGGCCTGTGGCACGGGGTGGGCGGATGCGAGAGCGGGTTCGGCATTCCCGACCCCACCGACAGCAACATCGTCTGGTCGGGCTGCTACGACGGGGGGCTGGAGCGCTACAACGAACGCACGAAGCAGGTTCGGTCGGTGCGCGTCTGGCCCGAGGCGGCCTACGGCTGGGCGCCCGCCGATCTCAAGTTCCGTTGGCACTGGACCTTTCCGATCCACATCTCGCCGCACGACAACAACACGGTGTATGTGGGGAGCCAGCACGTGCATCGCACCACGGACGCGGGCCATTCGTGGGAGGTGATCTCGCCGGACCTCACCACCAACGACAAGAGCCGCCAGCAGAGCTCCGGCGGCGTGGCGATCGACAACCTGATGACCTATGACGGGTCGACGCTCTTCGCCATCGCCGAATCACCCCTGGAGCAGGGACAGATCTGGGCCGGCAGCAACGATGGGCAACTCCAGCTGACCCGCGACGGCGGCGCGACCTGGGAGAACCTGACGGGCAACATTCCGGACCTGCCTCCATGGGGAACCATCGCCAACGTCGAGCCGTCGCGCTACGATGCCGCGAGCGCCTACATCGCCGTCGACCTGCATCAGCTGGCGGACTTCGATCCCTACATCTACCGGACGCGCGACTACGGGCAGAGCTGGGAGCGGATCACGAGCGGCATCCCCCCTTCCCCGCACAGCTTCGTGCATGTGGTGCGCGAAGATCCCAAGCGGCCCGGGATGCTCTATGCGGGAACGGACAACTCCGTGTACTTCTCCCTGGATGACGGCGGCTCGTGGCTGCCGCTCCGCAACAACATGCCTCCGGCGCCCGTGTATTGGCTCACCGTGCAGGAGACGTTCGACGACCTGGTCGTGGGGACCTACGGCCGCGGCTTCTACATTCTCGACGATATTTCGCCCCTGAGGGTGCTCGACCGCGTGGCCGGCGCCGGCGAGGTCGCGCTGCTGGATACCAGGACGGCCTACCGTTTCAACCAGATCCAGACGATCAAGGCGGAGCGGAGCCACGTCACCGGCCAGAACCCGCCGTATGGGGCCGATATCAACTTCTACGTGCCGGAAGGGGCGTCGGGGCGAGGCGAGATCCGGATAACCGGCCCCGATGGCGACACGATCCGCACCTTGCCGGTCAACGCGGCCCCGGGGCTCAACCGCGTGTGGTGGGACCTGCGCTACGAGCCGACCCGCCGCGCGAAGATCCGAACCGCGCCGCCCGGACTGCCCTGGGTCCCGCTCGGGCCAGAGGGATGGAGGCCGCTGAGAACCTGGGATCTCGACCTGAATCAGGGCCAACTCGGCCCACGGGTCGTTCCGGGGGAGTACGGGGTGGCGCTGCATCTGGGGAACACCGTGCTTTCCACTACGCAGACAGTGGTCAAGGACCCGCATTCGGAAGGAACGCTCGACGATATCCGTAGTCAGGTTGCCATGTCGCTCGTGATTCGCGGCGAGATCAACGAGGTCGTCGACATGATCGACCAGATCGAGTGGACCCGCAGCAGCCTCGAGAAGCTCGGGGAAATGCTAGCCGGCGACACGACCGCAACCGACCTGTTGGCCGAGGCCAGCGCGTTGGAGGACATCGCGATCAGCGTGGAGTCGCAGCTCTTCGACATCTACCTCACCGGGGCTCGCGAGGACGCGTTCCGAAACCCGATGAAACTGTACGGGCGTCTCAGCGCCCTGGCTCAGGACGTGGGGTGGAGCAGCGCGGACTTCTCGCCGACCGTCCCCCAGACCGAAGTGCACCAGGTGCTGCAACAGCGCCTCGACGACACCCGAGTCCTTTTCCGCAGGCTCTTTGCGGAGGACGCGGAGCGGCTGAATCAGTTGCTGCGGGAACGCCGCCTGCCGGTAATCATCTCTTAGCGGGAGGAGCGGGAGTCCCTCGCGGGCCCTGCTCCCCTGCGGCTCGCAGAAAACGCCGACAGAGCTGGGCGACCCGGAACTGGTCTTCCGCCTCGGCCTTTGCGAGGATCTCCCGTATGTGGGGGACGAGCCGCGCCTCGCCCCAGCGGCGACCGGTCGCGGACTCCGCGCTGCGCGTGTCTCCTTCATCTGCGCCGGTAATCAGCGCCCAGGCGCAGGCTTCTTCGTAGTAGTCGGTCTTGGGATCGGGGAGCCGGTAATCCGGAGGCCGGTCGTCGCGATCTTCCTTTACGAATGCTCTGGACATGCTCGCAATCTGGAACCTGGAGGCGATCGTGCCAATGGTCGCATCCCCACTGCCTCACCCCACCAGGTTGATCATGTCGAACACGGGCAGGTACATCGCCACGATCATCCCGCCCACCACCACACCCAGCACCACGATCATGACCGGCTCCACCGCGGCAATCAGCATGTCGAGGGCGGCATCGACTTCCTGGTCGTAGAAGTCGGCGATGTGCTTCAGCATCTCGTCCAGGGCCCCCGTCTGTTCCCCGACGTCCACCATCCGGACCACCATGGGCGTAAAGGCCCCCGATTCCTTCAAGGGCTCCGCGATCGTTGCGCCCGCGGCGATGGACGCCCGCGATTTCATCACCGCGTCGTGGATGACCTGGTTGCCTGCGGTTCGCGCCGTGATGTCGAGTCCTTCGAGGATCGAGACTCCCGATGCGATGAGGGTTGCAAGGGTGCGGGTGAAGCGGGCAACCCCCGCTTTTCGCAGGAGGTCGCCAAGGATCGGGACTCCAAGCAGCAGGCGATCGATCAAGTGCCGTCCCCGTCTGCTGCGGCGGATGCGGATCAGGGAGATGGCGCCCGCGATACCGATCACGGGCAGCGCCCACCAGAAACGCTGGACAAGAGCGGAAGCGCCGATCACCATGCGCGTCGGAGCGGGCAGGGGAATCCCGGCCGAGGCGAACATCGTTTCGAATGTCGGGATCACGAACGCGAGCAGGATCGCTACGGCTGGAATCGTGATCGCGAATATCATCGCCGGATACATCATGGCCGCACGGACCTTCCGCCCCAGGGCGTTGCTCTTCTCGAGAAAGCCGGAGAGGCGCGCCAGGATCGTATCCAACGCGCCGGCGGCTTCGCCGGCGGCAACCATGTTGACGCTGAGTTCCGGAAACACCTTCGGGTGGCGGCGGAAGGCTTCGGCCAGCGTATCCCCCGACTGGACGTCGAGGACGACCTTGCGGATCACCTCGCGAAACGACTTGTTGGCCGTCTGCCGGACAAGAATGTTGAGACTCGGCACCAACGGAAGCCCGGCCTCGATCATGGTGGCGAACAGCCGGAAGAAGACCGCCACCTCGCGCCGGGAGACGTGCGTCAATCCAGCCACCCTCCGGGGACGCCATCGAAGCCCTCGGGCGCCGGCTCGCCGACGGCGCGTAGAAGCTCCGACGGATCCCCGCTCCGCTGCAGGGCGGCCTCCAGCGTCACGTCGCCATTGAGGTAGAGCCTTGCGAGAGAATCGTTCATTGTCTGCATCCCGTAGCGTCGCCCGGCCTGCATCAGGGAGCGGATCTGGTGGACCTTGTCGTCCCGTATGACCGCCCGGATTGCGGCCGTGCAGATCATCACCTCGGTCGCGACAACGCGCCCGCGCCCCGCAGCCCGGGGGATGAGGAGCTGGGTTGCCACGCCCTCCAGTACGGATGCCAGTTGCGAGCGGACCCGGGATTGTCGATCGGACGGGAAGGCCGAAATCACGCGGTTGACCGACTCGGACGCCGAGTTGGTGTGCAGCGTCGAGAGGACCAGGTGACCGGTTTCGGCGATGGTCAGCGCCGCATCAACCGTTTCCGGGTCGCGCATCTCGCCGATTAGAATCACGTCCGGATCCTGGCGAAGGGCGTGCTTCAGCGCGACGGCGAAGCTGATGGTGTCGGTCCCGACCTCTCGCTGGTTGACTACGCAGCCGCGGTGCGGGTGAAGGAACTCCACAGGGTCCTCGATGGTGAGGATGTGCCCGCGCCGCCGCCGGTTGATGTGGTCCACCATGGCAGCCAGCGTGGTGGACTTGCCGGACCCCGTGGGACCGGTGACCAGCACCAGGCCGCGCGGCCGATCGGCGAGACGATGAAGCACCGGGGGAAGCCCGAGTTCTTTCAGCGAAACCGCGTGCCGGGGGACGTTGCGCACCGACATGCCCACATCGCCGCCCCCCCGGAAGCAGTTTCCGCGAAAGCGCGCCAGCCCCGGGACGCCGAAGGAAAAGTCGAGTTCGTTGTCGGCGGCGAAACGGCGCCTCTGGCTCTCCCTGAGCACCGACTGCGCGAGGCGGGACGTCTCCGAGGCGTCAAGGACCTCCCACCCTTCCGCATCAGCCAGAGCGCCGTCGATCCTCAGCCTGGGCGGCGCGCCCACGGTCAGATGCAGATCTGATGCGCCCCGGCGCACCATCTCCTCGAGCAGGGGCCTCAGGACACCTCGTCGTCGAGCCGACTCGGCCGCGCTCATTGGCGCACCGTGACCAGCGGTGCGAGCCGCTCAAGGGTCCGGGACCCGATCCCCGACACCTCCATCAAGTCCTCGGGGGCGCGGAAGGGGCCATGCTGCTCCCTGTGGGCGATGATTCGTTGAGCTGTCACGGGCCCGATTCCGGGAAGTTGGCGCAGTTCGGACGCTGTTGCCCGGTTGAGATTCACTGGCGTGCCGGGGGGCGGGGCGTCCCGCGACGCCGCCGCGCGGGTGGTCGTCAGTGGACGAACGCCACCACCCCCACCTCCCGCTACCCGGAGGAACGGCCTGAGCCGCTCAATTGATCCTGAACCGATTCCAGGCACCCGTGTGAGGTCCTCGACGCTGCCGAAGGGACCGTTCTCTTCGCGTTCCTGCACGATTCGAGCCGCCCTTGCGGCCCCCACCCCGGGCAGCCGGTCCAGGTCCTCCTCGCCCGCCACATTGGGGTCGATCCTCTCGCCCGGTTCGAAGGGCCGGCTCCTGCGCTCCTTCTCTTCGATTGCGGAGTCACCAGCAGCGACAAGGCTGTCGGCAATGGAGTCGCGGCCCTCCAGCGGCGCTTCCGCCGGAGGAGGGGCCACCAGAAAGCGGATCAATGCGGCCGCCCCCAGAAGCAGAGCGGCCCGGGTCATGCTTTTTCGTTCCCTGTCCGTCACCAACGGCCTCCGGTGCGTGTCTCCCCGTCGTGCCGGCCAATCCGGACGATGCGGACAGACAGCTTGCACCCGGCGCGCGGGCACTTCCATGGCTCGATGGGCGGTGATTTTGTAAAACATTGCAAATGTTATAGTTACATCACATATGCTGATGATCGTTCCCCTATCAGTTCCTGTTTCCGGATCTGGATGTTGATCGACGGTCTCGGACACTCTCGGAGGTAACTGTTCGGTCAAGCCGTGGCGAGCGACCGGTTGTGCGGATCGTGGGGGGGCTCAGCGGTTGACGGTGCACCTCCAGTCCTTGGCGAGCGGGCAGAGCCAGACAGTCCTTGGTTAGCTTGCCGTACTGTTTGGCCGGTTGTCGTAGCGCCCACGTCCCTTGGTCGCGCCGACGCGGATCCAGCCGGTACTACCCGGTCACCTAGCCTCCACCCACAACTGGCTCACGACGAGCGTCGGGACATCAAGTGCATCGCGTTCTAGATGAACTACGAGACCATCGGGTCCGAACGCGGCTGGCATCGCCGGGTTGCCCACGGCGAGCGTGCCCAAGTACTCCCGGTCCGCACCGAACACATCGATCGGCCCCTCGTCGTCCCACGGATCCTCTCGCCGGCGCTGTATCCACAGTCCGCCATCCCAGTTGGCCCGTAGCCCGCGCACCACGGGGACTTCGTGGTAGAACTCGCGATCCCGAATCCGCTGGCGGCGCTGCTCGGGATCCCGCGGCGGCAAAGGTCCAACTGAGGAGGGAGCCCTCGCCAACTGCTCCTCAAGGGTTTCGAGGCGGGCGGCAATCGTTGCCTGCCGGATCCGTTCGGATACCGCCTGCGGCGAAAGCGGCCGTCTCAGCACGTTGATCAACGATCCATCGGGACGGGCGAGCTTGATGGCGTAGGCCGAGGAGTCGGAATAGGCAATGGTACCGTCGGGCAATACGTCCCAATGGAACCCCGGCTCGAAGTACCGTTCTTCCATCGACGCGACCACCTTCGGCCAGTCTTCTGCGTCCGCGGGTGACAAACTGAGTTCGGGACGAGGCGCCCTCCATCCTTGCAGGATCGGCGTTGATTCCATCACATCGCCGGAGAGGTCCAAGGTCTCAAGTGCGCGGTCGTCAACCCCCAGAGTCTCGTCTTCCGCTTCCGCGTACCCCATACGCCGATTCATCCGGTTCATCATTGCAACCCTGACGCCTTCGACCCCTCGAGCGATGAGCCTGTCGCCTAGCGGATCGGCCCGAATCTCTTCCCTGAAACCTAGCACACCGGCTGGCGGTGCGTCCTCACCAGCCAACCTGACGAGCCGCTCGATTTCGCCGTCCGGGCTGAACACCTGGATCGCGGAATGGCCCATGTCGGGCACCGCAAAGCGGCCGTCACGCCACACCGCGATTCCCACACTGAGCTGAAACTCGCCCGGACCCTCGCCCTCGCGACCGACGACACGCACAAGTTGGCCGTCGGTTCCGATGACGACGACCCGCCTGTTCAGAACGTCCAGCACCAGCAGGTTGCCGGCACCATCGAAGCTCAACTGCAAGCCAGGCCCGAAAAAGGCCCACTCCTGCGCGTTCAAACCGCCCACGCGGTAAACCTCGGTCATGTCCACGGTCAGCGGACGGTCCTGCGCGACGGCTGGGGCTGAGAGCAAGGTGGCTACTATGGCGTAGGTGGCTCTTGTCATGTTTACGCCTTCCTGGTTTCTGGAATCGAACTTCTGTTCGGAGCGACGCGATTCTTGCAAACTAAGGTATGCTGAGGTCACCAGACACGGCCCTGATCCATGGCCCGGGGAAGGCGTGGCACTCCAGCTCGGCGATCCGCTTCCTCCCTGTCGGCTTGCTGGCGAGCGCC
>LXNI01000339.1_pt1 | contig 57275 bp, 41 predicted proteins | sample 809091 | NCBI WGS metagenome assembly LXNI01 (sample SAMN04870527, study PRJNA318959) | sponge metagenome | biome: 01000161; feature: marine sponge reef; material: water | host: Sarcotragus foetidus | place: Greece: Milos, Mediterranean Sea | collected 2013-05-29 | depth 5-7 m
GTCGCGGCCAGACCCGAGGCCGCCGAGGGTGGCCCCGGCGTGCTGGCGGTCGCCACGTTGCTCGGAGATGACTGGCCGTTGGATGCATGCTTGGCCAGAACCCGAAACTCGTAGACGGTCCCGGCCGTCAGGCCGGTTATCGTCGCCGAGTCGGCGTCGGCTGCGACCTCGGCGCCGAAGGTGCTCCATGTGGTCGCGGTCTCCAGCCTGTACTGGACCACGAAGCCTGTCTCGTCCGTCGACTCGTCGGTCCACGAGAGCGACACGCTGGTCAGGTCGGCGGCAGTGGCCTCGAGCCCGGATGGCGCCGCCGGCGGCATCGTCCGGGACACGGTTGCGCTGGGGGTCGAACCGTGGGAGTTCTTCGCCGACACGCGGAACTCGTAAGGCGTGCTCGCCGTCAGAGCGGTGATGGACGCCGATGTGGAGTCCGGCGCCACTGTCGAAGCTGCCCACGCGCCGCCAGCGGTGCGGTGTTCCACGTCGAATCCGGTCTCGTCGGAGGAATTGTCGTTCCAACTCACGGTTGCGCTGGTGGAGCCGCTTGGCGAGACAGCCACCGCCGAAGGCGCTGCCGGCGGCCCGGCCGGCGCGGTCGATGCGACGTTGCTGGGCGTGGAGTCGCCGTTGGCGTTGCTGGCGACGACCCGGAATTCGTAGTCGGTTCCGGTCGTGAGGCCGGCAACCGTCGCCGACGTGGTGTCGGACGGGGCCGTCGAGGAGAGCGTCCACGACGACGTTCCCCTCTCGCGGAACTCCACCTTGAAGCCGGTCTCGTGGGACGCGTTGTCGGTCCAGGCCAGCTCGGCATTGGTGGACTGCAACGTGGCCGAGAGGCCCGTCGGCGCCGCCGGCGGCATTCTCATGGTGAACGTGGTGCTGCTCGACAGACTGGAACTGGCGGTGTCCGTCTGCTGGAAGAAGGAGGTGACCCTGAACTCGTAGGTCGCGCTCGCCGTCAACCCCGCAAGCTCCGCCGAGGTCGCGTCGGCCGCGACGTGCGAAGAGGTCCAGGCCTCGTGAGATTGTCCCGCCGCGAGTCTCCGGCGTTCCACGCGAAAGCCGCCTTCGTTCGTGGAGTTGTCGCGCCAGCTCACGTTCGCGTTGGTGGAGCCGGCGGCGACCGCGGCCAGATTCTGGGGAACCGCGGGACGCGGCAGCGAGCCCACGGCGACGACGTTGCCGGGGCTGGAGGCTCGCGCGCTGTCGATGTAGGCGAACATCACGAAGAAGTAGTTCTGCCCGGTCAGACTGGTGTCGGTCGAGGTGGAGTCGCGGACCGGACTGTGGCTGTAGCTCCAGGTGTCGCCTGCCTCGTCGGCGCTCGTCTGGTAGTAGACGTCGAACTCGACCTCGTCGTTCGAGTTGTCCCGCCAATGGAGCCGCCACTTCCCTCCGGTGCGTTCGGCTCTCAGATTCGAGGGCGCCGCCGGACCGGTCGTTCGCGTTGCCACGTTGCTCTCCGCCGAGCCGGCGGCGTTCCTGGCCACCACCCGGAAGTCGTGGTCCGTGCTGTGCGCGAGGTTTCCGACGCGCCAGGAGGTCGAGTTCGGCTCCGTGGTCGCCACCGTCGTCCACGCGCCGCCGCCGGTGCGGTACTCGACGTCGAAACCGGCTTCGTCGTCCGAGTTGTCCGTCCACGACAGGTCGACGCCGGTCGAGTCCGCGCCAGTCGCGGCCAGACCCGAGGCCGCCGAGGGTGCGCCAAGCGAGCCCAGGGAGGCCACGTTGCTCGAGAGCGAAAGGACCGTGCCGTTCTTCGCGAACAGGCGAAACTCGTAGTGGGCGCCCGCGGTCAGACCGGTGACCGATGCCGACGTCGCGTCGGGCGCCGGGTCGGTGGGGTAGTTCGTCCAGTTCGTGCCGCCGCTGGCGCGATACTGGATCAGGAAGCCGGTTTCATCCGAAGAGTTGTCTACCCAGTTGAGAGTCACGCTGGTCGATCCGGAAGCGGTGGCGACGAGTCCCGTCGGCGCGGCCGGGACGCCGGTGGAGACGATCGCCGCGTCGCCGAACGCCGTGCCGTGGCTGTTCTTCGCGCCAACGCGGAACGTGTAGGCGGTCCCGGCGGTGAGCCCGGCGACCGTGCCGGCCTCGCTGTCCGAGGGCAGGGTTTTCGTCGTCCATGCCGCCGTGCCCGACCGGAACTGCACTTCGTAGCCTGTTTCGGCCACCGCGTTGTCAGTCCATGTCAGGCGAACGCTGTTCGAGTCGAGGGCGGCGCCGGCGAGGCCGGTCGGCGCGGTAGGGGGGCCGTCTCCCGGAGTTCGCACGGACCAGACGTTGCTGAAGTTCACGCCGTGGGTGTTCCTGGCGGCGACGCGAAACACATATCGGGTTGCCGCCGCGAGGCCCGTGAGCGTGGCGGAAGTCGTGTCCGCGGCAAGTGTTGCCCCGGTCTTCGTGTCGCCCGACCACGATTCCAGCCAGGTCCTGTACTGCACATCGAAGGAGTCTTCTCCCGAAGAATTGTCATGCCAGGTGAGGCTGACGCTGACGCCGTCGTCGGTCGTGGCGGCCGTCCCGGTGAGGTCGGAGGGAGGCGCTGGCGGCAGCCAGTCGCTCATCTCGGTCGCCGAGCCGACGGTTTGCTTGATGGCGCGCTCGTTCTCGCGCTGGTTCGCGATGCCGAGGTTCGAGCCGTTCGGCGAGACCCGGACGGTGGAGAAGTAAGGCTCGCGCACGGAGTTGTTCGTGCCGTAGCTCATGATCGTAGCGACGTCCGGGTCCGGCGCCGTATCGGTGTGGCCGAATGCGTACGGGAACACGGCGTCCTCCGGGGCCGCGTTGCCCCCGCCTTCGGGATCGTGGTTGCCGCCGAGAATGTGGCCGAGCTCGTGGGCGAATATGGAGTTCGCGCTGCGGCTCGAGGAGTGGCAGGCCAGATTGGCGAAGCCGAGGGCCCACGGCGAGATGGTCTCCGGAGTATGGTCCTTCAGGCGCAGGTACGCGGCGCCGCAACGGGCCCAGTCCGAACCGTCGTGCATGAAGAGCAGGACCGCGTCCGCCTCGTGCGTCTCCCTCAGCAGCTTGACCTCCGCGTTGTCGTCGATCGGATCGAGCCAGTCCTGGCCGCTTCTTGCCGCGGTCGACAACTGCGCCGGCGCGGGGGCCGCGTGCGCGAGGTGAAGCGTTGCGTCGAGGGCCCCGTTCCGCCAGACGGAGTTCGTGTAGTCGATGGCGGCCTGCACCGCGGCGGCGTCCGTAACGGTCCAGTAAGTGGAAGCGCCTTGCGTGTACAGGACGAGCACTTCGATGCGGTGGCTCGTGGTTTCGGAGGTCTGAGGCGACTCCACGACGGCGGGGAAGAGCCTGTCGCTGGACGTCCCGTTCGCGGGCGGCGGCGTTGTTCGCGGGCCGGTCGAAGGCGGCGCTCGCGCACCGCACTCCCGGGCGCGCATTCGCGGGAGGGCAGCCGAGACTTCGCCCGCGTCGCTGACGAATCCCGCTTCTCCCTCGGCAGCCACCTCGAACTTGAACCGGCCCGGTTCGCCATAGCTCCCGATCAGGTAGCCGTCCTCGAGAGTGAGCACAACGGTCTCATGGGTGGCTCCGGCAATCCGGCCGGCCCATGACACGTTTCCCGCGCCTCGGTCCTCGAACGCCGTGAGTTCGGCCTCGAAGACGGTTCCGCCGGGAGTCGGAAGCTCCAGCCGGGGAGGGCCCTTCCGCAGCAGGTCGGGGTTGACCTTTATCGGGTGCTCTTGTAGCCCGGGCAAGACCGTGGCCACGACGCCGGCGCCGCCTTGCCCGCCTGCTTGCTTGCCCATCCGGGGCGCGGTGGCTTCGAACCGAAAGAGAAGCTGGCCGTCCGCTTCGGACGGCCAGATCAGCAGCGGGAGCAGGATCGTCATTGCCGCGGCTGGACCGGCTGGACCGGGACGGCAGCTTGAACAGGTTCTCGTCGCGCTCACTTCTCGACCGCTGACAGTGACTTCCAGGACGCAACAGGCGCCAAAGCGCCTTGGGATCGCGATTAGCGCAGCCGACGGGGTTTTCGACCGCAACCGCCCGGGTGCGTTTGGGAGGTCAGGAGCGGCAGTTCCGCGAGGCCAGCCAACTACAGCATAAACGTTAGCTCCGCCGTTCCGCGGGATGGGTCGGACGGGACCGGAACGATCTTCGGCCGGACAAATTCGCTCAGGACAGTTGCTCTTCCCTGCTCCGAGGAACCGGTCCTTGGCCGCTGCTGCGGCATACTCTGTTCCCGTATGCGTCTCTTATGTCTTGAACAAGGGCCGGTCTCGTCGTCGCGGTGGTCTTGAGACCGAGATCGACTTGGGTCTGGTGGACCTCGGGCAAGGACGCGGCATGGGTGCTGCACCTCATTCGTCTGGATGCCCGTTGGGAGATCGGAGGCCTTCTGGCTGCCGTCACGAGGGAGGACGGGCGGTCCTGGTTGCATGGCGTCAAGCTGGAGTTTCTCGAAAGACAGGCTGCCGCCGTCGACCTGCCCCTGAGGACGATCGAAGTGGATCCGGGGGCCGACCCACCGGACTACGACGGCGCGGTGCGGGCCGAATTGGCCGGGTTGTGGTCGGAGGGCGCGCGCTTCGTGGCTTTCGGCGACCTGTTCTCGTCCCGTCGGCGAGCCCGCCGGACTCAACTCCTGCGGGGTACCGGCCTTGAGGCAGTGTTTCCACTTTGGGGAAGGGGCTCGCGCGGGCACGCTCGGCAGATGCTCGGCGCCGGACTGGCTGCCCGCGTGTGCTCCCTGGCGCCGACCGACTTGCCGGCCAGTCGCGCCGGTTGCCGCTTCGATGAGTCCTTCCTGGAGTACCTCCCGACCCATATCGATCCTTGCGGCGAGCACGACGAGTTCCACACCTTCGTCGAGTGGGCGCCGGGATGGCGACACAGAGTCGGTGTCGTGCCTGGTCGCAGGTTCGAGCGTTATGGCCTCGTCATCGCGGACCTTCGGCCGGAGTCCGCCAGACCGACGAAGCAGAACGCCGGCGACCGCGGCGCGCATGACCCTTTCGAGTACTTCGAGCGATTGCGGCGCGTCCGAAGGCATGTGGCACGGAATCTGGATGGGAACTTGAGAGTCGAGGAGGTGGCCGGAGTGGCTGGGTTGGCGCCCTCGAGCTTCAGGCGTTACTTTCGCGGGCATGTGGGCGTCACGTATGGAGTCTGGCTGGCTCGCCTGAGGATCGAACGCGGGGCGCGGATGCTCAGGGAAAGCGATGCCAGCGTGACCGACATCGGGAATGCGGTCGGATATCCGCTCGGCCGGAGTTTCCGCAGGGCCTTTCGAACGCACTTTGGCTACAGCCCGTCCAGTTACCGGGACACGTTCCTTGCCGGTCGGTTGCCGGAGGCACCTGGCGCGGAGAACCGCGGCGGGCGTTGAAAGGGGATGCGCGTGGGCCGGGCGTCCCGATCTTCAGACCGGCTGCTCCCGAGTAGCCAGGAAGCGCATACCCGGAGCGTTCTCGGCCGCGCGGTCGAGCCAGTAGCGGTTCGCGGCCAGAAACAGGGGCGCGCCGTTGTGGTCGTGCGCGATCTTCGCTTCGTTGCGGCGGACGAAATCCCGCACCGTACGCTCGTCGTCCGACTCGATCCAGCGGGCCAGGGACATTGTCGTCGATTCGAAACGCACCGGCACCTCGTACTCCGTGCGAATGCGATCGGCGAGGACGTCGAACTGCAGCGCGCCGGCGACGCCGACGATCCACTCGTTTCCGGCCCGGGTTCGAAAAACCTGTGCCACGCCCTCTTCCGCCAGTTGCAGCAGGGCGCGGCCCAGGTGTTTGGCCCGCAGCGGATCCTCCGGGCGCACGCGGCGGAGGAGTTCCGGGGCGAAGCTCGGAACGCCGACGAAGCGCAGCGGCTCGCCGCCGGTCAGCGCGTCGCCGATTCGCAGGTTCCCGTGGTTGGGAATGCCGATGATGTCGCCGGGCCAGGCCTCTTCGGCGAGCTCCCGCTCGCGGGCCAGGAACAGCACCGGGTTATGCACGTTCAGGGTCCGTCCCGTACGCGGGTGGAGCAGTTTGATGCCCCGGAAGAAACGTCCCGAACAGAGGCGGACGAAGGCGATCCGATCCCGGTGTTTCGGGTCCATGTTCGCCTGGATCTTGAACACGAAGCCGGTGACCGGATCCTCGTCGGGGGAAACCGTCCGTTCAGCGGCCTCCTGCGGCCTGGGTGCGGGCGCGTGGCGCCCCAAACCGTCGAGCAGAGCCCCCACGCCGAAGCTGCGCAGAGCGCTGCCGAAGTAGACGGGCGTCCGGTTGCCCTCCAGGTAGGGACCGGCGTCGAACGGGGGGCATAGCTCGCGAACCATCTCGACCTCCTCGCGCAACCGGGCCGCGGGCCCGGTTCCGATCGCCTGCTCGATCTCGGGGCTGTGCAGATCCGGCACGATCCGTTCCGCGGCACGCCGCTCCCTGCTCCCGTTCTCGAGCAGCACGAGATGATCGCGAACGAGGTCGTAGCAACCCTGGAATTCCCGCCCCATACCGACCGGCCAACTCACGGGGGAGACCTCGAGTTGCAGCGTGTCGGCAATTTCGTCCAGGAGATCGAACGGGTCGCGGACGTCGCGGTCGAGCTTGTTGATGAAGGTCGTGATCGGCACGTCGCGCAGGCGGCAAACCTCGAACAGCTTCCGGGTCTGCGCCTCGATTCCCTTGGCCGCGTCGAGCACCATGACGGCCGAGTCCACCGCGGTCAACGTGCGGTAGGTGTCCTCGCTGAAGTCCTCGTGGCCGGGTGTGTCGAGCAGGTTGAACCGGTTGCCGTCGTGTTCGAACGTCATCACGGAGGCGCTCACCGAGATGCCGCGCTCACGCTCGACCTTCATCCAGTCCGAGTGGGCCCGCCTCGCCTCGCCGCGGGCCTTCACCGCCCCAGCGAGCTGGATCGCCCCGGCGAAGAGCAGGAGCTTCTCGGTCAGGGTCGTCTTGCCCGCGTCCGGGTGGGAGATGATGGCGAACGTGCGGCGGCGTGCGACCGCTTCAGCGGGGATCGTCATGGGTACGGTTTCCGGGCGGCGCTGGTTCGGGACGCGGCGGAGCGGGAGTCTATAGTCGCGCTCCCGCGGCGCCGCGGCTCTCTGACGTGGCAGAATGCGCGCCTTCCAACCTGGCTGAGGTACATGCATGAGTGATCTGACCGCGTTTCGAGAGGAGGCCCGCGCCTGGGTCGAGGGGAACGCACCCGAGTTTCTTCGCGGCAAGGCGTCCGACCCGAACGCCTGGGCGGCCGGCGGCCGCAAGGCTTCCTTCATCTATCCGGAGAGTCGGGACTGGCTGCTGGCTGCCGCCGACCGGGGCTTCTCGGTGCCGACCTGGCCGGAGCAGTACGGCGGCGCCGCCCTGTCTCGAGACGAGGCGCTGGTGCTCCAGGAGGAGTTCGCCCGTCTCGCGCTGCCGATGCCGCTGACTGGCTTCGGCTACAGCATGATCGGGCCGACGCTTCTTGATCACGGCACGGAGGCGCAGAAGGCCGAACACCTGCCGAGGATCGCGCGCGGCGAGATCCGCTGGTGCCAGGGGTACTCCGAGCCGAACGCCGGCTCCGACCTCGCGTCACTGGCAACCTCGGCGGTACGCGACGGCGACTTCTACGTGATCAACGGCCAGAAGATCTGGACCTCCGGCGCCGATCAGGCCGACTGGATCTTCATGCTCGTGCGCACGAACCCGGACGTCAAGAAGCAGCGCGGCATTACGTTCATCCTCGTCGACATGGAGTCGCCGGGGGTTGAGGTGCGCCCGATTCGGTTGATCAGCGGCGCGTCGCCGTTCTGCGAGACCTTCTTCCACAACGTGCGGGCGCCGGTGCATCAGGTCATCAGCGAAGTGAACAGCGGCTGGACCGTAGCCAAGGCCCTTCTCGGCCACGAACGGACGTCGATTGGCGGCATGGGGCGCGGCGGCGCCCGCACGTCGCTGCCGGGACTCGCGCGCGACTACGTGGGCGTGGACGACGCGGGGAGGATCGACGATCCGGCGCTCCGCGAGCGGGTCACCCAGTGCGAGATGGACGCGATGTCCTACGGTCTGACCGTCAAGCGCCACGGTGACGGCCTCGAAGCGGGACACAAGCCCGGGCCCGAGAGTTCGATGTTCAAGTACTACGGGACGGAGCTGAACATGCGCCGCGAGGAACTCATGCTCTCGATCCGGGGCCCGCAGGCCCTGGGTTGGGAGGGAGAAGGATTCGAGTCGGAGGAGCTGAACCAGACCCGTACCTGGCTCCGTTCCCGGGCGAACAGCATCGAGGGCGGAACGTCGGAAATTCAACTCAACATCATCGCGAAGCGCGTGCTGGGGCTCCCGGACTGATGGCCACTCTCGTTCTCACCGCTCCCCAGGACATGCTCGCCCGCACGGCGGCCGAGCTCATTTCGAAGCACGGCGGCGTGGACCGCCAACGGAAGCTCCGCGACGACGGCGATGAACTCGCCTACAGCCCCGAAGTGTGGGCCGAGATGGCCGACCTCGGCTGGCTCGGCATTCCCTTCGCGGAGGATCACGGCGGCCTCGGCATGGGCATGGCGGAAACGGTTCTCATCACGGAGGCAATGGGCCGGGGCCTGGCGCCCGAGCCGTTCGTGTCGGCGGTCGTCTTCGCCGGCGGCTTGATCGCCGACGCCGGCACCGCGGAACAGCGAGCCGCGTGGCTGCCGCAACTGATCGACGGGGAGAAGCGCCTGGCGCCGGCTTTGCTCGAGGCGGGAAGCAGGTACGGGCTCGACCGGGTCGAGACCCGAGCGCAGCAGAACGGCGGTGGCTGGTCCCTGTCGGGCGAGAAGGTCCAGGTGGTCGGCGGCGTCGGCGCGGACGGGTTCCTGATCGCGGCCCGAACGGAGGGCGGCGACGACGGTCTGACGCTCTTCCTCGTCCCGGCGGCGGCGGACCGTCTCGAGGTCGTGGCTCAGAAGCGGGTCGACTCCCGCAACTCGGCGATCGTCAGGCTGAACGGTGTCCAGGTGGGAGCCGGCAGCGTCCTGGGCGACGTCGGCGGCGGCCTGGAGCCGCTGGGTCGAGTCGTGGACCGGGCCACGGTTGCCGTCTGCGGCGAGATGCTCGGCGTGATGACGGAAGCGTTCGAGCGCACTACCTTGTACCTCAAGTCCCGCGGCCAGTTCGGCGTGCTGATCGGTACCTTCCAGGCGCTCAAGCACCGGGCCGCGAAGATGTTCATCGAGATCGAGCTGTCCCGTTCGACCGTCATGGCGGCGGCCAGAGCGCTCGACACCGGTGATAGCAACGCGGAACTTCAGGTCTCGAACGCCAAGGCCCGCTGCTCCGACGCGCTGATCCTGGTCACGAACGAAGCCCTGCAGATGCACGGCGGAATCGGCATGACCGACGAGCACGACATCGGCCTGTTCATGAAGCGAGCCCGGGCGCTGGAGTTCGCCTTCGGCGACGCCGCGTTCCACCGGCAGCGCTTCGCCCGCCTGCGGGGTTTCTGAGCTACAGCTCGAACCGGAGGCCGATGCTCAGAACCCGTCCCAGGGGGTGGTGGGTCGACGGGTCGTAGTTCAACTGGCGGAAGACCCAGGGCGGATCCTCGTCGCCGAGGTTGAGGATGGACGCGAAGAGCGTCGCGCGGTCGCCGGGCACGGACCAGGAAACGTGCAGGTCATGGGTGGCATGAGCGTCGATGGGGTAGTCGTCGCCCCAGGGAGCCGGCGCGTCGTGCAGGTAGGAGTCGGTGTAGTTCAGGTGCCAGCGGCCGGTGAAGGCACCGAGGGTGTAGCCGCCATGGAGTCGCCCCTTGAACTCCGGGAGGGCCCGGGCCAGAGAGGTGTCGTAGTTCAGGCGGCCCTTCGCGTCGTAGGCGTTTCCCAGTTCCCAACCGTCTATCCGCCAGGAGAGCGTGGCTGTACCGGATGCACCCAGGCTCAGGCGACCGGGACCGGCTGAGGCCTGAAACTCGGCCTTGAAGTCGATGCCGTCCGTGGCAATGTTGGGGCCATTGACGATCCGGACCGCGAGCGTGTCGAGGTTCTCGATGCTCGGCACGGTGCCGCTGATCGTGAGGGCATCGAACCAGGACGAGGCGGGATCGCAGGCAGGATGGGCCGAGAGTGGGCAAGCGAGCCCCAGGATGAAGTTGAAGGGCTGAATGACCAGCGGATCGGTGAAGTCGTAACGCCAGTAGTCGACCGTCGCGAAGAAGCGGCCGCTGCCGCTTGCCAGACCGGTCTTCTCGTACACGAGGCCGGCGTTCAGCGTCGTCGCCGACTCCGGGTCCAGTGTCGGGTCGCCGTGGATGTGGAGCGGTTTGAATGTGCCGATCCGGCCGATGAACTGACGGGACGTGTCGGCGATGCCGTCGATCGTCTGGTTCAGGGTCGGGCCGCGGAACGTGGTGCCGAAGGAGCCTCGAAAAGCCAGCGCGTCGGTCGCCTGCCAGCGCAGGGCGACCTTCGGGTCGAGACTCGAGCCGACATCGCCGCCGTAGTCCTCGAAGCGGAGAGAGACCTGGCTCTCGACCGAAGGCGCGAGCGGCAGTGACAGCTCGCCGAACACGGACCCGATGCCGCGTTCGTCCTCGACCGGGAAGGCCGGCGGCAGGTAGGCGAAAACTCCCTCCCGGTTGTCGCAAGACGTGATGTCGGGGCCGCCCTGACATGGGTAGATGGCGATGTCGTGGAGGGCGCCGCCGCGGGGCGTCGGCGCGCCTAAGGTGTAGGGGCTCAGCTCGTAGGTCTCGCCCCTCCACTGGGCGCCGACCGCGTACTCCGCTGCGCCCCCGCCCAAATCCCAATCGAGGAGGCCGCTCGCCATCGCTTCGAGGACGAGCAGGGACGTCTCACCCCGGTTGCCGAGAATCGTCGTCAGGTAGTCGTGCAGCGGGCCGTTGTCGAAGGCCCGGTCGTAGTCGGGATTCGTGGCGCCCGGCACCAGCGAGTGCGGTCTGATCGAGTTGGAGAAGGGGAGCCAGTACCGGCAGTCCCCCTGGCCCGCGTGCCGCTGGAGCGTCTCCAGAGAGAAAGCTAGGTTCCCGCGCGGGTCGACCTCGTTCGGCACCTGCTCCTCGCAGGCGAAGCCGCCGAGGCCGGCCAGCGCCCGGCGGGCCCGGTACTCAAGGGCGTCGCCGTCCTCGAACTTGCGCACGGCGGTGGACCAGGAGGCGCGGAAGGCCCAGAGAGTCTCGCCGGTCACGCCCTCGAAATCGAACGCGAACCGTTCCGTCTCCGACTCGCGGATGTGACTCCTGAGGGGGCCGTCCTGTCCGAAGGCCCGCCCTCGAATCCAGGCCACCTCCTGCCAGGCCGGATGGAGGCCGGCCGCGTCCTGGGCGCCGCCATCGCCCTGCCAGCCGCAGTAGGGAGCGTCGCAGAAGGCGTAGGGGCCGTAGAGGTCGGGATAGAGCCTCGCCATGTCGACGAGGCCGGGGTTGTTCGCGCGCACGGAACGGGTCGGATCGACGACCTTGTTCGGGGGATAGGACGGCGACGTCTGCCAGGAGGGCACGTCGCTTCGTGCGAGCAGAACCTCGGCGCCGAGGTGCCAGCCGCCCTCCGTGTCCCAGGAGACCTCGGTGAACCACTGTCCACGGCGGGTGTCCTGGACCAGGTTGTCGAAGGGCGTGTACTGGAAGCGGCACAGCGGACTGTCGGGACTGCTGACCCCGCCGCCGACCCGCTCGCAGTTCGGGTCGCGGATTCCGGGGGCGCCGGAAAGTGGATAGAAGACCGCCGGTCGTCCGGTTCCCGACCAGCCGCCGCGGGGGTTCTCGGCGTAGGGCCTGACCGCCCAGTTGCGGTCGCGAAGCCGGATCGGGCTGCGCCGCGCGATGCCGATCGAACTGACGGCGTGGCCCCGGCCGCCCGCGAACGGCCCGCCGCCGAGAAGGCCGATCTCTCCGTCGCCGTTCGAACCGTCGATCACGCTGTGCTTGCCCTCGAAGGAGAGACCGTCGAAATGGCTGCGCGTGATCACGTTCATCACGCCGGCGATCGCGTCCGAGCCGTACGTCGCCGCTCCGCCGTCACGCAGGAACTCGACCTGCTCGACGGCGACCATCGGCAGCACATTCGTGTCCACCATGAGTTGCGCCTGGTCCGGGATCGCCCCAGGCGACCAGGTGATCCGATCGCCATTCAACAGGACCAGGGATCGGCTGGGTCCGAGTCCGCGCAGGTTGAGTGTCGAGCGGTCCGCGCCCGTTCGCGAGCCGAACTGGTCGGACTCGAGATCCGCGCCGAGGCTGAACGAGAGGTTGCGGATCACGCCGAGCATCGACGGTGATCCCTCGGCTTCAAGATCTTCCCGGGAGAGAACGGACACCGGCTGCGCTGCGTCTTCCGGGCTTCCCGGGATCCAGGAGCCGGTCACGGTGACCGTGTGACTGAAAGTCTCGACGTCGTGCGTATGGTGCTCGTGGGAGTGGCCGGCGTCGTCCGCCGAATCGTGCTCGTGTTCCTCGGCCGCAGTCGAGCGATCTTCCTGGGCCGCTCCTGGGACCGCGTAGAGGAAGCAGAGGAAGACGAGCGGTGCCGCGAGCCGTAGCCGCTGAGTCCGGGTCAACTGACGATGCGGTTCGGGTTCATGCCCGAGCAACCGTCGTGTTTGGCCGCCGTCGAGCAGCGGCCCGTGTAGCAGGAATCACCGGCGAAGCCCTGCGGGCGCAGGTTATCGATCCATCGCTCGACGTTTGCCTGGACTTCGGCTGCACTCTGGCCGTGTTCCGTGATCAGGACCTTGGAAAGCCCCCACCAGGCCCGCCCCAGGTTGCACTGGCAGCAGCATGTGTAGGCCGATCGGTCGCTGCAGCAGGGCGCCGGAATCGGTGTCAGCGCGGCGCGCTTGATCTCCTCCTGCTCGGCGGTCAGTTCGATCTTCGCGTCGTACTCGACCAGCCTTTCCAGCGGCAACGCGAGGAGCTCAGCGACCGGATCGTCGCTGACCGCGGCGTTTACCGGCGAGGAGGTGTCGCCGCAGCCCCACAGGGTGAGTCCGGCGAGGAGGAGGGCCGCCGTCGCGGCGAGAAGACGGAGGCGGTCAGCGAGGAGAATCATGGCGGGAGATACTAGCGGGAGCGCCTGATGCTGAGAAGGCTGGCGGCCTTGGCTCCCGGCAATCTTCACGGCGTTTCGACTACCGTGCACTCCAGGGCAGGTATGCGGAGATAGTCCCGGTCGGATGTGAGCAGGTGGCCGTGACACTCCAGCGCGGAGGCCGCGATCCAGACATCGTTCAAGGGAATGGGCGTGCCGGCCGCCCGCAGCGAAACGAAAACGCGGGCGTAGTGGCGAACGGTACCCGGCGTTACGTCGAGCACGCTGACGTAGGGCAGGGTAAGAAACTCGGCGAGCACGCGGCGGTTCTCTGCGACGCGGCTACCCAGTTCGAATGCCGCTTCGAGTTCTCCGAGTACGATCACCGGGACGAGAACCTGAACGGCAGCCGTGAGACTGGCAAGCACCTGGGGGTGTCCCTTGCGGAAGTGTGAGTAGGCGCTCGTGTCGAGGACGAGTCGCTCGATCGACGCCGATGTCCCGCTGCTGGGGCTCGAGGCACCCGGCGCCGTCACGTCGCGGCAGCCCTTTTCATTCCCAGAGCCGCCGGTCGACCACACGCTGCTCGGCGAGGGCTGCGTTGAACTCCTCGGCGTCGTCTTCGGTCCAGGTGGCATACCGGAGAAGCTGGGCTCGACGGGCGTCCGGTCCCACGGCTTCGCGAAGTACCCTGAGTACCGTGGCGTTGAGGCTCTCTCCCCGTTCCGCGCTGATCGCGCGCAGCCGACGGGCCAGATCCGCGTCAACGTTGCGGACGGTAAGTTGAGATGAAGGCATGACAGCAAGACTATGACGTCACGCTGTCAACGTGTCAATTCAGGACGGTGTCTCTTGCGTCCGAACGGTCTCGCGTCGCGGTCTCAACCGCAGTCGTCGGCCGAACCTCGGTACATCCGGTACCCCGCCCAGAAGTACGGGTGGGAAGCGTCGAAGTCCACAGGTTGCCGGTTCTCGCCCTGGTCGAAGCGAAGCGGCTCGGCCAGGAGCCTGCGCTGCGCGTCCCGGAGCGCTGTGGCCGGGCGCGTGCCGTTGGCGACGCTGTTGTAGAACGCGGCAAACAGGTGCGTGGCGGATTCGTCGACGACGGGCCAGAGCGAAGAGACGACGGAACCTGCGCCAGCGGCGCCGAAGGCCTCGACGAACGGTCCGGGGCCGATGCCGTGGTCTCCCGTGTCCAGGCCGGAGAGGACGACGAGCGATCCACGTTCGAGTGCGAGTCTCGACTCCAGCTCGTCGGTCGCTACGGGAATGGCCTGCTCGTCGTACCTGTCGGGGGAAAGAAGCAGTGCTGGACCATCAGGGCTTCCAGGGTTGATCCGTGCCTCGACGGCTACGTGCAGGAACCGGACTGCGTAGCTCTCGGCCGATTCCCAGAAGAGAGCCGGCGAGGCTGCCTGACCGAAGCGGGACACGACCGGCAGGCCCAGGGCGCCGATCGTGGCCGCCTGATTGCGGCGCGCGGCGTGCCGGCGCCAGGAGATGCCGCCATCGCTCATCGAGGCGCCGAGCGGCCTTGCCGGCGGACGGTAGACCGCGTCGGCGAGCGCCAGCGCGACCGGTCGTTCGCCCGCTGGCAAGTCGCCGGCATCGCTGGGGCCCAGAGCCGGGTCGATCCAGCACAGGGTCCGGGTCTCGACCAGGAAGCGGCCTTGGGGGTCGAGGGATCGGGGAGCGCGGATGGCGCCGAAGGGCAGGTCGCTGAGCGGCCCGTTCGCCGAGAGGCCGAATCGGGAGACGTTCCGGAGCTGGTCGGCGGCCGGGGCGATCAGAACTTCGCCCAGTTCGTCTCCGAGACGAACGATCTGGCCGAGAGAAGCCGGTGGGCGGAGCAGTGAGAGTGCGCGGATCTCCGCGACGAGAGCTTGCAGGTCCTCGGCAGTCGTCTCGAGGGTCAGCGTCGTGGACGCCATGCCCGCCGGACCCGCTACAACGGTCAGGCGCACGGGACGACCGGGCGAGGCGTCGTAGATCAGGGTCGCGACGCCGTCGACGCTGGGCAGCAGATGCTCCGGGAGCGAAGGCCGGTCCTCGCCGCTCTGCGCCCGTGCGGCCGGCGCCCCCAGAACCGAAAGACCTAGCATCAGGGCTCCCGCCCGAACGGCCGCCGATCGCGTCATCCGCGATGTCGAGCTCATCGTCCTTTCCCTCAAGAGCTTCGCGGGTCCCCCTGGAACCCGAACGGCGCGCCGATGCTGAGGATCCCGCCTTGGGATGGACATGGCCGGGGAGCCTATCCGCACGATGCGGGTACGATCCCCGACCGATGTCCAACGTCCGGCTCGATTTCGACGGCAACGTGGCGCGGATCACCCTGACCCGCCGCTCGAGGGCGAACGCGCTCGATTCCGCTACCACGGCGGCGTTGGGCGACGCGGTGCGCCAGTCCGCCGCCGCGAACCCACGGGTCCTGGTCGTCGCCGGTGACGGGGTCTTCTGCGGCGGTGCCGACATCCGCGAGATGGAGGATCTCGATCCAGTCGGCGCGGAACGCTTCATCCGCGGACTGCACGAAGCGTTCCTGGCGATCCGGGAGCATCCGGCGCCGGTCGTGGCCGAGGTTCGCCGGGCAGCTCTGGGTGCGGGCCTGGAGCTCCTTGTCTCTTGCGACGTGTCGGTCGCCGCCGACGATGCGATCTTCGGGATGCCGGAACCCCATGTCGGTCTGCCGTCGGTCATCGAGGCGGCCCTGCTGCCGGGCGTTGTGGGTCTTGTTCGCGCCCGCGAACTTCTGTTCCTGGGCGATCCGATCGACGCCGCCGAGGCGGAGCGGATCGGCCTCGTCGGCGAGGTGGTTCCCGCGGCGGATCTGGAGGCGGCGGTCAACGCGAAGGTCGAGCGGCTGCTGCGACTGAGCCCGGAGGCCCTGTCGCTTCAGAAGCGCCTGATCGGCCGCTGGCTCAATCTGTCCCTGGACCAGGCGGTGGAGGCCGGTGTCGCGGCGTTCCGGGCCGCCTATGGCACGGACGCTCCCAGGAGAGAGATGGAGAAGTTCTGGCGGCGGCGTGCCGGCCGCTGAGCTGACGATGGCCTGACGGCCGGCACGTTCTCCGCGGGTCAGAGACCCGCGGTCACAGAGCCGGCGGGGACGCCGGCGCACCCAGTCTGCGAGCAGTTCCCGGCGTTGACTGCTGGAAGGTCAGGCCGCCAGCCACCGCAGGCAGCCGGTCGACTCGAGGACCGCGTCGATCTCGCCGCGTTCCGGGAGTTCGGCGTACTTGCCGCGCAGTGCGGCCAGCGACCTGGCGTGGTACTTCTGAGGTTTCTGGGTCCACTCGCCGCTGGCGAGGTCGACGGTGAACTCTTCCTGGCCGCCGGCGATGGCCTTCGCGTTGGCGACGCTCCAGGGCAGGAAGAGGCCGCCCACCTGCTGCTCGAGCAGGGGCGTCAAGGTCGGCGCCAGTGATGCCCAGGTCTCGAAGTCGCCGTTCGCCGTCGGGTCGACGAGGCGCTTGACCCAGGCCACGGTCCGAGGCGCGCGTTCCTCGAGCAGGCGGCCAGCCGTTGGATCGGTCCACGCCTGGTGGATCTGGAAGCCGGCGCCGAAGTCGCCGAACGCCGGACGGCCGCCGAACAGGTAGTCCCGGCCGTCGAGGTGGGTCTCGATCAGATCGACCGCGTCGAGGAATGACTGCTCGATCTGGGGCGCGGTCTGCTCGTTCGAGCCGACGAACCAGACCCGGGGCACCATCCGTTCGCGGACCTGCGCGGTCATCGCCTTGAGGGTGTCCTCGTCGGCGTCGGGATTCATGCCCTGGGCGATGCGCCGGGCGCCCGCCTCCTGATCCGCCGGCCGGGCCCAGCGGAAGTGGAACATCCACTTGTTGCCCCATTCATCGCCGAACTCCTCGAGCAGCACGGAGACGAAGGCGGCGGTCGGGTCCGGTGGATGGATCGACGGCTCCGGGTACTCGGCCTCCATCGCCTCCAGGATCGGCGTCGAGTCCTGCATGCCCCGGTCGTCCGGCGTGACGACCAGCGGCACGAGGGGAAGCTTCGCGTAGCGCTTGAACTCGTCCTGGTTCGCCGGGCCGCGGCGCAACCATTCATGCGGGATGTTCTTGTACCGGAAGTACGAACGCACCTTGATCGAGTACGGGGACAGTTCGGCGCCGAAAATTCGGTAGGGTCGGACCATTGGCGGAAGCCTCCTGGAGGGGAGTCGTTGTCAGACGGAGGCTGATGCTAGGAGGCTGCGCAGCAGAACGCAACGAGTTCTCCGGCGCGACCTGCTGGTGAGTTGGCGACCCCAGGGAAGGACTGACGACGGCGTGACAACGACTCCCGGTCTCGAGCGGCGGCTGCGGGAGGTCTTCGGCCACACCGAATTCCGGCCGCACCAGGAGGAAGTCTGCAGCCGCACCGCGGCCGGCGACGATGGCCTGGTCGTCATGCCGACCGGTGCCGGCAAGTCGCTGTGCTACCAGCTTCCGGGCCTGCTTCTCGGCGGCCCCACCCTCGTCTTCTCGCCGCTGATCGCCCTGATGGAGGACCAGACGGCGAAACTGCGCGAGATCGGGCTGCGCGCCGAGCGCATCCACTCGGGCCGGCCCCGCCACGAGTCGAGGCAGGCCTGCCGGTTCTACCGCGACGGCGAACTCGACTTTCTGTTCATCGCGCCCGAGCGGCTCGGCGTGCCCGGCTTCATCGAATTCCTGGAACGTTGCCGCCCGGCCCTGATCGCGGTCGACGAAGCGCACTGCATCTCGCAGTGGGGCCACGACTTCCGTCCCGACTACCGGCTCCTGGGCCAACGTCTGCCGCGCCTGCGGCCGGCGCCGGTGCTGGCGCTGACCGCCACCGCGACGCCGCGCATCCAGGATGACATCGCCGGCCAGCTCGACCTGCAGGGAGACCAGCGCTACATCTACGGCTTCCGGCGCGAGAACCTGGCCGTCGAGGTGGTGCATAAACGGCGCGGCGCCCGGGCCGCGGTCGTTGCCGAAGTCCTCGGCGAACCGGAGCGCCGACCGGCCATCGTGTACGCCCCGACGCGCAAGGAGACCGAAGATCTCGCCGGTCGGCTGGCCGACGAGTTCCCGGCCGCCCCGTACCACGCCGGGATGCCGACGGCCGAGCGGGACGAGGCGCAGACGGCCTTCCTGGACGGCGCGATTGAGGTCGTCGTTGCCACGACCGCCTTCGGCATGGGCATCGACAAGCCGAACATCCGCACCGTGATCCACACCGCGATGCCGGCGACCGTCGAGGGCTACTACCAGGAGATCGGGCGAGCGGGCCGCGACGGTGACCCGGCCCGGGCGCTGCTCCTGTACTCCTGGGCCGACCGTCGCACCCAGGAGTTCCTGCACAAGCTCTCGTACCCCGAGATCGGCCACCTCAAGGAGCTGTACCAGGCACTGGGGGAGGAGCCTCGGGAACGAGCCGACCTGCAGCGCCGGCTCCGGTTCGACGAGGAAGTGTTCGAAGCCGCGCTGGATCAGCTTCGCATCCACGGCGGCGCGGTGATCGGCGGCGGCTATCGCGTGCGCCGGGGTGGCGACTCGTGGGTTCGCACCTACCGGGTCCAGCGGCAACACCGGCTGGACCAGATCGACGAGATGACCCGCTTCGCGGACCATCGGGGCTGCCGGATGCTCCGCCTGGTGCGGCACTTTGGCGACCAGGCGGACCGCGGTTCGCTCTGCGGCGTCTGCGATGTCTGCCGCCCGGATGACTGTCTGGTGCGCCGGTTCCGGACTCCCCTGCCCGAGGAAGTTCAGGCGATGGAAACGGTCGTGTCGCTGCTGCGTCGCCGCGAAGGGCTGGGCACCGGCCGGCTGTTCCAGGAGTTCAGGGCGGTTCACGGCTCCTACGACCGCGGCGCGTTCGAGGACCTTCTCGGTGCGCTGGGGCAGGCGCGGGTGGTCTTCGTCGAGGACGACTCCTTCCAGAAGGACGGCGAGACGATCCGTTATCAGCGTGCCGGACTGACGCCGAGCGGTCGCCGCCGCGGGATCGACCTGACGGGCCACGTCCTGTTGCCCGACGATCCGCCGGATGCTCCGAAGGGGAACCGCAAGCGGAAGGCGGCGCTGGCCGCGGAAATCGCGGAGGCCGACGCCGATCCGGAACTCGTCGAGACGCTCCGGGAGTGGCGGCTGGAAGAGGCGAGGAAGAAGCGGTGGCCCGCGTACACCGTGCTCCAGAACCGGGCGCTGATCGCCGTCGCGGCGACCAGGCCCGCGAACGACGAGCAACTGCTGGCGATACCCGGTATCGGCCCGACGACCGTCAAGCGCTTCGGCGCCGCGCTGCTCCGGATCGTGGCCGCGGCGGGGGCGGCGGCAGCGAGGTGACACAATCCCCCGCATGACGACATCGACAGCGCAGTGGTTCGGTCATCCACGGGGCCTGTCCACCCTCTTCTTCACGGAGTTGTGGGAACGGTTCAGCTACTACGGCATGCGGGCGCTGCTCGTGCTGTACATGACGGATGTCGCGACCGGCGGGCTCGGCTTCGGGACGGAGACCGCGACGATCGTGCTTGGGCTCTACACCTTCGGCGTCTACGCCCTGGCCCTGCCGGGCGGCTGGATCGCCGACCGCATCCTGGGCCAGAAGAAGGCGGTGCTCTGGGGCGGGATCATCATCGCGCTCGGCCACTACGCCCTGGCCGTGCCGTCCCTGTTCACCTTCTTCCTCGGCCTGTTCCTGGTCGTCGTCGGCACGGGGCTGCTCAAGCCGAACGTCTCCGCGGTGGTCGGCGATCTGTACAAGGGCGACGCAGCCGCCCGGCGGGACGCCGGATTCTCGATCTTCTACTCCGGCATCAACATCGGTGCGATGCTGGGTCCCCTCATCTGCTCCTGGCTCGGCGAGAAGGTCGACTGGCACCTGGGTTTCGGCGCCGCCGGGGTCGGCATGACCGCGGCGATCATCGCGTACATCAAGGGCCAGAAGCACCTCGAGGGCGCCGGCGATCCGCGCGGGCCCGCGGCGGACCCCGGGAAGCTGGCGAGCGCGAAGCGAAGCCTGATCGCGGGTAGCGCCTGCATCGTCGTGCTGGCGGGCGTGTTGTGGTGGTTGGGAGCGAGCGGCATTGCGCCGATCACGCTGCTCGGCTTCGCCGACGCCACGGGTGTGATCGTCGTCGTCCTGGCGGTCGTCTACTTCGCCTACGTGATCGGCTTCGTCTGCGAGGACCAGGTGGAGCGGCGGCGGATCGGCGCCTGCGCGGCGCTCTTCGTCGGCGCGGCGCTGTTCTGGTCGGGATTCGAGCAGGCGTCGTCGTCGCTCAACCTGTTCACGCGCGACTACGTGGACCGCGACCTGTTCGGACTCGAGGTGACGATCGGTTCGCTGCAGGCGATCAATCCCTTCTTCATCATCGTCCTCGCGCCGGTGATGGGAGGGCTCTGGGTGTGGCTCGGCGACCGCAATCCGTCGATCCCGGTGAAGTTCGGTCTCGGTCTCGTGCTGCTCGGCGTCGGTTTCCTGGTTCTGGCCTGGGGCGCTTCGCTGACCCAGGCCGGAGGCGGTCAGGCGGCGATGGGCTGGCTGGTCGTGACCTACTTCTTCCACACGGTCGGCGAACTCTGCCTGAGCCCGGTGGGGCTCTCGAGCATGACGAAGCTGGCGCCGGACCGCCTCGTGTCCCAGATGATGGGCACCTGGTTCATGGGCGCCGCGCTCGGCAACCTGATCGCCGGCAGGATCGCCGGCTACATCGAGTCGCTGCCGCCGGCGGAGTTGTTCCGGACCGTGGCGCTGATCGCGGTCGTCGCCGGAGTCGTCTTCCTGTTGCTCTTCAAGCCGATCAAGTGGCTGTGTGCGGGTGTGAAGTAGAACCCCTCAGTTGATGCCGCGCTCCTTGCCCTCCCAGTAGGGCGCGCGCAACTCCCGCTTCAGCACCTTCATCGCGCCCGAGAGCGGCAGGGCCTCGGCCCGGAACTCGACCGACTTCGGCACCTTGTAGCCGGCGATCGACTCGCGGGCGTGGCTGATGATCGAGGCTTCCGTGCCCTCGTCGACGTCGGCGCCCTCCTTCGGCACGACGATCGCGTGGACCTGCTCGCCCCAGACGTCGTGGGGGATGCCGATCACGGCGACCTGGCCGACGACGGGGTGGGTCGAGATCGCGCTCTCGACCTCGGCGGAGTACACGTTCTCGCCACCGGAGACGATCATGTCCTTGACCCGGTCAACCAGGAAGAGATAGCCCTCTTCGTCCAGGTAGCCGGCGTCGCCGGTGTGGTACCAGCCGCCCTGGAATGCCTCCTCGGTCGCTTCCGGCTTGTTCCAGTACTCCGTCATGTAGTTGCCGCCCTTCGCGCAGACCTCGCCGACCTCGCCCGAGGGCAGGATGTTGCCGTCCTCGTCCTGGATCGACAGCACGACGCCGGGGACCGCGCGCCCGACCGAACGCAGGCGGTCGCCGCCGATCTTGTGGTCCTCCGTGTCGAGAACGGTGAGGATGGACGAACTCTCCGTCATCCCGTAGCCCTGTCCGATCTCCATCTCCGGGAACAGGGTCAGCAGGCGGTCGAGCAGGGCCGCGGGCATCGGCGACGCGCCATACGCCAGGTTGCGCACCGACGCGAGCTTCTCCGGCGCGAAGTCCGGGTGGCTCATCATCATGTGGATCATCGTCGGGACCATCGTGGTCGTCGTCACCTGGTACTTCTCGATCAGCGCGATCGCGGCGCCGGGGTCGAACATCGGCATCAGGACGAACTTGCCGCCGAAAGTCTGGGTGGCGACCACCGCGACCATGGAGGCGGCATGGAAGATCGGGGTCTGCAAGAGCGCCGTGCCTTCGGAGAGTTGCGGGAACTTCATCGCCGCGTGGTAGGTGTTCAGGATCTCGGCGCGCTGGTTGCAGAGGACGCCCTTCGGCAGCCCGGTGGTGCCGCCCGTGTACATGAGGACGACCGGGTCCGTCTCCTCGGGCTCGTCCGGGAGCACCGGGTCGTTTCCCGTGATCAGGTCCTCGTAGCGGACGTCGTGTGGAGCGTCCGTGTCGTCGGGGCCGCCGATCAGGACGGTGCGGCGGACCGTGCATTCGTCGCCGGCCAGGGCCATCGCCTGGGCGAACAGGGGCGCGAAGGTCTTGTCGACGAACGCGACTTCGGTGCCCGAGTCGCGCACGATGTAGTCGAGTTCCTTGCCCGCGAGGCGCAGGTTGAGCGGGTTGATCACGCCCGCTCCCAGGAAGGCGGCGTGGTACAGCTCGACGTACTCGTGGCAGTTCAGCGCCATGACCGCGAAGCGATCGGTGCGCCCGACGCCCAGTTCGCCGGTCAGCGCCGAGCAGAGGCGCATCGTGCGGTCGGCGTGCTCGCCGAAGGTCGCGCTGTAGGCGCCGTCGATGATCGACTCCTGCTTCGCCAGGTGGTTCATCGCCGGGACGAAGAGCCGGTGGAAGATGAGTTCCTTCATGGGGCGCCTTTCTTGGGAAACGTTCCTCAGTTTGCCGACAGGTTCTTCAGTTCGCCGACAGGGCGGCGATCACGTTGCGTTGGGTCTCGTGGTCGAGAAAGCGCAGGCTGGGACTGATGCGGTCCACCACGTCGCCGTAGCGCGCGAGCACTCCCTCGGCGATGCCGTCCGGCTCGCCGACGACGGCGAAGGCGTCGAGCATCTCGTCCGTGATGAGAAGGCCCATCTCGTCCCACTGGCCCTGCTTGGACATCCGGTTCAGCTCGAGTTGCAGGTCGCCCCAGCCCTCGGACTCGAGGACCGGGCGGTACGCGGGTGTCGAACCGTAGAAGGAGATCTGCTTCTTGACCGCCCGCTTCGTCGCCTCGAAGGTCTTCTCGTCGTGGCCGGAGACGATGAAGCCGGGGTAGGTGATCTGGAAGTCGGAGCGGTCGCGACCGGCGGTCGCCAGGCCGCGATCGATGGCCGGCAGCGTCGTGTCGCGCATGTAGGACTGGGTCGTGAACGGGTGGACGATCAGGCCGTCCGCGACCTCCCCCGCGACCTCGGTCATCAGCGGTCCGACCGCGGCCAGGAACACCTTGGGCGGACCGTACTCGGTGTCCGTCGGCGTGAACATCGGCGTCATCAGCGTGTGGGAGTAGAAGTCGCCCTGGAAGCGCAGCCGTTCGCCCTCGTACCAGTTGGCCCAGATGGCCCGCATCGCCAGGATCATCTCCCTCATGCGCGCCGCGGGGCTCGACCAGGGCATGCTGAATCGCTTCGTGATGTGGGGACGGATCTGCGATCCAAGGCCGAGGATGAAACGGCCCTTCGAGTAGGCGTTCAGGTCGTGGCCGACATTCGCGAGCGTCATCGGGCTGCGCGCGAAGGCGACGGCGATCGAGGTCATCAGCTCGATCCGTTCGCTGTGTTCGGCGGCCAGCACGAGGGGGAAGAAGGGGTCGTGGGCCGTTTCCGCCGTCATCGCGGCCGCGAAGCCGGCCTCTTCGAGTTCCCTGATCCGACTCGGTACTTCGTGTAGATCGCTGGGCAGTCCGCCGTCTACCTTCATCTCTGTCTCCAGGCAGTTGTTCGAGGGTGGCGCGCGAGTATAGAGGAGGCAGGCGCTTGCTACGATCCCGCCTTCCTTCGCAGAGATCCGCTTCCCGTTACCCGCGTTTCCGATCCCTTGGGAGACCGCATGCATCAGGTGCTCGCCGGCGTTCGCGTTCTGGATTTCGGTCGCTATATCGCCGGCCCCTTCTGTGCCGCCCTGCTCGGTGACCTCGGCGCCGACGTGATCCGCATCGAGAAGGTGCGGGGCAGCGAGGACCGCTTCATCGCGCCCGTGACGCCTACCGGCGAGGGCGGCATGTTCCTGCAGATGAACCGGAACAAGCGGTCCATGACGCTCAATCCGATGAAGCCGGCGGGCCGCGAGATCGTCCGCAAGCTGGTCGTGACCGCCGATGTCGTGGTCGCCAACCTGCCGCCGGCGACGCTCGAGGCGATGGGTCTCGACCTGGAGAGTCTGCGCGAGGTGAAGGAGGACGTCATCCTCACCACGGTGTCCGCCTACGGTCGAGGGGGGCCCTACAGCGATCGCGTGGGGTTCGACGGCATCGGTCAGGTCATGTCGGGAATCGCCTACATGACCGGCGACCCGGATCGTCCCCGGCGCGCGGCGGCGCCCTTCGTCGACTTCGGGACCGCGCTCTCCTGCGCCTACGGCACGCTCGCGGCGCTGATGGCCCGGGAGCAGACCGGCAAGGGACAGATGGTGGAAGGGGCGCTGCTCAAGACGGCGCTGATGATGGGGAACAGCAACCTGATCGAGCAGGCGGTGATCCAGCGGGACCGCCAGCCGACGGGCAACCGTGGCCAGACCTCGGCGCCGTCCGACCTCTACCAGACCGCCGACGGTTGGATTCTGTGTTCGGTGATCGGCGAGCCCCTGTTCAGGCGCTGGGTCGAGTTGATCGCCTCGGACAACGGCGGGGCAGCCGGCGGCGAGGAGATCGACTGGCTGGATGATCCCCGCTTCGCCGACGATCTCGCACGCGGCGACAACGCCGGGCCGATCGGCGAACGGATGAACGCCTGGTGCGCTTCCCGCTCGACGGCCGAAGCCGTCGATGCGTTGAACGGGGCGATGATCCCCTCGGCCCCTGCCTGCTCGATGCAGCAGACGCTCGATGACCCGCACATCGCCGAGGTCGAGTCGTTCGTCGACCTGGAGTACCCGGGCATGGCGCGGCCGGCCCCGGTGGCCCGGCCCTCGGTACGGCTCACCGAGACGCCGGCGACCATCCGCCACCGGGCGCCGACCCTGGGTGAGCACACGGACGAGATTCTTGGTGCCCTCGGCTATGCGGACGACGAAATCGCCGCATTCCGCGCGGAACGGGTGGTCTGACGTGATGCGCTCGCGGTCCCTCCGCAACTGCGTAGAGCAGTGCGCAGCCACGTCGACCGCTCTCTGGGTGCGCGGACCCTCTGGTCCGCATCCGGCGCGGAGCGCCGGTCTGGGGCTGTTCCTCCTTCTTTCGATAGTGCCCGTAGCCGCCCAACCACCAGCCGACCTCCCAGCCCCCAACGTCCTCTGGGTCTCCAGCGAGGACAACGGCGCCCACCTCGGCGCCTACGGCGACGACTACGCCACGACCCCGAACCTGGACGCGCTGGCGGCCCGCGGCCTGATCTACCGCAACGCCTGGTCGACCGTCCCGGTGTGCGCGCCGGCCCGCACGACGATCATCAGCGGTCTCTACCCGGCATCGACAGGCGCCCATCACATGCGCAGCCGGTCCCGGCTGCCGGACGGCTTCCGTTTCTTTCCGCAGGTCCTGCGCGAAGCCGGCTACTACGTGACGAACAACGCGAAGGAGGACTACAACCTCGAGAAGCCCGGCGGTCAAGGATCCGTGTGGCACGAGTCGTCCCGCGAGGCGCACTGGCGGAACCGTCCGGAGCGCGCGCCCTTCTTCGCCGTCTTCAACTTCACGGTCAGCCACGAGAGCCAGATCCGGCGGCGACCCCACACGCCCGTCCACGACCCGGCGAAGGTGAGGGTTCCGGCCTACCACCCGGACGTGCCCGAGGTGAGGCGGGACTGGGCCCAGTACTACGACAAGCTGACCGAGATGGACGCCCTGGTCGGCGAGCGCCTGGCCGAGTTGGACGAGGCCGGCCTCGCCGACGACACGATCATCTTCTACTGGGGCGACCACGGGCCCGGTCTGCCCCGCGGCAAGCGGGCGGCCCTCCAGACCGGCCTCGGCGTGCCCCTGATCGTCTCGTTTCCCGCGAAGTACCGTCACCTGGCGCCGGCCGAGTACGAGCCCGGAGGCGAGACCGATCGACTGGTCGGATTCATCGACTTCGCGCCGACGATGCTCAGCCTGGCCGGGATCGAACCGCCGCCGCACTTCCAGGGCCGAGCGTTCCTCGGCGCCCACGAGGCGGACCCGAACGAGGTCATCTTCGGGTTTTCCGACCGGATGGACGAGCGCTACGACATGGTGCGCAGCGTCCGCGACAAGCGGTTTGTCTACGCCCGGAACTTCCTGGTCGACCGTCCCTACGGTCAGCGTCTCTCCTACCAGATGGAGACCCCGACCACCCGGGTCTGGCTGCGCTTGTACCAGGAAGGGAAGCTGAACGAGGCCCAGGCCAGGTTCTGGCGGGAGAAACCGAGCGAGGAGCTCTACGACCTGGAGAACGATCCGGATCTGGTGAACAACCTCGCGTCCTCTCCGGAGCATGCGGCCGACCGGGAACGCCTGGCCCTCGCGCTCCGCAACCACCTGCTCAGGATCCGCGATCTCGGCTTCCTGTCCGAGGGCGAGATGCACCGGCGCGCCGCGGCGATGGGCGCCGTGCCCTGGGCCTACGGTCAGGGCGGCTACCAGGTCGAACGCGTCCTGGCCGCGGCGGAACTCGCTTCCGACCGTTCCGCCTGGGACGACGCGGCCACCGAGCGACTCAGGAGATTGCTTGGCGACCCGGATTCCGCCGTCCGCGCCTGGGCCGCCATCGGGCTTCGGGCACGCGGCGAGGCTGCGGTACGGGCGTCACTTGCCGAGCTCCGCGCGGCGCTCCGGGACCGGTCGGCGCCGGTTCGCGCCTACGCCGCCGAGGCCTTGGGGCGCTTCGGCGAGGAGTCCGACCGGGAACCGGTTGTCGAGCTACTGCTTGCCTCGGCCTCGATCGAGGAGAACGACTTCTTCGATGCCCTGCTGGCGCTCAACGCGCTGGACTACCTGGAACCGGACGTGCTCGGCGGAACGGGGCCGCTGGCCGAGGTGTGGCGAGAGCGTCTCGCCTCCCTTCCGGACGGACTCGATGGCCTGGACCGCCGGTTCAGGAACTACGTTCCGAGGCTGCTCGAGGCGATCCGGCTCGACGTGCCGGAACGCTGACGACGGACGGGCGCGTTTCATGGGGACTGAAGGTCATGGGGATTGAAGGCATCGAGTACGGCGCCGCGCACGCTCGCCTGGAAGAGTTGCTGAACTCGGTGGACCGGCCCGGCAGCTACTGCACGGGCGGTCGTCTGTACGTGCCGCTGCCGCGCGTCCAGGTGACCGGCTTGGGGGACCTGTCGTTCCCGGTTCCGCCCGCCCAGATCGAGGCGCTGTTCGACGCGGCGGAACGCGCGCCGTACGGCAAGGGTACGCGGACGCTCGTGGACACTTCGGTTCGCGACTGCTGGCAGATCGACAGCCGGAAGGTCCGGCTGGCGGGACAGGCGTGGCCGAACTCGCGCGCGAAGATCCTGAGCCTGGTTGCCGAGGGCCTCGGACTGCCCGTCGAACGGCTCGGTGCCGACCTGTACAAGCTGCTCGTCTACCGGCGGGGCGGGTTCTTCGCCGAACACCGCGACACGGAGAAGATCCCCGGGATGGTGGGCACGCTCTCGCTGTCGCTGCCGGCGGCGGGGTCCGGCGGCGAGATCGTGGTGCGGCACCGGGAGCGAGAGACCGTTTTCGACACGGCCGCGAGCGAACCGTCTGAGCTCGCGTTCACGGCCCTCTACGCGGATTGCCTGCACGAGGTGAAGCCGGTCACGGCCGGCCACCGAGTGTCCCTGGTGTTCAACCTGGTTCTGGATTCAGCCGAACACGGGCCGGGCGCGCCCGACTACTCCGACCTGGCGGGGCCCGTTGCTCAGTGTCTGGCCGAGTGGCGCGACGAAGGAGAAGCCTCGAAGGTCGTGTGGCTCCTCGACCACGAGTACAGCGAGGAGGGACTGTCGTTCCAGACGCTGAAGAACACCGATGCGGCCGTGGCCAGGGTGCTCGGCGAGGCAGCGGACCGGGCGGACTGCGAACTGCACGCCGCCGTGCTGAAGATCGACGAGTTCGGCACGCCCGACTTCGAATGGGGCTGGGCCGACGACCCGGACGCCGTCATGGGCGAGGTCATCGACCGGCGGCTGGTCCTGGACGCGTGGGCCGGCCGCGACGGCGGCAGGCCGTCCCTGGGCGAGATCCCGCTCGACGACGGAGAGCTTCTTCCCTTCGGCGCGCTCGACGACGCCGAGCCCGACGAGCGCCGGCTGGAAGACTCGACCGGCAACGAGGGCCCCACCCTGGAGCATGTGTACCGCAGGGCGGTGCTGGTGGCCTGGCCGCGGGAGAAGGCGGTGGAAGTCGTGGCGGGCGCCGGCATCGACCATGCGGTGGCCTGGGCGGCCGCCCGGCACGCGAGCCATGGCACCGCCGATCCGGACGCGAACCGCGGAATCCTCGCCCGCCTGGTCGAACTCTGGCCGGCGGAGGAGTACTGGCGAAAGCAGGATCGGGACAGACTGCTTCATCTGCTGGCTGCCGCCGACGCGGCTGACCTGGCCGTCAAGTTCCTGTCGGGCGTCGTGCTGGCGAAGTACGACGGGAGCGAGAACGAGGCGCTGGCGGACGTCATCTGGCTGATCGGCGCCGAAGAGACGGCCGCGTTCCTCGTCGGCCTGCTGGAGGAGCAGTTGCCGAAACGACCGGCCTGCGTCGTGGAACTGCTGGTGCTTCTCGGAGAGTTGGCCGACGCGACGGAGGATGCGGCATGGCGCGAGCCGCTGCGCGAGTCCGTGCGGGCCGCGTTGACCGGCCTGGAAGCCGCCGTGGCGAGCCGGGCGCAGGCTTGCGCGGAACGTGACGCGCGCAGGTTCGAACTGCCGGATGCCTACTGGGCGCGGACGCGGTCATGGCTGGAAGACGGAGACGGCGAGAAACAGCCGCGACCGTGGATCGACGACGAGGCCGTGCGCGACCTCTTTCTGCTCGCCCGGCCTCTGGACCTCGGACGTGAGGCAGCGGCGACGGCCCGCGCGATCGGCGAACACCCGCAGATCGTCACGCCGGGCCGGATGCTCCCCGCCGCGCTCGAAGGCATGCACGAGGACGAGGAACTCGCCCGATCGCCGGTCTATTCGCTGCTGTGGAGGCAGGCCGCCGATTTTCTCCTGGCGCGCAGCTCTCGCATCCCGTCCGAGCCCGACGATTGGACGATGACCGTGGACATTTCCTGTGATTGCGAAGACTGCGCCGCACTCCGCGCCTTCTGCCGGGACCCCGGCAAGCAGGTGGAGCGGTTCAGCGTGCGGAAGGACCGCCGAAAGCACCTTCACCGAACGATCGATGGCTACGGCCTCGACATCGATCACGTGACGGAGCGCAGGGGCAGTCCCTACACGCTGGTCTGCACGAAGAACCGCAACGGTCACAAGCGACGGCTTCGCGAGTACAAGGAGGATCTGCGGTGGATGGACTCGCTGCTGGAGTGCGCGCCCGACGCGCCGGCAGGGGCCGCGCTCGACGAGATCGAGAGCGTCGCGGAATGGCTCAGGCAGGCGGTGACGTCGGGTCGGCCTACCGGCTGAGGGGCGCTTCGCTCAGCCGTCTTCCGAACGCTTCTGCTCGACCGTCGCGAGTTCGGCTCGCACGTGATCGAGCAGTTCGGTTGCCAGGGCGATGGCGCCGGCCCGGTCGATCGGTTCCGTATCCTCGTCTATCCCCTGATAGCGGAACTCGACCGCATAGGGCGTGTATCCGGCGAGATCGCGGTAGCGCGCAACATCAGCCGCGTCCGCACCGTGGTTCTCGAGCTGTTCCAGTAGCGTTTCAAGACTGTGTGTCAGTTCGTAAAGCCCGCCCAGGAGGGCAATCCATGCCTTGAGCGCCTTCTCGGCGGCTTGCTGGAAATGGAAGCCGAACGACTCCTCCGGCCCCTCGTCTTCCAGAAGCCGCATGGACCGCAGGTCCTTCACGGCCGAATCGAGCATCATCCGCGCGCACTTAGGGTCGCTCATAGAGCACCTTCCCCTCCCGCAGCGCCCGCGCCAGGACATGGTTCAGCGAGTCCCGCCAGTACTCGACGTCCGCCCGGGAGAAGACGAGCACGTCCGTCGGCGGCCGGAACTCCCTCAGCGCCCGATAGAGCCGGTTCATCTCCTTGTGCCTGCTCCGCTCCGGCCCGAACGGTTCCGCCTCGATCACGAGCAGGTCGATGTCCGACGTGTCCCGTGCCTCGCCTCGTGCGCGGGAACCGAACAGGATGACCTGCTCGGGTTCCACTTCGTCTACGATGGCGCGGACCATGCGGTGGAGGAGGTCGGGGGTCACGGCGGGCATGACTCGCCGGCGAACAGGTCGAGTTTCTCGGTCCTTCATGGTCACGGACCTACTCGCTCCCTGCCGCCTCCGGCGGCCAGCCGAACGGCAGATCCTCCGGCACGACCTCGATCTCGGTCGAGAACTTGAACGGCGCTTCGCCCGGGCCCGGGAACGTGAACTCGAGAAAGAAGGCGCTCCAGCCGGTCGCCGGTGCGTCGACGGCGCCGACCCACTGGCCGCCTTCCGATGCGTCGACCGGGGTGCTGGTCCAGGCCCGACCGATCGTGTCGACGCGGAAATCGCGGGTTTCCGGGTTCGACGCCTGCCAGAGAAGCACCTCGCTGGGCTCGATGCCGTCCTTGACGTGCGCGGCGATCGCGGCGCCGCCTTCGGTGGGGGAGAGGGACCAGTCCACATCGGGGCGTTCGACGTCTTCGAGCACCGCCTGGTAGAAGGCGAGGAAACCGACCGCGGCATCGCTGCCGCCCAGGGAGTGCTCGGTGTTCGGCACGTAGCGCAGGTGCTTCTCGCCGACCAGGTCGTCGAAGTAGAACTGGGAGGAGTCGGAGAGGAAGAACTGGTCTCCGGTCGCGTTGATCAGGTACTTCGGCATGTCCAGCTTCTCAAGGTGCTGGTAGGGCTCAACGATCTGCTGGAGTTCCAGGTAGCGGGGGTCGCCGAACCAGTTCATGATCCCCTCGCGTTCGTAGTCGCCCACGGCGGGCGCCCAGAACCCGTAGGCCTTCCAGTGGTGAATGAAGGAGGGTTCGAGGTTCAGCATGTCGATCACGATCGGCGCGATCGCGATGACCCGCTCGTCGACGATCGCCGTGGTCCATGTGGTCCAGCCGCGCTTCGAGCCGCCGGCGACGACGAACCGGTTCACGTCGGAACCGCCGCCGTCCTCGGAGGCAGCGAACGCGGTCATCGTGTCCATCGCCCGGACGGCCGCCTTCGTCATCGGCAGCCTCGCCAGCCAGATTTCGTCCTCGCCCCGCAGGAACTTGTCCCAGCCGTAGGCGATCAACTCGTCCTCGACGCGCGGGCCGTAGTCGTCGCCGACGAAGGTCAGCGGCTGGTTCGGCGCCATCCGCAGCTCGGCGCTGAACGAGCCAGTGGCCAGAGCCGGCTGGATAGTCAGCGGATTGGCCTGTTCCGGCGGGTCGCCGCCGTTGCGGCCGCCCGAGATGTAGAGGAAGGCCGCGTCGCTCCTGATCTCGTCCGGCTCCACCAGCATCAGCCAGTGGGTCCACAACGGCCGGTCCACCTCGGCCTCGGTGAGCCAGGTCTGGCTCGTCATCTCGATCGTGTGCAGGGTGTAGCCGTCTCCGGGTTCGCTGGCGACGAGGTTCCACCCGTAGGCCGGGTCGGGCGTGTCGACGTACTGCTTGAGGATGTCGCCGGGCCCCGGCTCGACAGCGGCGCCAGCGTCGGCGACGGTGGAATCGCCACCGGCGCAGCCGAAGAGCAGCAGCGCCGTGGCGGACAGGGCGAACGTGTCGCGGATGAGTCTCATGGTTGCGTTCCCCTTTTCGTCCGGTGTCGGCCAGCCGACGCCCGGCGCGGATCCGTGCCGCGGAGTCAGATCGCCTCCGCGTCCCGCAGGCCGCTGATCTTCTCGCCACTGAACCCCCAGTCCGCCAGCACTGCCTCGCTGTGCTCGCCCGCCTTGGGCGGCGGCCCCTGGACCGCGACCTCGGTGCGGCTGAAGCGAGGCGCCGGCGCCGGTTGCGCCACGCCGTCGACCTTGACGAAGGTCTGCCGGGACCGGTTGTGGGGGTGGTCGATCGCTTCACCGATGCGGAGCACCGGCGCGAAGCAGATGTCGCTGCCCTCCATGATCGCGCACCACTCGTCGCGCGTCTTCGTGCGGAAGACCTCGGCCAGCTTCGCCTTGAGTTCGGGCCAGCGGTCCCGGTTCTGCAGGTGTCCCTCCCACTCACCGCCCGCCAGGCCCGTCTTCTCGAGAAGAAGCGCGTAGAACTGCGGTTCGATCGAGCCGATGGAGACGTACTCGCCGTCCGCGCACTCGTACGTGTCGTAGAAGTGCGAGCCGCTGTCGAGCATGTTCGAGCCGCGCTCGTCCTTCCACACCCCGGCCGAATGCATGCCGACGACCGCGGCCAGCAGCAGGGCCGAGCCGTCCGTCATCGCCGCGTCGACGACCTGGCCCTTGCCGGACTTCTGCGCCTCGAGCAGGCCCGCCACGACGCCCAGGGCCAGCAGCATGCCGCCGCCGCCGAAATCGCCGACCAGGTTGAGCGGGGGGACCGGTTTGCCGCCGTTGTTGCCGATCGAGTGGAGTACGCCGGAGAGCGCGATGTAGTTGATGTCATGGCCGGCGGCGTGGGCGATCGTGCCGTTCTGCCCCCAACCCGTCATCCGTCCGAAGACGAGCTTCGGGTTTCGCTCAAGGCACACGTCCGGACCGAGCCCGAGCCGTTCCATGACGCCGGGACGGAAGCCCTCGATCAGGCCGTCCGCCTGCTCGACCATGTCGAGCAAGGCCTCCACGGCCTCGGGGCGCTTCAGGTCCATCGCCAGTGAACGACGCCCGCGGTTCAGCACGTCGAACTTCGAGCCTCGGCCGGCGTAGGCCAAGCGGTCGATGCGCACGACCTCGGCGCCCAGGTCGGAGAGCACCATCGCGCAGAACGGGCCGGGTCCGATACCGGCGATCTCGAGAATGCGGTAGCCGTCGAGTGGTCCCATGGCGCGAAGTCTCCAAGCGTTTCGTGTTGCGTGCGAGGCCGGTCAGTATAGGAGAGCCGGTCCATTGTCGATCCGCGCCGGATGCGGGCAGCAATGTCGCCGGTCCCGGGAAGCGGGGCCGCCACTGGGTGCGCCGACGTCCCCGTCGGCTTTCCGGACGCCGCGCAGCCAGTGCCGCTCTGCCTTACAATCCGCGCTCGACAACCGCGAACCGGAACACTTGTAGAGCTGCGGCCCCGGCCGCCGCTGTGGAGGCTTGCAGACCATGCAGCGATACGGAATGACGATCCCCTTCGGCCTGCCCCTGGCGGAGCAGGAAGACCTGATCAAGGAGATGGTGGACCTCGGCTACACGGACTTCTGGTCCTCCGAGTCGAACGGCGCCGACGGCTTCACGCCGCTCGTTCAGGCGGCGATCTGGGCGCCCACGGCCCGGCTCGGCGTCGCGATCATCCCCGCGTACACGCGGGGCCCGGCGTTGATGGCCCAGACCGTGGGCGCGATGGCCGAAGCGGCGCCGGGGCGCTTCGTCATGGGCCTCGGCACCTCCTCCAACGTGATCGTCGAGAACTGGAACGACATCCCGTTCGAACGGCCCTACTACAGGACCCGCGACATGGTGCGCTTCCTCAAGAAGGCGCTGACGGGCGACCGGATCGACGAGGAGTTCGAGACCTTCAACGTGCGCGGCTTCCGCATGGGGAGGCCGCTTGAGGAACGCCCGCCGATCCTGGTTGCCGCTCTGCGCCAGGGAATGCTCAGGATGGCCGGCCGCGAGGGGGACGGCGCGATCCTGAACTGGCTCTCGCCCGAGGACGTGAAGACCGTCGTTCCCTACGTCCACGAGGGCGGCCCCGGCAAGGAGATCGCGGCCCGGATCTTCGTCGTGCCGACCGAGGACAAGGCGATCATCGACTACGTCGCCCGCCGTAGCATGGCCGCCTACCTGAACGTCCCTGTTTACGCCGCCTTCCATGACTGGCTCGGCCGCCGCGACGAGCTCGGTCCGATGTGGGACGCCTGGGCCGCCGGCGACCGCAAGAAGGCGGTCGAGGTGATCCCCGAGGAAACGCTCCACGACATCTTCATCATCGGCTCTCCCGGCAAGTGCCGCGAGCGCATCCAGGAGTACATCGAGGCGGGTGTCCATACGCCGGCCCTGGCGCTCCAGCACCCGGGCGACGATCTGCGGCAGACGATCCGCGACCTGGCGCCGGGGTAGGGTCCGAGACTGGGTGCGCCGGCTGGTCGTGCGCCCGCTGACGGACGCACGGACTGGTTCGCGGGTGGCGCGGATCGCGCCACCCGGGTTCTGGCCGGCATTCGGTCCGTCTCACGTCCCTTAGCCTTAGCCAGAGCCCCACTCAGATGAACCCCAAGTTCTTCGAACAGCCGATCCTCAACTCCCCATATGAGGCGCCGTCGCGCCACTGGGAACTCGACGGCAACGGCCAGCCGACGCATCGGTTGATCGAGACCCGCCGGCAGGTCCGGTTCGATTCGCCGATTCCCTCGCCAAGGAAGCGCGGGGGCGGCACCCAGTTGGAACTCGCCGCGGGCGAAGAGGACGAGGCGAAGTTCGACCTGGCGCGGGTGATCCAGGATCTGCGCGGCGAAGTCACGCGCTGGCGCCAACTCCCTGGCCCCACGCAATGGCAGGTGACGCCGGAGACGGCGCGACTCCTGCAGCACTGGCGGCGCGAGGATGGCTGGGACGACATTCGGCCCTTCTTCTGCCAGGTGGAGGCGGTGGAGACGGCTATCTGGTTGACGGAAGTGGCGCCGAAGAGGCGGGACGCGAGGACCCGCCGCTTTCAGAGGCGGCTGGAGGAGGTCAACGACGAGCACGGCGAGCTGCCGCGGTTGGCGCTCAAGCTCGCCACCGGCGCCGGCAAGACGATGGTCATGGCAATGCTGATTGCTTGGCAGACCGTCAACGCGGTCCGCCGACCGGGCAGCCCGACCTTCTCCCGCGGCTTCCTGATCGTGGCCCCGGGCCTGACGATCCGCGATCGGCTGCGGGTGCTCCAGCCCAACGACCCCGACAACTACTACCGGCAACGCGGACTGGTGCCCTCCGACATGGTCTCGGACGTCGACCGCGCGAAGATCGTCGTCACGAACTTCCATGCGTTCCAGCGGCGTGAACGGATGTCCTTGTCGAAAGGCGCCCGTTCCCTCCTGCGAGGTCGCGGCGGGGAAGACCCCGACACGCTCGAAACGGAAGGCCAGATGCTCCAGCGGGTCGTTCCCGACCTGATGGGCATGAAGAACATCGTCGTCTTCAACGACGAGGCCCATCACTGCTACCGGGAACGGCCCGGCGACCCGGAGGAGGCCAAGCCGAAGCACGACGACCTTCAGGAGGCGAAGGCCAACAAGGAAGCGGCGCGGGTGTGGATTTCCGGGCTGGAGAGCTTTCACCGCCGTCTGGGGCTGAGCCGCGTGTTCGACCTCTCGGCAACGCCCTTCTTCCTGCGCGGCTCGGGCTATGCCGAAGGCACGCTGTTTCCGTGGACGATGAGCGACTTCTCGCTGATGGACGCGATCGAGAGCGGCATCGTCAAGCTCCCGCGCGTGCCGGTAGCGGACGATCTGCCGACCGCTGACGTGCCGATGTACCGGGAACTCTGGAAGCACATCGGCAGGAAGATGCCCAAGGGAAGGCGGACCGCGAGCGCGGCGGGACTCGACCCCCGGAACCTGCCGTTGCCGCTTCAGAACGCGCTGGACGCCCTGTACGGCCACTACGAGGAAGTGGACGAGGCCTGGCGCGAGGCGGACATCGAGAGTCCCCCGTGCTTCATCGTGGTCTGCAACAACACCTCGACCTCGAAGCTCCTCTACGACTACATCTCCGGCTACAACCGGGAGGGTGAGGACGGCAGCACGAAGTTCGAGCGCGGGCGGTTCGAGCGGTTCTGGAACTTCGACGTCCACGGCAACGCGCTGCCGTGGCCCCGCACCCTGCTCATCGACAGCGCCCAGCTCGAGTCGGGCGAGGGCCTGGACAAGGCGTTCCGGGTCGCCGCGGCGGACGAGATCGAGCGCTTCCGCCGCGAGGAGATGGACCGCACCGGAGACCTGGTGAAGGCCGGAAGCCTCACCGACGAGGATCTGCTCCGCGAAGTGATGAACACGGTGGGCAAGCCGGGCCAGCTCGGCGGCTCGATCCGCTGTGTCGTCTCGGTCTCCATGCTCACCGAAGGATGGGACGCGAACACAGTCACTCACATCCTCGGCGTCCGCGCCTTCGGCACCCAGCTCCTGTGCGAGCAGGTGATCGGCCGCGCGCTCAGGCGCCAGTCGTACGAACTGAACGAGCACGGCCTTTTCGACGTCGAGTACGCCGACGTGTTCGGCGTGCCCTTCGACTTCACCGCGGAGCCGGTGCCCGCGCCGCGGCCGGTGGTGAAGCCGACGATCGCCGTGCGGGCGATCAGCCCGGACCGCGATCATGCGGAGATCCGCTTCCCCCGGGTCGAGGGTTACCGCGTGGAACTTCCGGAGGATCACGTCACCGCGGAGTTCACGGCCGACTCGACGCTCGAACTGACTCCTGATCTCGTCGGCGCGACGATCACCCGCAACGAGGCGATCATCGGCAAGGGCGCCGACCTCGATCTCGAACACCTGGACGACTACCGCCGGTCGTCGCTCATCTTTCACCTCACCGTGAGACTTCTGAAGACGAAGTACAAGGACGGCGACGGCGACCTCAACTACGCGCTGTTCGGCAAGCTGAAGCGGGTCACGCGCCAGTGGCTGGACTGCCACCTCGAATGCGAGGGAGGCACCCACCCGAACCAGCTCGTCTACCGGGAACTGGCGGACATGGCGTGCGGGAAGATCCACGCGGCGATCGTCCGCAGGCAGCAGGACGAACGACCCGTCCTCGCTGTCCTCGACCCGTACCAGCCGACCGGCACGACGGCGGACGTGCACTTCGTTACCTCGAAGAGGTGCTACCGGACCGATCCCCGCCGCTGCCACGTCGACCATGCGGTGCTCGACAGCGAGTGGGAGGGCGAGTTCTGCCGCGTGGCGGAAGCGCATGACCGGGTCTTCGCCTACGGCAAGAACGACCGCCTGGGCCTGGAGATCCCCTACCTCCATGGCTCCGTCGCGCGCCGCTACCGGCCGGACTTCATCGTGTTCGTCGACGACGGCCGGGGACGCGAAGACCCGTTGCAGCTCCTCGTGGAGATCAAGGGACTCCGCGGGGAGGACGCGAAGGCGAAGAAGGAAGCCGCGGAGACCTACTGGGTCGAGGGCGTGAACAACCTCGGCTCCCACGGCCGGTGGGCGTTCGCCGAGTTCACGAACGTGTTCGATGTGGCGGCGGGGTTCGACGAGCTTGTCCAGCGTCACGCGGCGGGCGTGGAGCCCGCGGCCTAGTGCGCGCGGAGGGCTGCTGTTTGGCAGACTACGGCGGATGGCTGTGCAGGCGAAGACTGGCCGGGGAGTTCAGGCGGAGACCGCGACGCCGGAACTCAGCGCCGAGGCTCGGGACGCAACCGCTCGCATTCGCGCCGGAGCCTCGCCGATGAGGCGCGATGAGGTGCTCGCGGTTCTGAAGGCTCACAGGCCGGTGTTCGTCGAACAGTTCGATGTTGAGCGTCTGACGCTGTTCGGCTCGGTCGCCCGCGACCAGGCGGAGGAGGGGAGCGACCTGGACCTGCTGGTCGAGTTCACGGGAGCGAAGTCGCGCTCGAAGGCCTACTTCGGCCTCATGTTCTATCTTGAGGACTTGCTGGAGCGAGAGATCGACCTGGCTACCGAGCCGGCGCTCCGGCGTGAGTTCCGGCCGTACGTCGAGAGCGAGGCGATTCCTGTCTGAGCCCAGGCCGAAGCGACTGTGGCGTTGCTTCGTTCACGACATGATCGGGTGTTGCGACCGGATTCTGGAGGAGACCTTTGAGCGAGTTGATGGCTTGGGGTGATCCGGTAACGCCGGAACTCGTGAACGCGACGTGGCTGGACGGCCATCGCATCCGCATGAAGTTCGAGGACGGTTGCGCGGGGGTTCTCGACATGGGAAACCGGCGCTGGCGCGGCGTGTTCGAGCCCCTGCAGGACGTGGCCCTGTTCAGGCAGTTCCGGCTGGAGCGTGAGTTGAACACCATCGCGTGGCCGACGGGCGCCGATCTGGCCCCGGAGTATCTGTACGAGCAGGCGTCGCACAACCCGGTAGCCGGGATGGAGGGGCAACGCAGGCAGGGGTCAGCGGACGAACTTCCAGACCGTGCAAACGACACCCGTCTGGCTGTGGCGGCGGGTGGTTCGCCGACGCCATCGGACGCCGAGCGCTGACGGTGCCGAGGAAGCGCGGATCCAGGCCGCCCAGGCGGATCGAGTCCTTTCGTCACGACGAGGCAAGGCGGCCCAACCTGCCTTCGCGGAGCGCCACTCGGTCTGAGTCCGGGCAGAAGAAGGGCGAGGCGGCGAGCCGGTGCGTTCATGCCTGAGGTCAGCAGGTTCTTCGGTATCGTGATCACGATGTACTACAACGACCATGAGCCTCCGCACTTCCACGCCCGCTACGGCGGAGACCATATTCGGATGGCGGTCGACAGCGGTGAGACACTGTCGGGGCGATTCTCCCCGAGAGCCCGAGCACTGGCCCGGGAGTGGCTGGAAGAGCACCGCGACGAGGTTCGAGAGAACTGGCGCAGAGCGCGGCTGCGACTGCCGCTTGCGCGCATTGCGGGCCTGGAGTGAAGACGTGACGCCTGGACTCGAGGGTGCGGCATACCTGAACGGATACCGGATTCGCCTGCTGTTCGACGATGGTCGCACTGGCGTGCTGGACATGAAGGACGAGCTCTGGGGCGAAGTCTTTGAACCTCTGAGGGATCTCGAACTCTTCAGGGCCTTCCGGGTGGACCGGAATCTGAGCACCATCGTGTGGCCCACTGGCGCCGACCTGGCGCCGGAGTACCTCTACGAGCAGGCTTTGAAGAACCCGACGGGCGGCGCCGACCCGGGGGATGAGCGGGCGCCGGCGGAGCAAGCTCCCGAGCTCGTGGACGACGCCGGTCTGGCCGCGGCGACGGGCGGCTGTACGTCTTCGCCGGGTGCGCCTGCGTCTGGCCGGCGCTCTGGCGGCCGTGACGCTCGCCGGGGCCACGGCCGCGGGGCTGCGCCTTCGGAAGACGAGCGCTGACGGTGCCGAGGAAGCGCGCACACAGGCCGCCCAAGCGGGTCGAGTCCTTCCGCCACGACGAGGCGAAGCGGCCGAACCTCCCTTCGGCGGAGCACCAGTCCGTCATGTCGGCGGAGGAGCAGACGCCGATTCGTCGCGCGGTCAAACGGCGGAACCGCGACCTCGATCCGCAACTCGTCTGGCGCGGCAAGAGCTACGACGACGAATTCGAGGTCCAGGCGCCGCCACTGTTCATCCAGGAGAAGCTCCACCCGAAGGCCCTGATCGACGACCTGAAGCGGGTTACTGTCGAGGGCAAGGCGCCGGAGGAACAGGCGTCGCTGTTCGACGACTTCAACGGCCTGCCGTCGGCAGAGGCGCGCACCGAGTTCTACCAGCACGAGGCGAACTGGTCGAACCGGATGATCCTGGGCGATTCGCTCCAGGTCATGGCATCACTGGCTGACCGGGAAGGTCTCCGAGGCAAGGTGCAGTGCATCTACATCGACCCTCCCTACGGCATCAAGTTCAACTCGAACTTCCAGTGGTCCACGACCAGCCGGGACGTGAAGGACGGCAAGGCGGATCACATCACCCGGGAACCGGAGCAGGTCAAGGCGTTCCGGGATACCTGGCGGGACGGCATCCACTCGTACCTGAACTACTTGCGGGACCGGCTGACGATGGCGCGGGAGCTGCTGACGGAGAGCGGGTCCGTGTTTGTGCAGATCGGTGACGAGAACGTGCACCGGGTGCGGGCGTTGATGGATGAGGTGTTTGGAGAGGAGAACTTCGTTGGGCAGATCGCATTCAACAAGACGACCGGCTTCTCGGACAGGTTTCTGTCACAGGTGACGGACACACTTGTGTGGTACGGGAAGTCGACGGATCACTTGAAGTATCGGAGCCTGTGGCGGACCAAGAAGCCCGGCGATCGGGGCGCCTTGAAGTACCGTGCTCTAAGCACCTACCGGCAGGTGACACGGTTCGATTCAGCGCCGACGCGCCTTGCGACGTTAGCTGATCTAACGTCGCAAGGCGCGTCGGCGCTGGACGAACCCGTCAACCTGGACGGTCGGGTGTTTCCTCCAAAGCGAGGACTGCACTGGAAGACAACGGCGAAGGGCCTCAGCCGCCTCAAGGCGGCTTCGAGAGTGTTCTTGGAGGGGCAGTCCCTCCGGTATCTTCGGTTCCTGGATGACTTCTCCATCTTCCCATATCAAAACGTCTGGGACGACATCGGGGGTGTTCAGAGTCGAACGGATCCGAAGGTGTACGTCGTACAAACGGCGACTGAAGCGGTCAAACGGTGCATTCTCATGACGACGGATCCCGGCGATCTGGTCTTGGATCCCACCTGCGGCTCCGGCACGACCGCCTACGTCGCCGAACAGTGGGGCAGGCGCTGGATCACGATCGATACATCGCGGGTCGCCCTCGCTCTCGCGCGAGCGCGGATCATGGGCGCCCGGTATCCGTACTACCTGCTCGCGGACAGTCGCGAAGGGCAGCAGAAGGAAGCGGAGATCACACAGAGCCCGCCGAAGCACGCGGAGACCTACGGCCGACTGCGACAGGGCTTCGTCTACGAGCGCGTGCCGCACGTCACGCTGAAGGCGATCGCCAACAACGCGGAGATCGACGTCATCTGGGAGCGGCGCCAACCGGCCGTGGACGATGCGCTCCGCGATCTGAACCGGACGGCGCAGCGGAGCGCCGTTGGCACGAATCTTGATTCGTCCGTCCGTCCGTCCGTCCGTCCGTCCGTCCGTCCGTCCGTTTGCCGGCTTCGTCGCCTGGCTCCGGGGCCGGACGTTCGGCTGCGCAAGCCAACGAGCCGGGAGTTCCGCGATTCGAAGTCACGGCTGGGGGGCGCAAGGGCAGCATCGTCGACTTCGCCGCCCCGGACCGGGATACGGTCGAACTGCCGGCGGGCGAAAGGGCGCCTGCGAACGGCTTGCTCGAATGGGAGGTTCCCCGCGAACCACCGCCCGATTGGCCGCCGGAAGCGAGTGAGGCTCTGACCGCGTTCTGGGAAGCCCGCGTCGCCCGGCAGCAGGAGATCGATGCCTCGATTGCCGCGAAGGCCGAGTTCGAATACCTGTACGACAAGCCCTGTGAGGACAAGACGAAGGTGCGGGTCGCCGGTCCGTTCACGGTCGAATCGCTGTCCCCGCACCGCTCGCTCCTCATCGATGAGGAAGACAACCTCGTCGACACGATCGGCGAAGCGCGGAAGACGAACGGGACCGGCCAGGACTTCGGCGGCATGATTCTGGAGCAACTACGCCGCGCCGGGGTTCAGCAGGCACACCGTGAAGACCGGATCGAGTTCGCGTCGCTCAGGCCCTGGCCCGGCAAGATGATCGCCGCCGAGGGCTCGTACCTGGAAGCCGGAAGTGGAGAAGACCGCCGCGCCGGCATCCTGGTCGGACCGGAGTTCGGCACGGTGACCCGCCCCGACCTCGTCGACGCAGCCCGGGAGGCCGCCGACGCCGGCTTTGACGTCCTGATCTCATGCGCCTTCAGCTACGACGCCCAGGCCTCCGAGTTCAGCAAGCTCGGTCGGGTTCCAGTGCTCAAGGCCCGAATGAACGCCGACCTCCACATGGCCGAGGACTTGAAGAACACAGGCAAGGGCAACCTCTTCGTCATCTTCGGCGAGCCCGACATCGACGTTCTTCCCGTCGCCACTGAGAACGGCGGAGACGAGCTGTTCCAGGTCAAGCTCAACGGCGTCGACGTCTTCGATCCCCGGACCGGCAAGGTCCGCAGCGACTCCGCCGACGGCATCGCCTGCTGGTTCATCGACACCGACTACAACGGCGAGAGCTTCTTCGTGCGCCACGCCTACTTCCTCGGCGCCAACGACCCCTACAAGTCTCTGAAGACCACCCTCAAGGCCGAGATCGACCGCGAGGCCTGGGAGACCCTCCATAGCGACACGTCGCGGCCGTTCCCGCGGCCAAGCTCAGGCCGCATCGCGGTGAAGGTCATCAACCACCTCGGCGACGAGGTGATGAAGGTGTTTCGGGTCTGAGGTGGCAATGCCCTCGAACGACGTCCACAGCATCACGATTCAGGGGTTCCGGAGCATGCGCTCAGTGGGCGGCGAGCCGTATGTGGCCGGGTCGACGAGCTTCAAGTTGGGAGGACTTCGGCTTCGCCCAATCAACGTCATCATCGGCGCCAACGGGTCGGGGAAGTCGAATTTCCTGGAGGTCTTCGCGTTCCTGCGGGCGGTTCGGTTGGGCCATCTGCGCAACTACGTTGGGCGGGTCGGTGGAGCGGAGAAGATCCTGCACTTCGGCCGGCGAACAACACCGGAGTTGACGATCGAGGTCTGGTTCCGGCAAACGGCTCCGGGTTGGTTCAGTGGATACCGAATCGACTTTGAGCCGACCGAGTCGGACAGGCTGTCACCAACTTGGGAGACCTTTCTGGTTTGGGATCGCAACCACTACCCGAAGCCGTTCGACGCGGGACGTGGCCCCACAGAGCCACCGGCGGGGGAGGCCGCGGTCAGCCTGCCGGCAGAGCCGGACGAGAATCCACTCCCGGGAACTGCCCGGTTCTCGCTCGAGGCCAGGGAACTGGCTTGTGAGCATCTCGGAAGCTGGCGGCGCTTTCAGTTCCATGACACGAGTGCGGCTTCGCCAATGAGGAAGACGTGCAGCCTGGACGACAATCGCTTCCTGCGGCCGGACGGCGCCAATCTGGCCGCCTATCTGTATCGCTTGGCCCGCACGCACACGGAGAGCTACCGCCTGATCCGGGAAACGATCGCTTTGGTCGCTCCCTTCTTCGACGATTTTCAAATCGAACCTCTGGCCCTCAATGCCGAGAAACTCCAGCTTGAATGGCGCCACCGAGGTTCCGAGGAGTACTTCGGCGCATCTTCCCTCTCGGACGGCACCCTCCGATTCATGGCGCTCGCCACGTTGCTCTTGCAGCCAGTGGAGCTTCGGCCCAAGGTGATCCTCGTCGACGAGCCGGAACTCGGCCTGCACCCCTACGCGATCGGGCTGCTCGCGTCGATGATTCGCAGTGCTTCAGTGGACACCCAGGTCATCGTAGCCACGCAGTCGCCCATACTGCTCGACTACTTTGAGCCCGAGGATGTGCTGGTTGCCGAACGGAAGGGCGAAGAAACAACGCTGAGGCGACTGAAGTCGGAGCCGCTCAAGGCGTGGCTGGAGGATTACAGCCTCGGCCAACTCTGGGAGAAGAACGAACTCGGCGGAAGGCCAGGCAGCGAGTAGGTGGTTCGGCTGCTGCTCCACGTCGAGGGTCAGACGGAAGAGACCTTCGTCAGCGAAGTGCTTCGAGAGCATCTGTCTTCCAGGGGCTATTCGTCCGTGGGCGCCCGTCTGCTGGGCCCGGCGCGCCAGCGTCACAGGAGAGGCGGTGTGCGTTCGTGGCCGAGTGCCTTGAAAGACATCTGCAACCACCTGAAACGGGATCGCCAGTGCATCGCGGGAACGATGGTCGACTACTACGGGTTGCCGACCCAGGGCCCAGGGGGATGGCCTGGGCGATTGCAGTCCACGAAGGAGGGCGGCACCGTCGAACATAGGGCCGTAACGGTGGAGCGAGCTCTGGGGGAATCGGTTGCCGAGGAGATGGGGGGCAGCTTCAATCGGCGTCGATTCGTGCCATACGTGATGATGCACGAGTTCGAGGCGATGCTGTTCAGCGACTGCTCCGGGTTCGGTCACGCCATCGGGCACAACGATCTCAGTCTTCCGATGGAGGAGATCCGCAGGGCTTTCGACACACCCGAGGACATTGACGACAGTCAGGAAACCGCACCATCGAAACGGATCCTGCACCTCCTTCCGTCGTACGAAAAGCCGTTGATGGGGAACCTGGGTGTGCTGCACATCGGGCTCGAGACGATTCGCGGCGAGTGCCCCCACTTGCACGGATGGCTTGAGCGCTTGGAGGAGCTGGGCGGAGGCTAGAGTCCGTCTCCGTGGTGGAGTTCCGGATCGCAGACACGTTCACCGACAGTCTGGCCCGGCTTCGCGCCGATGAGCAGAGGGCAGCGAAGACGACTGCATTCGACCTCCAGGTAGACCCGTCGCGCCCTGGTCTGCGCCTGCACCGGGTGGACTCGGCGCGGGACCGGAACTTCTGGTCCGTGCGAGCGGGCCGCGATCTGCGGATCATCGTCCATCGCAGCACCGGCGAGCTGCCTGATCTGCTACGTCGACCATCACGATCAGGCCTACCGCTGGGCTGAGCGGCGCCGGTTGGAGCGGCATCCGCGCACCGGCGCGGCCCAGTTGGTGGAGATTCGGGAGATCGTGCGGGAGGCAGACGCGCCGCGATATGTGCAGCCGCACCGGGCTGCACCAGCCGGCGCGGTGGAGGCTGGACCGGCTGGGCGTCCGTCGGAGTCCGGCGCCGCTGAACGAGAGACACGCCACGAGACGACGCCCGAGGCGGCGCCCGAGGCGGCGCCCGGCGAGCACCCAGCCGGAGCGGTGATCTTCGCCGACAAGACCGACGACGAACTCCTGGGCTACGGGGTGCCGCAGGATTGGCTCGAAGACGCCAAGTCCGCCACGGAAGACACGCTGCTTGAGCTGGCCGACCATCTCCCAGCAGAGGCAGCCGAAGCGCTGCTCGACCTGGCGACCGGCGGAACGCCTCAGGTTCCGTCGCCGTTGCCGCCCGCTGCCGACGCGTTCTCCCATCCGGATGCCGAGCGCCGCTTTCGCGTCATGGCCGACCGGGAGGAACTGGAACGTGCCTTGGAGGCTCCGTGGGAGAAGTGGGCGGTCTTCCTGCATCCCGCGCAGAGAGACCTGGTTTCGCGGGAGTACGGCGGTCCGGCCCGCGTCGCGGGATCGGCGGGCACCGGCAAGACGATCGTCGCACTCCATCGGGCCGTCCACCTGGCCGAGTCGGAGGCCGACGCACGCGTGCTCCTGGCTACGTTCTCGGAGCCCCTTGCCCAAGCCCTGCGTCGCCGGTTGCGGATCCTCATCGGCAACCGGCCTCGCCTGGGTGAACGGATTGAGGTGCATTCGATGGCCGGCCTGGCTCGACGTCTCTATCGACTCAACGTAGGCACCCTCAAGCCGGCGTCCGAAGAACACCAGCGGGAGTTGCTGCGGCGAGCCGCGGCGGAAGTGCCGGACCACCGCTTCTCGAACCGCTTCCTGTGGGCAGAGTGGAGCAGTGTGGTCGATGCCTGGCAGTTGAGGAACTGGGACGAGTACCGTGAGGTTCCGAGGCTCGGTCGTCGCACGCGGTTGGCGGAAGCCCATCGGAAGGTGCTCTGGGACATCTTCGCCAGGGTGCGCGATGAACTGGAGCGTCAGGATCTCCTGACAACTGCTGCGATGTTCGGCCGGCTGGAGGCTCACTTCAGCCAAGCGTCGAAGTCTCCGTTCGACCACTGCGTGATCGACGAGGCGCAGGACATCAGCGTCGCGGAACTCCGGTTCCTGGCCGCGCTCAGCGAAGACCGGCCGAACAGCCTGTTCTTCTCCGGTGATCTCGGCCAGCGTATCTTCCGTGCGCCGTTTTCGTGGCGGAGGCTGGGCGTCGACGTGCGGGGACGGTCTCGGACCTTGCGGGTCAACTACCGCACGTCGCACCAGATCCGCCGGCAGGCCGATAACCTGCTACCCGCCAGGATCGCGGATGTCGACGGCATCGAGGAGGACCGACGCGGAACGGTTTCAGTGTTCAACGGCCCCGAACCCGAGATCCGCGTCTTCGGATCGGAGGCCGAGGAGGCCGCAGCCGTTGGAGACTGGCTTCGTGGGCTGTCGCGGGCTGGCGACGAAACCGTGGAGACCGGCCAAGGTCGCGAGGTCATTGGGCTCTTCGTCCGGTCATCGGGCGAGATCGAGCGGGCTCTCCGAGCAGTGGAAGCGGCCGGTCTGGAGGCTGTTCAACTTGACGCGGGCGAATCCGCCGTGGCCTCAGGAAAGAGTGCGGAGGCATCCCAGGTCGACTCCGCCGCGGTTGGGGTCGCGGTCGGAACCATGCATCGAGCCAAGGGCCTGGAGTTCTCTGCCGTTTGCGCCATGGCCTGCGACGACGAAGTGTTGCCGCAGCAGGCCAGGATCGAGAACGTCGCGGACGAGGCGGACTTGGAGGATGTCTACAACACGGAGCGGCACCTGCTCTACGTTGCCTGCACGCGGGCGCGGGATCGCCTGCTCGTGACAGGGGTCGATCCAGCTTCGGAGTTCCTGGATGATCTGGCCTGACCGGTGCGGAACCGGCCTGACGGCCGGTGCGGTTCTTTTGGCCGCCTTCGGCGGCAGCCGGCGAGGACGCCGGCGCACCCAGTTTGTGCAGACGGTCTGCGGGTTGGGAGCCTCGCGGCAGCAGGCGCCTTGACGTAGACTCCGCGCCGCCCTACAACCCGGAAGATGTGCGCGGCCCAACCGTTGCGCACTTGCTCGACAGGAGAACTTTCATGGCCCTCAACACCTACCTGACCTTCGACGGCAACTGCGGGGAGGCGTTCGAGTTCTACCGTTCCGTCTTCGGCGGCGAGTTCCAGGACTTCACGACGTTCGGCGAGGGCCCGGAGGGGCTGCCGCTGGCCGAGGGCCAGGAGGACCAGGTCATGCATGTGGCGCTGCCGTTCGGCGACAGCGTGCTGATGGGGAGCGACAGCACCACGTTCGGCCCGCCGCTCGAGGTCGGCAACAACTTCTCGATTTCGGTCGAGGCCGAGAGCAAGGAACACGCGGACGAACTGCAGGCGAAGCTGTCGGAAGGCGGTGCGGTGACGCTGCCGATGGAGGACCAGTTCTGGGGCGCCTACTTCGGCATGTGCGTCGACCGCTTCGGCATCAACTGGATGCTGGTGTACGCACCGCCGCGGGAGTAGCAAGGAAGCACGGTTTCCGCCAGCAGGGAGTTACAAGGAGCCACTCACGATGACCGCCATCTCACCCCACGACGGCCCTGTCGCCGTCACCGGCGTCTCCGGGTTCACCGGTGGCCACATGGTGCGCGAACTCGTCCTCCACGGCTACCGGGTACGCGCCTGCCTGCGCAACGCGGATTCCTGGCGTGGCCGGGACTGCGTGCAGTACCTGAACCGCCTGCCGAACGTCGAGATCGTCGACGGTTGCGACCTTTTCGTGCCCGGGTCGTACGACGAGGCATTTGCCGGGTGCGCGGGCGTGTTCCACGTCGCCGCGGTGCTCGGCAACTCGGCCGACGGCAAGTCGCAGCCGCTGGGCTCGGGAGACGTCTCGACGGACGTCTACGAGGGCGGCATGGCCGGCACGCGGAACGTGATCGACTCGGTGAACCGGAGCAGCAGCGTGAAGCGCGTCGTCTACACGAGCTCGCTGGCGGCAATCTCGGGTCTGGCGCCGCCGCCGATGCTTCCGGGCTTCGCGTGGACGGAGACGCACTGGGCTCCCGACCACTTCGAGCCCGAGGCCTGGCAGCACCCGCGGCAATCGTACGCCCGCAGCAAGGTGGACACGGAGCGGCTGCTCGACCAGTCCGCCGACGTGAGCGGAGGCCGCTGGGACGTGGTCACGATGAACCCGGCGATGATCTGCGGCCCGGTCCTGTTCAAGGCCCAGGTCGGCCAGTGGATCGAGCAGATCGGCCGGCTGGCCGCGGGGCTCGATGTGACCTGGCCCACGCCGTACGACATGTACTACAACATCATCGACGTCCGCGACCTGGTGAAGGCGGAACGGCTGGCTGCGGCGTCGGACGTCGACCACCGGACCACGAACGGCGGCAGCCGGTACCTCCTGCACGGCAGCGGCGGCCGTTCCGCGCTGCGGCTGAGTACCGAGGTCGCCGGCATCATCCGCGAGGCCTTCCCCTCCTTCGTCGTCGGCGGAGCGGCAGCGCCTGAGGGCGGACCGCCGCGACCCACGGCGATCAACCACAGCTCGAAGGCGATGTCCCTGTTGGGCGCCACGCTCCGGCCGGTCGAGGACACGATCCGGGACGTGGTGGAGACGTCCATCGAGCTGGGCGTGATCACGCCGCGGTTGAGGGAAGCCTGACGGTCAGCCCGCACGTGGGCCTCGACGAGACCGGACGGAAGGCTGGTTCCGACCCCAGCCTCGCGGACGGAAAGCCCGCTCCAGGTCTGGTCGGCCTGGCGTCGGCTCTCGTCCTGCTTTCCTTCGGCGGCCTGCTCCGCGCCGACGACCCGAATCCGGGCCGCAACCGGGTCGCTGAAGCGGAGAACCTCCCCGTGTCCTGGGACGCGGCGTCAGGCGAAAGCGTCCTGTGGTCCGCCGAACTCGGAACGACCACCTACGGCGGACCGACGATCGCCGGCGATCTTGTCGTCGTGGGAACGAACAACGAGCGTCCACGCGATCCGGCGGTGACGGGCGACCGAGGCGTGGTGATGGCCTTCGACCGTCATTCCGGCGCCTTCCGCTGGCAGATCACCCACGAGAAGCTCGAGACGGGCGACGCGAACGACTGGCCGCTGCAGGGCGTCTGCTCTACGCCATCCTTCGACGGTGAGCGGCTCTACTACGTCTCGAACCGGGGCGAACTCGTCGCGGCGGACCTCGCCGGCGATGTTGCCTGGTCCTTCGACATGGTCGGGGAGTGGGGCGTGTTCCCGAAGCACATGGCGGCTTCGACGCCGCTGGTCGTGGGCGAACTCGTCTTCGCATCGACCAGCAACGGAGTCACTGACGATGGGCGGGTCCCGACGCCGGAGGCGCCGAGTTTCGCGGCGTTCGAGCGTGCGACGGGCCGACCGGTGTGGCGCGACGGGAGCCCCGGCGCCGGCCTGATCGACGGCCAGTGGGGAAGCCCGTCCCATGGTCGCGCCGGCGGCAGGCCGCAGGTCGTCTTCCCGGCCGGCGATGGCTGGCTCTACGCCTTCGAGCCGGTGACGGGGCGCGCGCTCTGGCGTTTCGACGGCAACTCGGCGCTTGCCGCTGGCGAGTTGGACCGAGTCGACTCGCGGCATGTCTTCGTGGCCACCCCGGTACTGCTCGAGGACACCGTCTACATCGCCGCGGGTCGGGACCCGGAGGCGTCGCTCAGGGCCGGCGTCCTGTGGGCCGTCGACGCGGGGGACAGCGGCGACGTGACGTCGAGCGGAGTGCGCTGGCGGTTCGAAGACCCGGACTTCGGACGCGCGATCGCGACCGTGGCCCTCGACGACGGCATCGTCTACGCGGCGGACCTGAACGGCTTTCTGTTCGCGCTCGACGCGGAGGGCGGCGAGAAGCTCTGGGTCTACGATGCCCTCGCGCCGTTCTGGAGCTCGCCCCTGGTCGCGGACGGCAAGGTCTACGCGGCCGACACGGAGGGCGATGTCACGGTGCTCCGGGCCGGTCGAGCGATCGAGATTCTGGCGGAGAACGTGATGCCGCGAGCGGTGTACACTTCGCCGTCCACGGATGGCTCGGTCGTCTACTTGGCGACCAGCGAAACACTCTACGCGCTGGTCGCCCGAAGCTCGGGCGGCGGCACGGACGGTTGACAGCCCAGGGACCTCAGACCCATGAAGACTCAATCCTCCCTGTACCTTCCCTTCCTCCTGGCCGCGGTCCTCGCCGCCGGCTCGGTAGCGTCCGCGAACGACCCACCGGCGATGTTCGGCGGTACGCCGGGCCGCAACATGGTGTCCGATGCGACCGACCTGCCGACCCAGTGGGACGTCAGGAGCGGCGAGAACATCATCTGGCAGGCCAAGGTCGGTTCGCAGACCTACGCGGGCCCCGTCGTGCATGGCGGCCGGGTGTACGCCGGTACGAACAACGAGGGGCTTCGCCGGCCCGGCATCGAGGGCGACAAGGGCGTCGTGATCGCCCTGGACAAGGAGACGGGCCAGCTTCTCTGGCAGGCCACTCACGACAAGCTCGGCGCCGGCCGGGTCAACGACTGGCCGCTCCAGGGCGTCTGCTCGACCCCCTTCGTCGACGATGAGCGCGTCTACTACATCTCGAACCGCGCGACGGTGGTCGCCGTGGATGTCGACGGCTTCCGGGACGGCACGAACGACGGCATGACGGACGAGCAGTACAGGGAGGAACTCGACGCCGACATCGTGTGGGAGTACGACATGATCGCGGAGCTCGACGTCTTCCCCCACAACCTGGCCGCGGGGTCGCCGCTCGTCGTCGGCGATCTCCTGTTCACGGTCACCGGCGCCGGTGTCGATGAAGGGCACATCAATCTCCCCTCGCCGGCCTCGCCAGCCTTCATCGCGCTGAACAAGAACACCGGCGAGCTGGTCTGGGAGAGCATCGACAGCGCCGATGCGGTCCTGCACGGCTCCTGGTCGAACCCTGCCTACGGGGTCGTCGACGGCCAGCCGCAGGTCGCCTTCCCGGGCGGCGACGGCTGGCTCTACACCTACGAACCGGCCACGGGCAAGCTGCTGTGGAAGTTCGATCTGAATCCGAAGGATTCGATCTGGGAACTCGGCGGCGCCGGCACCCGCAACAACATCATCTCGACGCCGGTCTTCTACAACAATCGCTTCTACCTCGGGGTCGGTCAGGATCCCGAGCACGGCGAGGGTCCGGGTCACTTCTACGCCATGGATGCCAACGTCGAGGGTGACGCGACGGACAGCGCGGCCTTCTGGCACTTCGGGGGCGAGGAGTTCAACCGCACGATCTCGACCGCGGCGATCGCCGACGGCCTGCTCTACATTCCCGACCTGAGCGGTTTCCTCTACGTGCTGGATGTCGAGACCGGCGAGCACCTCTGGACGCACGACACCTTTGCCGCTGTCTGGGGTTCGGCGTTCGTGGCGGACGGCAAGGTCTACCTGGGCGACGAGGACGGGGACATCGTCGTGCTCGAGGCAGGTCGTGAGGAGAAGGTGATTTCCGAGCTCAACATGGGCTCCGCGGTGTACACGACGCCGGTAGCCGAGGATGGCCGGATCTACGTCGCGACGCGTTCCGACGTGTTCGCGATCGGGTCGAAGTAGAGGGCCGCGTCGAGGCGGTCGTGGGAATCAAGCGAGGGCAGCGACCCCTCGACGTCGAGAACTCCTGGAGCGTGGACACGGCGCCCGGACGGGTTCTGTTCGGGGCCGGCGTAATCGATCTCGTCGGCGACCTCGTCCAGAAGCTCGGCGGTGGCCGCGTCCTGGTCGTAACGGACCCGGGAGTGGCGGCCGCGGGCCATGTGCACCGAGCGACCGCCTCACTGAGGCGCGCGGCGCTGGAGGTAGAGGTCTTCTCCGGTGTCGAAGAGAACCCCGGCGAGCGTCACGTGGCCGCCGCGGCAGCCGCCGCGCGCGCCCACCGGGCCACGTTCCTCGTCGGCCTGGGCGGAGGTTCGGCGATGGACTGCGCCAAGGGCGCGAACTTCGTCCTGACGAACGGCGGCCGGATGGAGGACTACTGGGGGTTTGGGAAGGCCTCCCGCCCCATGCTCCCGTCAATCGGCGTGCCGTGCACGGCAGGCACCGGCAGCGAAGCCCAGTCGTTCGCCGTCATTTCACGAGAGGACGACCATCGCAAGATGGCGTGCGGCGACCCGAAGGCCCGGTTCTCGGCGACCATCCTGGATCCGGAGTTGGCCCGTACGGCTCCCGCTCAGGTGATGGCGGCGGCAGGACTCGATGCGTTCTCCCATGCGATGGAGAGTTTCGTGGCCACGGCCGCGAATCCGTACTCCCAGATGTTCTCTTCGGAGGGATTCCGCCGTTTGCTGCGTGGATTCGAGGTTGTCGCGGCGGCCCAGGCCGACTCCGGGGCCAGAGCCGACTCCAGGTCCGAGGCGGAGGTCAACGATCTGTGGGGGGAGATGCTGCTCGGCGCCCACCTCGCCGGCGCCGCGATCGAAGCGTCGATGCTGGGCGCGGCCCACGGCCTGGCGAATCCACTGACGGCGCGCTACGACATCACCCACGGGGTTGCGGTCGCGGTCGTACTGGATCACGTCGTCCGTTTCAACGGCGAGACGAACGACATGGGCTACGCGGGCCTCGCTCGGCTGCTCGACCGGGATGAGGAAAGCAACGGTCTCGCAAGCGCGCGGCTTGCCGATTCGTGGACCGGGCTCCGGGGCCGCGCAGGTGTCGCCGAAAGCCTTCAGGAACTCGGCGTCGTGGAGGCCGATCTTCAGCTTCTGGCGGCACAGGCCGCCGATCAGTGGACGGCCCGGTTCAACCCGCGAGCCGCGACTGTCTCCGATATGCTCGCGCTCTACCGGGCGGCCTTCTGATCCATTGAAACCCCTAAGGTTGCGACAGCCCGTCTGCCCACTGCGAGAGTTCGCCATGTCAGAGAGCGTCCAGTATTCAGGCAATTCCGCCTCCGCCGGTCGGCGGTGGGCCCAACGCGCTCGGTTCCTCGTTCCGGCGCTGCTCCTGGGCGTTCTGTCGGGCGTCGGAGCGATGGCCGGGGCCGGTGACGGAGAAGATCAGGAGTCGGCCGCGTCAGGGTCGTTGCTGCAGCCGATGGCGGACGCCTGGCCGGTGTTCCGCGGCAACCTGCTGGGCACGGGCGTGGCCGCGACGACCTTGCCGGAGGATCCGAAACTGCTCTGGACCTTCGACACCGAGAGCGAGATCGAGAGCACAGCCGCGATCGTGGATGGCGTCGTCTTCTTCGGAGACTACGAGGGCAGGGTCTACGCCGTGACTCTGGACGAAGGGAAGGAGCTCTGGCGCTTCGACGCGGGAACGCCGATCAAGGCGCCCCTCTCGGTCTTCGACGGCGTCGTCTACATCGGCGACGAGTACGGACTCATTCACGCGCTGGACGCCGGGAGCGGCGAAGAGAAGTGGCGGTTCGAGACCCTGGGAGAGATCTACGCCGGCGTCTCGCTGCACGAGTCGCCGGAGGGAGGGGACCGGCTGCTCGTCGGCTCCTACGACAACTCGCTCTACTGCCTGGATCGCGAGAGCGGCGAGAAGCTGTGGCAGGTGGAGACGGAAGGCTACGTCCACGGCACGCCGGCGGTCGTCGACGGTTTGACCACGGTCTCCGGTTGCGACGGCTTCATGTGGCTGATCGACATCGAGACCGGTGAGACGATTCACAAGATCAACCTCCGGGGCCAGGCGGCCTCGAGCCCGGCCGTGATCGGCGAGATGGCCTACGTCGCCACCTACGAGAACGAGGTGCTGGGAATCGACCTCGAGCGGCGTGAGGTGGCCTGGGCGTACGAGCACGAAGTGCGCAAGTTTCCGTTCTACGCGTCGGCCGCCGCGGACGACGAGATCGTCGTGATCGGGGGACGGGACAAGATCGTCCATGCCCTGGATCCCCGGACCGGCGAACGGAAATGGGAGTGGAACAGCGGCGCCCGGCTCGACTCCTCCCCGGTCATCGTCGGCGATCGCGTGTTCCTGGGCTCGAAGCGGGGGCCCGTCCTCGCGCTTGACAAGGCGACCGGGGAACCGGTGTGGGAGTTCGACACCGGTTCGGCAATCATGGCTTCGCCGGCCGTGGCGTCGGAACGGCTGGTGATCGGCAGCCTCGACGGCATCCTGTACTGCTTCGGATGAACGGCCCTTCCGGGGAAAGCAGAAATGAGTGAACCCAGCGCCACGATGGCGGAGCCGGCTACCGGCCTGCTCGATCTCGAAGCGACCGACATCGGCTCTGTCTTCGTGTCGAACTACCCGCCGTACTCGGCCTGGAACGAGGCCGCGGTGGGGGAGGCGGCTGCGGCGCTTGATCAGGAGCCTGTAGCCGGCACCTCTCTGGGCCTCTACATCCATATCCCGTTCTGCCGCAAGCGCTGCAAGTTCTGCTACTTCCGGGTCTACATCGACAAGAACCACGAGCAGATCGGGCGTTACCTGGACGCGCTCGGCGCGGAACTCGAGCGCTACGCGGACCGGCCGTCGATCAGGGGCCGGAAGCTCGATTTCGTCTACTTCGGCGGCGGTACGCCTTCCTACATCGCGGCCAAGCAACTGATTCCTCTGGCCAAGCGGCTGCAGGAAGTGATGCCGTGGGACGGCGCCGAAGAGGTGGCGTTCGAGTGTGAGCCGGGAACGCTGACCCAGTCCAAGCTCGAGGCGATCCGCAGCATCGGCGTGGCCCGTCTCAGCCTCGGGGTGGAGAACTTCGACGACAGGATCCTGGAGGAGAACGGCCGCGCCCACGTGTCGAAGGAGATCTACCGGGTGCGCGACTGGATCCGGGCCCAGGGGTTCCGGCAACTGAACGTCGACCTGATCGCCGGCATGGTCGGCGAGACCTGGGAGAGCTGGAAGCGAACCGTGGACCTGACGATCGAGTACGACCCGGACTCGATCACCATCTACCAGATGGAACTCCCCTTCAACACGGTGTACTCGAAGGCCAAGCTGCGCGGCGACGCCGACGCGCCGGCCTTTGCCGACTGGCGCACGAAACGGGAATGGCACGCCTACGCGTTCGAGCAGTTCGAGCGCGCCGGCTTCGAGCGCTGGAGCGCCTACACGATGATGCGGCGCGATCGGAGCTGCAAGTTCGTCTACGCCCGGGAAGTCTGGAGCGGCGCGGACATGATCCCGATCGGTGTGTCGTCGTTCGGCCACATGGGTGGAGTCCATCTGCAGAACCACGACCGCTGGGACGACTACCTGGCGGCGATCGAGGACGGCGGCCTGGCCACCCGCAGGGCCTTCGCCACGACCGACCGGGAGCGTCTGACCCGCGAGCTCATCCTGCAGTTGAAGCGTGGCTGGCTCGAACGCGGGGCGTTCGAGCGCAAGTTCGGCGTGGACGTCGTGGCGAACTATGCGGACGCCTTCGGCAGCCTGACCGAGCAGGGCCTGGCAACGATCGGGCCGGAGCGGATCGAGCTCAGCGAAGGCGGACTTCTGCGGGTCGATCAGCTTCTGCCGCGGTTCTACGACGAGCAGTACCGGGGCGCGCGCTACACCTGATCCCTAGAAATCGATGCCGAACTGGATGCCGACCTCGGCCGGCGGCGCCCAGACGGCTAGCGACCCGGTGTAGTTCACGAAGAACTGGCTGAGCCGGTACTCCTCGTCGCCCAGGTTGCGGGCGTAGGCGGCCAGGAACAGGCGTCCCTGCGCCGAGGTCCAGCGCAACTGGGCGTGGAGCAGGCCGTAGGAGGGCTGGACGAAGCGTTCGAAGGAGTCGAAAGCCACGTCGTCGGTGTACTGATACTCGCCGCGCGCGATCAGCGAACCGCTGCCGCCGAGGTCGAACGTGTAGCTCAGCGCCGCGGTGGCGGAGAAATCGGGTGCCCGCGGCAGTCCGTTGCCGGAGAGGTCGGTGGGCGGAATCGGGAGGGCGCCGCCACCCCCCTGGAGCACCTGGGCTGGATCGATCAGACCCGCGGCGAGCAGTCCCTCGACGAACTCAGCCTGCAGCACGGGATCGAGGGACGTGAAGTCGACGAACTCGTCGTCGAGGACTTCGAAGGACAGATCGAAAGCGAACTGGCGATTCGGTCGCGCCGAGAGCTCAAAGTCCAGGCCGCGGATGCGCGCGTTGGCCGCGTTCTCGACCACCGAACGATCGGGGTAGAGCACCGCCACCTGGAGGTCGTCGTAGTCGTAGTGGAAGGCCGACGCATTGAGCCGCAGCTTCCGGTTGGCCACGGACGACTTGATGCCGATCTCGTAGCTGGTTACCGTCTCCTCGTCAAAGGCCGGCTGCAGCGAAAGGGAGTTGTAGCCGCCGCTCTTGTACCCGGCGGTCACCGCGCCGTAGAGCATCACGTTGTCGCTCGGTCGAACCTCGAGGCCCAGCTTGGGGGTCAGCGCGCTCCAACTGTCGCTCTGAGTCTGGCGCTCCGGCATGAAGGTCGCGAAATTGAGCGAGGCCTGGTTCTGCTCCTTCTCGTCGGCCGTGTAGCGGGCGCCGGTGGTCAGGGTCACCCGGTCACTCAGCGTCCAGTCGACCTGGCCGTACGCGGCGTAGAGTGATGCGTCGAGGTTCGTCTCGAACGGCAGCGGCGTCGCGACTCCCGGCGCCGGGAGGCCGATGAACGGAGCCACGGCGTTGTAGTACTGCGGCCCGCACAGGAACGGGGGCGCCAGGAAGCCGAGGGAACAGTAGGTCGTCGGGTCGAACAGGAACGTCTGGGGACTGTTCGCGAACAGCCAGACGCTGAGCAGTGCGAGGTCGGTCACGTTGTTGACCTGCATCCCGCTCTCTTCGTTGAACGCGTAGGCGCCGGCCACCCAGTTGGCCCGCTCGTTGCCGCCGTGGAGCTGGAACTCCTGCGACCACCATTCGGAATCGAACGTGCCGCGGTTGGTGATCAAGGCGTTGGGGGAGCCGTCGATGTCCGTGTCACGCATTGAATCGAACGCGCGCGAACTGCTGATCGAGGTGAAGCTCGTGCCGCCGACCATCGCCTTGTTCACGGTCAGCGAGAATCCGGTCTCCTCGTAGGTGGACAGGGGGGTGGTGTCGGTCGAGATGCGGTGGACGTCGTCCGGGTCAGAGTAGCCGTAGAACCGGTTCAGGGACCCCACCGTGCTGTAGGGCGACACGTCGAACGGCTTGAAGGGGAAGTTCGCGTGGGCGTCGTCGTCCGTGCTGTCGGCGCGGATCGTGAAGGTCAGCGAGTCGGAGGGCAGGAAGGTGAGCGAGCCCCGTAGCGTGACGCCGTCGAAGTTGTCCGCGTTGGCGCCCAGGAAGTCGTTGTACGTGGGATCCTCAACCTGGGCGGTGGCACCGGTGAACCGGGCCCAGACCTTGCTCGACACGGGACCCGTGAGCGTCAAACCGTAACGGCGTCCCTCGGCCGGCTCGCTGGAGTCGAACTCGGAAAGGGACGTGAAGAGGCGCCCGTGGAACTCACTCTCCGGCGCCCGAGTGACCACGTTCACGGCCCCGGCGGTCGAATTCCGTCCCCAAAGCGTGCCCTGGGGACCGCGCAGAACCTCGATTCGCTCAAGGTCGAGGAACGGATTGACCGCCGCCTGCGGACGCGGCATGTAGACGCCGTCCACGTAGTAGCCGACGGTCGGTTCCGTGCCGATGCCGAGCGTGCTCGAGCCGACGCCGCGGATGTAGATGGCGACTTCGCCGGTCGTCGGGCTCTGGCCCGAGATGACGACGCCGGGCGAGGCCTCTGCCAGTGCCTGTACGTCGCCGATCGCCTGCTGTTCGAGCTCTTCGCCCGAGCGGGTGACGATCGAGATCGGCACGTCCTGAATGGCCTCCTCGACCCGCTGGGCGGTGACCGTGATCTCGTCGGTCACGGTCGAATCCGGTTGCTCGGGATCTTGCGCGAATACGGAGGCGGCCACGAGCGCCAACAGGACGCCGAGAGCCAACGGAACGGCAGGAACAGAGCGCATGGCGGGGTACCTCTCGAACTCTGGGGCGGCGCGCCTGGAACCTCGCGTTCGCCGATCAATCGAATACTCAGGCTACAACAACGGCACTACGTGCAGGAAGCCTCGAGGTTGCGGAGTGTTTTCCAATAGAGAAATGAGCGTGGAGCGGCGCCGGTAGAGAGGCTTCGATTCCGGTCGGTTCGGGGTTGGTTTCTGGAAGCGGCAGACGGTTCCGTACCGTCTGCCGCCTGAGGG